>ENA-OPDH01000547-OPDH01000547.1-human-gut-metagenome-genome-assembly--contig:-NODE-547-length-29744-cov-9.108795_pt1 | contig 29744 bp, 25 predicted proteins | sample MGYA00241260_ERZ501500 | MGnify/ENA primary metagenome ERZ501500 (study PRJEB25962, sample SAMEA2042519) | human gut metagenome | biome: human gut; feature: human-associated habitat; material: faeces...
CCACAACTACGAAAGCGGAGCGTGTAGTTATAGTGGGCTATAACCGAAAGCCGTTTTTCTTTTTCGGTGACTGGCTGCTCACTCCTTTGACGGATTGGACTTGCCTTTTTCTTTCAACCTGTTTCTGTAAGTATTCGTTCAAGTCCTTGCATCCTCTGTAAATCTGCGAAGCGTCCCGGATGTATCGGTCTCTGCCGTATTCCATGCGGATTTGCCGGAGTGTTTCCATTCCTGCATGGTCGTTGTCTAAAAAGCAGTGGATGCGTTCGTAATTGCCCAACGGATAGAGAGCCTTGTTTACATTCGATACTGAGTTCAATACAATGTAGTCCTGCCCGTCCAATTCCGGATAATTTGGGCAGCTCTCTTGTCTCAATGTCAAAAAGGAGAGGTAGTCCATAAATCCCTCGAACACATAACAGGTATTCCTCGCTTTCCCAGACTGTCTGATGTGGGAGATTTCCTTTGGAGCGATGCAGCCCTTGAAATAGCGGTTGCGAACCTCAAACCCACCCGAAGCATTGGGAAAGGCGATGGCAAAGTACCGCTTGCCGTTGTGGGTGAAACGGGCTTCACTACATTCTCTTTTCGCCAGTTCTGTATTTATTCCTCTACCTTGCAAGTAGGCAAGCAGGGCAGGAGATGACAGCGGAACAATCTCCAACTGTTGGAAACTCGGCTCAGAAGAGCTTTGCTTGCCAAAAGAAAAAGATACCGGGCGCACGTGCGGTGTCTGTTCTGCTATCCGTTTCAAGATGTAAGGTACATGGTCGGTAGCGTACAGATGTGCAGCCAGTGCAATGATGTTTCCGCCCTTTCCCAAACCGAAGTCATACCATTGTTCACGTTCGGTATTCACTTTGAACGATGCTTCACTCTCTTCCCGAAACGGAGATTTGTACCAAAGGTTGATACCTTGTTGTTTTACTGGTGAATAACCCAAGCTGTGCAGGTAGTCGGCTATTCGTATGCTTTTAGCTTCTTCTATTGTCATTTTCTTGCGGATTTGTTGGTGAATGAAAAAATGATGATTTGATGAATTTGGAATTTAACACACTGTTAAACAGCGTTATATCGGCTCATCTTTTTCTCATCAGATTGCTTGCCAAAAGAGAAATGATGTTTTCTTTTTTCATCAGCAATCGTTGTTGATGAGTGTTTGATGAATACATATCTATCTGTAAGGCAATATATTACTTCCCTTATTCATCATTTCATCAAAATAATTAGATAGCGGTCAGTTGTTCTTTCGTGACCGTATAAAACCGACCAGTTTTCCTTTTCGGCTCATAGTGGCACTCACGATGGGGTGCGAACTCATAAGCGGTGTAGGATAGCGAATTGTGTGCGGAAGTAAGTTTCCATACTTCCTGCACAACTTTCCTCACTTGATACTTTTCAACCTTGACCTGTGAATAGAGTAGCAAGGTTACAAGGTCGTTCAGGCAGAATGATACGCTTTCCACGTTCATGTTCGACATGATGTCAAGCAACAACTCGGTCATTTCTATTTCCAGTCGGTTGCGGTTGCTTCGGATTATTTTCTGCAAGGCTGCGGTATGTGTCAGTCTTGGGTTGAACCACATACGGCTTTCCTGTGTTGTGGATAGTTCCCTTTGGGTCAGGAAATAAAGAAATGCGGGTATTTCCGCTTTTAGCTTTTGCAGAAAGTTGGTATCATCACTCTGCAACGGCATTATCTTCCGCACCCAGTAGCGTGTTTCTCCTGCGTCTATGAGTATGGGCAGATATTCGTTGTTGGAACATAGCACGAACTTGGCGAAGAAAGCAATCTCCGTTCGGTCTTTGCCTTTGGCTTCCACCTTGTAGGTGAAAGTGGTGCTCAGGTTTTTCAACCGTTCGCTGTCTTCCCTGCGGTTGAGCAAAACTTCGTCCACAACGATTAGCAGCTTTCCTGCCCAGTCGGAATTGAATTGGCTGCGGAAATCTTCGTTGGTGTTGAAAGTCACGTTGTTCTCAAACACGGCTTTCAGGAAGTTCAAGAACGTGCTTTTGCCTGTGTTGCGTTCTTCTGAAACAAGTAGGACAATAGGCAGCTTCTGTGTCGGCTGTAGATACAGCAGTTGCATATAGTCCATACCCAGCTCGTATTGTTCCCCGAAGATGTGCCGCATCAAGGATTGGATGTGGGAGAAGTCCCCCTGCTGCGGTTTATGCTCTATAGGCTCGTAAAGGTTCAGAAATCCCTCAATCTCCTTTTGGTAGTTCAAATGGTTGGGAACGGTGCAAAAGCCGTCATACTTGGGGACGGTGGCAAGATAGTTCTTTCCATAGTCCTGCCGTAATGTGCTGTTGTTCCATACGACACGTTTCTTTTCATAACCGCCATTAGCGCATGGCTGATTGACCACCTTGTACAAAGTTGTTCCTACGCGCATATATTCTTCCTCCTTCATAGGCTTAGATTAAAGGGTTGTGTTCACCTAAAATTCTCTGAATGTCGGATTGTCGGTATCTGACCTTGTTTCCAACCTTTACAGGCTTCAGATAGTTTTTCTTAGACCAGTGCCAGAGTGTGGTATCACAAACACCGCACATCTTTTTCACTTCCTCTTTGGTTAGATACTTCTCCTTTCTTGCTTCCGCAATGGCGGTAGAAAGTTCATGCTTCGCACGGCTGATTAACTGGTTGGAGAATAATAGCAAATCTTCTCCTGTTACTTCCAACTTGATGTTGCCGTTTCCGTTTTGGATAATTGCCAATATGTCTGTCATAGGCTTCTTGAAACTGCCGGTTGTAAGACTTCCCGTTTCGGCAGTATTATAAACGAAAAGCCACTACCCCGATTAGGATAGTGGCGCAAATATATAATGAAAATCAATTGTAAAACAATGATATTCAATTCGTTAAATTCGTAAAAACGAAAAGCGAATTAAACGAACTTCAATTGGATAGATAGGCTTTCAATTCCTCGATGGCTTCATGGTCTTCACCAATGTCTTTTACCAGTTTCTTGCTGTTTCCAAACGGAGAAGTGAGATTTCTGTATGCTTTCTGGATGCCTCTTTCGTGGACGATTTCTTGTTCCTTGAACTGCTCGTACAGTGCGTTTCTGAAAGTCTTGATGGGACACTTCCGCATGAATCGGTATTCCACCAGTGCGATAAACAGTCGTGCTATATCTGTTTCCGTAGCATGAGTTTTCAATCGTGTGCCAATTCTTTCAATCAGTATGTCATGCCTTTCTATCAGAAGTTCTGGCAACGTGCGTGTGTCGGCTTTGCGTCCTGCGGTCTTTGGCTGTTCTTCCTGCAACATATCTGTTTCTTCCTCGTCCATGTCTTCATCTTCTTCTATTGCCCATTCCACGAGAGAGTTTTCCTCAATGGCTTTCTGTTGCTTCCTGAATACTTGCCAGTCCTCTTTGGTTCTCATGCCATTGGCGATGCTTTTTCTGATAATGAATTTGACCATGCCGGAAACAAGCCATTTGTATAAGGTGGGAATATCCTTTCTTTTGGTCAGTTCCTCACCCTGTTCCACCATGCACTCATAGCTTCGTCCGTAATAGAGCCATGCAAGCATGGCAGGAACAATGCTTCTCTTGTTCGGGGTATGAAACTCATTTACTATCTTCTCGGCAAGGTCTGATTGTAAAAGAACATTTTCCAGTTCCTCGAAATCAGGGTTTCTATCATCGCCTATTCTCTTGCGTGCTGCTTCTTTATATTTCGGAACAAGCCTTACAGCCGTATTGAAAATATTGAAGAACCCTTTGAACTTCTTGTCGTTCATTTCTTCTACGAAATCAGCATATTCATTCGGATGGCTGTCGAGCCATTCCTTTATCAGTCTTTTGAAATTATCATATTCCTGTTGTCCCATACAAGTTAATTAGCAATGCAACCTCTATTAACTTTCTCTTGTATGCGTGAGAAATGTATCGACAATTTGAATATTAACATATAGAAACCATAATCGCTTAAAGAAAATAAGCGTTGATCTTCTAATGTGTCTCGGTTTATAAAGCGATTGTCAACGTGATAGATTTTATCAAGAAAAACTATTGAATCTTCCATTTGGGAATTTGCAGGAAGAAAGATTATTTGGGTTATTTTTTGTTGTTTGATATCTGAAATGTGGTTTTCAATTTTGTTACTATTAATACCTTGTTTTTGAAGAACTGAAATATATGTTGTGAGATTTATAATAGGAGCATACATGATTGAGGCAGGAAACATACGAGAATTAGATAAATCCATATCACAAGTGTTTGATAAAATCAAACAGCTAACCTTTTTTACACCTCTTTCGATGTTAGCTAAATCAATTATAGGCATTTTTTTTAAGCCATCTCCTTGAAAAATGACATTCTTGTCAAGCATAGAAGTGTACATCCTTCCATCTATGTTATAAGGGAAAGATTTGAGTTCTGCCAAAAGGGTCTTGTAATTTTCTTCTGACAAATATTTGGGTAGATATTTTTTTAATTCATCTTCTGTAATCATAGCATATCCCAAAAGTGGTCATTAATGACATTTTGAATTTCTTCATCTATAGAAGTTGCTTCCGTTAACATCTTATTTGCAAAAGAATTGATTATCTCAAAATCTTCATGCTCGGGAATATTAACATGAATGGTTTCTGTTGAGATAGGAATATCCTTAATGGAATAATTTGTATAAATATTTATTGGATTGACAGGAGTGTTAATAGACGGTATTATAGCATCATTATATGTTTGCCTACTTGATAAAGAAAGCAATTCTGTGTCTGTTAATGTCATACATGATAAGGCAGACATTAATAGGATATTGGTATTTATGTAAGTCGTTAAACTATTCATTTTCAAAAACAGGTTTTAGACTATTTAGAAAGTCTGGTTTTAACAAAGAGAAAAACAACTTTTTTTCGCATTTATGAGCCATATTTATTTCTTGTTCTATATTAGAAGTGAAATAGTTGTCGGAATATTCACGAGACGTATCAATGTCAATTAATGAGCCTACCATTTCTATAGAATTAGGATGTGGTTTGTAGTTTGCATTATTTACAAATTGTAGGGTGTTCATAAAATTACCATCTTTGACATCTGTCCGTATCAATAAGTTTTCGGATGTGTATTTTTCTGTCATGGAAAAAGACATCGTAAGACCATTGGTAATATCTCCTTTGAAAAAATTAATATATCTATGTCCTATTCTTGATACACGCTTTATTATTCCAGAACTAATAACCTTGTTGATTATTGAAAATGAATGTTTAGAAAAATCGCTCCAACCTATATATGGCATTTTTGAGCTTATGCTCAAAACATCATATCCTATTTGAATTACAAATCTTTCGTTTTCAATTCTGTATAGGGGCTTAAATTTTAAGTTAGGGTCAACCTCCCTAATTTGTTCTGGGATTTGTAAAATGGGCAAATTAATGACATTTCCTCTATACTCTTCTTTTATGAGATTGTATATGATGCCAAAAACTGCGCTTTTGGTAATAGCTGCTTCAAAACGGAACTCAATTAAAGCGTCTATAAGTGGGCATGCTTCTATTCTTATTGGCAACAATCTATCCATAATACAAATTTTAAATTTATTTTCTTGCAAAGTTAGGAATTTCTTTTATTTGTTTCTTGATTTTATGCGCTAAAAAGTTTAAAGTATATTAATCTAATAGCTTCACAAGGTCTTTTTTCATTTCTTCGTCAATATCTCTGTATCGCCTGAAAGCTTTGCTTCCCTCCTTGTGTCCCGATAGTGCGGAAACGAGGTTCGGGTCTTTCACCTTTTTGTAGATATTGCCGATAAAAGTACGCCTTGCCAAATGGCTGCTTGCCACTTCATAAATCGGTCGCTTGACTTCGTTATGCGTTAACGGGTCTAAGATAGTTACGATTCGGTCAACCCCAGCCATTTTGAATATCTTTTTTATGGCATCGTTGTACTTTTGTTCAGATATGAACGGCAGAAGCTTCCCTTTATATTCTTTGTAGTGTTCAAGGATTTCTTTTGCCTTGTCATTAAGGGGAACACGTACCGTAACCGGATTCCCTTCTTTTGTTTTCTTGGGAATGTATTCTATGGCTTCATTGACCACATTAAGTTTGGTCATGCGGTATAGGTCGCTCACTCGACAGCCTATCAGTGTTTGGAATATAAATATATCCCTCTGTATTGCCAATTGTGGAGTGGCAGATAGGTCGGCATTGAAAATTCTGTCCCTTTCTTCAAGTGTTATATAATAAGGTGTACCGTATGTACATTCTTCTATCGGGAATTTGTCGAAAGGTCTGTTTGTGGTACGCTTGTTGTCGAAGCTCCATAGGAAGAAAGTGCGTATCCTTGAAAAGCAGTCAATCAGTGTATTCTTGCTTCTTGGTTGTGGCGTTCTCTTTTCGGGGATGGTTTCATAAATACTCGGATAAAGTTCATAGTATTGGTATTCGTTCTGAAAGAAGTCCCACATATCTCGAAGTGTGTCTGGTGTTACCAAATCCATGTCAAGGATAAAGCCCTTTTGTCCTCTCTTTGTTGCCCTTACATATAGTTCATAACGCAGTAAGGCTCTTTTGACAACCCGGAAATTCTTCTTTCGTACTTCCGACAATGGGTGTTTGTTTAGAAATTCATCGAATAGTTCTCCAATGGTAGGCTTGATAACCACTTCCTCAGGCAGAAAATATTTTTCAGGATGGGAAAATTTATCAGCAGGAGTACGCGCGCGGCAAGTACCTCTACGACCTGCGCGTCATCGGCGAAACCGACCGCACCGGCACGACGATTCGCTTCCTGCCCGACGTCATCAGCGACGACAACCCCGACGGCATCTTTGAGCGCGGCGTCACGTTTGATTTTGACGTGCTGAAGAAGCGCCTGCGCGAGATGGCGTTCCTGAACAAGGGCATCCACATCACCTTCACCGACGAGCGCGGCGAAACGCCCGTGACGGAGGATTTCCTCTACGAAGGCGGCCTGCGCGAGTTCGTCAAGTATCTGAATCACAACAAGGAAGTTTTGTTCCCTGAACCGATTTATACCGAGGGCGTGAAGGACGGCATCCTCGTGGAAGTCGCCATGCAGTACAACGACTCGTATGCCGAAAACATCTACACCTTCGTCAACAACATCGCGACCCCCGACGGCGGCACGCATCTCACGGGCTTCACCACCGCCCTGACGAGCGCCATCAACGACTACGGCCGCAAGTATAAGCTCCTGCGCGACAACGAGCCGAACCTGAAGGCGGAGGACGCGAAGGAAAGCCTGACGGCGGTTGTGTCCGTCAAAATGGAAGACCCGCAGTTCGAGAGCCAGACGAAATCGAAGCTGGGCTCCGGGCAGGTTCGCGGCGTGGTCAACGACCTTGTGAAGGAGGAGCTGTCCACCTATCTGGAGGAGAACCCGTCTGTCGGGCGGACGATTCTTGACCGCTGCGTGAGCGCCCAGCGCGCGCGCGAGGCAGCCCGCAAAGCGCGCGAGGCTACCCGCCGCAAGACGGTGCTGGAATCGGCGTCCCTGCCGGGCAAATTGGCGGACTGCTCCGAGCGCGACCCCAGCAAGTGCGAAATCTTCCTCGTCGAGGGCGATTCCGCAGGCGGCAAGGAAGGGCGCGACCGCCATTTTCAGGCGATTCTGCCCCTGCGCGGCAAAATCCTCAACGTCGAAAAAACCCGGCTGGATAAGGCGCTGGGCAACAACGAAATTAAGAGTATGCTGACGGCGTTCGGCTGCGGCTTCGGCGATGAGTTCGACGAAAGCAAGCTGCGCTATCACCGCATTGTCTGCATGACGGACGCGGACGTGGACGGCGCGCACATCCGCATTTTGATGCTGACGTTCTTCTACCGCTACATGCGGCCGCTGGTGGAAAAGGGCTATGTGTACGCCGCCATGCCGCCGCTGTACAAGGTGACGAAGGGCAAAATGGAAAAGTACGTCTATGATGACGACGAACTCCAAAGACTGCTGGACGAAATCGGGCGCGACCCGAAGCCGGATATTCAGCGCTACAAGGGCTTGGGCGAAATGAGCGCCGAGCAGCTGTGGCAGACGACCATGAACCCCGAGACCCGCACGATGATGCAGATTACGCCAGAGGACGCAATGGCAGCGGATGAAATCTTCACGCTGCTGATGGGCGATCAGGTTGAGCCGCGGCGGAAGTTCATCGAGGAGAACGCGGATTTGGTGAAGGATTTGGATGTGTAACCGCATCCGCGCAATGAGAACCTCTTCCGCCCGCTGCGGCTGGTTCCCCGTGCGCATTATACAACAAGCAATTATCAGACAGAAAACCTGAACAGTTCGGAGAGAAATTATGAGCAGCATTCAGGACAAACTCATCCCGGTGAATCTGGAAAAGGAGATGAAGCGGTCGTTCATCTCCTACGCAATGGCGGTCATTATCGACCGCGCGCTGCCGGATGTGCGCGACGGCTTGAAGCCTGTGCACCGCCGCATCCTCTATGATATGGAAGAACTCGGCATGACGCCCGATAAGCCGTACCGCAAATCCGCGCGCCTTGTCGGCGACGTGCTGGGCAAATTCCATCCGCACGGCGATTCCTCCGTCTACGACGCCATGGTGCGCCTCGCGCAGCCCTTCAACATCCGCTATACCCTCGTGGACGGGCAGGGCAACTACGGCTCGGTGGATGGCGACGGCGCTGCCGCCATGCGTTACACCGAAGCCCGCATGACGAAATTGACCCCCTACCTGCTCGAAGGCATCGAGAAGGACACGGTCGATTTCTACCCCAACTTCGACGAAACGCTCATGCAGCCCGCCGTGCTGCCCAGCCGCTTCCCGAACCTGCTCGTCAACGGTTCCAGCGGCATTGCCGTCGGCATGGCGACGAACATCCCCCCGCATAACCTCGGCGAGGTCATCGACGGCGTTATCTGCATGATTGACAACCCGGACTGCACCATCGACGACCTGATGCAGCACATCAAAGGTCCGGACTTCCCGACCGGCGGCATCATCCTCGGCAGACGCGGCATCCGCGAAGCCTACTACACGGGGCATGGGCGCATTGAGGTGCGCGCAAAGACCAACATCGAGGAAATGCCCAACGGCCGCAGCCGCATCGTTGTGACGGAAATCCCGTATCAGGTCAACAAGGCGAAGCTGGTGGAGAAGATTGCCGAACTCGTGCACGACAAGCGCATTGAGGGCATCAGCGATATCCGCGATGAGTCCGACCGGCAGGGGATGCGCATCGTCATCGAGCTGAAGAAGGATGTTTACCCGCAGGTTATCCTGAATACGCTCTACAAGCACACGTCGATGCAGGAGACGTTCGGCGCGAACATGCTCGCGCTGGTCAACGGGCAGCCGAAAATCCTCTCCCTGCGCGATATGGTGTACTACTATCTGGAGCATCAAAAGGACGTTGTCACCCGCCGCACGCGCTTTGACCTCAATAAGGCGCTCGCCCGCGCGCATATTTTGGAGGGTCTGCTGAAGGCACTTGATAATATTGACGAAGTGATCCGCATCATCCGTGGTTCCCGCAACGTACAGATCGCCAAGCAGGAGCTGATCGACCGTTTTGAGCTGACAGATGTGCAGGCACAGGCGATCGTGGATATGCGTCTCCGTGCATTGACAGGTCTGGAAAGAGAGAAGCTGGAGGCTGAGTATGCAGAGCTTATGGAGAAGATCCGCAAGTTCCAGGCAATCCTTGCTGACCGCAAGCTCCTTCTCCGGGTGATCCGTGAGGAGATCCTTGCCATTGCAGAGAAATACGGCGATGACAGAAAGACTTCCATCGGATACGATGTATATGATATCTCTACAGAGGATCTGATCCCGAGAGAAAATACAGTGATCGCAATGACAAAGCTTGGTTATATCAAGCGTATGACCGTTGACAACTTCCGCAGCCAGAACCGTGGCGGCAGAGGAATCAAGGGTATGCAGACGATTGAGGATGACTATATCGAAGAGCTTCTGATGACGACAACGCACCATTATCTCATGTTCTTTACTAATACAGGACGTGTATACAGACTGAAGGTATATGAGATCCCGGAGGCCGGTCGTACAGCCAGAGGAACTGCGATCATCAATCTTCTGCAGCTTGCACCGGGAGAAAAGATCACAGCTGTGATCCCACTTCGTAAATATGAAGAGGGTCATTATCTGATGATGGCCACCAAGAAAGGCCTTGTGAAGAAAACTCCGATCAAGGATTACGAGAATGTCCGTAAGACAGGTCTTACAGCAATCGTTCTTCGTGATGATGACGAGCTGATCGAGGTTAAGGCTACTGATAATAATAAAGATATTATTCTTGTGACCAGGGACGGACAGTGTATCCGCTTTAAGGAAACGGATGTCCGCAGCACAGGCCGTGCGTCCATGGGAGTAAGAGGTATGAATCTTACTGACGGTGATGAAGTTGTTGCCATGCAGCTGAACACTCAGGGAGATTATCTTCTTGTAGCTTCTGAGAACGGAATGGGCAAACGTACAGCTATGAGTGAGTTCGTTGTCCAGAACCGTGGCGGTAAGGGTGTGAAGTGCTACAAGATCACCGAGAAGACCGGAAATGTTGTCGGCGCCAAGGCTGTCAACGAAGAGAACGAGATCATGATGATCACTACAGAGGGTATCATTATCCGTCTGCAGTGTGCGGATATCTCTGTTCTTGGAAGGATCACCTCCGGTGTGAAGATGATCAATCTTACAGAGGGTGTAACCGTTGCAAGTATCGCCAAGGTAAGAGATAAAGATCCGGAAGCAGATACAACTACCGAAAAAGCTGACGGAGAAACCGGCGATAACGAAGAAGGCTCTGCAGAGGAAGCTGTCACAGGCAGTGAAGAGGAATAAGGTCGAGGATAAGTCATGACGACGACAAAGAAAAAACGCAGAAAAAAATCAGTAAAGAAGCTGAAATACTCTAATAAAAAACTGAATTTTGTCCACATTGCGACACTGGCGGGGATCATTCTGATCCTGCTGGTGATCGTTCTGGCGGCCAGGGGCTGCGGAAAGATCAGCCACAGAACTCCGGAGGGGGTTGTGGAAGGCTACATCAAAGCGGCAGCAGCAGGCAAGAATAAAAAGATGCAGGGCTGTTACAGTGCGGATAAGTTATCGGATGAGGCGAAAACAGAGATTTCCTCCACGATAAAATATTTTCAGGCCCATGGAGTAAAGGATGTAAATATCGACAGCTGTGGCTCCATTTCTGAAAACAAAAATTATTCTTATGTTTATATCCGCTATAATCTTGTTCTGGAGAACGAGCAGGAATATCCATGTATCAGTACCTATCTTGTAAAGGTCCAGGACAAAAAGTATTATCTGTATGCGCCTTCTGAGATTTCAGATAAGATCAGCCAGCAGGCTGCCAAGGATTATCAGAAATTTATGACTACGAAAACCTATACAGATTATACGAAGGCTTATGAGGTTTTTCTGAAAAAGAATCCGGGATACGAGGATAAGATCGCAGGGAAACTGAACGGATAAAGCAGAGGCGGGAGGATGTAAGAATGAAGCGGATTTTGCTGATGGTGCTCAGAAATATAGTCTTTGTTCCTTACTGGTGGATCAAGCTTTGCTGGTATGCAGCGCATACAGATGATTATCCGGAAGAGAAGAAATACGCATTTCTGAGACTGGTAGATGAGCATGCCATCGAAGGCGGAAATATCCATATTGATGTGCATGGAGCTGAAAATATCCCAAAAGAAAAGGGGTTTATGTTTTTTCCGAATCACCAGGGACTGTTTGATGTGCTGGCGATCATCCGGGCATGCCCGGTTCCTTTTTCGGTAGTTGCCAAGAAGGAAGTTGGAGAGATTCCTTTTCTGAAGCAGGTTTTTGCCTGTATGAAGGCCTTTATCATTGACAGGGAAGACCTGAAGCAGTCCATGCAGGTCATTGTCAATGTAATACGGGAAGTGAAGGCTGGTCGTAATTATCTGATCTTTCCGGAGGGAACCAGAAGTAAAAACGGAAATCATCCGGGGCCGTTCAAGGGCGGCAGCTTCAAGACTGCCACCAAGACGAAATGCCCGATCGTTCCGGTTGCACTGATCGATTCCTTTAAGGCTTTTGATACCGGCTCTACAGAGAGGATCACCGTACAGGTGCATATCCTTCCTCCGATGTATTATGAGGAATACAAAGATATGCATACCACAGAGCTCGCAGAAGAAGTGAAGAGACGGATCGAAAAGGTGATCGAAGAGAATATTATGTAAAAAAGAAAAGACTTTGATGAAGTTGGAACAAAAACATCATCAAGGTCTTTTTTTTGTTGTATGTTTTGTATAAAAACGAAACGTTTTATTTGTGAATTGTTGGACATATACAACCAAAAGATTTGATGATAACATAGAGACATCCATACAATATAAATAAAAGATGTAAAGAGGACGAACAGATGAAAAAAGAAGAATACCTTTCTCTGATCGATGAGGTGATCGCACAGGGACCGTACACGGATACCTGGGATTCTCTCTGTGAGCATCCTACGCCGAAGTGGTATGCAAGAGATAAATTCGGAATTTTTATCCACTGGGGTGTTTACAGTGTTCCGGCTTTCGGAAATGAATGGTATCCCAGAAATATGTATGTGAAAGGCTCTAAGGAGAACCTGCATCATACAGAGAAATACGGAACTCTGGATAAATTCGGCTACAAGGATTTTATTCCTCAGTTTAAGGCTGAGAAGTTTGATCCGAAGGAATGGGCGGCCTTATTTAAAGAGGCGGGGGCGAAATTCGTAGTTCCGGTAGCGGAGCATCACGATGGATTTCAGATGTATGCCAGTGACCTTTGTCGCTGGAACGCTGCTGAGATGGGACCGAAAAGAGATATTCTCGGAGAGCTGAAGACAGAGGTTGAGAAAGAGGGAATGGTTCTCGGTGCTTCTTCTCACAGAGCAGAGCATTACTGGTTCTTTAATGGAGGTCGTCAGATCCCGGAGGCTGATGTCAATGATCCGGAATATGCGGATCTTTATGGGCCGGCAGCAGGAATCACCAGAGATATGAGTGATATTTATGACAATCCTCCGACAGAGGAGCATATGCAGGACTGGCTTGTCCGCACCTGCGAGATTGCGGATAAATATCAGCCATCCATCGTGTATTTTGACTGGTGGATCCAGCAGTATGCATGGAAACCGTATCTTCGTAAATTTGCAGCATATTATTACAACCGTTCTGCACAGTGGGGAAAAGAAACAGCTATTGATGCCAAATTTGACGCATATGTTTATGGCAGCGCAGTCAATGATCTGGAAAGAGGTCAGTTAGACCATATCACGCCGGATCTGTGGCAGAATGATACGTCTGTAGCTAAGAACTCCTGGGGCTATACCATTGGAAATGATTATAAGAAGCCTTCCGATGTAGTGCTGGATCTGATCGATGTAGTCAGCAAAAATGGTGCACTTCTTCTTAATATCGGACCGAAGCCGGATGGAACAATTCCGGAAGAGGATGCACATATCCTGAGAGAAATGGGAAAATGGCTGAAGGTAAACGGAGAGGCGATATACGGAACCAGATACTGGAAGATATTCGGAGAGGGACCGACGGTGGTTCCGGAGGGACATTTCACGGATACCTATGATAAGCACTTTACTTCTGAGGATATCCGTTTTACAAGTAAGAGCAATCATATTTATGCGACTGTTCTGCACTGGCCGGAGGATGGAGAAATCCATATCAAAGCTCTTGGCAATGATATGAAGCTTTTGAAATCCACGATCCGGGATATTGAGATCCTCGGAACAGATCTGCATCCGGCATTTGCGAGAAATAAAGAACTGGATATTTCCTGCGGAAGAGGGGTTATTGAGGCGGGAGATATGCCGGTGGTATTGAAGATCACAGTAGAATAGCTGTTGGGGGAAGCAAGTAAATTATAATGTCTTTTTGAAAGGACAGAAAGGATAAGGTATTTTAATTATGGGAGATGTAAGATTCACAGGAAACTGGAACTCTGTAAATGCACACACAGTTCCAAAATGGTATGAGGATTGTAAATTTGGAATTTTTATCCATTGGGGAATTTATTCCGTGCCGGCATTTGCACCGCATACATGGGAGCTGGGAGAGGTTGATTCCAAGGAATGGTTTGCGGATAATCCGTATGCAGAATGGTATTACAATTCTCTGAACATTGGAAAAGGTCCTACATATAAGCATCATATAGAAAAATACGGAAAAGATTTCAAATACGAAGATTTTATTCCTATGTGGAAAGCTGAAAACTGGGATCCGAAGCAGTGGGCAGAGATCTTCAAAGAAGCAGGTGCGGAGTATGTTGTTCTGACAACCAAGCATCATGACGGATTCTGCCTGTTCCCAAGTAAATATACACATTTCAATTCCGTAGAAATGGGACCGAAGAGAAATATCACCGGTGAGCTGACAGAAGCTGTCCGTGACGCAGGAATCCGCATGGGCCTGTATTATTCCGGACTGATCGACTGGCAGTATGCAAACGATCCTATTTTTGAGGATGATGATCTGTTTGGAACAGCCAGCCCGACATTTGCATATGCAGATTATTCCTATAATCAGATGAAAGAGCTTGTAGATGATTATGCACCGAGTGTGTTCTGGAATGATATCGGATGGCCGACACAGAGTGAAGAGATGATGCCGTATTTCTTTGCACATTATTACAATAAGGTTCCGGAGGGTGTGGTAAATGACCGTTTCAACGGACGTTATCACGATTTCCTTACTAAGGAATATAAAGCCGGTTCTGTAAACAGAAATGAGAAATGGGAGATGTGCCGTGGAATGGGCTTATCCTTCGGTTATAATGCCAACGAAGGCGATGACAAGCTGATCTCTGTTCCGGATCTGATCTCACTTCTTGTCGGAACAGTGGCAAATAACGGAAATCTTCTCCTGAACATCGGCCCGAAGGCAGATGGAACGATTCCGGAGGAGCAGGTAAGAAGACTGAAGATCTTGGGTGCATGGCTGAAGGTAAACCATGACGGTATTTACGGAACACGCTGCAGTGACCGTGAATCTGAGCTGCTTGAGAGTGGAATTGAGCTCCATTATACACAGAAAGACGGAAATCTGAATGTGTTTGCAGATCATCTGAAGGAAGGTGCCAATGAATTCCTGATCAAGGGCTATCATGGGCAGCTGAGACCATTTGATCCGGCAGTGAAGGTAGAAACTGAAGATACTGCAGAAGGACTTCTTGTGAAGATCCCGGAATATAAAGAAGATATGTATGTGGTTGGATTAACCAACAGATTCTAAATGATGAATAGGAGGACCGGATGTATGCCGGTCCTTTTGTTGCTGCATGGGAGAAGATCGTGGATATCCGATCGATTCTCAGGGAGGGAGCTTTTATGTTTGGGAAAAAAATCGCAATACTGTTATCAACGGCAATGATCCTGACAGGGTCCTGTGTATCTTCTGTGGCTGTACATGCACAGACTGGTTATGCGGCTGAATATGCACAGGAAGCATCGGCAGCAGGTGTGCAGAGCACTGCAAAGCTTGTTGCGAAGGGCTCCTGTGGAAGCAAAGCTGTTTACCGGTTGTACTCCAATGGAAACCTGCAGATACAGGGAAAAGGGGAGGTTAAGGTTACCGATGATTTTTCATACAGATCAGCAATGATAAAAACAGTAACCGTTGCATCTGGGATCACGGGAATCGGTGACAGAACCTTTTCAGACTGCAGAAATATGAAGAGGATTTCGTTGCCGGGAACTCTGCGGAGTATTGGAGTAAGAGCATTTGGAGATACTGCGATCACCAGGATCAAGCTTCCTGATGGACTGAAAAGCATTGGTGCATATGCTTTTTACCAGAGTAAGCTTATGAGCCTGGATGTACCGAAAACTGTGACAAAAATTGATGAATATGCTTTCAGTTACTGTAACAATCTGGAATCTGTCAGCATTCCGGGAAGTGTGAAAATATTACCGGAATCGTTATTTGAGGCAGATATGAAACTGAAAAAGGTTGCGCTTGGACAGGGCGTTTCCAGGATAGAAAGAGCGGCCTTTCGGCATTGCGGTTTGACAGGAGTAAGCTTTCCGGACAGTGTTACGGTTATTGGGGAAGATGCGTTTTCTTTTTGTACAGATCTCAGAAAGGTGTCGTTGCCGAAGAAGCTTACAGAGATCGGGAACGGTGTATTCAGTAATTGTCGAAAACTGGGGAATATTACAGTACCTGCCAGTGTGAAAAAGATCAGAAGCCATGCTTTTTATGATTGCCTGGCAATGAAAAAGATTACGATCCTCAACAGTAAAACAGTGATAGAAAAAGAAGCGATCGGCTATAATTTCAATAGTGGAAAAAATAAAACTTTTGTCATTGCCGGAAAAAAGGGTTCTACTGCTCAGACTTACGCAAAGAAAAATGGGTTCCGTTTTTTGAACAATACTGCCGCAGTAAGGACCGCAAAGATGACCGGCGTGCCCAAAACAAAAACCATACTTCGTGGAAAAACATACACGATCCAGGCAGTGACCGTGCCGTATTACAGCGACGAAAAGATTCTTTTCCGTTCCTCGGATCGCAGGATCGCTACGGTAAATTCCAAAGGTGTTGTAAAGGGAATCCGAAAAGGGACGGCCGTGATCACCGTGCAGAGCGGAGCGAAAAAACTAAACTGTAAGATAACGGTGAAGTAACGATGAAGCAGGCGTACGTAAAATCGCCATAACAGTGAAAGAATACAAAAGAAAATAAAAACAGAAGCCCGGCAGATGAAACATGGAGAGTTATCACATGTGCAGCTGCCGGGTTTTTTTATAAATATAGAAAACCCTTAAAATAAGGAATAAAATAGCTTGTTATACCCTTAAAATAAGGGTATATTAATAAAAAAGGGGGAATCTAAAATGACAGGATATGCTGTGAGACATTCGATACGGGCAGAAGATATACGAATTTTAAGGAAGAAATTGAAGCTTACACAAAAAGATTTTGCAAAGTTAGTAAATGTATCTCAGAAAACAATAGAAAGATGGGAAAGTGAAAATCGGGATATTACAGGACCGGTTACGACATTAGTTCATATTTTAAACGAGTATCCTCAGATAGAGGAAAACCTCCGCGTGCCGGAAAAAGAATATCCGATACGCTTATGGTACATGTTTAAGAGTGAAATATGTACGATTATTGATGTGGATGAGAGAGGCAGAAAAGTAAAAATATATAATTATACAAACAATTTTATTAAAAAAGCATTTGGCCGAAATGAAAAACCAACCTTTGAAGAATACGAGGAATTTCTGGAATCTCGTTGTTTCCCGAGACAACGAGACAAAATAAAATTGGTATTAGAAGATTTGAATCTGCCATTTTATGATCCGTTTATGATCATAGAAAAGACCGAAGGAAGAATGGCAGAGGATGATTTCTGGATCAGGATTGAGAGGTAAAGATGGTACAGCTTTTTGAACAGGATATCAAAACAAATGACAGACAATCGTCAAAAGGAAACCAATTGAAATGGTGCAGGAACAATGTATGGTATAAAGCTGATTATATGGGATATGAGGGATTGGTGGAATATGTTGTTTCACGTTTGTTGGAAAAATCTTCACTGAAACAGGAAGAGTATGTTTTATATAAAACAGAAGAGATTAGTTATAAGAGAAGAAAATATCTGGGATGTAAAAGTGAAAATTTTTTGCCTGAGGGATGGCAGCTTATTACATTAGAAAGACTTTTTTATGGATTTTATAATGAAAGTCTTTATAAAAAATTATTCACGATTCCAGAACATTCGGAAAGACTGGAATTTATAGTAGATCAGGCGGAACGCATTACGGGAATTAGCGATTTTGGAAAGTATATGAGTAAGATCCTGGCAATTGATACATTTTTTATGAATGAAGATCGGCATATGCATAATATTGGAGTCTTAATGGATGCAGAAGAAAAATATCATTTGTGTCCAATATTTGATAATGGTGCAGGACTGCTATCAGATATACAGATGGATTATCCGATGGAAGAAAACATAAATAATCTGATGGAGGAGGCACGATCAAAAACTCTGTGTGAAGATTTTGATGAGCAGATCGAGATTGCAGAAGAATTGTATGGTCAGCAGATAAGTCTGGAATTTAATGAAAAAGACGTAAAAGAAATATTGGATATGGAAAGTTATTATCCGCAGGAATATAAAGAAAGAGTATTTGAGATTATTATGAGCAGGAGAAGAAAGTACAGATATTTATTTTGAATAACTGCACGTCGTATTTTTGGTATTTTGGTAATAAAGCAGGTGCAAAAGGTTTCACATGTGCAGCTGGCGGTTTTTTATAGTAGAAAAAATGTTCAAAAATGTCTGTAAACAGACAAAATATGACGAAAATATTCTAAACAAAGCTTGATTAAATGTGATGGGAAATTTATAATTTTAGTATAAATGTGAATTGGAAAATGGGGGAACGGTCACATCCAAAGGTGTTGTAAAAGGCATCAAAAAAGGAACTGCAACCATTACCGTTCAGAGTGGTTCCAAAAAACTGACCTGTAAGGTAACGGTTAAATAATTCAAAGGATATTAGTAATCAGCATTTGTTATTTACTCATAGTTATATCTTATATGTTTGAGTACGCAAAACAGACTGGAGCTTGATAAGAATATATATCAGGTTCTCAGTCTGTTTTTATATATTGCAGGCAAAAAAAGAACACGTTTTCACAAAATAAGATTGACTTTTTTCAAAACTCTTATTATCATATAAAACATATTTAATTACTATGAAATAAGGAATGATAAAAAGTTCTGTTACACTGATGATGCTGAGTTACATAGATGACGTTGAGCAGCTTACAGGACTGGTAGCGGGTAGACTTTTTTCAGAGGGAGGGGACGGGTACATGTCCATCAAGAAGATCGCAGAAAAGGCAGGGGTTTCACCGGCGACGGTTTCCAGAGTTTTGAATAATCCCAATTATAAATGTTCTGTTTCCGGACTCAGGGATAAGATATGGAAAACAGCTATCGAGATGAATTATGTGCCCAACGAGGCGGCCCGGAATCTGAAAAAAGGCGTTTCCGCAAAGCAGGAGAAAACCTGGTACATCAATATCCTGATGACAAGAACCGATTCTTCCACAACGGATCCGTTTTTTGCGGAGCTTCTTCGGGTGATCGAAAGTGAGATCCATGATAAAAACTGCATTCTTTCCAAAGTATGGTATATGTCTGTGTTTTCCGATGACCGGAAGTGCCGAAGGGAGAATCTGGACCGGCTGATCGACGGAATGTATGATGAGGTGGAAGGGAAAAGGGACGGACTGATCATCATCGGCAGATGTAATAAAGAGGCTTTGAAGAAGCTGAATAAGAAGTATAAGAGTGTGGTATCGGTGAACCGGAATTCTACCAATTATGAAGTGGATGAGGTCCTTTGCGATGGGAAAAAGATCGCAGCAGCGGCAGTGGAATATCTGATCTCCCTGGGGCACAAAAATATCGGTTATATTGGCCAGTGTCACAGCGAGGACCGGTATAACGGGTATCTGGAAACACTGAAGAAGCATGATCTGGATGTGATACCGGAGTATGTTATCGAAACAAAGCAGACTGAGGCCGAGGGCTACGAGGCCATGGAAAAGTTCTTTCAGTCGGACGACATGCCAACCGGAATCTACTGTGCCAATGATATTTCAGCGATCGGAATGCTGAAGTGCCTGAATAAATTTCGGAACAGGTATTATATGCCTTCGATCATATCCAGCGATGATATACAGGAGGCACAGTTTACCAGACCGATGCTGACAACGGTGAGTCTGCCCAAGGAGGATATGGGAAAATTTGCATTATACCTGCTGCTGGACCGGCTGAAGGGCGGGCATTCCGGTATTGTGCGAATGGAGCTGGAAGGCAGACTGATGATACGGAACAGCTGCAGCAGTGTGGAGGACAGTATGTGGAGCGATTATTGTATCTGAGTGTTGCGGATGCGCAGATATAGTGACAGACAGGATGCGGTTGCGCTATGACCAGAGTATTTCGTGAAAACGTTTTCAAATATTCCTATTTAATTAATGGGAATAATATGGTTTAATGTATTCAATTCAAATAAAAAAATTACAGAACCACAGTAAACGGAAAGAACAGGTATGATTTGACAGCGAAATGAAGCAGTTACATTGTTGGGAAAAAGATTTCTAAATAAAAATGTGGTTGTAAAGGAGTACACAGATCATGAAAAGAAAACGCATTGCAGGTGTCTGTATCACACTGGCAGCAGTGGTACTGGCAGGAACTTTTGCAGTATCGGGAAACAATACAAAGGATAAAAATCATGTGGAGATCATCAATGTGTCCTATGATCCGACCAGAGAATTTTATGAAGCATATAATAAGATTTTTTCAAAATATTGGAAAGAGGAAACAGGTCAGAGTGTGGATGTGATTCAGTCTCATGGCGGTTCCGGAAAGCAAGCCCTTGAGATTTCCAACGGACTTCCTGCAGATGTGGCGACACTTGCACTGGAATATGATATCGATGCGATCCGGAATGCCGGTCTGATCGACAAGGGCTGGATCGATGAATATCCGGATGACAGTGCTCCTTATACTTCCACCATTGTATTTCTTGTTCGGAAGGGAAATCCGAAGAATATCCACGACTGGGATGATCTGACAAAGGATGGTGTGGGGGTGATCACTCCCAATCCGAAAACCTCCGGTGGTGCCCGCTGGAATTACATGGCAGCCTGGGCTTATGCCAATGAGAAATATAACGGCAACGAGACAGAGATGAAAGCCTTTATCAAGAAGCTTTACAAAAATGTCCTGGTTCTGGATTCCGGAGCAAGAGGTGCCACAACCTCTTTCGTGGAAAACGGGCAGGGGGATGTGCTGATCGCCTGGGAAAATGAAGCGTTTCTTTCTGTAAGGGACAATCCGGATGATTACGAGATCGTAACGCCGGGCATCAGTATCCTGGCACAGCCATCCGTTGCTGTTGTAGATGAAAATGTGAAAAAGCATGATAATGCAGAAGCAGCGAAAGCATATCTGAAATATCTGTATTCCGATGAAGCTCAGGAGCTGATCGCGGAGAATTACTATAGGCCGGTTGATCAGACGATCCTGAAAAAGCATGTAGATACTTTTAACCTGAAGGTGAAGCTGACAACGATCAAAGATTTCGGCGGCTGGGATGCAGTTCAGAAAAAGCATTTCGCAGACGGCGGAGTGTTTGATGAGATCTATGAAGAGTAGAAGAGCCTGAGATTTTGTAACAGATCAGAAACTTAGAATAGAAAAGAGGGGAGACAGAAATGAAGAAACAACAGAGTAAACGTGTGATACCAGGCTTTGGACTGACAATGGGAGTGACTTTGGCGATGCTGAGTATCGTAGTTCTGATCCCTCTTGCGTCTTTGGCAGTATATTCGGCGCGGCTGGGTTTTCGGGAATTTATTGAGGTGATCACACGGCCGAGGGTTTTGTCCGGATTCTATGTAAGCTTTATTACCGCATTTGCGGCCACAGTGATCAATGCTATTATGGGCCTGGTCCTTGCGTGGGTGCTGGTAAGATATGATTTTCCGGGAAAAAGGATCATGGATGGAATGATCGAGCTGCCTTTCGCACTGCCGACTGCAGTTGCCGGTATCTCACTGACATCCCTGACATCCGATAAAGGTCTGGTGGGAAGCTTTTTTGCAAATTTCGGTATTAAGATCGCATATACCAGAATCGGTATCACGGTGGCATTGATCTTTGTGGGAATCCCTTTTGTGGTCAGGGCCATTCAGCCGGTTCTGGAGAAGCTGGACGGTTCCTATGAGGAGGCGGCTCGTGTCATGGGTGCAAAGCCATTCACCGTTTTTCGCAGAGTTATTCTTCCTGAGCTTCTGCCGGCAATGCTTTCCGGGGCGGGACTTGCCTTCGGACGTTGCCTGGGAGAATACGGAAGCGTTGTTTTTATCGCAGGAAACAAGCCTTACTATACAGAGATCACGCCGCTGATCATCATGTCAAAGCTTCAGGAGTTTGACTATGAAAGCGCAACAGCTATCGCACTGGTTACACTGGCAGTATCATTTCTGATCCTGTTTGGTGTGAATCTGGTGCAGGCAAGAAATACGAAACGTATCAGAGGGAGGGATGCATAATGGATGAAAAAAAGAAGCAGGCTTCCGGGCCGGTGAAATGGATCCTTATCGGGATTTCCGTGATCTTTCTTTTTGTGATGCTGGTACTGCCTCTGGTGGTTGTTGTAACCCAGGCACTGAGCAAGGGCTGGCAGTGCTATGTGCAGGCGGTGACAGATGAGTACACGCTGAAAGCGCTGAAGCTGACCATTGGGGCGACGGCTGCGGCTGTTGTATGTAACACGATCTTTGGTCTGTGTGCGGCATGGGCAATGACCAGATTTCATTTTCGGGGAAAAAAGCTCCTTACCACTTTGATCGATGTTCCGGTTACAGTATCACCGGTTATCGCAGGTCTTATCTATATCCTGGTTTTTGGAAAGCAGAGTCCTCTTTATTCTGTTCTTGAAAGTGCAGGGATACAGATCGTGTTTGCAGTTCCGGGAATTATCCTAGCGACGATCTTTGTCACGTTTCCATTTGTGTCCAGAGAGATCATACCGGTTCTGGAATCCATAGGGTCCGATGAGGAAGAGGCGGCAGCACTGATGGGAGCAAAAGGCTGGACGATTTTTACCAAGGTGACATTTCCGCATATCAAGTGGGCATTTCTCTATGGTGTTGTGCTGTGTACAGCCAGAGCCATGGGAGAGTTTGGAGCTGTGTCCGTACTGTCCGGACATCTCCGTGGAAAAACAAATACACTTCCGCTGCATGTGGAAATTCTTTATAACGAATTCCAGTATGTTCCGGCATTTGCGGTTTCTTCGATTCTGGTGATCCTGGCGGTGATCCTTCTGATCGCAAGAAATGTTCTGGAGCATAAAGGAAAGGGGGAAAAGGCGATGTACGTTGAGTTAAAAAATATCAATAAAACATATGGGGATTACAAGGCATCTGATAACGTAAGCTTTGGTATCGAAAAGGGGAAGCTGATTGGTCTTCTGGGGCCCAGCGGAAGCGGAAAAACTACGATTCTCCGTATGATCGCCGGTCTGGAGCAGCCAGACAGCGGGGAGATCATCATCGACGGAAGAGTGGTCAATGATGTGCCTGCCAGCGAGCGAGGCATTGGATTTGTGTTCCAGAATTATGCTCTCTTCCGGTATATGACGGTGTATGATAATATTGCATTTGGCCTGAAGGTGCAGAAGGCGGACAAGAAGTATATTAAGCAGAGGGTTATGGAACTGGTAGAGCTGATCGGGCTGAAGGGCCTGGAGAAAAGATATCCGAGTCAGATGTCCGGTGGTCAGAGACAGCGAGTTGCTTTTGCCCGGGCTCTGGCTCCGAATCCGCAGCTTCTCCTTCTGGATGAGCCTTTTGCGGCGATCGATGCAAAGATTCGTACGGAGCTTCGAAGTTGGTTGAAGGATATGATCGAGAAGCTGGGGATCACCAGTATTTTTGTTACCCATGACCAGGATGAGGCTATTGAGGTGGCGGATGAAATTATTATTACCAACCGTGGACGGATCGAGCAGAAGGGAACTCCACTGGAGGTTTATCAGAATCCGGATACTGCGTTTACGGCGGGATTTTTCGGGCAGACTTCTGTGATCGATGATTACCAGGTGTTCAATCACTTCGAGGAAGTTCCGGGAGGCGAAAAAGCCATTGTCCGTCCGGAGTTTGTAAAAGTGACTAAGAAGAACGAGGAACAGAAATATAAAAGCTCCGCAACAGAGGGCATCGTAGAACGAGTCGCATTCCGCGGCAGCAGCCTGGAACTGAAAGTCCGTGTAGGAAACACCACACTCAGCGCCAGAAGAAGCCTTGACGAAGAACCCGTCCGGGAAGGCGAAGTTGTGGATGTGTTTGTGCAGAGGATTTTTGTAACGAAGGGAAATGAGGCAGTACTGCTACATAATACAGCTATGGTTGAGGATTGGTTAGTGATATAAAAAAATGTCGCGGGAGCGGCATTTTTTTATGAGCAAGTAGCGTTAGCGGATTGCGAATATCATATGATTTGCCGAGGGAGTGGCATTTTTTTATATATGTGAAATTTTCACACCGTAATATTCTGCAAGGGAATCTACCAGATCATCACGGATTTTTTTGTGGTCATTGCCATCTAGGGACATGACACAGGATACCATCTGACGTTTTTTATCAACGACGCAGTATTGGCCGTAATTGCCGGACAGGATCAGTGTATCTTCCATAGGTCCCATATATATGAAATAACCATAACCATAGCTCTGGTAATCCGGATGCTCCGTCAGTGGATTGTAAGAATCGATATGTTTCTGACAGGCATCAATCACGAATTTTTTTGGGACGATCTGTTTTCCGTTACATTCTCCCTCATGCAGAAGCAAATGTCCAAAACGTGCCAACTCGTCAATTGTCAGGTATAATCCATTGGCTGCCATACAGTGTCCTTGAGGACAAAGGGTCCAGTCCGGATTTGGAATTCCAATCGGTTCAAGTAGACGATATCGCAGATAGTTCAGCAAATCGGTACCGGATTTTTCTTCTATAAGGACGGACAAAATATAAGAACAGAAGTTGCTGTATACGAAATGTGTACCGGGTGTATATGGAAAAGAATCATTCTGAAAGAAATATCTCACCCAGTCCTTTTCTCTGTATCGCTCTGGTCCATCGCAGAAAAAGAGCGGATCTTTCTGACCGGATGACATGGTAAGAAGATCACGGATCTTTATCTTGTACAGATTTTCAGAAGGGTCGGAAGGGAAATATTTTTCAAACCAAGGATAAATGTATTCATCAAGAGTGATCAGTCCTTCACGTTCTGCGATACCTGCGGCCATTGCAACAAAAGGCTTGCTGATAGACCATATATTTAAACGGGTTTTGACCGGAAAAAGTCTAAATTCTTCTTTTAGAAGATCATTTTTATATATCTGTGCGTAGATGATATTGGAATGATGTTGCTTTGATTTCTCAAGAAAAATATCTAAAATTTCCTGCATGATAATCCCCCCCTGAAATTATTATTCGTAAAAAAGATCAAAGTCTGAATAAAGTTCTTCTAGGTCATGAAGTCGTGTACTGATGGATTTGCACCTGGTTTTGCGGATTTTTGCAACAATACTGTCAAACAGACAATAGAGGCATGAGAAGGAGTTAAATCCCATTTCATTGAGATTGATCTCTATAATGATAGCGTGGTCTGCCAGCGCCCATGCCGGTGATGAAATGCTGTCTGTGATGGCGAGTATCTTTGCACCATGATTTTTGGCAATCTGTGCATATTTCAGAGACCATTTGGTATAGCGGGCAAAAGAGATCAGAAGAACAACTGTATCCTCGGATGCTTCTGTGAGATATTCGAAATTGGAATCGTAAAATTCGTGAACCACCTTGGTATTTCCAAGAAGCTGATTCAACAGAGTTCCCATCCAGAGAGCGGCACTGTAGGAAGAGCGTGCACCAACAATGAGGCGTTTTTTGGCATTGCTCAGATGGGTAACAATCTGATCCATATCTTCCTGATTCAGATGAGATGCCCAGCTTTCCATGGAATGGAGTTCATTGGCAATGATGTTTTGATAAAAATTTCCGCTATCCAGCAGTGAATCGTCTTTTATAACCGTAGGAACGGAAAGAATATCATTCTGTACAGTACGCTGCATTTCAGAAAAACTTTCAAATCCCAGGGAATAGGCAAGGCGTATGATAGTGGTTTCGCTTACGGAAATTTCCTTGCTGAGTTTCGCAAGGGTGGAATAACTGAATGAATCAAGGTGTTGTAATATATATTCGGCAACTTTCTTCTGACCGGCAGAAAGGAAAGATACTTTTTCACGGATCAACTGTTCTATTTTCATGAAAACCTCCTGTACTGTACGATTAGTATAATAAATTATAACAGGTGTAAAGTTTGATTACAATATAATGGAGTAAAAAATTCTTCTTAACATAAAAAAGATGTAAATAATGCACAAATTAAAGTGTGTATTTTTAATAATATTGTCAATAGAAATCTTGAAACCTAGATGTTAATATAGCATTAAATAATTCATATGACGTCAGAAAAAGAATTAATTGCACTATTAATATTAAAGTCAATAAAAAAGGGGGGCTTTTATGTCGTCAACAGTAAAGGAAATAAAAGAAAAAACAGGTTACCTGAAACGAAGTGATCTTTATACAATCGGTGTAGGACAGGCGATTGGATCGGGTGTTCTGACACTGATCGGACCGGCAATTCTTTTGACTGGTCAGTCAGCATGGTTGGCATATGTAGCTGCATGTATCTGGGGATTTATGATGATTGCACCAATTCCATGGATCACATCTACACTGAAACTTGGAGGAGGATTTTATTCTCTGGTAGGAGATATGGCCGGCAAACGAGTTGCCGGTATGTATGCAGTAGGATTTTTGCCACAGACGATCAATCTGGCGACTTATGGTGTGGCAATTGGTATGTATGCAAATTCCCTGTGGCCGCAGATTAATGCGAAATGGTTTGGAATTGCAGCCCTGAGTGTGTTCTTTGCCATCAATCTGTGTGGTGTGGATGTAATGGCGAAGGTACAGAAAATTCTGGTTATCCTGCTGTTTGTTGCACTTGGTCTGTTTATTGTTCTGGGATGCCTCCAGCTGAAAAATCCGGTGTTTGAGTTTACAGCACCAGACTTTTTCTACAATGGTCCATCCGGATTCTTTTCCGCAATCATGCTGTATGTATATTCAACAAACGGATATTCCTGCATTATGAATTATGGTAAACAGGCAAAAGAAGCGCATAAAGATATTCCAAAGGCACTTCTGTACTGTATTCCGACACTGATGGTTGTATATGGCGGTGTTGCAATTGTAGCAAGTGGTGTGCTTCCTCTGGATCAGGTAGCCGGACAGCCGCTTACCCTGGTTGCAAAAAATATTTTAAATCCGGCACTTTTCACAGTATTTATGATTGGTGGTCCGGTACTTGCACTGTCTTCATCCATTAATTCAACAATTTCCAATAACTGTATTCCGGTTGCACAGTCCTGTAAAGATGGATGGCTTCCGAAATCATGGGCAGCTCAGAACAGAAGAGGGGCTTACTGGAAACTGATGACATTTACTTATCTTATGGGAATATTACCTGTGTTACTGGACTTTTCTATCAGTGATGTTGTAAATAATATTATGCTTCTGGCATCAGCATTGGCATTTCTGCAGATTTATGCGTATTTCCAGCTTCCGAAAAAACATGCAGAAGCATGGGAAAAATCACCAATGCATATTTCTAACGGAAAATATTATTTCCTCTGCTGTTTGAGCCTGTTTGCATATATCTGCATTTTTATCAATTCTTGCAGAAGCCTGAAACTTCCGGTAGTAATCATCAGTCTGATAGCCATTGTAGTATGCATGGCTTACGGATGGTTTAGAAGTGTAAGTCCTGATGTAAAGATGGAAACAAGTGTGTGGGAGGATTAATGTTTATGAATAAAGACCAGAACCTGATCAATGAATTTGCTATCAAAACTTTAAAAGAAAATCTCAATGTTATGTATGCGCAGATATGGCGTGAAGGACAGTTAACGGCAGAATATAAAAGAATGCCGGTGAAAACACGCCTTAACACCTGGTCTGCCTGCAAGGGTGTTGTGTCCTGTGCGGCAGGAATCGCACTTGATGAAGGGCTGATTCGACTTGATGAGAAGATTGTGGATATTTTTCCAGAGTATGCACCGGAGAATCCGGAAGGATATCTGGGGGATGTAACGCTGGAAAATATGCTGACAATGACTACAGGTTTGGAAAGCTCTCTGTTTTTCTGTGACTGGCCGGAGCGTTACACAACTCCGGACTGGATCCGATATTTCTTCGAGAATGCGAAAGTGATAAAAAAACCGGGAACAGAATGGCTGTACAGCAATTTTAATACTTATATGATCAGCTGCGCGATTGAAAAACGTGCGGGAGTTAATCTTCTGGAATATTTGAGAAATCGCTTTTTTGAGCCGCTGGGAATTGGAAATCCAGACTGGACTTTGTGTCCGAAAGGGCATGTGCATGCGGCTAATGGACTTTATGTGAATATTGATGAGTTTACCCGGTATGGACAGATGATTCTTCACAAGGGAAATTATAATGGAAAACAGCTGGTGCCAGAGTCGTACATGAAGATGGCAACGTCCAATCTGGTGGATAATTCAGTGGCAGGAAGTCCGGGAAATCTTTATTCCGGTTTTGGATATGGATATCAGTTTGTAATGAATCCGGAAGCCGGTTCCTATCGATCCGATGGAAATTATGGTCAGTTCTGTCTGGCGTTTCCTGACAAGGATGCAGTAGTAACTGTAATGTCTCTGGAGGGGGATTTCCAGAAAATAGGAAATCATCTATGGACTACAGTGGTTCCGGAATTATAAGAATTCTGTCTGGCAAATCAGACAGTGTAAGGTGAAAGGTAGCTTAAATCTTTCCGACTTGACATTGATTAGAAATCGTTTTATACTAACTCATGTAAATAACAGGGGAGCTTGTGATGGCAGGCTGAGAGGAAGTCTTCAACTTCGACCCTTATACCTGATTTGGATAATGCCAACGTAGGAACGTATAATTTACGGGAGATATTTTGGTGTATCTCCTTTTTTATTGGATGCGGATGTTTTTATCCGATTGAATACGTAAGATCAGGATTTACATGGAAGGGATCAAGAGCGAATGCTTTTAACCCCGGTATCGACAATTGAATATTGGGAAATTTGAGAGTGAACTGAGTTCATGAAGGGGTGCACCACCGCGGGTGTATTTCTTTGTGGACTCTTTTTTTATTGACGAATAGCTTTTGAAGTTTCCGGAAAGGAGAGATCATGATCACAGTAAATGGTGAAAGCAGAACATTGGAAAAGCCGGTGACAGTAACAGAATATCTGGAAGCATGTAACTATGTTCCGGTGCAGGTTGTAGTAGAGCTGAATGAAGAGATCATTAAGAGAGACACTTATGATACAACAGTACTGAAAGATGGCGATGTTGTGGAGATTCTGCAGTTTATGGGCGGCGGAAGCTGCTGATGTCGCTATAGAGATAAAATTAGGTATATATACCACGGCAGTAACTGACAGATAAGTTACTGAAAAAATGCAGATGAAGAATGATCTGGCAGAAGAAGGTGCTGGTTATAAATCGGTGGAAATATTTTTTGCAAACAGACATAAAGAAAGGTGGACATAAAAAATGACAACAGCAAACACAAATGAAGACAAACTGATCCTGGGAGGCCATGAGTTTACTTCCCGTTTTATCCTTGGTTCCGGAAAATTTTCTCTGGAGCTTGTAAAAGCATGTATTGAAAAAGCAGGAACTCAGATCGTAACACTTGCCCTGCGTCGTGCAAATGAGGGTGGGCTTGCCAATATTCTTGACTATGTGCCGAAGGATGTTACTCTTCTTCCGAATACATCAGGAGCCAGAAATGCAGAGGAAGCAGTCCGTATCGCAAGACTTTCCCGCGAGCTTGGTTGTGGAGATTTTGTAAAGATCGAAGTTATCCATGATTCCAAATATCTTCTTCCGGATAACTATGAGACCATCAAGGCAACAGAGATCCTTGCAAAAGAGGGCTTTGTAGTTATGCCATACATGTATCCGGATCTGAATGCAGCCAGAGATCTGGTGAATGCAGGAGCTGCCTGTGTAATGCCGCTTGGCTCTCCGATCGGTTCCAACAAAGGAATCTGTACAAAAGAATTCATCCAGATCCTTAT
>ENA-OPDH01000567-OPDH01000567.1-human-gut-metagenome-genome-assembly--contig:-NODE-567-length-28943-cov-3.161555_pt1 | contig 28943 bp, 29 predicted proteins | sample MGYA00241260_ERZ501500 | MGnify/ENA primary metagenome ERZ501500 (study PRJEB25962, sample SAMEA2042519) | human gut metagenome | biome: human gut; feature: human-associated habitat; material: faeces...
CTGCATTCATAATCTATTTCTTTTATTGGTTGCTACTAAATATAATTGTCTTAACAAAGTATTCTTTAGATTGTTTTTTCTCTATTGCGGTTGCAAAAGTACACATAAAAATGAGACAAACAAACAATTTATAAAGAAAATGCGGGATAAAACAACAAAAATATTGTTTTATCCCGCAAAAAGGAATAAAAAGATATTATTTATCCTCTCTTTAATGATTTTATTACCGGAATGAATACTAACGCTGCCGAAATGACAAGTGTCATGATGACTGGACCGTCAATTCGTTCGGCAGTTGTTAGGACTATGTAGCAAAGTGCTGCCCAAAGCAACACTATGCAAACACTTTGTGATTTCGATAACGGGCGTCTCATTTACCAGCTTTCTTTTTATCCACGATGGCGTCGATGACTGCTACTGCGGTGATGTTCACAATGTCGCGTACGGAGCTTTCGAAGTCGGTGAAGTGGATAGGCTTATTCAATCCCATTTGTATCGGGCCGATTAGCTCCATTTCCGTATTCATAGCCTGCAACAGTTTGTATGCAGAGTTGGCAGAGCTGAGGTTCGGGAATACAAGGGTATTCACATCTTTACCTTTCAGACGGGTGAATGGATACTTGGCGTCACGCATCTTGCGGTCCATGGCAAAGTTCACCTGCATTTCACCGTCAATGGCAAGATCAGGATAGTTCTGCTGCATATATTCCACGGCTTCGTGTACACTTACCGGACTACCTTCGGTGTCTGCACCGAAGTTGGAGTAACTTAACATGGCCATTACCGGAGTATGATTGAAGAAACGTACGGTATGCTCTGACAGTTTGGCTATGTCAATCAATGTTTCGGCATTGGGATGACGGTTGATTAGTGTATCAGCCAAGAAGTAGGTACCTTTCTTGGAGTTCAGGATGTGCATCGTACCGAAATGCTTGTATTGCGGTTGTATGCCGATAACTTCTTTGGCAACTTTGATCGTATTGCTGTATTTGGTATAAAGACCGGTGATGAATGCATCTGCATCGCCTGTTTCCACCATCATCATACCGAAGTAATTGCGTTCGAACATCTTATCGTTGGCTTCCTCGTAGGTAGCACCTTGACGGGCACGCTTTTCGGAAAGAATGCGGGCGTAGCGTTCACGGCGTGAGGCTTCGTTCGGATGGCGCAGGTTGACGATTTCGATGCCTTCCAAGCTGAGGTCGAGTTCTTTTGCCAGTTTTTCGATGGTTTCATCGTTACCTAATACAATCGGATGACAAATACCTTCGGCTTTGGCTTCTACAGCGGCTTTCAGCATATTGGGGTGAGAACCTTCGGCAAATACCACGCGTTGCGGATTGCGACGGGCGGTGTCGTAAAGCTGGCGGGTCAGTTTGCTTTCGTAACCCATCAGTTCGCGGAGTTGTACGCAGTAAGCATCCCAGTCTTCAATGTTTTTACGGGCTACACCGCTTTCCATAGCAGCCTTGGCTACGGCGCAGGAAACTTCAGTGATAAGACGCGGGTCAACCGGTTTCGGGATGAAGTATTCCGGACCGAAACTAAAGTTGTTAACATGATAAGCCTCGTTCACAACATCGGGTACAGGCTGTTTTGCCAAGTTGGCAATGGCACGTACGGCGGCAATCTTCATTTCTTCGTTGATGGCTTTAGCCTGAGTATCCAGGGCACCACGGAAGATATAGGGGAAACCGATTACATTATTAATCTGGTTCGGATAGTCCGACCGTCCGGTTGCCATCAGTACATCGGGACGTGCTGACATGGCATCTTCATAAGAGATTTCCGGTGTAGGGTTAGCCAATGCGAAAACGATAGGAGACGGAGCCATGCTGCGTACCATGTCCTGCGACAGAACGTTTCCTTTGGATAATCCCAGGAATACGTCGGCACCTTTGATGGCTTCTTCCAAAGTGTGGATATCTGTGCGATCGGTAGCGAAGTAGCGTTTCTGTTCGTTAAGATCAGTACGTGCTTTGCTGATTACCCCTTTACTATCCAGCATTACAATATTTTCCAGGCGAGCGCCCAGTGAAACATACAGTTTTGTACAAGATACGGCAGATGCACCGGCACCATTCACAACGATTTTTACATCTTCAATTTTCTTGCCTGCCACCTGCAAAGCGTTTACAAGTCCGGCACTGGAGATGATGGCCGTACCATGCTGGTCATCGTGCATCACAGGGATATCGAGCTCTTCTTTCAGGCGACGCTCTATTTCGAAGCACTCAGGTGCTTTGATATCTTCCAGGTTGATACCACCGAAGGTAGGAGCAATGGCCTTTACAGCTTCGATGAATTTTTCGGGATCTTTTTCGTTTACTTCAATATCGAATACGTCGATGCCGGCATAAATCTTGAACAGAAGTCCTTTACCTTCCATTACGGGCTTACCGCTCAACGCACCTATGTCGCCAAGACCGAGTACGGCAGTACCGTTGGAGATTACAGCAACCAAGTTTCCTTTCGCTGTATATTTATAAGCATCCTGCGGATTCTTTTCTATTTCGAGGCACGGCTCCGCCACAACGGCCCGGAGAATAAGCGAGTGAAAGGTCGGTTTGGGTACTGTAGGGCTTGGTAGGCACTACTTCTATCTTACCTGGTTTGCCTTGTGAGTGATACAGCAAGGCAGCTTCTTTAGTTATCTTAGCCATGGTAGTTGATTATGAGTTGTTAGTTAAAAGTTATAATTTTGCCGCAAAGGTAGGAATAAATGTGATAAAGTGTAAGTCTGTGTGCAATAAAAACTATTAAATAGTACTTAATCTGTCGGAAGTCAAAGCAAGGATGAGGGTGGAAACAAACAATAAGGCGAAGGACTGGAAAGTCTCTCGCCTTATTGTTTATAAAATAGTCTGAGTATAGACTGCTTTTAAATGCTTCTACCTGTGAAAATACAGCAGTAGATGGTTTTTCTTTTATTCCGTAGCCGCTTCTCCTTCAGCTTCCGGAGCCTTTTCTATCAACTCCAGGAACTGGTCGAGTCGAGGTGTAACAATGATTTGTGTACGGCGGTTGCGCTGTTTACCCAGTTCAGAATCATTGTCTGTGATAGGATTGTACTCACCACGTCCGGCAGCAGAAAGGCGTTTAGGGTCAACACCATATTTGTTCTGCAATTCTTGTACTACAGATGAGGCACGCAGGGCACTCAAATCCCAGTTATTGCGGATATTGGTACGTGAGATGGGTACGTTGTCCGTATTACCCTCTACCAGTACTTCGTAATCTTTGTAGTCGGTGATAATCTTGGCAATTTTGCTTAACGTTTCGCCGGCGCGTTCGTTGATTTCGTAACTGCCGCTCTTGTAGAGCATATTGTCTGCTAAAGAGATGTAAACCACACCTTTCAGTACTTTCACATCTACTTCTTTCAATTCCTCGCGGCTCAGGGAGCGGGTCAGATTGTTGGTTAGCATAACGTTCAGTGAGTCCGATTTACTCTTGGCATCCACTAATTGCTTGATGTAGCGGTTGGAGGCATTGATTTCATCTACGAGTTTGGAGATGTTGATATTCCCTTGCGAGTTCTGCTGGAGGCTCTTGTCGAGCGATCCTTGCAGGGTAGCGTAACTGTTACGCAATTCCTGATTATTTTTTCGGGCTTCGCTTAAACGATCCTCCAAGCTTTTAGATTGTGTGCGGTATTCGGCAAGCTGGATTTGTGCGTCCTGATATGACTTGTCGAGAGCAGACTTTTCGTCTTTCAGTTTGTTATAATCTGTTTGAAGATTCACAAATTCCTTCTTGGTCACACATCCTGTCAGGAATAGAGTTGCGACCAACAGAAAGGATGCAGCTAATTTTGTACGTTTCATAAATCTTTCTTTATTAAATGTTTACTGGGCGCAAAGATAAGAAAATCCCCGCACTCCGGTTGCGGAGACGGGGATATATTATTTGTTTTATAGGTACTTTATGAAATTATGCGTTCAGAGCCTGCTCAATATCTGCGATGATATCGTCTACGTTTTCGATACCTACCGATAAACGGATTAGGTCGGGACGTACTCCGGCTTCCAGTAACTGCTCATCCGATAACTGACGATGGGTATGGCTGGCAGGGTGTAGCACACAGGTACGTGCATCGGCAACATGTGTTACGATAGCAACCAATTGCAGTGAGTCCATGAACTTGATGGAAACCTCGCGACCACCTTTCAATCCGAAGGAGATAACACCGCAAGAACCGTTCGGCATATACTTTTGTGCCAACTCATAGTATTTATTGTCGGGAAGACCGCAATAGTTCACCCAAGCTACTTTGTCATTTTTAGAAAGGTATTCGGCAACTGCCTGTGCATTTTTACAGTGTTGCGGCATACGCAGGTGCAGAGTTTCCAGACCGAGATTCAGTAGGAAAGAGTTCTGCGGAGACTGGATGCTGCCGAGGTCACGCATCAACTGGGCAGTAGCCTTAGTGATATAAGCCATCTTACCGAAAGCTTTTGTATAAGTCAGTCCGTGGTATGACTCATCCGGTGTGCACAATCCGGGGAATTTGTCAGCGTGTGCATCCCAGTCGAATTTGCCGCTGTCTACAATACAACCACCTACGCTGGTGGCATGACCATCCATATATTTGGTCGTAGAGTGTACTACGATATCAGCACCCCATTCAAACGGGCGGCAGTTGATAGGAGTCGGGAACGTATTGTCTACAATCAAAGGTACACCGTGACTATGGGCAATGCGGGCAAATTTTTCAATATCCAATACTTCCAGTGACGGGTTGGAAATGGTTTCACCGAACAATGCTTTCGTATTCGGGCGGAAAGCTGCGGAGATTTCTTCTTCGCTGGCATCCGGACTAATGAAAGTAACTTCGATACCCAATTTCTTCATAGTCACCCCGAAGAGATTGAATGTACCACCATAGATAGCGGACGAACAAACAAAGTGATCGCCTGCCTGGCAGATATTAAATATAGCATAGAAATTGGCAGCTTGTCCGCTGGACGTCAGCATACCGGCAACACCGCCTTCAAGAGCAGCTATCTTGGCGGCAACAGCGTCGTTGGTAGGGTTTTGCAAGCGAGTATAGAAATAACCGCTCTCTTCAAGATCGAAAAGGCGTGCCATTTGCTCGCTGGTTTCATATTTGAAAGTGGTGCTTTGATAAATGGGGAGTACACGGGGCTCGCCCTTCTTAGGAGTCCATCCAGCTTGTACGCAGAGGGTTTCCGGTTTAAATTGCTTTGCCATAATGCTATTTGTTTTTATAGTTTTTTATCAATTAACGCATTTGTGGACGCAAAAGTAGAGAAAATAATTGTATTTTTGTCCACAAGATGAATAAATGGAAAATGAAACAGTTATTTTGCTTTCTTATTTTGCTTTTTTGCATGTCATTCTCTTACGAAGCGTTGGCCCAAGAGGAGCGGGCTACGCCGAAAAGCGGTGAGGGGATATCTGGTTTTCTACAGCGTAACGGGCGTACCGGAAAAGCGTACTATCAGGAGTTCCTGGAACTGAATAAGAAACAATTGCGAGGTAAAGAAGAATTGCGGCTGGGAGTAAAATATTTGCTTCCACCTCTGAAAAAGGGGAGTGGCAATACGGCTGCTTCATCCAATTCATCTGCTTCAAACTCTTCTGCTTCAAACTCTTCTGCTTCAAACTCTTCTGCTTCAAATTCTTCTGCCCGTTCCGGCAACAAAACAATTCGTGAACCTCTTTTCGGAAAAAGCCTTGCTGAAGTTAAAGTGACGGGAAACCGCCTCCAAGGTGCGTGTTTCTATGTGGTGAGTGGACATGGTGGTCCTGATCCCGGTGCTATTGGCAGGATAGGAAGCGTGGAACTGCATGAGGATGAATATGCCTATGATGTCGCTCTCCGTCTTGCCCGGAATCTGATGGAGGAAGGCGCTAAAGTTTATATTATTATTCAGGATGCCAAAGACGGTATCCGTGACGATCAATACCTTAATAATAGTAAGCGTGAAACTTGTATGGGTGCTCCTATTCCTCTGAACCAGGTTGCCCGCCTTCGCCAGCGTTGTGAGAAAATAAATGCGCTCTATCAGAAAGACCGCAAGAGTTATACGTATTGCCGTTCCATCTTCTTGCATGTAGATAGCCGTAGTAAAAGTCACCAGACGGATGTATTCTTCTATCATGCTCCCAAAAGTGTGAATGGTAAACGGTTGGCAACTACAATGAAGAATACTTTCGAATCTAAATACGACCGCCACCAACCTAACCGTGGCTTTTCGGGAACTGTCAGCCCACGCAATTTGTATGTGCTGGCCAATTCCAGTCCTGCTGGAGTGTTTGTAGAGTTGGGTAATATTCAGAATACTTTCGACCAACGCCGGTTTGTTATGAGTTCCAATCGTCAGGCGTTAGCGAAGTGGATGATGGAAGGTTTCATCACTGATTATAAGAAGAGCAAATAATCCTTATTTTCTTTCTGTTTTCTTTTCATGCCACACCACTACCGTCACTGCTGACAGTATCAGTAGAATGCCTAAAGCACTGTGCATCGTGAAATTTTCTTTGAATACCCAGCATCCGATGGCTACGGCAGTAAGTGGTTCCAAGGCTCCGAAGATGGAGGTTAGAGTGGGTCCGATGTGTTTAATAGCCTTTACCAAAGTTATATTTGAAATGGCTGTTGCGGGCAGTGCCAATCCGAGAATATTCAGCCATGCATATCCGTCTGTGGTCAGGCGGATACCGCTCGTCAGACATCCTCCTATAATAAAGAATAAGGCTCCCAACCCCATAACATAGGCAGTCAGTGCTGTAGATGGAATGTTTACAGCCCGGCTCTTGCGTACTCCGATAATGTATCCGCCGTAAAAGAAAACGGAGCATATAGCAGCGGTCAATCCTATGGTTGTATTGCCTCCTTTAAAGTCAATCTCTCCCGATGATAGCAATGCTGCTCCTATCAGCGAAATCACTACAGCAAATAGAATTGAGAATGACTTTTTTTCCCGGAAGAAGAACATCATGGCGAGGGCAACAGCCAATGGATACATGAAGTGGATGGTTGATGCTACTCCGCTGGCTATGTGCTGGTATGCGATGACCAGGCTCAATGAGGTTGCGGCACGGAAAAGACTCAATATGAACACTGTTCCGAAATCCTTCCGGTTGATACAGAATGTTTCACCTAAAAAGATGCCGAATATGATTAGTGTAAATGATGCAACTCCCCACCGATAGGCTAATACTTCGAAGGAAGAAAAACCTGAGGATAGCAAGGATATGGTGAAAAAAGGTGCCAATCCAAATGTTGAAGAAGAAGCTGCCGCGTATATATAACCTTTTATGTTGTCCATAGTTCTGATTGAAATTATAGATCGAATTTGAAATCCGGTGCAAAAGTACAAATTGCAAAGGTGAAAAAAACTATAATTGAGAGCAAAATCGCTTTTATATTGTTATTAGCACAATGCCAGTTAAATCTGGTTGGTGTTCACTTTAAAATAAAAATCTTATGGGAAAGAATTTATTAGTCTTAAGTGTATGGGTAAGCGTCCTGATGCTTGCCTCATGTGTAGGTAGCAAGAAAGAAACGGTGACTTATACTCCTGAAGAAATAGCAGATGCGGGGCAGGTGATGAAATACTACGATGCCTCATTGGCTCTGTTGAAAAATGTGGTAAAGGAGAGGGATGTAAATGCGGTATTGGGTTATATGGAACAAAAAACGGAAGTACCCATGTTCTCATACATCATGTCTCCCGTCATTTCGAAAAAAGATTCTGCGGAGGTGATGCTACCGGGTGAATGCTTCGGTGCAGATGTCAGACAGAACCTGATACAGAATTATGCGGAGCTTTTTCAGTCGAGAAATCAATTCTATGCTAATTTCAATAAATACTTGTCTCTTCTGAAAGAAAAAAAGACCGAGGGGATGGTCGATTTGCTGAATGATAATTATGAATTGAGCGTGGTAATGTCTGAATGTAAACAGAATATATTTGATATATTGAGCCCGATTGCTTCAAATGCCCAGCGGGTTCTTCTGGCAGAAAATCCTGTGAAAGAGCAGATCATTGCAATGAAAAGCATGAGTACGACTATGCAGAGCATTATCAATTTGTATGCCCGTAAGCATGTTGAAGATAAATCCCGCCTGGATTTAAAGATTATGGAACTGCGACTTCAACTGGATGCGGCAGAGAAACTACCGGTAGTAAAAGGACACGAAGAAGAATCAGAGAATTTCAAGGATTTCCTGTCTAAAACAGAAGGATTTCTGAAAATAGTACAAGATGCCCGTCAGAAGAACTCATATGCTGATGAGGACTTTGAGGAAATCAGTAGCTATGGATTGGGTATTATATAAGTTCTTTTGCTACACGTGGCACAATCATTTTATGGAAAGGCTTAATAAAGAAGAAATAAGCCTTTCCTAATGCATTGTGATATTGAACCACGGTTGTTATATCTATCAGGTCGTTTCCTATCTTGGTAATGGAGACATAAAACAATAAGTGCTTATCATCTTTCCTCATGATAGCCTCATTTTCCGTATCTTCTATTATACAATCTTCTGTTTTCAACACTTTTCCGGTTTCAAGCCCCAAAGGTTTTACCAGAATATTCCTGACTTTCATTAAAAAACTGAGCCACGCCGGGGAGTGATTGAATATTTTTTTGATTAGTTCTTTGGGAATTATCTGTTCTGCAGGCTTTCTGGATTTCAAAACGAATGTATCATGATAATCTGCCGGAAGATATTTGTCGATAAGTCTTTCCATATCTTTGAATAAAGTTGGGTTAGTTAAATGTCCTGTACAAAGATAGTGTTTCCGGATGGAATAATGGGAATGTCTTAATCATCATTTCCAGAAATTTGATATCTTTGTTGCGAACAGTAACTTAACTATTATGAATACTTTGAGTTTAACCCCAGGGATAAGCGTTCGAAGATTAGACTTATCTGAATATAAAGAGGCCGCATCTCTTTCTTTGGAAATATATCTTCAGACGGGTGAAGAGGATTTTGATGAACAAGGATTGGAAACTTTCAAAAGCTTCGTCAATGATGAGGCGATGATAAACAGCTTGGTCATTTATGGTGCATTTGATGAGGCAAGACTTGTGGGTGTGATGGCAGTCAAAAATGAAAGGAAACATATTTCCCTGTTTTTCATACGGGAGGCATATCACCGGAAAGGTATAGGCAGAAGATTATTCGATGCTTTTATCGAAGAGACTTCTGTGCCGGAAATGACTGTAAATTCCTCTACGTATGCAGTGCCTTTCTACAAAAGTCTGGGATTTGAGCAGGTACAAGAACCGCAGATTACGAATGGACTGAAGTATGTGCCGATGAAAAGAGAGATAAAGTAATAGTTATATATTGCGGACAAAGACTATTTGCCCGCAATATATAAGATGATTATTCTACCGGAATGAAGATTTCTGTTAACAAATCCTCCGGTTTCGTATTGCACGGATCATTCAGATAGCGTTCGGCACTCGACTCGTCTCTCATCGTACATTCCATTTCAGGAATGAACTTTCCGTAAATCGTGTCGTATACGCTTTGCAGATATTCATAAGATCCTTTGTAGGTAAACACTGCATAACGTCCGGCAGGCAATTGCTTGAAGCCGACATCCCCTTTGGGAGTTACAGTTACAGGCATCACCATGCAAACATCGGTGCGCAACTTGTCGGCAGGCGTCACTTTGGGATCATCGTGGTACATGCAATAAGGGGCCATATCGCCCATCGGCAACTTTTCTTCTTTGATGAACTGGAACAAACGCATCCATGTGCCTCCGTAATCATTCATTTTATAGTCTCCGAACAGGCGGATATAAATTACATTTCTGGCAGGCACTTCTCTTATTTCTTTCTTTAACTCTAAATTGGGTCTGATAATTGCTGGTTTCATAATTACAAAGTTTTTATTGTTACGATACTCATTAGGTGAAATTCCATAGAACTGCTTGAATACTTTCGACAGTGACGATGGTGAGGAATAGCCGATGCGATAAGCGATATCTGCAATGGGCAAATCCGAATAACGCAACAGGCGGGCGGCAGATTCTGTTCGTGTCCGGACTATGAACGTCCCGATTGGCTCGCCCAGAAATGCTTTCATGATGCGATGGAAGTAGAATGGAGAGAAATGAGAAATCTTGGCCAACGATTTCAGATCAATCTCTTCTCCAAGATGGAGGTGGATGTAATCTACTACTGCATTTACGCATTTCTGATACTCTTCACGCGTGGTCTTCTTGCTATGTTCCATAAGTTCTTCTTTGAATTTCACGATGCAAAAATAAGGGTAAATAGAATAGGGGACTTGTCCAAAGTTGCTATAAATTCAATATCTTTGTACCCCCCATGATTTTAAAGAAATGACCAAAGATATAAAAAAGAAACTACAGGAGTGGGCAAAGACCTATCATTGTGCGGATTTTATTCAAAATGATCCGGTACAATTCCCGCATCGTTACCGGCAGAAACAGGATATAGAAATCAGCGGTCTGCTGACTGCTATTATGAGTTTCGGCAATCGCAAGCAGATTCTGAAGAAAGCTGATGAATTACACGATTGTATGGGGGCGTCTCCTTATCAATATGTACTTTCCCGTCGTTGGGAGAAGGATTTTCCTGCTGAGGAAAAACGTAGCTTCTACCGGATGCTTTCGTATGCCGATTTTTATTCTTACTTTGAACGCTTGTATACTGCTTATTCCCGTTTTGAAAGTTTGGAAGAGGCACTTCAATTGTATTCCGGACTACCAATAGAGAAACTCTGTGCTTTTCTGGAAGTATCTTCCCGCAGTCCTCAGAAGAAGCTGAATATGTTTCTCCGCTGGATGATACGTAAAGGACCGGAAGTTGACTTTGGAATTTGGGAAAGTTTTGATTGCAGGGATTTAATCATCCCTTTGGATACGCATGTCTGTCGTGTAGCCCGATTGCTGGAACTTACCGAGACGGAAACTTTTTCCTTGAAAAATGCGCAAAGGATAACTGCCGCATTAGCGGAAGTCTTTCCGGATGATCCCTGTTACGGTGATTTTGCTTTGTTTGGCTATGGGGTGAATAATAAGTAGGGAATGTCCCTTTTTTACTATTTCTCCCCATTCCTTTTGTCTACTTTTGCGGCAATTCATGAGATATATCATATATTTGTCGTATGCAAACTTTTCGTATCGTGAAACCTGCTCCTGCATTGGCTCCTTATATCCGTTATTATTGGATATTACGGGATGATGCTCTTACTCCTGTGTCGGAACGGACATTGCCTGTTGGCTGTATGCAACTGGTATTTCATAAGGGTAGGCAATTAGTATCATTGCAAAATTCACAATTACAACCACAATCTTTTATTTGCGGTCAGTCTTTCGGCTTTTCCGACGTTATGTCGACGGGAATGATTGAAATGATAACAGTAGTTTTCCAGCCCTATGCGGCAAAGACTTTCCTGCGAATCCCGCTGCATCTTTTCTTCGGACAGAATATCTCTACGGATGAAGTGGAAGATACGGAACTCTCTGATTTATCCCGGAGAATCGTGGATACTCCGGATAATGACCAATGCATCCGCCTGATTGAAGACTTCTTCTTCCACCGTTTGGTTTCCTGTTCCGAATACAATCTGAAAAGACTTTCTACGGTTTTGAGTGAAATAAACCTCCATCCGCAAGTCAGCACATTAGAGCTTTCTGATGTAGCCTGCCTCAGTTCCAAGCAGTTTGGCCGTATATTTGCTGATTATATAGGTACTACTCCTAAAGAATTCCTTCGTATTGTGCGCATGCAGCGTGCTCTTTATACTTTGCAACAAGATCCGGCGTTACCTTTTGCCCAGGTAGCTTATGAGTGTGGCTTTTCCGACCAATCTCACATGATCAAGGAGTTTAAACTCTTCTCCGGCTATACCCCTACCGAATACCTATCTGTCTGTGCTCCTGTCTCCGATTATTTTTCCACTCTTTAAAGATGTCTTTTTTCTTCTATTGAGGGTTACAGGCTTGCCCTATTTTTGCATTGTCTTTGCAAAGGCATAGTAATAACCATAAAAAGAAAACAAAATGAAAAAACTAATTGCATTTTTTGAAATTCCTGCTACCGATTTCCACCGGGCAATCGATTTTTATGAAACCGTGTTGAATATGAAACTTCCGACTTGCGAATGTGAGGAAGAGAAGATGGCATTTTTCACTGAAGGGGATGAATTTGTCGGAGCAGTTTCTTATGCTTCTGATTTCCTTCCTTCTGAAAAAGGGGTGCTCATTCATTTCAATGTAGATGAGATTGAGCCTACTCTTGAAACAATTTTGAAAAAAGGTGGAAAAGTCGTTATTCCCAGAACAAAGATTGAGGCAGAGGGTAGGGGATACTTCGCTGTATTTGTTGATACGGAGGGAAACCGCGTTGGTATTTATGCAGATAAATAATCAGCATTTCTGATTTTTCTGTTTACATTTGCAGCACACTTTTAAATTGTACAAATATGATTAGACTGAATGTTTTTATTCAAGTAAGTGAAAGTAACCGTGCTGCGGTGTTGGAAGCTGCAAAAGAGTTGGTGACATCTTCTTTGAAAGATAAAGGTTGTATTGCCTATGACATTTTCGAAAGCGCTACCCGTAATGATGTACTGATGATTTGCGAAACCTGGGAAGATGCGGAATCGCTGTCTGCTCATGAGAAAGCAGAACATTTTGTTACATTGGTTCCCAAAATACAGGAATTGGCTTCCATGAAGTTAGAGAAGTTTGACTTCTGACATAAGTAGAGAAGGTATGTCAAAATGAAGTTTAGAACACAAATTACGCAAATTGCACAAATAATATAAGATTCATGTTATTGAAAATCAATGATTAATTAACTACTTATTTGCGTGATTCGCGTAATTTACGTTCACTTTTCCTATTTTGGCACACCTTTTTGTCTTGTCATATTATTCACCTGAATGACAGATCATAATTGGTGGTAATCGACTTTATCTATGAATTTCAGTTATAAGCAAATTTGGCTAATAGCGTATCCTATTCTTATCAGTTTACTGATGGAGCACATGATAAATGTTACGGATACAGCTTTTTTAGGTCACGTAGGTGAAGTGGAGTTAGGAGCATCCGCGTTGGCGGGAGTGTTGTATATGGCTATTTATATGCTCGGTTTTGGATTCAGCATCGGTGTTCAAATTCTGATTGCGCGTAAAAATGGCGAGCGGAAGTATGGCGAAATAGGTGGAATATTCATGCAAGGTGCCTTTTTCTTGCTGGCATTGGCAGCCGTCATGTTTTTCTTGTGTGACTCTATTACAACACATATTCTCAGCCGTCTGATATCTTCCAATCAGGTTTATGCCGCTGCTTCTTCTTATTTGGAGTGGAGGAGGTACGGACTTTTCTTTTCCTTTATTGCAATTCTGTTCCGGGCTTTCTACATTGGCATCACTGAGACGCGCACTCTTACGCTTAACTCTATAGTAATGGTGCTCAGTAATATTGTTTTCAATTACATTTTGATATTTGGAAAATTCGGTTTTCCGGCTTTGGGTATTGCAGGTGCGGCAATAGGTTCTTCGCTGGCAGAGTTGGTATCGTTACTGTTTTATGTGGCATACACTTGGCTGAAAGTGGATAAGAAAAAATATGCTTTATTCCAACAGTTTAGTTTCAAACTGTCCGAATTTAAACGCATTTGGAATATCTCATGTTGGACCATGCTTCAGTCCATATTGTTTCCTTCACAATGGTTCTTGTTTTTCATTGCTATCGAACATTTGGGAGAGCGTCCTTTGGCGATAGCCAATATCATGAGGAGTATCAATACTTGCTTCTTTATGGCTATTTTTGCTTTTTCCGATACTACCAGTTCTATGGTAAGTAATCTATTAGGGAGTGGAAAAGAGAAGAGCGAAATCTGGCTTGCCTGTAAACGTGCCATACGATTAACTTATATGATAGGTATACCGTTCCTATTGCTGTCCGCTTTGTTCCCTACCGTGTTATTGCAGATATATACCAATAGTCAGGAGTTGGTACAGGCAGCATTACCTACTATGTACATCATGTTATTAGGATATCTCCTTTCAGCTCCTGGACTGGTGCTGTTTAATGCTGTTTCCGGCACAGGAAATACAAGCCGGTCTATGAAAATCATGTTGATAACCATTTCCATCTATGTTGTTTATGTGGTTGTTATGGTTATGTACCTGCAAGTGGATGTCGCTATAGCGTGGACAAGTGAATATATTTACGGGGGTATGTTGCTGTTGCTTTCCTATCTGTATCTGAAAAGCGGGAATTGGAATAAACGCATTTAATTACGATCCTGATATAAGAATCTTTTAATTTTCTTGCGGGTGAGGAGGAGGTTGGGAGGCTTCTATTTTATTTCATTCTATCTTTTCTCCTGTTTGCAATAAATACAATAATCGTAGTGTACAGTTCTTGGCTTATTACATTCAGGACAGGCATATTTTTTATTCTGATTTGCTAAGAAAGTTTTTTCTCCATTGTTTTGAATATAATGGAGATTATCAAGCATGCTCATTCCATATCTCATTCTGTATTAATTTTCATCTTTTATTCCCAAAGTACTGCGATATTCCTGTTGTTTCTTTTTAGGTAATTTCTTGATTACCTCTTCTATTGAATGATTGATTAATTCCTTTATAAGGCTATCCGGCACATCACTTTCCAGATATATGGTAATCCAGTGTTTCTTGTCGGAAAACGGGCCGAATGCAATGCCATTATATAGCTCCATCAGTTCTGTCGACTTGGTGGAGTCACATTTTGTGTCTGCCCAAAATCGTCCATCTTTAGGATTTAATGGAGCAAAAGTGAACATCTTGTCCATGATTTTATAGACAAGGGTATTTTCGCCAAAGGGGAAACTTTCTGTTGCTCCTTTGATGCTTAAACAATATTCCCGATATTCTTCAATATTCATGGCTTTACTCTTTTTGCATTGTTTCCTTCCTCAATCAGGCTTCAAAAATACGATTTCTTTTCATGAAGCATGCAAAAATTCCATTAAAAGAACGGATTACCCAAAATGCACGCTGCATGAGTTAAAATATCAGCATTAATATATGGGTGGTGTTGGATATATAGATGCTGCGCGTCCGATGTATAGATACAACATGTCCGATAAATTGATCTAATTGTCTGGAAGGGGTGAACTCAAAAAGCTCAATTATACAAAAGAGTTTTTTGCCAGCACTCCTGCACAGGTGTACCTCAAACCCTTTATTGATCGGCATTTGAAGGTGTGCTGGCAACCTGAAAATTAGTGCTGGTAAACTGTTTGCCAGCACTAATTTTGCAGTGAATGTTTACAATATTTCCATCTATCTGGTTGATTTATAGTGAGTAGCCCGATAATTACCGAATTGAACTTTTCTACACGAATCTATGCGAAAAATGTGCTGTTTTAACTCTTTTTTACTCTAAATGCGGATAATTTCCCGTAGACTTCGCAAAGATCTCCGCGCACACTGTCTTCCGTTTCAGCAGGTGGCACCGACTGTTTCAATAGGGGAAACACTTTGTTTCATTGCTTGAAACACTCTGTTTCACACCGAGAAACACTTAGTTTCAATAGGGGAAACATTTGGTGTCAACGTGCGGAGTGTCAGATATGTGCCAGTCTGATTATTGTTTTACTCGTTGGCGGAGTTAGCTCTTTGCGTGTAGGAATGAAGTAAATGATAAGTAATACTATCTCAATTAGCTTCGCTGACATATTCTCTGATTTTTTTCATTTAGCCCATAACCTTTACAAGAAAGAAATTAATTCCGCCAACGGGTATTGTTTTATATAAAACCGCCTTATCCCTTTTCTTATCTCGATAAAAACTTGTAACTTTGCCCTCCGATTTTAATAGTAATTGAAACAATTATGGCAGCAAAACCCAGTATTCCTAAAGGAACCCGTGACTTTTCGCCGGTAGAAATGGCGAAGCGTAACTATATATTCAATACCATTCGCGATGTATATCATCTCTATGGTTTCCAACAGATTGAAACGCCTGCAATGGAAATGCTTTCCACACTGATGGGGAAATATGGTGAAGAAGGTGATAAACTTCTGTTTAAAATACAGAACTCAGGTGATTATTTCTCCGGACTAACCGATGAGGAATTGCTGAGCCGTAATGCAGCCAAACTCGCAAGTAAATTCTGTGAAAAAGGTTTGCGTTATGATCTCACAGTGCCATTTGCCCGCTACGTGGTGATGCACCGTGATGAAATAACTTTCCCTTTCAAACGCTATCAGATACAACCTGTGTGGCGTGCAGATCGTCCGCAAAAAGGCCGTTATCGTGAGTTCTATCAATGTGATGCTGACGTGGTAGGTAGTGATTCTTTACTGAACGAGGTGGAATTAATGCAGATTGTCGATACTGTATTTACTCGCTTTGGTATCCGTGTTTGCATCAAGATCAATAACCGTAAGATTTTGACGGGCATTGCGGAGATTATCGGTGAGGCAGATAAGATCGTGGATATCACTGTGGCTATTGATAAACTAGATAAAATCGGTCTGGACAATGTGAATGCCGAGTTAAAAGAAAAAGGTATCAGCGATGAGGCTATTGCCAAATTACAACCTATCATTCTACTGAGCGGCACCAACGAGGAGAAACTGGCTACCCTGAAAGAAGTACTTGCCGGAAGTGAAATTGGTCAAAAGGGAGTGGAAGAAAGCGAATTTATCTTGAAAACTCTATCGGCTTTCGGTCTGAAGAATGAATTGGAACTTGATTTGACACTTGCCCGTGGGTTGAATTACTATACCGGTGCCATTTTTGAAGTAAAGGCATTGGATGTACAAATCGGTAGTATTACAGGCGGTGGTCGCTATGATAATCTTACCGGTGTATTCGGTATGGCAGGAGTTTCCGGTGTAGGCATCTCCTTTGGTGCGGACCGTATCTTTGATGTGCTGAACCAGCTTGATCTTTATCCGAAGGAAGCTGTAAACAGTACGCAACTTCTATTTATCAACTTTGGTGAGAAAGAAGCTGCTTTTTCCTTGAATGTACTTGCCCAAGTACGTGCAGAAGGTATTCGTGCGGAAATCTTCCCGGATTCATCTAAAATGAAGAAACAGATGGGCTATGCTAATGCCAAAAATATTCCGTTTGTAGCTCTTGTAGGAGAGAATGAAATGAACGAGAATAAGGTGACACTCAAGAATATGGAGACTGGTGAACAGACCCTGGTTTCGGCCGAAGAATTGATACAAACTTTAAAGAAATAAAAACTTCATAAAAGAGTAAGCTCTTTGTAATCCATCTTGGTTATCTTTGTAGTACTAACCTAACAAAGATAACTATTATGGATGTTTTAGAACCAAAGTATTACGCAGCCATCGGTATGGTGATGACGTTAATAGCCGTAATATTCCTATTCTTGATGGGGAGTGCTTTAGTACATTCTACCAAGAGCTTCTGGCAGGGATATTCGACTGAATTGAGTTGTGATACAGACTTGGATATTGACTAAACTTTCTTAGTTTTGTTATTTATCAGTCGTCAATAGCTTGTTGATAAGAACTTAACTCCCTGTTGACAAGAAGTTAACTTCTTGTATGCAAAGTCTTAACTTCTTGTATGGGGGATTTTGGGGTAAAAAGAATAGGATTGGTATGCCTTAAACCGGCTATTTACAGTTGTTCTTTTGCCCAGGCAATCATTAATTCGTTGCGATCCGAAAGCCAAGCCAGTTGATAAAGTTGGCGAACTACATTCAACCATGACTGGTTACGGTGTTCATCATTATCTCCCACATCTGTTTTACCTCCATTTTTGTAATATTGAGTACGGTTTGTACTGCAAATGCGGGCATATCTGCCGGTGTTTGGTTTTAAGTCGGCATTTGTCATATGCAGGTAAAACTCCAGTTGCTCATCGGTGCAATGCTTATCTGTCGGCATTTTAGTACTATCTGCTACATATACAGTTACTCCGTCTTTGAAAATATATGGTTCATAGAAGTTCTTGGTATACATATCCTCGTATACTACTCCTTGTACAGGGAATTGTGCCCCTGATTGCCGTTTGATAAATTCTGCGAGTTTATACAGGTATGTGGTATCTGTACTTTGCTTAACTTCCCAGCAAGTGGTGGCAATCCATGTGGCAAGTTGTTCTGCACTTGGGTTCAGCAAGTATACCAGTCCGCGCTTGGCTACTCCTTTTTTTATATCTTTCCCGGTGTAATATTCATAGAGTTTCACCGGGTACCCTTCCCAACCGGGGATATCTGTATGTTCGCTTAGTAGTTTCTGGGTCATGTATGCTGATGCAAGCACTGTGCGGCAACGTTCTACCAACAATGGGAAACCGTTTTTTAAGAATGCTTTAGGCAGAGAGTTAAGGGTTGTTTCAGCAGGAAGGGCTTTGGTGGGAGCGGGCGTTGTTACTGTTGTAAATATAACTTGCTGATAGGGCACTAATGCAGACTTTAGTTCATCCCATATATTCTGGTATAAATCGCTATTCTGACTGACACCTTTGTCATCGTAGTAATAGACATGACCGGATTCGCTGCCTCCCCAGTGCTTTTCTTCGCAACGAATATTTAAAGTTATTTGCGATAAATTCTCATTAATAGGCCTGATGACAAAATTCAAAGTTCTCCGTTCATTTGGTTTGAATACTTTTTTTATTTCAACAGGTTTCTGGGCTTGTATGAAACCTGCTTGCTTGTCCAGCGATAGAATGAAATATTCATTATTCTGTACGAAGTCAATCAGTTTGTCAAAAAGAATATTCTGGTCAGCGTTTACATAAATGGCCTTAACTGGTTTTGTAGTTTCTTGTGCAATAGCAGTTAAGCAGATACAGGAGAATAACAACAGTCCGAGGAAACTTTTATTTTTCATATTAATATTGTTTTAGGTTTACCTTACTATGGTGATTCTCACAAATGTAGTAATTTAAGTCTGAATATAGAAAAATATACTACTTTAATTTACAAGTTTGTGTTATTTCCGCTTCACTATTCCCACATATACTAATAGAATTATATTCATCATCAGTGCATAAATTATAGCCGGTATGGCAATTATGTCATTATTGAAAATAAACGGGCTACTTGCAATAGCAATACTTTGGGCTGCATTTTGCATGCCTATTTCAATGATAAGCGTACGCTGTTCTTTCCTGTTCAATTTCATTAACTGGGAGATTAAATATCCTCCACCCATAGCCAATAATATCATTAGTGTGATGCACAGACCTAATCGACCGATCTGTGCAGCTATCGTTTCGTGATGTTGTATGAAGAAAACAGTAGCTAATAAAATCAAGGCAGGGAAGGCAACCTTGGATAATACTTTGTGTATCCGTTCGGCTGCTTTAGGGCAAAAGCGTTTGGTTAAAACGCCTATTGCGATAGGGAGCAACATGAGTAGTAGATTCTGGATAATGAGGCTGCCGACAGGTAGGTGTATTGTTATTCCACTATTGTCTCCTGCAATTTGCGTAGCAAACTCCATAATGACAGGAATAGTAAACAAAGTAATAATACTGCTGAGTGCAGTCAGTGATACGGAAAGTGCGACATCACCTTTAGCTATCATAGAGAATATATTGGAAGAACTCCCACCCGGAGAACAAGCAATAAGTACCAGGCCGATAAAGAACAGAGGTTCCAAATGAAACAGATAACCCAATGCAAAAGCCAATATTGGTAAAAGGATTATCTGTCCTATCAATCCTGCAAAAACAGGATAGGGACGTTGACGAAATAATTTAAAATCTTTAATTTCAAGTGTTAGTCCCAACTCAAACATTAATAATGTGAGAATAGGTAAAACAATCCAGACTGCATTCATGTTCTAAAAACGTTTTTTGAGGGTGCAAAGATAATGCAAATAGAAAGCATAACTTTCATGCTTGCATAGAAAAGTTATGCTGAGATGCCGTTTATCTTCTCTAAAAATAATGGTATATTGTCTTATTCTTTGCCAAATTGGCAGTTTAATACTGACAGAAATTTCGCTTTACTGTTTGGCACGATTTTCGCAATTTGTTCTGCGTCTCACTAAAATGAGACAAGACATTACTATAATAAATGTATAACATATAAAAAACAAAAGAACTATGAACATTAAACCATTGGCAGACAGAGTGCTGATACTCCCTGCACCTGCAGAAGAGAAAACAATTGGCGGTATCATTATTCCGGATACAGCAAAAGAAAAACCTTTGAAAGGTGAAGAGATGGTATTGAAGGTGGGCGACACTGTTTTGTATGGCAAGTATGCTGGTACCGAACTGGAAGTTGAAGGCACTAAATATCTGATTATGCGTCAAAGTGACGTACTCGCTGTGTTAGGTTAATATAGTAATTATAAAATATTTAAATTGTAAATATCATTATGGCAAAAGAAATATTATTCAATATCGATGCCCGCGACCAATTGAAAAAAGGTATCGATACACTGGCAAATGCAGTGAAAGTAACTCTCGGCCCTAAAGGTCGTAATGTGATTATCGAAAAGAAATTCGGTGCTCCTCACATCACGAAAGACGGTGTAACTGTAGCTAAAGAAGTGGAACTGTCTGACGCATACCAGAATACGGGTGCACAGTTGGTGAAAGAAGTAGCTTCCAAGACTGGTGACGATGCCGGTGACGGTACTACTACTGCTACTGTATTGGCACAGGCTATTGTTGCTGAAGGCTTGAAGAACGTAACTGCCGGTGCAAGCCCTATGGATATTAAACGTGGTATTGACAAGGCTGTTGCCAAAGTGGTTGACTCAATTAAGTCACAAGCTGAAAAAGTAGGTGACAACTACGATAAGATTGAACAGGTTGCTTCTGTATCTGCAAACAATGATCCGGTTATCGGTAAGTTGATCGCTGATGCTATGCGTAAGGTTTCTAAAGACGGTGTAATTACTATCGAAGAAGCTAAGGGTACCGATACTACTATTGGTGTGGTAGAAGGTATGCAGTTCGATCGTGGTTATCTTTCCGCTTACTTCGTTACTAATACGGAGAAGATGGAGTGCGAAATGGAAAAACCATACATCCTGATCTACGACAAGAAGATTTCTAACCTGAAAGATTTCTTGCCTATCCTGGAACCGGCTGTACAAACCGGACGTCCTCTGTTGGTAATCGCAGAAGATGTGGACAGTGAAGCTTTGACTACGTTGGTTGTGAACCGTCTGCGTTCTCAGTTGAAGATTTGTGCTGTGAAAGCTCCGGGATTCGGTGATCGTCGTAAAGAAATGCTGGAAGATATCGCCGTATTGACTGGTGGTGTAGTGATCAGCGAGGAAAAAGGTCTGAAGCTAGAACAAGCTACCATCGAAATGTTGGGTACTGCTGATAAGATCACAGTTTCTAAAGATAACACTACCATCGTAAACGGTGCCGGTGACAAACAAAATATCAAGGAACGTTGTGAACAAATCAAAGCTCAGATTGCTGCTACTAAATCTGATTATGACAAAGAAAAATTGCAAGAACGTCTGGCTAAATTGTCTGGTGGTGTTGCTGTTCTTTACGTAGGTGCTGCTTCTGAAGTTGAAATGAAGGAGAAGAAAGATCGTGTAGACGATGCTTTACGTGCAACACGTGCTGCTATTGAAGAAGGTATCGTACCAGGTGGTGGTGTAGCTTACATCCGTGCACTCGATGCATTGGAAGGTTTCAAAGGTGATAACATCGATGAGACTACAGGTGTTGACATTATCAAGCGTGCTATTGAAGAGCCGTTGCGCCAGATCGTAGCCAATGCAGGTAAAGAAGGTGCTGTAGTTGTACAGAAAGTACGCGAAGGTAAAGGTGATTTCGGTTACAATGCCCGTACTGATGTATATGAAAATCTGCATGCTGCCGGTGTCGTTGATCCTGCAAAAGTAGCTCGCGTAGCTTTGGAAAACGCTGCCTCTATTGCAGGTATGTTCCTGACTACTGAATGTGTAATTGTTGAGAAGAAGGAAGACAAACCTGAAATGCCAATTGGTGCTCCCGGTATGGGCGGTATGGGTGGCATGATGTAATACCCGTTTTTCCCTGAATTCATAATTATAATAAATGACCACAGCATCTCTCTGAAGGGGCTGTGGTCTTTTTTTCTCTTTTTTGGCCTGTTTCTTCTTATATTACCTGTATATTATTACGAAACTGTTACAATTTTGATTAAAAAGAATATCTTTTGTTCGTTTTTTATGTTTTATAAATAAAAAGTGATACCTTTAGGCTGATAATAGGATAACCTAAACAAATCACCAATCAATTATTTAACCTTTTTAATGACGAAAAGAGATGAACAAAAGCGACATCGGCCTGAACGCAGGCAAAATTTGGAGGTTGCTTAGCAATTATGCCAAGTGGGACTATGGGACTTTGAAGAGAAAGTCCGGGCTGAAGGACAAAGAACTGGGAGCGGCCCTGGGATGGTTAGCTTGTGAAGACAAGATCGTATTGCACCAGGAGGACGGAGAGCTCTACATTTTTTTGGGCGTGAATGTTTATATCGGGTAAGAACGAAAAAACCGATTGAAAACCTAAACGAAAGCGTGGATTGTAAAATCCACGCTTCTTTTTTTCTACTAACGAATTATTTCGTTCCTTTGCATATTTTTTAGAGCTAAAGGATTATTTATACGCTATAACTATTTATCGAAAAAATCAATATAATTATGAGAAGTTTTGCTTCAGACAACAATTCCGGTGTACATCCATTGGTGATGGAGGCGCTGAACCGGGCAAACCAAAATCACGCAGTTGGCTATGGTGACGATCCTTGGACTAAGGAAGCCGTTCGCAAAATTAAAGAGACATTTTCGCCTGATTGTGAGCCACTGTTTGTCTTCAATGGAACAGGAAGTAATGCGGTAGCTTTGCAGTTGGCTACCCGCCCTTATAATTTAATTCTTTGTGCGGAGACTGCACATATTTACGTAGATGAATGTGGTGCACCTGCCCGTATGACGGGATGCCAGATACGTCCTATTGCAACGCCGGATGGTAAACTGACGCCGGAGTTGATACGTCCTTATCTGAAGAACTTCGGGGAACAGCATCATTCTCAACCGGGTGCTGTTTATATTTCTCAATGTTCGGAATTAGGTACTGTCTATACTCCGGAAGAATTGAAAGCGCTGACTACCTTGGCGCATGAATATGGTATGTATGTGCACATGGATGGGGCACGTTTAGCGAATGCTTGTGTTGCGTTGAATCTCAGCTTCAAGGAACTGACAGTGGATTGTGGCATTGATATTCTTAGTTTCGGTGGAACGAAGAATGGATTGATGTTAGGTGAAAGTGTAATAATCTTCAATCCGGACCTGAAAAAGGAAGCGCTCTATGTACGGAAACAGTCGGCTCAGTTAGCTTCTAAATTACGTTACCTTTCTTGTCAGTTTACAGCGTATCTTACGGATGATTTGTGGAAAAAGAATGCTGCACATGCCAATGCGATGGCACGTAAACTATATGAAGGGTTGCAAACATTGCCGGATGTACAATTCACACAAAAGATGGAGAGTAATCAGTTGTTCCTGACTATGCCTCGTCCGGTTATTGATAGATTGATGAAGTCTTACTTCTTTTATTTCTGGAATGAAGCTGAAAATGAAATTCGTTTTGTGACCTCTTTTGATACGACAGAAGAAGATATTCAGTCTTTGTTGCAGGCAGTGGAGGATAGTTTCTGATTCTTCGTTATTACGCATTTATTTAAATCTGACAATAGAAAAAGCTCCGGACCTTCGCAGGCATGGAGCTTTGGTTTGCAACTTTTTCCCTTGGGGGTGGGAAAAAGTCTACTGAAAACAAACCGATTGAATATTACCTTAAATACCTTTGCATGATAACCTTTAACTAACCTTTTTATAATAACTATGGGTATGAATTATATTCCTGTTGCTTCAAGGACGGGTACGAAAGTATAACCTTTCCGTTTCAGCGTTTTAATCATTTTGTCCAGATAACCATTGTAGAACTTATCTGTACGGCGGTCGTCGGTACCGAAGTGTATCAACATCAGGTGCCCGTTTAATCCTTCTTTTTTCTCTACCTCCATGATTTTGTCATAAATGAACTTACTGCTACGGTATTTGGCACCCATGTCCGGAGTGGTATAGTCCGCATTGCTCATCGTGCCGGGTGTATAGTTGATAAGTTGTATACCCATATTCTTTGCCCATGCGGCAATTTCTTTATTATAATATTCGTAGGGCGGAATATATACCGGAGCATCTTTGTATTCGATACCTGCTTTGCGCATAACTTCGTAACTCTTCAGCATATCCAGCTCAAATTGCTCGCGTGTCACCAATAATGAATCACGGTTTTCCCATGGCATATACAATAAGTGTCCATAGCTGTGGCTACCTACCAGATGGCCTTCTGCACGCAGTCGTTTTACTACATTGGGATAAAGCTCATAAAATTCACCGGTGAAGAAGAAACCGCCTTTGATGCCATGTTTCTTCAGTGTGCTGATAATAGCATCAGCACCGTCTGCTTTATCGGCGGCAGTAAAGACAAGCGTTATTTGTTTCTTTGATGGATCAGTGCGGATGATACCGTCATTTACATATACATTCTTATCACTCTGAATGTCCGCCTGCTTCATACCTTCTTTCTGCATGGCGGAGAGATAATAAGTGAGACAAGCTGTTCCGTCCATGGTCGGTTCGTTCGTGGAGTAGTCATGAATGGCATCATGATATACCATCAGGTCAGGCTGGAAACGTTCATAATCCTGTCCGGGAGTACCGGGAATACCTGTCATGTTTACTCCGCGGAGGCTTTCGAAAATAGTGCGGTATACAGGGCCGTCTACGAGACCGCCTGTAGTATTTCCTACACCTGCGTTGAGTAATGAAGAGTGCGGTTGAGAAGGGTAATCTCCATATAGAGGGAGTTCTACAATCATGCTGGTTCCCCAGGGATTGCAACCGAACAACCAGTCAAGCATGCCGGCTTCCATTTCTTTATAAGTTTCATCACCTGTTGCTTCACGATACAGACGGCATTGTGTCAGCATGGCAGTTGTCAGGTTATTGGAACACCAGGTGTAAGGAATGCCGTGCATGAAAGGACTTTCAACGGCTTTCTCGTAGGTGCGTGCTATGCCGGCATGCATATTTCGGATAAATTCTTTGCTAAGGCGGTCGTTATGTACTTTTGCCAGATGATAATGTCCCATATTCATGAATGGATACCATTGGTAATGGCGGGCACTGTCAGCACCCATCCATGGAGTAACAGGTTCGCGACGTCCGTATTCAACGGCTTGCTCCAGGTATTTAAAATCTCCGGTACTTTTGAAAAGTTCCATAGCGCCCAGTTCCATATCGTCTACCCAATTATCTTCTTCATAAATATAAGGAGACTTGACGGAGGCTGTCTGACAAGCACCCGGTTTCTTTACACCTTCCTGATAAGCTGCATCCGCTTTTGCACCAATCTCCGCTGCAAATTCCGGATAGAAGTCTTTTAATAGGCGGGCACCAAGAGCGAAACAGGAAGCAAACTTACCTGCTGTGCTTGCCACGCCTGTGGTAGCATTCATAAATTGACCGCGTACCTGAGGTTCGCCACTACAGAAGTAAACGGGGCGTCCTTTACCCGGACCGTAACCATAATCTACCTCATCTTTATTGGGCAGGCGCATACCGGCATGGTCGCGGTCGTCGGCAATCTGATTATATAGTTCACCGGGAGCAGGGTTCATACGATTCAGCCAGTCCAGTCCCCATTTGATTTCGTCCACAATGTCGGGAATGCCGTTAGCACCGGGGAGCCCGGCAGCATCATAGAAATCACCGAATGAGTTTGGATTTTCCTGATAGGCAAACATCATCTGATAAATGGCATTGGCGGAAGTTGTGGTATATTGCAAATAATCAGTTGCATCGTGCCAACCGCCTCGAACATCAATGCGTTGTCCTGTTTTGGTGGGATGGTACAGGATGTAGCCGTCGTGCACATGGCAACTGTCTTTCAAAAAGGGATTATAGCCGCAACGTTGCTGACGCATGTAGTTCAGCAAGAAGTCAGCAGTCCCATTGTACACATGATTATTGATGGGAAAACGAGGTGAGACCGCTTTTCCCGCTTTCAGATAATAAGTTCCTGGCTGGTTAAAATCACTGAAGTCCAGACGATAGGTACTCTTCATGAGTCCCATTTTTCCGGTTGCTTTGGTAGAATTGAAAGTTCGGACGGTTTGTCCCGTGAAGGCGTCTATCAGTGCATACTCTTGTATGTCAGCTGGTTCTTCACTCATAAATACTGCCACTTTTACAGATTGCGGCAAGTAGCCAAGTTGGTTAATACGTATCCATGAATCCGCTTTTACTTGCAGAACGATGAAAGTGAGTGCTACCGTAAGTAGCCAATGGTTACTTTTCATAATAAGTCAATATATTAAGGTTGGGGGAAAAATGTTTTCTGTGACTGCATTACTCACATACAAATAAAGCGTTTTCTATTTATTTTAGGAAGTTTTAGTATGAATAATTAATTGATGTTATGTGTCGTTTACATTATTTTAAAATTTGAGTAGCATAGATAAAAGCTTTTACTACTGGTTAATATGTTGATTATCTTTGTATTATTGTTTTTAATACTTCTTTTTAATTTTCGTTTACGTATTTTAGTGTTCAAAACACCTGATTGGTGCGTTATTTGTGATAAGGTATATAAGAATAACAAAATTAATAGACTATGGCTTATATAGATTATTATCAAGTCCTTGGGGTGGACAAGACGGCAAGTCAGAATGATATAAAAAAGGCGTTCCGTAAGTTGGCACGTAAATATCATCCTGATCTGAATCCGAACGATTCTTCTGCCAAGGATAAATTTCAGGCGATTAATGAAGCAAACGAAGTGCTAAGTGACCCTGAGAAACGTAAAAAGTACGATGAGTACGGTGAACATTGGAAGCATGCCGATGAATTTGAAGCGCAGAAGCGTGCCCGTCAGGAAGCAGGCCCAGGTGGCTTTGGTGGTTTTGGTAGCGGTTCGGGTGCAGGTTATGGTACGGATGGTAACGGATCTTATTGGTATTCGTCCGATGGACAGGAATTTTCCGGGCATGGTGGTGGCTTCTCCGATTTCTTTGAATCTATGTTCGGAAACAGGGGACGTGGTAGTTCTAATGCAGGTTTTCGTGGTCAGGATTACCATGCAGATTTGAATCTGTCACTTCGTGATGCAGCCCAGACTCATAAACAAGTGTTGACTGTAAATGGGAAGAATGTACGTATTACCATTCCTGCCGGCGTGGCAAACGGGCAAGTCATTAAATTGAAAGGTTACGGTGGCGAAGGTGTGAATGGTGGACCTGCCGGAGACTTGTACATAACGTTTGTGATTGCGGATGATCCGGTATTCAAACGTTTGGGAGATGACTTGTATGTAGATGTTCCCATTGATCTTTATACCGCTATCCTGGGTGGAGACCAGCTGGTAGATACTTTGGATGGAAAGGTAAAGCTGAAAGTGAAACCCGAGACACAGAACGGTACGAAAGCCCGTCTGAAAGGCAAGGGATTCCCTGTATATAAGAAAGAAGGACAGTTCGGTGACCTCATTGTGACTTATTCCGTGAAACTGCCGACGAACTTAACGGAAGCACAGAAAGAGTTGTTCCGTAAACTTCAAAGTATGAACTAAAAGGAGGTATCACTATGCAGAATGAATTAATCATAGTCAGCGAATATTGTCGCAAGTGCCACATTGAGCCGTCGTTTATCGACTTATTACAGGAAGGTGGCTTGATAGAAGTAATGACTGAAGGTGGAGAACGTTATCTGACGTTTACTCAATTACCGGACGTAGAACGTTACAGCCGCATGTATTATGACTTGTCTATCAATATTGAAGGGATTGATGCTATCCATCATCTGTTACAGCGTATGGAGGAGATGCAGAATGAACTTCATGAGCTGCGCAGTCAGTTGAGGTTGTTCCGGTAAAGGTGCTATTTATGACAAAGAAGGCTGTCTCATTCGTTTGAGACAGCCTTCTTTGAATATAGTTAATCGGTTAATTATTTACGGTAATTATCCAGTTCTTCAGCTTTGAACTTGCGGATGAAATTGAAGTGCTTTTCTACTTCAGCTTCAGCGTAGTTCAGATAGACAACAGCTGACTTTGCAAACAGTTCAGGTGCTTTTGTTGCATCCTGAATGAGAAGATGAGACATCACACATACAGCAGCCATTTCGTAAAGACGGCGAGCTACGAAGTCCAGCAGCTCTTGGTTTGCAGCTTCTTTCGTTGCGTTGGTGACAGCTTCAAACTTATTCGTCATCTCTTTCAGGCGATCCATCAACGGTTGCATTTCTTCGCTGCAAGGAATTGTTTCGTAATCGCGGAGAGTAGCAGCGTATGAACCGTTTGTTACATAACGGATGGCGGCTACAGTCTGCAACTGAGTCGTACCTTCGTAGATGCTGGTGATACGGGCGTCGCGATAGATACGTTGACAAGCATATTCCAACATGAAGCCGGAACCGCCGTGAATCTGGATACAATCATAGGCATTCTGGTTTGCATATTCGGAGTTCATACCTTTGGCCAGCGGAGTAAAGGCATCAGCAAGTTTGGAATACTTCTTTTGTTCCTGACGTTCTTCCGGAGTCAGTTTACGTTCGCGAGAGATATCATCCAAAGCTTTGTAAATGTCCACATAGCGAGATGTTTGGTACAACAAAGCACGACCTGCATCCAACTTAGCTTTCATGATAGCCAGCATGTCATATACAGCCGGAAATTCAATAATAGCTTTACTGAATTGCTTACGGTCTTTTGCGTATGCCAGACCTTCATTATAGGCGGCTTGTGACAAACCTACGGATTGTGCGGCGATACCCAAACGGGCACCGTTCATCAGCGCCATTACGTATTTAATCAAACCGAGTTTACGATCACCACAAAGTTCAGCCTTTGCATTCTTGTAAACAAGCTCACAAGTAGGAGAACCGTGAATACC
>ENA-OPDH01000568-OPDH01000568.1-human-gut-metagenome-genome-assembly--contig:-NODE-568-length-28934-cov-2.988054_pt1 | contig 28934 bp, 22 predicted proteins | sample MGYA00241260_ERZ501500 | MGnify/ENA primary metagenome ERZ501500 (study PRJEB25962, sample SAMEA2042519) | human gut metagenome | biome: human gut; feature: human-associated habitat; material: faeces...
GGCAAAGCCGATACTGACGCTGTAAACGTAAGCCAATTGAAAGAAGCTGTTGAAGCAGGTAATACCGATACTCATATCAAACCGGGTGAATACGGCGTTGGTGCTGACAATACCGTAAATATGGATGTTGTTGATAAAAACGGCAACAAGGTTGATACCGTCACCATCAAAGACGTAGCCAAAGCAAGCGATGTAGGCGATGTTAATAATATTGCCAGCGACATTAAGAACAAAGAAGGTAAGACTACCGTAGTTGACGCTGTAAACAACCTGAACAACAAGCTGGACAACAAGGTTGGCGACCTGAACTATGTAGAAGGCGGCAAGGGTAATTACGTTACTAATGGCGAAAACACAACTACTTCTATCGGCAAGCTTGACCAAGCGTTGAAGGATGTAGCAGATACCGCAAACCAAGGCTGGAACTTGTCCACTAACGGAGGCGAAGCATCTAAAGTAGCACCTGGTAAAACTGTTGACTTCAGTGGTGACAAGAACATTACAATCAGCAATGATGGTACCAATGTTAAGGTTAAGCTGAATGAAGCCATCGACGTTAATACTGTAACTGCAAATACCGTAACCACCGGCAATACTGTAATGAACAGCGATGGCGTAAAAGTTGGTGCTGATGTAAGCCTGAATCAAAATGGCCTGAATGTTGGTAAAGACGTAAGCGTAACTGCAACTGCTGTAACCGCAGGCAAGACCTCCATCAGCGATGAAGGCGTAAAAGTTGGCGACAAGACCTATATCAGTGCTGATGGTCTGAATGCAAACGGTCAACATATTACCAATGTGAAAGCAGGTGAAGCTGATACTGATGCAGTTAACTATGGTCAGTTGAAGGATACCAACAACCGCATTAATGGCGTTGAAAACCAAGTTATCAGCAACAGCAACCGCATCAACCAACTGGGCAACCGTGTGAACAAGGTTGGCGCAGGCGCAGCAGCTTTGGCAGCACTGCATCCGATGGACTTTGATCCGGACGACAAACTGACCTTCTCCGCAGGCTATGGCAACTACGGCGGTGAAAACGCTGCAGCAATCGGCGCATACTATCGTCCTGACGAAAAGGTAATGTTCAGTGTTGCAGGTACCGTAGGCAACGGCGAAAACATGGTTAACGCAGGCGTATCCTTCGCTCTGGACCGCACCAACCATGTAAGCAACAGCCGTACCGCTCTGGCTCGTGAGGTTATCGACCTGCGCGGTCAGCTGGCAGTAATGGGCGCTAAGATGGCTAAGATGGAAAAAGCATTCGGTATGCTGGATGAAACCAAGACCAAGCTCTTCCCGGATGTTCCGGCTAACCACTGGGCATATGAATACATCGCTAAGCTGGCAGGCAACGGCTACATCGAAGGCTATCCTGACGGCAACTTCGGCGGTGACCGTCTGATGACTCGTTATGAATTTGCTGCAATGCTCTATCGTGCAATCGAAAAAGGCGCAGCTCTGGAAGAAAAGATCATCAAAGAATTTGAGCCTGAATTGGGCCGCATCCGTGTAGACCGCATCAGCGGTGAAGACGGCGATCGCGATAAGATCGAACGTGTACGCGTAAACGATACTAAAGGCGAGCGCGACCATTACGGCAACAAGCTGGCAAAATAAATTGTCGGCAGTGACAAGTGAATAAAGCTCAATAAACAGTAAAGGCGTTCTCCCGCAGGGGAGAACGCCTTTTGTCGCAGGGAATATATCAATAATTGCAACGGCATTTTTCTTTTTATGAACTATTGTTTTTTATAATACATCTGTGATATAATTACCTTAGTTGCATAGGTAGCCGCATTTTGGCGGAGCTTATGCCTGGTCATGCGGATCAGTGGCGCTTGTCGAGCTTTCGGCAGGCGCCTTTTCTTTTACGTCAGTTGCAATCGCCGGCTTATATATTTTTGCCTGACTTTATGCTATAATCAAAGGAGGAAACATATGCAAAACTTAGCAACAAAATTCGAAAACCTGACGATTCAAAGTGATTTCATCTTCAAAAAGGTTATGTCGCGCAAGCGTATCTGTATTCACCTGTTAGAGGAATTACTGCAGATCAAAATTGCTGATATCAACTACTTGGAGGCAGAAAAATCCCTTGAGCCTGAATTCGTCAGCCGTGGTATCCGTCTAGACATCATTGTGGCAGATGACAAGAATACGCATTACAATCTGGAAATGCAGGTCAAGAACACCAAAAATCCTGATACCAAAAACTACGTGCTGCCCAAGCGCACACGCTACTATCAGGCATTGATGGATATTGACTTGCTGCAGAAGAACCAGGAATATGATCTGTTGCCGCCAACCTATATCATTTTTATCTGTGTTTTTGATTTTTTTGCCAAGGGAAATTATGTTTACACCTTTAAAAAGCGTTGTCTGGAGGATTTGGAGCTGGAGCTTCCCGATGAAGCAACTACTATGATTTTGAATACCAAGGGTACGCATGGCAGTATTTCCAAGGACATCAAAAGTTTTTATGATTATGTTAATAACCACGTTATAAATAGCGATTTCACAAGACAAATTGATGATGAAATCAGCTATCTTAAGCTTGATTCGAAAGTGAGGCGAGAATTTATGCTTTTGGAAGCACGTTTGTTAGACGAAAGACGAGAAGCTAAGGCTGAAGGTAAAGCTGAAGGCAAAGCTGAAGGTCTCGCCGAAGGCAAGGCAAAAGAAAAGACTGCAACTGCAAAGCGTCTTTTAAGCATGGGATTATCTGTAGAGGATATTGCTAAGGCTACTTCACTTTCCATTGAGCAGGTTGAAGCAATTAAGGCGGAATGAATTTGACAAAGATTTTTTCTTACAGTAAAGGCGTTCTCCCGCAGGGGAGAACGCCTTTTTACATTGTAACGAAAGCAGTTAAGCTGTTATGGTATATGTTTTATAGATTACCTGCGGAGCTGACATCTACCACTTTTCCGGAATTCCGGGGAAGTCGGCAATCGTCAGCATACAGCAGCTGCCGGTGGCCAGCAGTGTATCTGCATCAGTATCATATACATGAATCTGCATAGTAATCAATCGGTCATTATGCGAAACAACCTCAGCCTGTGCCTCTACCATTGCACCGGAAGGAGCGCCCTTGATGAAATCTACGGTCATCGATACCGTAACCACGCGCTTGCCCATAGCGGCGCAGGCGATGCCGGTGGCATTATCCACCAGTGTTGTAAGCAAGCCTCCGTGCAGCTTGCCGTTGAGGTTTGTGTGGATGGCAGGGTCGATGCGCAGGCCTACTGCAGCTTTGCCGCAGCTGATGCTGTGAACCTTTATGCCGCAGTGCTGCATAAAAGCGTTATGCGTGTAGATATCTTTTACGCTTCGGATAATTTCTTCCGGTTGCATAAATCATTCCTCCTTTAGACAGGCGTCCAAAGCTTGGGCAACGTCACTGCATTGCTCAAGGCTTGCTACCCAATTTTGTAAACGTAATGCTTTAGCTTCACCGTAGACAGGTACGGCAAGGCTCATAAATTTAGCACAGAGCTCCTCCCAGGTCAGAGGATTTTCCGGATCTCCCTTAGGATAATCAACCTGCATTGTCAGTGTTTGTCCGTTTTGCAGCTGGATTTCTACTCTGGAAGCCAATTTGGAAGCATCTGCCGCATGAAGCTGTTCCATAGCCTCATCGCGGATAACCTCGATGCGCTGCATTAAATCCGTAAGCTCTTTGTTATGGATACATTCCTCACTGAACTGCGCAATGCCTACTTCGCCGAACTTCAGCATGGCAGCGGAGCAATATTGAATACTGAATTTGCCGCCGTAGGGAGTTTGCGGCTGCGGATTATTGATCAGATAGTTCGTAATATCGTTGACGTAAAGCTTAATTTTAGCGATGTCCTCAGGCTGCAGAGAATGAGCCTTGCGCAGCTCCTGAATGGCGTAAAGAGCGGCGTGAGCATGCTTGCAGCAGGCGTAGGGCTTGAAGGAGTTGATGTCGATTTTCAGCTTGTCGGTGCTCATGCTTTCGGTAAGCTTTTCCAGATGTGGTTCTTTGACCATGGCACGGCAGAAGCCCTTTTCGCCTTCTAAAATTTCGCTGGCGGCAGTAAAGCCCTTTTGCGACAGATAAGCGCTGAGAACACCGCTGTAGGAAGCCTTGCCTGTGTGCAGCGGCTTGCTCATGGCACCCTCTTTTAAAAACTCCCACAGGCCTGCTGCCTGTGTACCGGCGCTGCCGTAGCACATCAGTGTCTGCTGTGCGTCAAGACCGAGGGCGTTGGCGGCAGCAGCACCGGCGGCGATGGTGCCTGCAGTACCGGTGGTATGCCAGAAGAAGTAGGATTCCGGGATTACAGCTTCGCCTACGCGGCCGCTGGCCTCGTAGCCTGCACAAATTGCTGCGATGAGCTGCTTACCGCTTTTGTGTTCTGCTTCGCAGACAGCCAGCGCGGGTGAAACAACGACGCAGGCCGGGTGGATAATCGAAGGGTTATGCAAATCATCGAAGTCCAGACTGTGGGAAGCAGCGCTGTTGATAAAGGCAGCGTTCAGGGCGCTAGCCTTTTTTGCAGGGATACTGCCGAAGATATTCGCCTTAGGTGCATCGCCCTGAAGAATAACATCATGGATGATGCGTACCGGTTTTTCCTGCGAACCGCGGATAGCAATTCCCAGCCAGTCCAGCAGACATTTTTTAGCCATTTCGATACTGTGAGCAGAAAGCTTTTCGTAGCACAATTCTGCGGTAAATTTTGCTAATGCTTTAGTTGTCATTGTAAATACCTGCCTTTGCTTTAATTTTAACTATTGCCATGGTATTCGCCAAATGCAACGTAAACACCTGCCTTAGCCTTAAAACAAATTACCTCCCTGCTGGTATTCTCCGAAAACCTCGCGCAGTACGCCGCAGATTTCGCCTAAGGTTGCATAGGTTTTAACAGCATCAATCAGATAAGGCATAAGGTTAGCTTAACCATTGGCAGCTTCCTTCAGAGCTTTCATGGAAGCATCTACTGCCTGTTGGTCACGGTGAGCCTTCATTTCATTTACACGGGCAATATGACGTTCCGCAACGCTTAAATCTGCCGTAATAACGTCATTTGTTTTGACAGCCTTTTGAAAACAGAATCTTGCAAAATCTCTGAGTACATAGTAAGATTTTCAAATTTAGATTCTGCCAAACCCATTAATACAGCATTGGCTATGCTTCCTACGCCGGACTGCAACGGCAGCATTTGCTGCGGCAGACGGCCGTGGCGCTGCTCGTGCTCCAGAAAATCAACCAGGTTAGCGGCATTTTTTTTGCTTGTGTCATCAGGAGCGCTTAAATTGCGTACATGGTCGACAATGTCTGATTCGACGATGCAGGTAATTCTGTCAAGTCCGCAGCTTACATAAGGAGAACCGATGCGGTCGCCGACATGATAAATAGGGATTTCGGTGCGCTCAGGTGGTTTGCTGCAGATGTAAATATCGTGCATTCCCTCCAGCGTCAGCGGGATAGATGTGTTGACCTCAACGATAATTTTTTTCGCAGGCTTTACAAGCATAGGCGTGTTGCCGACACCAGAACCGAGAACAATGCTGCCGTCTGCATTAATAGCAGCGGCTTCAACGATTGCAACATCAACATCGCCGTAAAAGCCGTAGTCGATTTGTTGGGCAAAGTGGCTTAAATGCTGATCAATATAGGTTACGCTGCCGGTGTTGATCTGGCGGCTGAGTGTTTTGTTGGAGGCTGCATAATAAGGCATGCGTCCGCTGATACCGCCGACTTCGGCAAGTGTTTCTTCGATTTCCGGTCCGACGGAAGCAGCGCTCCAAATATTGATACGGCATTTTTTGCCGGCCTTGATGGCTTTAGCGAGAGCAAGTGTGGTTTTCTTAGGATAGCCAGAGGGGGTGAAGCCGCTGACACCGACATTCATACCGTCGGTAATCAGTGTGGCTGCTTCGTCCGCGCTGACTATTTTGTCAAATAGGCAGGGGGTGCGCAAACGTGTTGCATCCAGCATTTCAAAAACCTCTTTTCTTTTTTGGAAATTTCCTTATCTGCTTACAGTTTAAATCTATCAACATATAAAGTAAAATACGGAAAATACATTTTACATATAAAAAATGCATATACGTTAACTCGTTCTTTGATGCGGGAACAGGATAATTCATGATATATAGTTGTCTGTTTTTAGAAAAAACGAAAAACTTATACTTTTATTCCTAATCACTTATAAAAATAATCTATTGGAGTTATATGCGTTTTGCATATGCTGTCATTGGTTTTATGAAAAATTTAATTTTAAAAACTAAAAAAGTACTCAGAAATATTGCTGTATATTATAATAAAGGCAGAGAGAAGTAAAGGAGAACCCTATATGGACATAGAATATTACCGCAATTTTATTGCCATAGTTGAAGCCGGCAGTATTTCTGCCGCAGCTAAGCAGATAGCGATTGCCCAGCCGGCGCTGAGTAATCAGCTTAAGGTGCTGCAGAAGCGTTTTGGTACGCAGCTGCTGCATGTGCGCCGTGGCGGTCACAGCATTGAGCTTACGGATGCAGGCTGTATTTTATATAACAAGGCTAAGTATATCTGCTCGGCAGAAAACAGCGCTCTGAAGGAGATAGTTGACTGTCAGGCAGGCTTTAGCGGTACGCTGCGCATCAGTCTGTCACCTTCGATGTCAATAAACTTTATTAAAAACTTTTTGAGTGATTTTTACAGAGAGTTTCCGCATATTAATTATGAGCTGTATGAGGTGCCGATTGACGAACAAACAAAGCAGCTTTTGGAGGGAAAAACAGAAATAGGCATTGCCAATGCACCCCTAAAGCAGTCTAAACGCTTTGAAACGCTGTTCAGCCGTAAAGAGCGTCTGGTTGCGCTTTTTCATAAGGATAGCCCGTATCTGAAAAATGATAAGCCTAATATCTTGCTGGATGATTTGGAGGACATTCCGTTATGTCTTTCGCGTGGCTGTTCTGAGCTGTTTTTTTCTGTGTGCTCGGATTCACACATTTTCCCGCAGGTTATGAGTATTAATACTACTAAGCTTTCGGCCATAGCTTGGGCAGAAAAAAATACCGGTGTGGCAATTGTACCGGCACCGGCTGTAGAATTGTTTCCAGCGAATCTGGTCCGCAAGGAAATCAAGGATGAGCGCTTGTTTCTGGAGATGACACTGTCTATAGTTAAGGGCAGAGAGCTGTCGCAGGTTGCGCAGACCTTTATTAATTATTATATGCAGAATAAATAAAAATACGCCTTAGGCTGTTGATGCCTAGGGCGTATTTGTTTGCCTTCTTACTTTATTTTTTTCTTCGGGCGGTATTCTGAAATAAACAGGCCGGTCATTGTCAGGATGGTACCGAGTGCTACCAGCAGAGTGATTTTTTCCTGCAGGACAATCGCCGAGGTAATGACGGTGATGACGGGCACCATATAAATATAAACGCTGGCCTTTACTGCGCCCAACTCCCTAACTGCCAAATTCCAGGTGACAAAGCAGAGAGCAGAAGCGCCCAGTCCCAGAAAGACGATATTGAAAAGATAGGTAGTATTGGCGAAGCGTGCCAGGTTCAGTTCAAAATCCAGAAAACCGAGCGCCGGCACCATAAAGAGAATGCCGTAGAAAAATGTTCTGCGTGTGGCGAGGATAACAGGATAACCGTAGCTGCTGATTTTTTTCGTCAGCAGAGCATAAAACGCCCACACGACAGCGGCGGAAATCGCCAGCAAATCACCCAGCGGATTGAGCTGCATGGCTGCACCATTGAAGCTGATGCAGGCAATACCGCTCATCACGATAAAAAAGCCGATGATGAACTGCTTGCTTAAACTGCCGGCAGAACGCATAAAATAATGCGCCAGCAGCGCGGTAAAGAAAGGCGCTGTGCTGCCGATTACGCCAACGTTGGAGGCTTGTGTATAGGTCAAGGCGATGTTTTCCAAAAGGTAGTAGAGGCAGATGCCGCAAAGGCCTGCGGCCATAAAAACAGGCTCCTGCTTTTTATCTGTTTTCAGCATTTGGGGATAGGCCAGCCAAAGGGCGAAAAAGGCCATAATAAAGCGGAAAAAAAGGATTTCCAGCGGCTGAAAGCCGGTAAGTAAAACCTTTGTAGAAATAAAGGTTGTGCCCCAGGTAGCAATTGTAATGAGGGCAGCAATGTGCCCGATGTAGCGGGTGTTTTGCATTTGCTTGGGAATCTCCGTTCTTTTTAGTGCGCAGTAGAACGCACTCTATGATTTTAGCAGACTAAAATCCTGCTATTAACAAACTATCCCCTCTGCCGGCATGACAGAAGGGATAGGCTTTAAATTATTATTTTGTGTGCTTGTCTTGGGCAGCCTGCTTGTTGGGGGCTGCCGCAGCATATTTCGTCAGGGCAACCTTCGTGATGTGGAAGTCGCCTACGGTATCAGGGCCGTCGATGCAGCCGTTGGGGCAGGCCATGCCTTCGATATAGCTGCAGTCGAGCTTGCCTGCGGCAGCAGCCTTAACCGTATCACGGCATTTGTCCAGTCCGGAGCAGTATTGTGCGTTATGCACCTCACCGCCCATAGCGGCAACCGTATCCTGCACGGCAGCACTTACTCCGGCAGTCAGCGGGAAGCTCAGACCGAGCTTGGAGGCATCACGCTCATACGCAGCATCGCCGCTCATTTCCGCAAATTTGATATCCTTGCCCTCCAGCATGCACATAATCTCTTCAAAGGAAAGCACGTAGTTGATGGTTTCGCGGTGCTCGCGTGCTTCCACCTTTTTGGCAATGCAGGGACCGATGAACACGGTAACGGCATAAGGATATTTTTCCTTTATCAGCTCAGCGCAGGTGAGCATGGGGGAGGGAGTGTCGGAAATTTTATCCGCAGCCTCCGGCACCTGCGTTTTAATCAGCTTAACGAAGGCAGGGCAGCAGGAGCTGGTCATAAAGCCCTGCTTGGCAGGAACCTTATCCAGATATTCCTCTGCTTCTTTAACGCTGGTGATATCGGCGCCGATTCCAACCTCTACGACTTCAGCGAAGCCTGCTTTTTGAAGTGCCTCGTAAATTTGCGCCATAGTAATCTTCAAACCGTATTGGCCTACGATAGAAGGTGCCACAAGGGCGATAACCTGCTTGCCCTGCTGGATTTCACGGATAACGCGGATGATATTGCTGCGCTCGTCGATAGCGCCGAAGGGGCAGGCGTTGCGGCAGGCACCGCAGGAAACACATTTTTCGTAGTCAATTACAGCCTTACGGTTTTCACCGATGCTGATGGCACCGATGGCGCAGGCACGCACGCAGGGACGATGGATTTCGATAATCGCACCGTAGGGGCACATCTGCTTGCAGCGTCCGCATTCGATACATTTCGTTTTATCGATAAAGGCACGGTCCTGAATAATGCTGATAGCCTTTTTCGGGCAGTTATTCATGCATTTGTGGGTGATGCAGTGACGGCACATATCGGTAACGTAATAAGCATCAATCGGGCATTGGTCGCAGGCTGCGGGGAGCACGTCGATAATCGGCAAATCGGTGCGCTCAGGCTCGTTCAGCGTCAGCTTGGCAGCCTCGATGATATTGCTGGAGCACTCCTGCCCCAACGCCATATCAATACGGTTTTTCAGTACGGCTCTTTCTTTATAAACACAGCAGCGGTAGCGCGGAGTATCCTCGCGTACCTCCTGCAGAATATCGTAGACGTGGTCAGGCAACTCGTTATTCCAGGTGTAGCGGGATAAATGCTCCAGCACCATGCGGCGCAGCTGCGCAACAGCGGTTAATTCCATAGCGGTTCCTCCTTGGCAATTAGTTATATTGCGTTTTGCATTGCATACTCTATACTGTACAATTCTTTACAGAACGCAAAAATCCTGCTGAAGAGTATACGTAACGGTTTTAATAATGTTAAATTTGGTATTTTTCTAAACAGTTATATAGATGCATCTGTCAAAAAATCTCTGATATTTTTATGGATAATACCATTACGGCTCATATCGAATTCGTCGAGTGAAAGCACATATTTCGGATAATTATCGGTAATTTCATTGTAAAAACCGAACTCACGTTGAATAGTTTCTTCTGCAGCCAATAAGTACGTAACTTGAATATAAATTTTTTTATCCTGTTTTTCACAGATAAAATCAATTTCTTTGGTATCTAACTTGCCGATGCTCACCTTATAACCACGGCGTAAAAGCTCCAGATAAACGATATTTTCCAAAATGAGATTGATATCCTTCATGTTGCCGCCGAAGACTGCTTCGCGGATGCCATGGTCAGCGACATAATATTTTTCGTTGATAGCAAGCAGCTTTTTACCTTGTATATCCTGACGTTTTACCTGATAAAACAGAAAAGCATCGGTGCAGGTTTTAACGTAGTTGATAATGGTTTCTGTTGCCATACTGCGTCCTTCGCTTTTCAAATATTTAGAAAGCACATTTGCAGAAAAAATGGTACCGATATTTGCAGTTATGTAGGTAAGTATGCGTTCAAGCATGTCAACATCACGTATATTGTTGCGGCGTACAATATCTTTCAGTTCTACTGATGTATATACATCCTGTAAATATTGTTTGCAGGCAGCTTCGTTATATTGCAGGGCTGCCAAATATGGCATTCCTCCGAAGTGCAGGTATTTCTTGAAGCAGTCTGCTTCACTTGTATTAGGCTGTATAGTATTATATAGCTCAATAAATTCAGAAAATGAAAAAGGATAAATAACAAATTCTACATAGCGTCCTGCTAAATAAGTGGCTAATTCACCGGATAGGAGCTTGGCATTGGAACCGGTGATATAAATATCACAATTAAGCTCTATACGTAAGGAATTAATACATTTTTCCCAATCTTTTACCTCTTGGATTTCATCAAAGAAAAGATAAATTTTTCCTGTTAAAGCTTGGGTTTGGCTTATTATTTCATCATGAAGAGCCTGGGCATTGCAAAGCCTGGCAAAGCTCATATTTTCAAAATTATAGGAAATAAGCTGTTGGGGAGTAACTCCTTGTTGTAACAGCTCTTGTTTTATAAGATCTAACATAACAGATTTACCGCAACGTCGGATACCTGTAAGTACTTTTACTAAATCACTGTTAATGAATGGGCGGATTTTTTTCATGTAAGATTCTCTTTTAATCATGTAAATCACCTCACTATCTATATAATATATCAGTTATATCTTAAATTCAAGACGAAAATCAAATTTCTATCAGATATAACTGAAATTTTTCATGATTTTAGATTTTTATCAGTTATATCTGATAAAAATTCTTGCTGTTGTAGTCGAAAATAAGCATACTTTTTTAGTATACGCAGAAAAAAAATAAAAAAATTTCCTCTTACCCCCTTTACAAATTCAAATCCTAGTATTATAATAAGCGCATAAAGCAACAACGTGGTTGTTGGATCGAAAGGTCTAAACTTCGTGGTTGCTTTTTCTTTTATATCAGCGGTGAGAATTATCTTCTTACCCATGATAAGTGCAACGAAGCACCGTAGCAGCGCAAGGCGCAGCTGACGGTGCTTTCTTATTTACAGAGCCAGAGAGAAGAAAATCTGTAAAGCACAAAAAACTGTATTTCAAATGAGGGGTTTACTCTTCGTAAACCCAAGGAAATTCTCAGAGAGAAATTAGGGAGGTTTTACAATGAATGATGTACCGAAACTGTTTGGCAGCTTAGTTTTTAACGAAAGCGTTATGAAGGACCGTCTGCCGACTGCAACCTATAAGGCATATAAGGCAGCAGTGCTGGCAGGCACTCCGCTGAATTTGGAAATTGCTAATATCATCGCCAATGCTATGAAGGACTGGGCTCTGGAGCATGGTTGCACTCATTTCACCCATTGGTTCCAACCAATGACCGGTATTACTGCTGAAAAGCATGAAAGCTTCATTTCTCCTACTGCTGAAGGCCGTGTTATTATGGACTTCTCCGGCAAAGAGCTGATTCAGGGCGAACCTGATGCTTCCAGCTTCCCGTCCGGCGGCCTGCGTGCAACCTTTGAAGCTCGCGGCTATACAGCATGGGACCCGACCTCCTATGCATTTATCAAAGATAACTGCCTGTGCATTCCTACAGCCTTCTGCTCCTACACCGGCGAAGTGCTGGATAAAAAGACTCCGCTGCTGCGTTCCATGAATGCAGCCAGCAAAGCAGCCTGCAAGCTGCTGAAGCTGTTCGGCATTGATACCATCCGCGTCAACAGTACTGTTGGTCCGGAACAGGAATATTTCCTCGTAGATAAAAAAATGTGGGAAAAACGTAAAGACCTGGTTTACACCGGCCGAACCCTTTTCGGTGCGAAATCTCCGCGTGGGCAGGAGCTGGACGACCACTACTTCGGCATTATCAAACAAAGAGTTCTTTCCTTCATGAAGGATTTGGACGATGAGCTGTGGAAGCTGGGCGTACTTGCCAAGACCGAGCATAACGAAGTTGCTCCGGCACAGCACGAGCTGGCACCTATCTTCACAACTACCAACGTAGCCTCTGACCATAACCAACTGATGATGGAGTTCATGAAACGTGTTGCTCTGCGTCATGGCCTTGTTTGCCTGCTGCATGAAAAACCCTTCGACGGTGTAAACGGCAGCGGTAAGCATAACAACTGGTCCTTATCTACGGAAGAAGGCTTGAACCTGCTGGATCCCGGCAAGGAGCCGTACAAAAACCTGCGCTTCTTGACTTTCCTGGCAGCAATCATCAAAGCTGTTGATGAATATCAGGATCTGCTGCGTGTATCTGTTGCCAGTGCCGGCAATGACCATCGTCTGGGCGCTAACGAAGCTCCTCCGGCTATCGTTTCCATGTTCCTTGGCACTGAGCTGACTGCAGTTCTCGAAGCTATTGCAGCAGACAAGGTTTACAACGGCAACCCGGAAAGCTACATCAAGGTAAGCGACGATACCATTCCTGCTTTGGTTAAGGATAACACCGACAGAAACAGAACCTCTCCGTTCGCCTTCACCGGCAATAAATTTGAATTCCGTATGCTGGGCAGCATGTTCTCCATCGCCGGCCCCAACATCGTATTGAACACCATCGTTGCCGAAGAGCTGGATGAATTTGCCGATAAGCTGGCAGATGCTCCTGACCTGGAAGCAGCAGTATATGATTTGGTTAAAGAAACCTACAAGGCTCATAAACGCATTGTCTTCAACGGTAACGGTTATACTGACGAATGGGTTGAGGAAGCTGCCAAACGTGGCCTGCTGAACCTTAAATCTACTCCGGAGGCTCTGCCGTATCTGGGTCATGCAAAGAACATCGAGGTGTTCGAAAAACATAATATCTTCACTAAAGCCGAAGTTGAATCTCGTGTAGAAATCCTGCTGGAGAACTACAGCACCACGATTTCTATCGAAGCAGCAACCATGCTGGATATGTTCCACAAGGATATCCTCCCGGCAGTTACCGCTTACACCGAAGATCTGACCAAAGCAGTACTGGATAAAAAGGCTGCCGGCGTCAGCGCAGGCTTTGAAGGCGCACTTGCTGATAAGCTGAGCAAGCTGGGCGGCGAAATGTATGCATCCTCCCTGAAGCTGGAAGATGGCTTGAAGGAAGCAGCAGAAATCGGCGACAGCGAGAAACAGGCTCTGTACTATCACGATACCGTTCTTGAAGAAATGGGCAAGCTGAGAAGTGCTGTTGATGCTGCCGAAGCTTTGACCGGTGGTAAGTATCTCGACTATCCGACTTATGGAGAGTTGCTGTTCGGCGTAAACGAGTAAGCGGAGGCTACCTTCTCGACAGCCTTGAGTAAGGTGTAATAATAAAAAATAAAATAATATATAAATAAAACTCATACACAATGGGGTGTATCCGAAAAATCGGGTACGCCCCTCTTTCTTTAGCTAATGCCATGTGAGCGCTGCTCAATGACGCGTTAAAAAATATTATAATTTGAGGGGTGTTTACAAATGGACAAATATGTATCTGTCGATACTATATGGGTGCTGATAGGTGCCTTCCTGGTATTCTCTATGCAGCCGGGCTTTGCAATGGTTGAAACAGGCTTTACCAGAGCTAAAAATGCTGGCAACATCGTCATGAAGAACGTCATGGATATGTGCCTCGGTTCCATCGTTTTCTGGGTTCTGGGCTTTGGCCTGATGTTTGGTACCGATATCGGCGGCTTTATCGGAGCGCCGGACTTCTTCGTTAAAGGCGATTATGGTGCCAGCTATCCGAGCACAGCCTACTTTATCTTCCAGACGATGTTCTGTGCTACTGCAGCAACCATTGTTTCCGGTGCTATGGCAGAACGTACCAACTTCTTGGTATATTGCATTTACAGCGTATTAATCAGTGCTGTTATTTATCCGATCAGCGGTCACTGGATTTGGGGCGGCGGCTGGCTCGCACAGATGGGCTTCCACGATTTCGCCGGTTCTACTGCCGTTCATATGGTAGGCGGCGTTGCTTCTCTCGTCGGTGCCAAGATGATTGGCGCGCGTATCGGCAAATACAATACCGACGGTACGGTAAACGCTATTCCCGGTCACAGCATTCCGCTTGGTGCCTTGGGTGTTTTCCTTCTCTGGTTCGGCTGGTTCGGTTTCAACGGTGCTTCTACCGTTTGTGCAACCGGTGATGATGTTCTGGTTTCCATGGGTGCTATCTTCATTACCACTAACATGGCTGCAGCAGCTGCTGCTACCGCAACTATGATTTACACCTGGATTCGTTACGGCAAGCCTGATGTTTCTATGACTCTGAACGGCGTGCTTGCTGGTCTGGTAGCAATTACCGCAGGCTGCGATATGGTAAGCCCGGCCGGCGCTTTAATCATCGGCCTGATTGCCGGTGTGCTGGTAGTCGCTGCTGTTGAATTCTTCGACCAGAAGCTGAAGATTGATGATCCTGTTGGTGCAATTTCTGTTCACGGTATCTGTGGTGCCTTCGGTACTATCGCAACCGGTCTCTTCGCTCTTGACGGCGGCCTCTTCTATGGCGGCGGTACTGATTTTCTGGTAAAACAAATTATCGGTGTTGTTACTGTAGCAATCTATGTTGCGGTTACCATGACGATTATCTTTAAAATTCTTGATAAGCTCTTCGGCCTGCGTGTTAAGGAATCCGAAGAAATCAAAGGTCTGGATATGGAAGAGCACGGTCTGCTCAGCAGCTATGCCGACTTTATGCAAACTTCGCTGGAGGCACAGACTTCTGTTACTACTACCTATGTTACTCCGGTCAAAGAAACTGCAGCTAAGCCTGCAGGCGCAGTAAAGATGAGCAAGGTTGTTATTATCACCTCGCAAAATCGTTTCGAAGCATTGAAGAGTGCTTTAGATAAGCTGGGAATTACCGGCATGACTGTTACTAAGGTTCTGGGCTACGGCATCCAGAAGGGGTCCACAGAAATGTATCGTGGTGCTGAGGTTGCTGCTCACCTGCTGCCAAAGGTAAAGGTTGAAATGATTGTTTCCGCAATTCCTGTTGCAGCAGTAGTCAATGTTGCTAAGCAGGTTTTGTATACCGGCAAATACGGCGATGGCAAAATCTTCATCTATGATGTTGAGGATGTTGTTAAGATTCGTACCGGTGAAACAGGCTATGATGCTCTGCAGGATTATCCTATTGAGGAAAAATAATTTGCTTCTCCCTAATCAAACTCCCTAATAAAACAGGAAGGCGCTCGGTGTCTTGCGTAATGCAGGCTAAGAGCGCTTTTCTGTGTGTTGTGGGGAGAATGCTTTTATAATATTATTATGGCGAAAAACTTGCAAAGCTGCATTGTTTAGGCCAAAATAAGATTGAATCGTATTTTAGTCGGATTGGAGTGAATGCTATGAATAAAAACGTTGCTTTATATAACGAGATGATAGCTTTTTTTGCCGGAGATGCACGCCGCTGCCAGCATTTTATCAAGGTTGCCAGCCTGGCCAAGCAGCTGGCTGAGAGCGAGGCTGCGGATGCAGAGCTGACAGAGCTTGTGGAGGCGGCCGGTCTTGTGCATGACTGCGGTATTAAACCCGGCGAGGCCAAGTACGGTGCCGGTCACTGCACAGGCAAAATTCAGGAGCAGGAAGGACCTGCGGTAGCACGCGAGCTTTTGCAAAAGGTTGGCTATGCCCCTGAAAAAATTGAACGCATCTGCTATCTTGTCGGTCATCACCATACGTATAATATGATTGACGGTCTTGATTATCAGTTGCTTGTGGAAGCTGATTTTATAGTAAATTTTTATGAGGACGGTACGCCGAAGGAGAATATTGCCAAGGCTGTGGAGCGTATTTTTAAAACTGAGAGCGGAACGAAGTTGGTTAAGACTATGTTCGGACTTTGATATACAATGCTGTGGCTTGCCGGTCACAGCATTTTTCTTGCTATTTTGCCTCATGCTTGCTAAAATAAACAAGATTAGGTTATTTTTTGGAGGGATAAGATATGAAGGAAATTTATGATTTAGCAGAGCAGTACCATAACGATGGCAATAACTGCGTAGAATCCGTTGTTAAGGCGTGTAACGACGGATTAGAGCTGGGCCTGCCGGATGTAGCAATCCGCATGGTATCCGGCATGGGCGGCGGTATCGGCCGCAGCGGCTGCGTGTGCGGTGCGCTGAGCGGCTCCTGCCTGGTTATCAGCTCTAGCGTTGGCAGATTGGATCCGTCCGAAAAGCATCAGACAGAGGTCTATAAATATACACATGAGTTTCATGAGCGCTTTACCAAACATTTCGGTGCTTCCTGCTGCAGAGCACTGAACCGCCTGAGCTTCGGTACGCCGGAATACAGAACTAAATGCATTAAGATTACTGCCGAAGCGGCAGATATGGTATCCGATTATCTGCAGGAAAAGGGCCTGGTAAAATAAGCATTGGCTGCGAAGCTGACAGAAGGACTGATGGAGGTCAGGCTGATGGAAAAAACTGAGTTGAAGAACATTGTAATTTTAGCAACCGGCGGCACTATTGCCGGCAAGGCTTCCTCCGGCACCCAGATGACAGGCTATACTGCCGGTGCCTACAGCGTTGCCGATTTGCTGGCAGGTGTGCCTGAACTGGGCGAGCTGGCGCATATCAGCGGCGAGCAGCTGTGCAACATCGACAGCAGCAGTCTTACCGATGCTTTACTGCTGCGCCTGGCGCAGCGCTGCAATGAGCTGCTGGCGCAGGAGGATGTCGACGGCGTTGTTATTACCCATGGTACCGATACTATGGAGGAAACAGCCTTCTTCCTGAACCTGACGGTGAAGAGCGCTAAGCCGGTGGTTCTCGTAGGCGCAATGCGTCCTGCCACCGCAGTCAGTGCCGACGGACCTTTGAATATCATCAACGCTGTTAAGGTTGCTGTAGACGCTGCAAGCGCCGGGCAGGGCGTGCTGGTGATGATGAACGATGAAATCTACAGTGGTCGTGATGTTACTAAGACCAACACAGCAAATGTGGCGACGTTTAAGGCACTGAACGGCGGTCCCTTAGGTTTCATCGTCGGCGGTGAGGTGCATTACTACTACCGCAGCATGCGTCCGCACACACTGCAGAGCGAGTTTGATGTAACCGGTGTTACTGCTTTGCCGCGCGTGGATATCATCTACACGCATATCGGTGAGGACCGCGTGTTTGTGGATGCGGCACTGGCGGCAGGCGCACGTGGCCTTATTTACGCCGGCAGCGGCATGGGCAGCATTCATGAGGCGGTGGAGGCGGCGCTGGCGGAGGCTGTCAGCCGCGGCGTTGTGGTTGTGCGTTCCAGCCGCACAGGCAGCGGTATTGTTGCCGCAGGTCTGGAGCGTTGGCAGGAGCAGGGCTTCCTGTATGCGGATAACCTTAATCCGCAAAAGGCACGCCTTTTGCTGCAATTAGCACTTTTGCGGACGCAGGAGCGCAGCGAGGTGCAGGGTGTTTTCAGCCGTTATTAAAAGATAAACAGCATGTAAAGCAAAAAAGCTATCAGCAGGCAAAGCCCGGTGATAGCTTTTTTTATGCGCTTTAAAATTTTACCATCTTCTGTAACCGTTATGGTGCTTGGCACGCTCTGCCTGACGGGCAGCGCGCTCTGCTTCGTAAGCCTCGCGGGCAACGAAGAAATCCTCCAGCTTCCAGCCGCGGTTAAACATTTCAATCAGCAGCTTACCGGTGTTGTTGGCATCGTCAAAGGCGGTGTGCCAAAGGCCGGCGGTGTTGACCTCCTGCTCCTCGGTAGCCTTTTTCAGACCGGTGGTGTAGTCATCACCCTTCCAGAGGCGGTAGGCCAGCGCCAGATCAAGATAGTCCTCGTATTTTACGGGGTTTTCGATTTTATGACGCTCGCAGCCTGTCTGCAGTACCTTGTAATCCTCGGTTCCCCAAGCTACAAAGTAGGTTTCGCCGCTTTCATACAGCGCTGCCAGCTCCTGCACCATGGCAGGAAATTCAATGGCCTGCTGCATATCCTTGGCGGTTATCATGCAAAAATCCATAGAATCCTTGGCTTGCTTAGGATAAAAATGTGGTTTGACAAAGCTCTGGATGCGTCCGCAGTCGGTGAGCGGTTCGCCGTCCAGCTTCACTGCGCCGATTTCGATAATCTCGGAAAAGAAGCCGCGCGGACGGCCGACAGGGCGCTCGTAGGTAGTAAATTCAAAATCAACGACTAAAAATTTCTTCATAGCAATCCCTTCTTACGCTAAAGCATAGCCTGCTGCTCAGTGCTTTTTACCGCAGCATTTTTTATACTTCTTGCCGCTGCCGCAGGGACAGGGGTCGTTAGGATAAACCTTTTTCGCTTTGGCACCTACACGGGTATTTTGCTGAGCCGCCTGCTGTGCGTCGCGCAGCAGCTTGATGGTTTCGTTGGGAGTGTGGCCGCCGAGGCAGAACATGCGGGTAGCATTGTTGCGGGCGTTCTGCAGCAGTACGGAAAGTCTGCCGAGGTGACTGTAATTGTTCCAGGCAGGGATGTTAGCCTGCAGCTTCTGAATCAGCTCAGAGGTATTACCGTCGGTGTTGGAGTTTTCGAATTCATAAATGTACTGGCACCAGTAATGTGCATCCAGTGCAGCAACATTCAGCTCCTGAGTAAAGAAGTCATGCAGATCCTGATATGCGGTGGTAGATTGCATATAACCGTAGTGGGAAAGCATGGTGATTTCCTTTACGGTAGGCAGGTACAGGCCGAAGGGCTTTCTGCCCTGTTCCAGTCTGGCGTAGAAATCATCGCTGTCATTTTTCTTGAGAAGGATGCGGCCGTCTTTAATTGCGCAGGGATTAAAGTTGCTCGGAACCTCGGCAAGTAATTGCGGCAGAGTTTCCGGAGTAAGCTCAAAGCCTGCTTTTTGATTATACATTTCGCAGAAAAATTCTACCGGCAGGATCAGGGGCAGGCTGGACATAGCGGTGATGCAGTCCAGCAGCCATGCCAGCTGTTGGCGGCGAGCCTGGAAATCTGCGGTGTTGATTTTTTTGTAGACGGTGCGTGCTTCCTTTACTGCTTCAAAGCAGTCATCTGGATAGGAAACAATGTAGCCCATAGAAATAAAGGGCAGCAGCAGTGCATATTCACTGTAGGTAGGATGGAAGCATTTTTTCTCTAAGGCTGCTTCGAAGGCCTGAATATTTTCGTCCGGCATAATAGCAAAACGTTTTGCTGCAATTTCCGGCTTTTGCATTTCTGTGCAGATTTTTTCTGCCAGCTCGTCCTTTTTGAGCTTGCTGTAGGTGATGCAGAGCTGACGCGCTGCAAAAATTAATTTATCCTTAGTGAAGGCTTTTAAGTAATCCAACAATACAGGTTTACGGGATGGTTGATTCTTGGTTTTGGTTGTACTTGCAGACATATTGATAGAAAATCTCCTTCTTTGTAATCTTACGTATCTCTTAATTATAAATAAAAACAGGAAATATAGCAAGTGAGGAAATTTAATATGCAGTTTATTATACGCTTTTCGGCGGTTAAATTTATTTTTCAGGCTCTGCTTGCTGATGGCGCATAGCAGGAATCAGGAAAAAGGCACAGTAAATAAAGGAAAGCAGCACGATTGCGCCGCCACCGAGACCGATATAAGCGATGGAAGCATGCGTACAGATAAGTCCGCCCAGATAGCCGCTGCCGATACCCAGATTATAAATGCCGGAGTAAATCGACATAGCCACAGCGGAGGTGCTAATGGTAGTTGTGCGCAAAAGCTCTGCCTGGCCTACAACGTTGAAGGCTGTAACGAAAATGCCCCAGACTGCGCAGAGCAGCACCAGAAGATAATGATTGATGCTTACGGGGTAGAGCAGCAGCAAAACAACTGCTACGCCAAGGACGGTGATGCGGAAGAAGTGATAGCGGCATTTATCATACCATTTGGAAAAGGCTGCGCTGCCCAAAAGTCCGGCTGCACCGAAAATAACCAGGGTGATGGTTATCCAGGCTTCATCCATCAGCGCAATCTGCTTCAGATAAGGCTCAATATAGCTGTAGGCGGTGTAATAGCCTGTGGGGAGTAAAAAGGACATCATATAGAGGCCGATGAGCACAGGATTTTTCAGCATTACCGGCAGCTGCGAAAGCGTAAACGGTTCGCTTTTTTCCAGCTTGGGGAAGACGAAGAACATGTAGGCCAATACGATGAAGGCCAAAACGGCAATGCACATAAAGGCCATGCGCCAGCCTACGTAAAGGCCGATGATGCGTCCTAAGGGCAGGCCGACGATGATGGCGATAGCGGTACCGGTTACAATCATACTCATAGCCAGTGCTTTGAAGGGACCTTTAACCAGACGCACGGCGATAGGTGAGGCGACCGACCAGAAAATGGAGTGGGCGAAGGCTACGCCGATACGCGAAAGCAGCAGCGTCCAAAAGCCGGTGGCAAAGGCAGAGGCTACATGCGATCCGGCGAACAGGCTGATAGTGGCCAGCAAAAGCTTGCGCAGCGGATAGCGGGAAGCGGCAATCATCAGCGGCAGGCTCATGAGCATTACGACGTAGGCATAAATGGTAATCAGCATACCGGCCTGCGCTTCCGTCATGCGGAAGTCTGCGGCGATATCGGACAAAAGGCCTATGGGCATAAATTCCGATGTGTTAAAAATAAAGGCGGAAACTGTCATGCCGATTAACGGCAGCCATTCGCGGGTAGTGATTTTGTTTTCCATATATATAAAGCACCTGACTTTCATTCTATAAAATTGCGCTGAATATTATAGCACAGCATATTTGTGTGCTACAAGTAAAAAAATTGTAAATTATTTGTTGCGGGATGGTGCGGAGGTTTTCCTTGAAAAGGGCTGTCGTTAAGGAGCAAAAACAGTAAAGGCGTTCTACTTAAGTACGGTAGAACGCCTTTAATTATAATATTAATTTTAGTTTATAGTTATTGCTCAGCTTGCAACACTTCAACTTGTTCAAACGGGAGAGAAGTAGCCTTGGCGATATCCTATACAGAAATGTCCATGCTGAAAAGACGCTTAGCAGCAATGTTGGCATTTGCTTCGCCCTCAGCAATGCCTTCACGCCTTTCATCTAACAAACGTGCTTCCATAAGCATAAATTCTCGCCTCACTTTCGTATCAAGTTTGAGATAGCTGATTTCATCATCAATTTGCATTACCCTGTTCAAAGAAATCAAAAACGCAGATAAAAATGATACCTAATTTTCTCGTTTTATTTTAACACAGATGCAATAAAAAATACATAAGCAGTGCAAAAACAAAAAATAATAGTACTCTGACGATAAAAAATATTGTGAATATTATATCTAGATTAACGATTTAATTCTATTAACTTGACATAAAAGAGATGAAATATTATAATTTATAAAATTATTCCACTAATAAAAATCGAGAGGCAATAATTATAACATGTATATTAAGGAAAAAATATAATAAAATGAATAAAAATATCCAAAGCAAAAAAACAAAAATACAATGCTGCTTTAGCAATGGCTGTTTTGATGACCTTGGGTGGTTTCACCTTTGGCACCAATCCGACCTTTGCGGAAACTAATGATAAGCCTGTATGGGTTGGCTCATACAATGCCGGAGCATATAAAGATGGCATTTTTGTAAGCAATGCTGATACCACGGATAATTTAGTTCATATCGGGGCTGATGTTCAGACCAAAGTTGTCAATGTTACTGATTCTGTTACTAGCAACAATAAAGCAGTATATGTAGGAGCGTATGATAAATTAGTTGCCAATGAAGGTGTAAATATTTCAAATATTAATTTCCATGACACTACAAGTACTGGTGAAAAACATGGACTGTATGTATTTGGCGCTACAGTAGAAGCTCCGACTATTCGTGTAGATAATTTGACCACTGATTCTACCGAGGCTTTAGCAGGTTTGGTGGCAGGTACAGATGTGGGTTATGGCATGAATAAGGAAACTTTAAAAGCAGACTCTATCTATGTAGGCAATGTCAAATCTGATACAAGTAAATATGTATACGGTAGTTTGCTTCAAGGTGCTTTATGGCAAAGCTTTCATGAAGGGCAGGATAATAATCTCACAATAGAAAATATTACCGGTGGTGCAGATAATGCTATAGTCGGTGGTATTGAAGTACAGTTTGCAAATAGTACCATGTCGGATTGCTCTTATGATATTACAGGTGATACTGTAATCAGCAACATTAATTCCACTCAGGGCTCGGCTTATGGTATTATGGCTAAGGGTTCTTCTACTGGCTCTGAAGCTGCTTGCATGCATTTAAATAACTTGAAAATCTCCGATATCCATGGTAAGGATTTATCTGTTGGTATATGCGGACATGTCGGTGATATTATTGTTGATAATGCGGATATTAATATGACCGGCAAAGATGGTTATAATGGTCTTTATGCTGAGCCGGTGGCCTATGCGGAAAAGGCAGCGGTTAATAGCTTTGCCGTCAGTGGCTCACTGGTGGGTAATATTAAATTGGATAATGCTGAAGGTAGCTACAATATTCAAGGTGATATTCTGGCAGACAGATTTAATCTTGATAAACAGGTTGAAGTAGCTATTAAGCAGCTTGAGGATCCTAAAACACTGGAACAACTCAAAGAACAACTTAAAGAAGGTCATCCTGATTGGACGGATGAGCAGGTTGACGATTTCATTAATAACCAAGTTGCAGATTTAGTTAATACGTTGAAAAATTCCGGACACATCAATTTAGGTGGCAAGCTTGCTCTTTACGGCGATGTATATGCAAAATGCGGTGGCAATGTAAACATCAATCTGACTAAGGACAGCATTTTTGAGGGACAGGCTGATAACTATGCTGATTGTGATACATTTTGTTCTATAGTATGGCGTAAGGCTGACCTTGATGGTCTTAATAAATCTGCCCTTTATAAATTATTTGGCTTTGATTCGATGCAGGAACAACTCGATATGCAGGGACTGCCTATAGTTGGTGCCGGTAAAATCGATATTTCTATGAAAGATGATTCCATTTGGAAAGCGCATGGCAAGAGCTTTGTTGATACGCTGAATTTTAAAGACGGTGGTCTTGTTGATATGCACGCAGAGGATGGTTCTTCTATTACTGCAGGTAAAGTAACTGGTAACGGTACCTTTATCATGAATCTCAGCAATAATGCAGATAAGTCTGATATGCTTTATGTTAAGGACTTCAGTGAGGCTGGTGTGCAGACTATTCAGGCTAACCTTAAGGATGGTTTAAAACATGAAGACTTGAAGGGTATGCGTTTTGCGACAACCGGCGGTGATGACTACAAACGTAATCCTAACGAAAAATTCAAGGTTGTGCTCTATAAAAATCAGGGCGTTAATGACGTAACCTATAAAGTCAGCAACGAAGCATTTAACGTTAAAAACGAAAAATTTGATCCTGAAGCAACTGAAACCAACGAAAAATTCAATGGCGGTAAGGATGGTGCAGGCACCTATAAGCCGGGAAATGACTATATTACTGCTATCTTCTCTGGTCAATCCTTTACTCGTGAAACGGTAGATTTTGAAAAAATTCAGCAAGACGTCAATAATGGAACTATTGAAGATTGGGATGATTTGTATGATGAAAACGGTAAGTTCTTACCTCAATACATAAAGAAAGAAATCATTGAAAATCCTGTTAAGGAAGGCACTAACTGGTATCTCGACACTGCTGTTAATACTACCAACAACAGCGGCAACATTATTAAAAATGCAGCTGCTCTTGATTATGCCAATGCTGTAACTACAGATACTTTGAATAAGCGTCTTGGTGAAGCACGTTATTCTAATGAAGGTGACGGCATGTGGGCACGTGTACGCCATGATCGTTTCGGCAAAACAAACCGCTACGAAGGTAAAAACACCATGACCGAGCTTGGCTACGACTGGAAGCGTTGCGACACAAGCTATGGCAAGCATATGCAGGGTGCAGCTGTGAACTACACAACCGGCAGTGCTGATTATAAAGGCGTCACCGGCGAAAGCAGTACTAAGCGTTATGGTCTTTCCTTCTATGATACCCAACTGAGAGAAACAGGTCATTATCTTGATACCGTTGCTAAATTCGGTCGCGTTTCTAACAAATTCACTCTTGAACAGGAAGACGAAAATAATGTAAACGCTGATTACCATAACAATTATTATGCTTTGAGCTTTGAATATGGTCGCAAAAACCCATTGGAAAACAACTGGTATGTTGAACCTCAGGCTCAGCTGCAGTACACTTATCTTGCTTCTACCGATTATCGCACCAGCCAAAGTACTGATGTACAGCTTTCCGGTACTGACAGCTTAATCGGCCGTGTAGGCTTCCGCATCGGCAGAGAGCTTGATGATAAGACTGCCTTCTATGTTGACGCTAATGCTTACCATGAATTTCTGGGTAATCAGGATATTCTTGCCAGCGATAGGACCGGCATTATGAATGCTACTACCCATAACGATGGCATCTGGTATGAAGCAGGCGTTGGCATTTCCGGTAAATTGAATAAAAACACTAATGGTTTCGTTCAATTTACTAAAGGCTTTGGCTCTGATGTTGAACACACCTGGAGCTTTGAAGGCGGCCTGAACTTTACGTTCTAATCTGCTGGTTTGCAAAATGACTTAATACTTTGTTCATTTTGTTCATTATATTTATTTTGTTTGTTGTTTTTTAAAAGCCTATGCTTTACTGCTTGCGGTAAGGCGTAGGCCTTTTTTTTGCAGAATATATAAGAACGTTAGCTTTTTTTGTCTAGAGCATAGCAACAGATAATATGCTAAATTTTTCTGAAACAAAAGGAGTTCTGCCAACGTGAGGCAGAACTCCTTTAAATCTTTTTATGCTTCTTTTACTTCGCTGTCGCCAGCATCAGCTTAATACGGTTTTCCTGATTGACGCGGGCAGCGCTGGCATCGTAGTCCAGTGCCAAAATATTGGCTTCTTCGGCAATCTCCTTGATTTTGTTAATCATGCCGCGGCCGGCGATGTGATTAGGCAGGCAGCCGAAGGGCTGAGCACAGATAATATTGGTGTAGCCGCTATGCACCAGCTCCAGCATTTCGGCAGTCAGTAGCCAGCCTTCGCCCATATTGTTGCCGTAGCCGATAACACCCTTGGCCATAGCCTTAGTTTCCTCATAGGTGGCGGGGGCGCTGAAGGGAGCGATACTGAGAGCCTGATGCAGAATGCCTTCCATATATTTCAAATACCACATAGCGCTTTTGTTGACACTGTATTTGATAAAGCTGCCGCCGTAAAGCTTGTAATCCGTAAGATAAGTATCAACACAGTACATGATGAAATTCATCAGACCGGGCAGCATATATTCGCAGTTCTGACGTTGCAGGAAAGCTTCCAGATTGTTGTTGCCCAATGCGGCATATTTGATGTAGATTTCACCGACAATACCGACCTTGATTTTTTCCTTGTTGGTGATAGGCAAATCCGCAAATTCGTGCGCAATAGCCTTAGTAAGCTGCTTGATAGTGCCCAAGGCCTGCGCCTTGCCGCTCTTGAAGGCTTCACTCAAGCGTGCCAGCCATTTTTGCGCCAGTCTGTCGGCAGCGCCGTGTACAACCTCATAGGGACGTGTTTTATTCGTCAGGTACATCAGGGTATCGCCGTAAACAACGGCAGCCAAAAACTTATGCACCATGGATGCATCCAGATGGAAGCCTGGCTGCTGCTCCAAACCATTGACATTGAGGCTGATAACAGGAATATGGGTAAGTCCTGCTTTTTCCAAAGCCTTGCGCAGCAGATAGATATAGTTGGAGGCACGGCAGCCGCCGCCGGTCTGGGTGATGAGCAGCGCGGTGTGATCCAAGTCATATTTACCGCTTTCCAGAGCGTTTATCAGCTGGCCGATAACTAGCAGTGCCGGATAGCAGATATCATTATTGACGTATTTCAGACCGGTTTCGATTACTTCGCGTCCTGTGTTGTGCAGAACCTCGGCTTTGTAGCCGCAGCTTACGAGTGCTGCCTGCAGCAGTGAAAAATGCATAGGCAGCATGCCGGGTATAAGTATAGTATGCGTTTTTTTCATATCCTCCGTGAAGGGGGTAAACTTAACGTTAGCTGCTGGTAGCATATGCAAATCTCCTTTAATTATTATCTATATCGAAAAGCTGGGCTGCGGAGAACAGACTGCGGATGCGGATTTTGGCAGCACCAAGGTTGTCGATATCGTCTATTTTTATTTGTGTATAGATGCGTCCGCGTTCTTCGAGGAGGCGGCGGCATTCATCGGCCGTAATCGCATCGCAGCCGCAGCCGAAGCTTACAAGCTGAATCAGATGCATATCAGGATTTTGGGCAACATATTCGGCTGCCGCATACAGGCGGCCGTGATAGGTCCATTGGTTGAGCACCTGCAAATCGCGGTTGAGTTCCTTGGTCTTAATATGACTGCTTACGGCATCCTCACTGACGAGGGCAGCGCCCATGTTGGTAATCAGGCGGTCGATACTGTGGTTGACCTTGGGGTCGATGTGATAGGGACGGCCTGCCAGTACAACGATAGGCTTATGCTCTTCGCGTGCCTTGGTGATGATTTCCTGTCCTTTAGCCTTTACTTGTGCTTCATAGTCATAAAAGGCAGTGAAGGCAGCATCAACAGCCTTGCGGATTTCCTCCTTGGTGATATCCGGGTAGGCATTGGAAAACATTTCCTGCAGTTTTTTGACCAGCTTCTTTTTATGGAGCAGGCCAAGATAATCATAGAAGAAATGTATCTCAGGCTTATTCAAATCACGGATATTGGCGTGCAGCACTTCGGGATAATAGGCTACAACAGGGCAATTATAGCAGTTTTCCGTGCCCTGTTCATCTATATTGTAGGTCATGCAGGGATAGAAGATATTGGTGATTCCCTGCTGCAGGAGCCATTTGATATGGCCGTGCATCAGCTTGGCCGGATAGCAGACGGTGTCGCTGGGGATGGTTCCCTGACCAAGACGGTAAATAGTTTTGTCTTCAATCGGACTGTGTACAACCTTGAAGCCCAGGCTGGAGAGTAAGGCATTCCAGAAAGGGAGCAGCTCATACATATTCAGGCCCATAGGTATACCCATAATGCCGCGTTTAGGCGTTTCATTAACCGGCAATTCCTTGAGCAGCTGCAGCTTCTGACGGTACAGGTTCAGCTCATCCTTGGGGGCCATGTGGGTGATGGGGCGCTCGCAGCGGTTGCCGCTGATAAAGCGTTTGCCGCCGGCAAAGGTGTTGACGGTGAGGTGGCAATGGTTATTGCACAGGCCGCAGGTCATGCCCTTGACGGTGTGAACGAATTCACCCAGCTGCTGCAGGTTGAGCAGCGTTGTCTGATGCGGTGCGTCCTTGTAGCGGCGCTGTGCGTATAGGGCGGCGCCGTAGGCTCCCATAAGGCCTGCAATGTTGGGGCGGATAACGTTCAAATCCATTTCCTGCTCAAAGGCGCGCAGTACGCAGTCATTGAGGAAGGTGCCTCCCTGAACCACGATGTGTTTGCCGATGGCCTCCTTGCTGGCCGGGCGGATAACCTTATACAAAGCGTTTTTGACAATACTGATGGACAGGCCGGCGCTGATGTTGGCAACAGAGGCACCGTCCTTCTGTGCCTGCTTAACGCTGCTGTTCATAAACACGGTGCAGCGGCTGCCTAAATCTACAGGCATATCTGCTTTAAGGCCGATTTGTGCGAACTGCTCGGCTGTGTAGCCCAGAATTTCGGCGAAGGTCTGCAAAAAGCTGCCGCAGCCGCTGGAGCAGGCTTCGTTCAAAAAGATGTTGTCGATGGCACCGTTATGGATTTTCAGGCACTTCATATCCTGACCGCCGATATCAAGAATGAAATCTACCTCCGGCTCCAGATATTGGGCAGCATAAAAGTGCGCCATGGTTTCTACGATACCATAGTCAACACCAAAGCCGTGGCGAATCAGCTCCTCGCCGTAGCCGGTGGCTGCACCGGCCCGCAGGCGGCAGTTGGGATATTTTGTATAGAAATCAGTAAGATAATTGCGGACGGCAACAACAGGATTACCCTTATTGCTTTGATAGAAGGAATCAAGCAATTTGCCGTCAGGACTCATAACAGCGATTTTAATAGTCGTACTGCCGGAATCGATACCGATAAAGGCTTCCCCAGCCTCCGCAGGGGTACCTATAGCGACACTTTCTTTAGAGTGACGCATCTTGAAAACGGTATATTCACCTTCGTTTTTAAAAAGCGGCGGCAGATGCTCAAAGCTGTGCTGTGCTGCTGTCTGCAGTTTTTCTGGCAGCGTGGTAAGATCCACATCATGCTCGGCGCAGAAGGCTGCACCCATTGCTACATAAAGCAGGCTGTTTTCCGGGCAGACGCCTTTGATATTCAGAACACTGTCAAAGGCATCACGCAGACAGCTCATAAAGGTGAGCGGTCCGCCAAGATACAGCACATTACCGCTGATGGGACGGCCTTTGGCAAGACCGGTGATGGCCTGGCTTGCTACAGCATGGAAGATGCTGGCTGCCAGATCGCTTTTTTCCGCACCCTGGTTGAGCAGCGGCTGGATATCGCTCTTGGCGAAAACGCCGCAGCGGCTGGCGATGGTGTAGGTGTTATGTGCCTGCTGTGCCAGCTCGTTCATTTGGGGTGTTTCTAC
>ENA-OPDH01000578-OPDH01000578.1-human-gut-metagenome-genome-assembly--contig:-NODE-578-length-28780-cov-4.067224_pt1 | contig 28780 bp, 24 predicted proteins | sample MGYA00241260_ERZ501500 | MGnify/ENA primary metagenome ERZ501500 (study PRJEB25962, sample SAMEA2042519) | human gut metagenome | biome: human gut; feature: human-associated habitat; material: faeces...
GCATGTGCAACCATCTGACGAGCTGTTTCTGTTTTGATTTCCATATCAGCTACTTTAAACTGCATTGCCTGATTTTTGATGACTGGTTTACCAAACTGAACTCTTTCTTTGGCATATGCAATACCTTCATTGATACCACGCTGTGCGATACCTGTTGCAACACATCCCATCCAAGCTCTTGCCTGGTCTAATGTCTTCATTGCGATTGAGAATCCTCTTCCTTCTTCTCCAACTAAGTTTGCAGCTGGAATACGACAGTCTTCTAATACAACATCACATGTGTTTGATGTACGGATACCCATTTTATTTTCTTCATTACCTGTGCTTAATCCTGGTGTTCCAGCATCAACTAAGAACATAGAGATTCCTTTGACACCTTTTGTTTTATCTGTCATAGCTGTGATACAGTAGAAAGAAGCGATTCCTCCATTTGTAATGAAGCATTTTCTTCCATTTAATACCCACTCATCTCCGTCTTTGACAGCTGTTGTTGTTCCTGCACTGGCATCAGATCCTGCTCCTGGTTCTGTTAAACAGAAAGCTCCAAATCCACCATCAATGATCTTCTGGCATACATGTTTTTTCTGTTCTTCATTTCCTGCGATCAGTACTGGTTTTGTTCCTAATCCACTGGCAGAAATTGTTGTTGCAAATCCTGCATCTGCGATAGCCATTTCTTCGATCAGTGCCGCAACGTCTACTCTTGATAATCCTGGTCCACCGTATTCTTCTGGTACTTCTAATGAATGTAACTGCATTTCAATGGCTTTGTCATAAATTTCTTTTGGCCATTCTCCACTGACGTCGTATGCTTTACACTGTTCTTTTACTTCGTTTTCACAGAACTCGTGTACATCCTGTAATAAGTCTTTTGCTTCCTCTGAAATTAAATATGCCATCTTGATATCCTCCTAAAATAACCTTAAAAAAGCTTTGTATATGTTTTATGTTACTTGTTTATGTTTGATTGATCGTTTCCTATTAAAATTATAATTTGTAGCAGATCTTACCTGGATTTAAGATCATATTTGGATCAAAGACTTCTTTGACACCTTCCATGATCCTCATCTGAACTGGTCCGAGAGACTCTGCTAGGTAGTCCATCTTTCCATGTCCGATTCCATGTTCTCCAGAGATCATTCCACCGAATTCTGTTGCTTTTGCATATACTTTATCCATAAAGACTGCAACCTGTTTCTTAAACTCTCCTTCTTCCATGTCATTACTGCATGTATAGATATGTAAGTTACCGTCTCCAGCATGTCCAAAGCTCTTCACTCTGAAATCAGCTTCTGCTTCTAATGATTTTGTATATGTCAGGAATTCTGCAATCTTATTTGTTGGAACTACAACATCACATTCATCTAACAGTACAGTATCTGCTTCAATTGCCTCAAGTAATGCTCCGCGGACAGCCCATGCATCTTTCTTTAAGGCTGGTGTATCAGCAACTAATACATCAATTGCTCCTGCTTCTAATACTACTTCAGATGCCTGTTCAATGATATCTTCCAGTTGTTCTTCAGAATTTCCATCAAATGTTGCTAATAAATATGCTCCAATCTCTGTTCCTTCTAATTCTTTTGGATATACCTGTTTTCCTAAGAACTTCTCAGTATCCATAACAACTTCTTTTTCCATAAATTCCAGAGCCTGTGGTGCCAGATGATGCATAAAGAACTGTGGTACTGTTGCAATACAATCCTCTAAGTTTTCATAAGGAATGATCAGACTGATCACTGATTTTGGTGCTGGAATTACTTTTAATGTAAGTTCTGTGATAATACCCAAAGTACCTTCAGAACCGATCATTAAGTTTAATAAGCTGTATCCTGAACTTGTCTTTGATACAGTAGCTCCAAGTTTTACAATCTCACCTGTTGGTAATACAACTGTCATGGCACGTACATAATCTCTTGTACATCCGTACTTAACAGCTCTCATACCACCAGCGTTGGTTGCTACGTTTCCACCGACTGTTGCGAATTTCTCACCTGGATCTGGTGGATATAATAATCCTTGTTTTTCTGCATCCTGTGCAAGATCATTTAAAAGGACTCCTGATTGAATCTTCACTACAAAGTTTTCTTTGTCATATCCAAGGATCTTGTTCATCTTTGTAAGAGAGATCATAACACCGCCACCGATACTTACGGCTCCTCCTACTAATCCTGTTCTTGCACCACTTGGTGTTACAGGAACCTTGTTTTCATTACAAAGTTTAACGACAGCTGCAACTTCTGCTGTTGATGTTGCTTCTACTAAAACTTCTGGTCTAGCTTTTCCGTAGATTGCCATCTCATCATGGGTGAAATCCTCATTGATTTCATCACCCACTAAGACACGTTTTGGAGCGATCTCTTTGAATTTCTCGATCATCTCTGGTGTCACTTTGTTATACTGATACTCACTCATTTATCTTCCTCCTTAAAAGTTTATAGCTTTTTAATATCTTTTATCTTTATCATTTTCAGATCAATTTGACTCCAAAGTAGCAAACTAATCCATAGATGATAACGAATAATACGAAATATTTGATAACCTTTGTTAAGATTTCACTTTCTTTTCCTACCGTTGCTGTTGCCGCTGTCGCTACTGCGATACTCTGTGGAGAAATAATCTTTCCTGCGGTACTACCAACTGTATTTGCAGCTACCAGCCAGATCTGGTTGATATTTAATTCTGCTCCTGTACTTGCCTGTAACTTGGAGAATAGTACGCTGCTTGATGTAGAACTTCCTGTTACGAATGTTCCGATAGATCCAATCAGTGGTGCAACTAATGGATAAAAGCTTCCTGTTACACGTACGATAAAATCTGCGATAGACTGTGTCATTCCGCTGTATCCCATGATCTTAGCTGTCGCAAGCACTGCCATGATCGTAATGATCGTCTTAAACATCTGAATCACTGTCTTGCCTAAAACAACAAAGATCTCACCAACTGGACATCCCTGAATCAGTCCTCCAATAAATGCTGCGATCAAGATCAGCACTCCTGGTGTTGATACCCATGTAAATGTATATGGGCTTGCTCCCTCTCCACTATAAATTGGTACATTTGATTTGATCGCTGATAATGGATCATGAATCGCTGGTACTAATGTTGAAGTCAGAAGTAAGAACAGTAATACAAGAATGAATGGGCTCCATGCAACAAATGCATCTTTTACTGTCATCGTAGTATCATCATTATCTTCGATTTCTACATCAAATTTACTTGCCTTACCTTTCAGCATTACTTTTGCAAGGATGATCGTTACTGCCATACTGCATACAGATCCGATAACTGCTGGAAGTTCAGCTCCTACAAATTTTGCTGTCAGATATTGTGGTACTAAGAATGAAAGACCTGACATCAATGTAATAAATAAAATTTCTTTATAATCACCGATTCCTTTAGCTCCTTCATGTTTTCCTGTGATGAAAACAACAAGGAAAGGAACGAGAATTACCATGATCGCAAGTTGTAATACAACATAAGATGCTGTCATATGTGGACTAAATCCTGTTACATTTGCTGCTGTAACCGTTGGAATTCCGATGGATCCAAATGCTACTGGTGTCGTATTGGCTACCAGGCAAACAGTTGCTGCAAAGATTGGTTCAAATCCTAATCCGCAAAGGATTCCTGCTGGAATCGCTACAGCTGTTCCGAATCCTGCCATACCTTCCATAAATCCTCCAAATCCCCATGCGATGATCAGCACAAGAACTCGTTTATCTCTTGATACAGAAGTAAGCATTTTTTTAATAAGTTCCATGTTTTTCGTATGTACGACCAAGTTGTAAGTAAACACTGCTGCCACGATAACCAGACAGATTGGCCAGATTGCCATTGCAAATCCTTCTAACCCTCCTGTGAGGACATCAATAATTTTTTGCTTCCATAAAAAAAGTGCTTCAATGACTGTAATGATCAAAGCGATCGGACAAGCTACATGTCCTGCCATCTTTAATCCGCTTAATGCAATGATCAGCCAGATGATAGGAAGCATCGCTAATAAAAAGTGAATGAACATCTTAAGTTCTCTCCTTTCTTTTCAAATATGAGCGGGTTCCGATATCCTATTTTTCAGCGTATACGCGACATAGTAAGATTGGTCCTACCAGTTACTGTACTTATATGGTAGGACCAATTTGACAAAAAGTCAAGGGATTTTTTTTGCAAAACGATTTATTCTTTTTCTATTTTCTTTTCTTTTTTGTAGAAATTGCACAAAAAAAGTAGCATTTTTACAAACATACTATTTTCAATCCAACCATTTTAAGCCATTTGTATAAATACTGTTTTTTATTTATTTGTTAATTTTTCATCAATTTCCACAAATTTCGTATTTCGAACTATTTTACGGAGTCTTTTTCTTTCGTTATACTATTTTGATATTGCTTCCATATGATTGTGGACAATATCACTGCAATATAGTCTGTCAATGCCTGCCCATATATGACTCCGTCAACCGCATTTAAAAGATACAATAACGGGATCAGCTGAACTCCTTTGACCATTCCCATAGACTACGAGAATCTAGTTTAATACGATGGTTGATACACTAGATATGTGTTATATTATCTATATACTTTATAAAACGCAAAAGAAATTATCACGAGGTGAATAAATAATCATGAAAGCTTACGAACGTTTATTAAATTACGTCAAAATTTTAACTCCAGCCAAACTGTCCCTTCTTCTGATTGTCAGTTTGATCTTGCCCGAGTCTTAGAAAATGAAATGAAGGAACTTGGTCTCAGTGATGTCTACTTAGATGACAAATGTTACCTATATGGCAAATTACCTGCCACAAAGGGCTATGAAAACTGTCCTGCGATCGGATTTATTGCTCATATGGATACTGTTTCTGATTTCTGTGATCACCCGATCCGCCCGATCCTTACGAAGAATTATAATGGAGAAGCTCTTCCTCTTGGAGATAGTGGTCTGGTTCTTGATCCGAAAGTTTTCCCTCATCTTTCTTCTCTCAAGGGTCGTACTTTGATCACATCGGATGGTACAACGATCCTTGGTGCAGATGATAAGGCTGGGATTGCTGAGATTCTTACGATGGTAGAACGTCTGATCAGTAAAGAGATTCCTCATGGTCCGATCAGCATTGCATTTACTCCAGATGAAGAAATTGGAAGTGGTGCTGAGTATTTTGATATCAAGCGGTTTGATGCTGATTTTGCTTATACTTTGGATGGCGATACCGAGGGTGAGATCCAGTTTGAAAATTTTAATGCCTGTAAAGTTGAGTTTGAAATCACTGGTTTTAATGTACATCCTGGTTCTTCGAAAGATACGATGATCAATGCCTCACTTGTAGCTATGGAGATCAACTCTTGTCTACCTTCTATGGAGACTCCTAGAAACACGGAAGATTATGAGGGATTCTATCATTTGATCGATATGAATGGTGATGTAAGTCATGCAACATTACATTACATTGTGAGAGATCATGATCGGGGGGTGTTTGAGGCGAAGAAACAGACATTACGTTTGATCGCGAAAAATATGAACGAAAAATGGGGTAATGGTTGCGTTACTTTAACCATTACGGATCAGTATCAAAATATGGCCGAGATTATTAAGGATTGTCCTCATTTGATCAAAAATGCAAAGAAGGCTTGTGAAAATGCTGGTGTGGCTCCATTGGTTCTGCCGATTCGCGGAGGTACAGATGGATGTCAGTTAAGTTTTCGAGGACTTCCTTGTCCGAATCTTGGAACTGGTGGACATGCTTATCATGGACCTTATGAACATATTAGCGTTGAAGGAATGGATATGTGTGTTGATGTTATTGTGGAATTGATTAAATTGTATACTGAAGGTTGTTGATGTATACACTACTTACAGACAAGATACTTCATTCTTCACTTTTCACTTCTTCACGAAACTCTTCCTGCATCCATATGATACACGTCGTCTGCGATTCCCATAGTAGATTCTCTATGGGATACTAGTACTACGGTTCTTCCTTTACTTTCTTCTTTGAGTGATTTCAAGATAATTCCTTCATTTAAAGAATCTAAGTTACTTGTTGGTTCGTCTAGTAATAACATTGGGCTGTCGTGCAGAAAGGCTCTGGCGATTCCGATTCTTTGTTTTTCTCCACCAGACAGGGTGTCTCCGAGTTCTCCGACTTCGGTGTCATAGCCATTTGGCAGGGACATGATCATGTCATGGATAGAAGCTTTTTGGGCGGCTTTTATGATTTCTTCTCTTGCTGCGCCTGGTTTTCCGATCGCTATGTTGTTGGCGATGGAGTCGTGGAAGAGTTCGGTGTCCTGAGTTACGTAGGATTGTGTGTTTCTAAGTGTCTTGGTTGGGATTTCTTTCACATTTTGGTCTGAGATCTTTATGTTTCCTTTGTTTACATCCCAGAAGCGCATCAGCAGCCGCAGGAAGGTAGACTTTCCGCTGCCGGAGCGGCCGGTGATGCCCACGATCTTCTTTCCCGGAATGGTCAGGCTCAGGTCATGCAGCACCTCCTCATTGGCATAGGCAAAGTTCACATGCTCTGCCGCAGCACCTGCAAATGCGGTGTCTGTGCCGTCGGTCACATCGGCGGTGACGGGCTGTTCGTCCAGCAGGTCCAGCACGCGGTCTGCGCTGGCGAACACCTGCGTCAGGCTGGCACCAAGGTTTGCCAGCGCCACCACCGGGCCAAAGGAGCTGAGGGCCGAAAGGGTGCACACCAGTACGCCCTCCACGCCCATTTTACCGCTCTGGTAAAGGTTCAGGCTCACACCCAGCACGGCCAGCACCGTGAGCAGGATCAAGGTGTTCGTGATGGCCACGGTCAGGCCCTCGCGGTATTTCATCGCCTTCTGCTTTTCGCCCAGCATCTCACTGTGGGCCGTGATGCCCTCGGCGCGGGCTGCGGTGTCCTGATACTGCAGGGTGTCCTTCAGGCCGCGCAGGCTTTCCAGCACATAGCTGTTGGTATCGGCCAGTGCCTGACGGTACTCCCGGGCGACATGGTCGCCGCGCTTTGCGCTCCACACCGGCAGGGCCACGCCCACCAGCAGATAGCCCGCCAGCAGCACCAGCGCAGGCAGGATGTGCCAGCTGCCCACAAAGCCCGTCATGCCGATGACGCAGATGCACGCGATGCAGATGGGCGAAATGGTGTGGGCATAGAACACCTCCAGCGCTTCGATGTCGGCGGTGATGAGCGAGATCAGGTCGCCGCGGTCACGGCCTTCCAGCTTTGCAGGGGTCAGACGGCGCAAGGCACCGAACACCTTATCGCGGATCAGGGCCAGCAGCTTGAAGGCGATATAGTGGTTGGACGCCTGCTCTGCGTAACGCAGAACGCCGCGCAGCAGGGCAAACACCAGAATGCAGGCAAAGGCCGTGCCCACGGTCCTCACCGGGCTTGCAAGTCCCAGCGCACGCAGGATGCCAAAACCGCCGAAGATGGTAATGAAGGTGGCGCAGAAGTGGCCTGCCACCCCCATCACGATCGCTGCCAGCATAACGGGCAGCATGGGCTTTACCAGTACGATCAGCCGTCCCACAATGGCAAAGGGGCTGCGGCGATTGATTTTATTCATATCAGGCATCCTCCTCTTCCAGTGTTTCCAGCTGCCGCTGTGCCAGATACAGGCGGCTGTAAGCCCCCTGCTTTGCCAGCAGCTCGGCGTGGGTGCCCTGCTCGATCACACGGCCATTGCTCATTGCATAGATGCAGTCGCTGTGCACCACGTTTGCCAGACGGTGGGAGATCAGGATAATCGTCTTTTTTCCGGCCAGACTGTGGATGGCCTGCATGATGTCGTTCTCGCTCTCGGCATCCACGTTGGAAGTAGCCTCGTCGAAGAGGTAGATGGGCGTATCATGCAGCAGGGCCCGCGCCATGGCAAGGCGCTGGCGCTGGCCGCCGGAAAGATTGCTGCCGCCCTCATGCAGAGCGGTCTGCAGGCCGTTCTGGCTGCGGCAGAAATCGGCCAGATTCACCTGTTCCAATGCCGCCCAGAGCTGTGCCTCGTCCGCGTCCGGCTTTGCCATGCGCAGGTTGCTCTCCACCGTACCTTTGAAGATGGCGGCGTTGTGGGGCACCAGCGTCAGGGTGCGCAGACGCTGTTCCTGCTGCAGCTCCTGCACCGGCACGCCGCCCAGCGTCACGCTGCCGGTATAGCCGGTGCGGCTGCCGGACAGCAGCGCCGCAATGGTGCTCTTGCCGCAGCCGGACTCACCCACCAGCGAGACAAAGCTGCCCTGTGGAATGGTAAAGGAGACATCGTTCAGGATGGTGCGATCCTTCTCGTAGCCAAAGGTGACATGCTCAAGCTTCAGAGTCGTATTCTCTCCGGGCACGCGGTCACCATCGGCAGGCTCTTCCGCTGCCAGAAGCTTGAAGATCTTCTCTGCCGAAGCGGCACCGTTCATGGCAATGTGGAAGTAGCTGCCCAGCAACCGCAGCGGCAGGAAAAAGTCCGCCGCCAGCAGCACGATGGTCAATGTGGCGGTCAGGGTCAGCCGGCCTTCCGCAAATGCAGCCACCGCGCTGATGATGCCAAGGCCCGCACCGCCGTAAGCCATCAGGTCCATCAGTGTCACCGAGTTCAGCTGCATGGTGAGCACCTTCATGGTGATCCTGCGGAAGCGCTCGGCCTGCGCATTCATCTGCTCGTGCTTCCAGCCGTCGGCCTGATAAATTTTCAGGGTGGTCAGGCCCTGAATGTTCTCAAGGAAGCTGTCGCCAAGGGTGGTGTATTCGCCCCAGTAGTTCGCCAGCAGCTTTTTGGCAAACTTCTGCACTGCCACAATGGACATGGGGATCAGCGGCACGCAGCACAGCAGGATGATGGCCGACCGTGCGTGCACACCCACCAGCAGCACAAACAGGGTAACGGGTGCCAGCAGGCTGTAAAACAGCTGCGGCAGGTATTTTGCAAAGTAGGTGTCGATCTGCTCCACACCTTCGCTGGCCAGCATCACCACCTCGCTGGTGGCCGCCGTCTCGGTGTAGTTGGGGCCAAGGCGGGCAAGCTTTGCGTAGATGCTGCTGCGCAGGGTGCGCTTGACATCCTTGGAAGCCTGATCGCTCATGGCCGATGCCAGCATGGTAAAGGCAAAGCGCATGGGCACCGTGGCAAGGCAGAGCACAAGGTTCTGCCACAGCTGTGCACTGGTCAGGCTTCCCGCAAAGGCTGCGCCCACCAGCTGGGCAATGGCCCGCACAAAGATCACGTTGCACAGCATCCCCAGCCATTGGAAAGCCACATTGGCTCCCACATACCGCAGCGCACCGCGGTCAAAGGACAGCAATTTTTTATTGATCACTGGGCTTTCTCCGTTTCTGCTTTTTCTGCATCACTGCCAAACAGACGCTCATATTCGCCGGTAAAGATGCGCTCCGGCAGTGCACTGGTCATGGCAAGGGCAGCGGTAAAGCGCTCTTCTTCGCTCAGCGGCTCACCGACCGGCGGGAAATGGGTCAGGATCGTTTTCAGCTCCCGATCCACCTGTTTTGCCACCCAGATGCCCCGGTCTGTCATATAGATCTTGCCGTAGTGCTCCTTTACGATCATGCCGCGCTCCATGAGCAGATTCATGATACGCACCACCGAGGGCTTGGTCACGCCAAGCTTTTCGGCAATGCTGCGGGAGCTGATATCCAGATGGGTCTGTGAGACTTCGTAGATCGCCAGCAGATAGCGCAGATGCGCCGACGTAAGTTCCATCCCGATCACTCTCTTTCGTTTTGATGTTACTCAAGGCTAACTTTTTTCTTTTGAAAAAAGGGCGCGAGCCGAAACTTCCAGCCCGCGCCCTTTGCGGATCATTTCAATGCTCAGTGACAGCCGCTGCAACCGCTGCAGCTGCCATTGCAGCCGCCTTCGCCGCAGCCGCTGCACCCACTGCAGCCGCCGCCATGCTTGTGGGAGTGCCATGTGATCCAGCCCACACCGCCAAACACGATGACTGCCACAATGATCGTGGGCAGATTAAAATTTGCAGCGAGGAATTCCATCATACAAAACACACCCTTTCCGTGCAAAGCGTTCTTTTAAATCTTGGAGATGTCGATTTTGACCTCGTTGTCGCCAACATACTTGTTGGGACGGACCAGCAGGTAGATGAAGCCAACCAGAACAACAGCAGCCACGATGGTGAAGAAGTTGAAGCCAATCTCACCGGTGATCAGGCCGCCCAGCTGGTACACCACCAGAGCGGCGCAGTAAGCCAGAGCGCACATATAACCAATGGCGATGGCGGTCCACTTGCCGTTGTTCATCTCGCGCTTGATGGCGCCCATAGCAGCGAAGCAGGGAGCGCACAGCAGGTTGAAGATCATGAAGGCATAAGCCGACAGAGCGGTGTAGTCCTGCGCAACAGCAGCCCAGATCTCATCGCCGTTCTCAGACAGCTCGCCGCCGAAGTGATACAGAACACCGAAGGTACCAACCACGTTCTCCTTTGCGATCAGGCCGGAGACGGAAGCGACAGTTGCACGCCAGTTGCCGAAGCCCAGAGGTGCAAAGATCCATGCGACCTTGGTAGCGATCGCAGCCAGCACGGAGTTGTCCTGATCCTCGACCATACCGAAGGCACCGTTCTCGAAGCCGAAGCCCTGCAGGAACCACAGCACAACGGTAGCGGCCAGAATGACGGAGCCTGCGCGCTTGATGAAGGACCAGCCGCGCTCCCAGGTTGCACGGAACACGTTGCCCCATGCAGGCACATGGTATGCGGGCAGCTCCATCACGAAGGGAGCGGGATCACCTGCGAAGAGCTTGGTCTTCTTCAGGATCACGCCGGAGCAGATGATGGCAGCCATGCCAATGAAGTAAGCAGAGACAGCCACCAGAGAAGAACCGCCGAACATCGCACCTGCGATGAGGCCGATGATGGGCATCTTTGCGCCGCAGGGGATGAAGCAGGTGGTCATGATGGTCATGCGGCGGTCACGCTCGTTCTCGATGGTACGGGAAGCCATAACACCGGGCACGCCGCAGCCGGTACCGACCAGCACGGGGATGAAGCTTTTACCGGACAGGCCGAACTTGCGGAAGATACGGTCCATGATGAAGGCGACACGGGACATATAGCCCACATCCTCCAGAATGGACAGCAGGAAAAACAGCACCAGCATCTGGGGAACGAAGCCCAGAACTGCGCCGACACCGGCAACGATGCCGTCCATGATCAGGCCGTACAGCCAGCCTGCCACGCCGATGCTCTCCAGAAAACCGCCCAGAGCACCCGGCACGATCTCACCGAACAGGACATCGTTGGTCCAGTCGGTGGCAAAGGTACCAATGGCCCAGCCGCCGTCTGCAATGGAGGTGCCCATGGACAGGGAGTACATCAGGAACATGACCAGTGCGAAGATGGGCAGAGCCAGAATACGGTTGGTCACGATCTGGTCGATCTTATCGGAAACGGTCAGGTGCTCCACGCGGGCCTTTTTCTTAACAGCTTTGCCCACGACGGTGTTGATATATGCATAGCGCTGGTTGGTGATGATGCTCTCAGCGTCATCGTCCATCTCAGCTTCGCAGTCCTTGATGTGCTGGTCGATGTGGTCGATCAGGCTCTTGTCGAGCTTCAGCTCGTCCATGACCTTCTCGTCGCGCTCGAACAGCTTGACGGCATACCAGCGCAGGAAGCGGTCATCCACCTTGCCCTGAATGGACTCTTCGATGTGGGCAATGGCGTGCTCCACGCTGCCGGTGAACACATGGGGCAGTTCAGCAGCCTTGGTAGCCTTTGCAGCAGCCACAGCAGCCTTTGCAGCAGCCTCGGTGCCCTCGCCCTTCAGTGCGCTGATCTCCACCGCCTGACAGCCCAGCTCTGCGCTCAGCTTCTTCAGGTCGATCTTATCACCGTTCTTGCGCACCAGATCGATCATGTTCACAGCCATGACCACCGGGATGCCCAGCTCGATCAGCTGGGTGGTCAGGTACAGGTTACGCTCAATGTTGGTACCATCGATGATGTTCAGGATGGCATCGGGCTTCTCCTTGACCAGATAAGTACGGGAAACCACTTCTTCCAGCGTGTACGGAGACAGCGAGTAGATGCCGGGCAGGTCCTGAATGATAACATCCTTATCGCCCTTCAGCTTGCCTTCCTTCTTTTCCACCGTAACGCCGGGCCAGTTGCCGACATACTGGTTGGAGCCGGTCAGATTGTTGAACAGGGTCGTTTTACCGCAGTTCGGGTTGCCGGCAAGTGCAATTTTAATGCTCATTGCTTAATCCTTCCTCCCTTTGGGATCAGACTACTTCGATCATTTCAGCATCGGCCTTGCGCACGCTCAGCTCGTAGTTGCGCACGGTCAGCTCCATGGGGTCACCCAGAGGTGCCACCTTGCGGACATAAATCTCAACACCCTTGGTGATGCCCATGTCCATGATGCGGCGCTTGACCGGACCTTCACCGTGCAGCTTTGCCACAGTAGCAGTCTCGCCGACCTTTACGTCTTTCAGAGTTTTCATACTTAACCATCCTCCTCTGCTTGTCTTTATAGAGAGACTATTCCAGTTTCGGAGCAGCTCCCAAACAGCGCCGGGGCACTGTTCAGCCAATCATGATACGGTTTGCCATGGTCTTGTCCAGCGCGATGCGGCTCTCCTTGACCTGAATGATCAGGTTGCCTGCGATCTCGTTGACGACCGTTACCTCACTGTCCACCACAAAACCCAGCTCTGCCAGATGCAGCCGGATCTCGTCCTTGCCGGTGATCTTTTTGATGGTGACGGTCTCCCCTGCTTTTGCCATTGTCAAAGGCATCATACTTCCGCTTCCCTTCCTGTTTGAATCTGGGATATCGCTGCGGTTAGTCAGCCGCAACTATCAACGTGGATAGTTTACGCTCACTAACCTTTTATGTCAATAGTTTTTTCACAATTAAAAGTTAGTTCATATGAACAAACAATTTTTCTGCCCGATTTTTTCCGTTTTTTCACCACAATCAACAACAACTAACTCAAATTATTGAATCAAAGTTAGCCATTGTTTACATTTTCTTGTTCTTTTTGGGCGGCATCTTGTAAACTATCACAAAGCTTTTTCTCTGCCCTGCTGTGCTCTTTTGCTGCAAATGACACAGCCGCGTGGTACAGTGGTCAGTCTGCACCGCGCGGCCGCGTGTCAAAAGGAGGATTTCTTTCCTGCCGGTGCGTGGACACCAGCAGGTGCCAGGATAAAAAGAGAGTATTTGAAAAGAGAATGACAAATTTTAAGCCGCCACGGCAAGGCGGAGAATGGGTGTTCCGCTGTGGAACAGCCGCAGATAGACTGCTGTACACTTGCTCAGCTGGTCAAAGTGCTTCTGCGCTGCATCCGGGTCGCCGTAGGACTTCCAGCAGCCACAGCAGGTAAAGTTCTTGCCGCGGTTCTCGATAAAGCCCACAACATCGCCCAGCGGATAGCCAAGGAACACCCCGATCTCATGCGGAAATTCTGCCGAACAGCACAGCTTGCGGGAAAGCTGAGTGAGCATATTGCCCACATCCGGCGCTTCGCCCGCTTCCGGCAGGCGGTAGCCCTCCTGCCGCAGAAAGCTCTGCACCTTTTCATCTGCCAGCACGGCAGCCAGCCTGCTTTCGCGGTAGACATACACAAGATACCGGTGGTTGAGCACGCAGCCCTTGAGCACCCGCACACGCAGGCCCTTGGGGTTCAGCTGAGTGTTCCAGTTTTTCACCCGGCGCGCAAGGTCGGCGCAGTCGCGGGTCTCATAGCGGAACAGGCCTGCCGGTTTCAGGCTTGCCAGCACCGGGGCACACTGTTCGATCATGACCGTTTCAAAATTGCGCTCCATGTCTGCGCCCTCCCGCCTTGTTTCTCCGGGCTATTGTTCCCCGGATGCGCCGTGGTTATAAGTTAGATATTTCTAACCGTAATTCCAAAAAAGAAGCAGCTTGCACGGAGCATTCAAGGCTTCGGCCTGCCGATCTGTTTCTTGTGGTTAGTTATTTCTAACGTGACTGTATCTTACCACAGCGGTGGGCCGTTGTCAACACTTTTCTTGAAAAAAGTTATCCGTGGCAAACCACAGTTTTCTCCACCTCGCTTTTTGTGCATTCTACCGTTTTGGCGCAGGCTGTGGTATAATAAGGAAAACCCTCTCAGGCGCTAACGCGCCAGCTCCCCCGAAGGGGGAGCTCTTTATAGAGTCAGCGCATTCAAAAGCTCTCCCCTTCGGGAGAGCTGGCATTGCGCAGCAATGACTGAGAGGGTTCTATCTTATAAAAGGAGCACGCATCCATGCCACAGAACATTGCACCGCCGGGCCTGATCTCCCTTCTTGCCGCCGCACTGGCACAGCAGCCCACAAAGCCGCTGGTGCTGGCGCTGGATGGCCGCTGCGGCAGCGGCAAGACCACCCTTGCGAATACGCTGGCCCGGCAGTTCCCGGCCAGCATCACCCTGCACACCGATGATTTTTACCTGCCGCCTGCACAGCGCATCTGCGGCTGGGAGAAAACGCCCTGCGCCAATATGGACCTTGACCGCCTGCGGGACGAAGCCCTGCGCCCAGCCTACGAGGGCCAGCCGGTGCAGTACCGTGCCTATTCCTGCCGCGAGGGTGCGTACCTGCCCGCGCGGGAGCTGGCCGCGCAGCCGCTGGTGATTTTGGAGGGCAGCTACAGCCACCACCCGCTGCTGACCGGCTGCGAAACGCTGCGGGTGTTCCTGACCTGCGCAAAAGAAGAGCAGACCCACCGCCTGCAGGCGCGGGAGGGGGAGCGATATGTAAACTTTGCCGCCCGGTGGGTGCCGCTGGAGGAGGGCTATTTTGCCCAGTACCACATTGCGGAGACGGCGGATTTTGTGGTAGACACCACCCAAAGCGGGACGATTTGAAATGGCTTCCGCGCCGCTCTAGCCATTATCAGCAGAAGAATTATTTTTATTTGTAGTTCCGAAACGCCTGCGGGCGTTTCGGAACTACTTTTTCACGGGGAGGGGGCTCCCTTTTTGCGCACCTTGCCCAAAAAAGGCGGGAAATATTTTTCTCTCCCCCTGCGGGAATGGGGGTTGTTTTCCATCGAATCGCTCTTGCGGGGGAGGGTAGCATCTGTTAAACTTATAGTCACGAAGAAAGCAACGCCACGCTACAACAAAGAACGGAGAATGACCCTTATGAAAAAACTGGCAAGACTGACCGCCCTTTTGCTCACCGGTGCGCTGCTGCTGGCGCTGACCGCCTGCGGGGCTGCGCCGCTTGCGCCGGAGCAGCAGGCAAAGCAGCGGCTGCTGGGCGAGATCAACAGCTACCGCGCGACCCTTGAGTTTGCTGCGCCGCTTGAGGAAGTAAAACAGCTCTCTGATGCCGAGCAGATCTGGGTAGAGCAGTTCCGCGCCGCCGGCAAGACCGAGCTGCCAGAGAGCACAACGAACGAAACCCATCAGAAATGGGCAAGCATGACCGGGAACTGGACGCGTTGTGATACTTTCGGCTTGGGTATGAAGAAAGATGCGAGTGGCGAGTGGATCGACATTCTGCTTGCCAAGGTTCCAGCCAATACCCCGGAGGGCAAGGCAGAGCTGTCGGAAGCCTTGAACCATCCTGCCTTTAATCGCAGCGCTTGCACGAGAATCGGCATTGCCGTTGTGACCATTGATGGACAGATGTACTGGACCTGCAGCGTGTATTCCTGATTTCCCCTTTCCGCGCGGAAGAACACCCCTTGAACAGAACAAAGCCGGACAGCTTGCGGGCTGTCCGGCTTTTGCTTTGGCCTGATCTACAGGCTGTTACTTATTCTTGTACATATCCTGATAGTAGTTCTGGTAATCACCGCTGGTGACATGGTCCATCCACTCCTGATGGTTCAGGTACCAGTCAATGGTCAGCACGATGCCCTTTTCAAAGGGGGTCTCGGGGTACCAGCCCAGATCGTTCTTGATCTTGGTGGGGTCGATGCCATAGCGGCGGTCGTGGCCCAGACGGTCGGCCACATGCTTGATGAGATCCTCGCTGATGCCCTCGTCCTGCAGGCGGTCATGCAACTGGTTGATGATGGTCTTGACGATGAAGATGTTGGGGCGCTCGTTGTGGCCACCCACGTTGTACACCTCACCGATCTTGCCGCCGTTGGCTACCATATCGATGGCCTTGCAGTGATCTTCCACATACAGCCAGTCGCGGATCTGCATACCGTCGCCGTAGACCGGCAGCTGCTTGTGGTGCTTGACGTTGTTGATCATCAGGGGGATCAGCTTCTCCGGGAACTGGTAGGGGCCGTAGTTGTTGGAGCAGCGGGTAATGTTCACGGGCATGCCGTAGGTATCGTGGAATGCCATAACGAACATATCGGCGCTGGCCTTGGAGGAAGAATAGGGGCTGTGGGGGCACAGGGGGGTGGTCTCCATAAAGTAGCCGTCCGCACCCAGTGCGCCGTACACCTCATCGGTGGACACCTGCAGGTACTTCTTGCCCTCTTTCCAAGTCTTGGCATCGGCATCATACCATGCTTCCTTGGCGCGCTGCAGCAGGTTGACGGTGCCCATCACGTTGCTCTGCACAAAAATTTCGGGGTTCTTGATGGAGCGGTCCACGTGGCTCTCGGCGGCAAAGTTGATGACGTAATCGAAATCGTACTTCCGGAACAGGCCTTCCACCAGCTCCTTGTCGCAGATATCGCCCTGCACGAACACATGGCGGGGGTCGCCCTCCACATCCTTCAGGTTTTCCAGATTGCCGGCGTAGGTCAGCTTATCCAGATTGACCAGCAGGATCTCCGGGTATTTCTTGAGCATATAATGCACAAAGTTGGAGCCAATAAAACCGGCGCAGCCGGTGATCAGATAGGTTTTCATAGGTTCAATTTCCTCTTTTCAGTCTTTCATCCCGTTGTCGCCGTCCCAGTGGGCGAAGAAGCAGGCCAGAGCGTCTCTCCAGTCGCGCACATCGTTGCCCACGGTGCAGCGCAGCATCCGGTTGTCCAGTGCGCTCCACTTGGGACGGTCGGCGCTTTCCGGGTGCTTTGCCTTGTATTCCTCGCTGGTGCAGGGTGCCACAGCGGCATCCACGCCGGACAGTCGGATGATCTCGGACGCAAAATCATACCACGAGCAGATGCCCTCGCCGGTGCAGTGATACAGGCCGTACTCGTGGGTCACACACAGCTGCAGGATCTCGTGGGCCAGATCCACCGCGTTGGTGGGGTTGCCGCACTGGTCATTGACCACTTCCAGCTTGCCAAACTTCTTGCCTGCGTTCACGATGGTCTTGACGAAGTTCTTGCCGTAGTAGCTGTAGAGCCACGCGGTGCGCACGATGAAGTGGCGGTGGCAGAACTGTTCCACGTACTTTTCACCCATGAGCTTGGTAGAGCCATAGGCGCTGATGGGGCCGGGAATGGTGGCTTCGTCCTGTGCAACGCCGCCGTTCTCACGGCCGGAGAACACATAATCGGTGGAGACGTGTACCAGTCGTGCACCGGTCTTTTCCGCTGCCTGTGCCAGATTGCGGGGGCCGAGGGCGTTTGCCTTGAAGGCGGCATCATGGTTCACTTCGCAGCCGTCCACATTGGTGTAGGCAGCGCAGTTGATGATGACATCCGGGCGGTTGCGGCGGATGAACTCGTCCACCATTTTGTAGTTGGAGATATCCAGATCCGGCAGGTCCACGGCGATCACCGTGGCATTGAGCAGCTTTTCGGGGATGGGGCCGATCTCGCTGCGGCCTTCGCGCAGCTGCTTGAGGATCTCGGTGCCCAGCTGACCCTTGCAGCCGGTAACAATGATTTTCATATGGGTATGCCTCTCTTTTGCTTAATAGCGCAGCTTGCCGTCTGCAACGTTCTTCAGGTGCTGGCCGTAAGGACTCTTGCCGTAGCGCTCAGCGCTTTCCAGCAGGGTGTCGCGGTCGATCCAGCCGTACTTGAAGGCGATCTCTTCCGGCGCACTGATCTTGATGCCCTGGCGCTTCTCGATCATGCGCACAAAATCGGCTGCTTCCACCAGACTGTCCATGGTGCCGGTGTCCAGCCATGCAAAACCGCGGCCCAGCAGCTGAACATCCAGCTCGTCCTTCTTCAGATACATGTCGTTCAGGGTGGTGATCTCCAGCTCGCCGCGGGCAGAGGGCTTGACCTGCTTTGCCATCTTCACGACCTCTTTGTTATAAAAGTACAGGCCGGTGATGGCGTAGTTGGACTTGGGATGCTGAGGCTTTTCCTCCACGCTGAGCACCTTGCCGTCCTTGTCGAACTCCACGATGCCAAAGCGTTCCGGGTCCTGCACATAGTAGCCAAACACGGTGCAGCGGCCTTTGTTTTCCGCATTGGCAGCGGCGGTCTTGAGGATCTTGGAGAAGCCGTTGCCGTAGAAGATGTTATCGCCCAGGATCATGGCGCAGCAGTCGTCGCCAATGAACTCTTCGCCCAGAATGAAGGCCTGTGCCAGACCGTCCGGAGAGGGCTGAACTTTATACTGCAGATGGATGCCGTACTGGCTGCCATCACCCAGCAGCGCCTCAAAGCGAGGCGTATCGGTCGGGGTGGAGATGATCAGGATGTCCTGAATGCCTGCCAGCATCAGCGTAGACAGAGGATAATAGATCATCGGCTTGTCGTAGACCGGCAGCAGCTGTTTGCTGGTGACCATAGTCAGCGGGTAAAGCCGGGTGCCGGCACCGCCGGCAAGAATGATACCTTTCATATTTGTGCACTCCTTTAAAATAGATTGAAAAGTTGTGCAGCTGTACGCCGCCCAGACGGGAGACCGCCCGGATGACGTATGGATTCAAAGCGGAGCTGCGTCCGCTGTAAACAAATTCAGGAGCCGCTCCCCCCTGCCCAAAATGGCAAAATGGGAATAGCAGTTCACTTTATTTTACTATCAAATCACACAAAAAGCAAGAAAGAACGGCTTTCCCGAAAAATTTTCCGGAAAAGCCGTTCTGAAACTCCTTCAATCTCGCATTTGTTCCGCCCAAAAGGCCCCCTCTCCGAGGGGGCTGGCAATGCCGCAGGCACTGCGGCTTACCACGCAAAGCCCCACTTGGAGAAATAGCGCAGCAGGCTGCGCAGCTGCCACAAAAAGGGCTTCAGGCTGCGGTGCGCGGCGCGGTGCCATGCATGGATGGCCGTATACTGGGGCACCAGATACGCCTTGCCCCGGGTGCGCATCTTCTGGGTCAGGTCGGCATCCTCCACGTACATGAAGTAGTCCTCGTCAAATCCGCCCACAGCCTTGAACACCGCAGTGTCCACGGCCGAGAAGCTGCCGGTGCAGAACTCGATCTCGGTGGGTTTTGTCAGGTCTTTGTCCGCCATGAGATAGCGCTCGTTGTACTTTGCCCAGAATTTCAGGCAGGGCAGCTGGCGGTACACCATGGCCCGCACACTGCACCGGCGCAGCGGCAGGCGCTGGGGCCGCCCGTCCGGGAAGGTGAGCGCGGGCCGCGCCATCACCACGCCGGGGTGCTGTGCCATCCAGTCCGCAAGGTCACTCAGCGTATCCGCAGTGAGCTGGATATCCGGGTTCAGGATAAAGTGCACCCGGCTTTGCAGCAGGCTGAGCACCGTGTTGTGGCCAGTGCCAAAGCCGCCGTTCTCTGTGCGGCAGAGCACCTCCACCTTCTGGTCCTCGCGGATGTGCAGAGTGCCGTCCTTTGCGGCCTTGGCAAGGCACTGGCCGCTGCCGTCCGGGCTGGCGTTGTCCACCAGATACAGTGTCAGCGGGTGGCGGCGGGTGCAGTCCAGCACGGTCTGTGCCGCCCTGAGCGCTTCATCCGCGCCGTTATAAACTACAATACAAGCAGAAAGTTCCATGTCGTTCACTCCAGCGGTTTGATGTCAAAGCTGAAGTCCTCTTTCATCAGGTCAAAGTTCGGGTTCATGCAGGGGTCGCCTGCGGCCAGCTGCTTTGCCCACCGCTTCTGGAAGCGCTCCACCTCCGAGATGAAGCGTTTGCGCTTGACCGGGTTCTCGTCCAGACCACGGCTCTTGCTCTCGTAGTGGTACAGCTGTGCAAATGGGGTGAACACGTTGGTATAGCCCGCTTCACGCACGCGCACGCAGAAGTCCACGTCGTTGAAGGCTACAGCAAAGCTCTCGTCCAGACCGTTCACCTGCTCGTAGACGCTCCTGCGCACCATCAGGCAGGCGGCAGTGACCGCATACACATCCTGTGCATAGACCAGACGTCCCATATAGCCGGGGTGGCCCACCGGGAAGTTCTTGTGCATGTGGGCCGCAAGGGTCAAAAAGCCGAAGCCGATGCCCGCGTGCTGGATGGTGTTGTCCGGATAAAGCAGCTTTGCGCCCACGCAGCCCACACGGTCCTGCTGGGCGTACATGAGCATTTCTTCGATCCAGCGCGGAGAAATGACCTCGGTATCATTGTTGAGCAGCAGCAGGTATTCGCCGGTGGCTTCCTTTGCGCCAAAGTTGTTCAGGGCGCTGTAGTTGAATCCGGTGCCCTGCCATGTGATCACCTTCAGGTTCTTGTGCTCCTTCTGCAGCTTTTCATAGCAGCGGAAGGTGGCAGGCTCCCTGCTGTTGTTCTCGATGACGATGATCTCAAGATCCTCATAGGTGCTCCTGCGGTAGATGGACTCCACGCAGGTGCGCAGGTCGGAAGAATGGTCGCAGCTGGGGATCAGGATGCTGACCCGGCCCGGCTTTGTGATGGTATAGTCCGTCTTATAGAAGCCCGGCGTACCCGGGATCATGGAAACTTCATCCACCGGCACACCCACACGCTCGTAGTGAGCATACAGGGCCTTGACCGCAGCTTCCAGACAGTAGGTCTTGGCCGAAATGTTGCTTGCCACGCTGGTGGGGCTGGAGCGCCAGTAGTACAGCAGATGCGGGATATGCACGATCTTGTGCGCCTTTTCGGTCAGGCGCAGGTAGAGATCATAGTCCTGACTGCCGTTGTAGGCTGCACGCTCATCGCCGCCCACAGCGGCCAGCAGCTTTGCGCTGAACACGCTCAGGTGGCAGATATAGTTGTTGGAGCGCAGATTATCCAGCATATAATCCGGCTTGAAATGGTAAACGGTCAGATGGTCGATGTCGCCCTCAAAGGTCACTTCATCCGTATACACAAAGTCTGCGCCCTGTTCGGCAATGGCCTGTGCCACGTACCACAGAGCACAGGGGTGCAGGATATCATCGTGGTCCAGCAGGGCGATGAACTCGCCCGTTGCCAGTGCAAAGCCCTGATTGGTGTTGCCCGCAATGCCCTCGTTCTTTTCCAGCTTCTGGTAGCGGATGCGGGGGTCTTCCGCAGCACGGGCTGCTACGGTCTGGCCCACCGTCTCGTCCTGACCGGCATCCACAAGGCACAGCTCCCAGTTCTGATAGGTCTGGTTCTGCACCGAGTCCAGCAGCTCCACCAGAAACTGCTGCGGCGTATTGTACAGCGGCACCACGATGCTGATGCGCGGCGCGGCGGGCTGGTCGGCCGCCTGCCTTACCAGCAGCTCTGCGCTGGCAAAGCGATCGGCGCGCATGGTCCTGCCCGGGAACAGCTTCGCATATTCCTTTTTGGCCTTTGCCTGCGCACGCACGCCGGAAATGCCCACCCGGCGCAGCTGGCCCAGAAAGACGAACGGCGGGAAGGTGTGTGCCAGCTGACGGCCCTTGCTGACAAAGTAGCGCAGCGGCCAGCTCATCTTCCAGAAAGTAGAGCTGGTCACATTGTTCAGTGTCTTTTCCAGATCCTGCTCATGGCTGCGGCTCAGCGAAAGATCGCTGCGCAGGCGTTCCAGCTGAGCCGTCTGCTCTTCTCCGGTGCGCTCGGCCTGCTGCATCCGCTCTCGCAGATCGTCCAGCGTCATCTCGTAGCCTGCCAGCAGCTGCTGTGCATCCTGCACAGCGGCGCTGCGGCAGAACAGCGCGGTCTGCTGGGCTTTGCCGCGGTTCTTCCACTCAAAATCCCGGTAAAGGCCCTGTGCGGCCAACTGCTTTGCACAGTCAGCCATGGCCGATGCATCGGTGCATACCAGCAGCACCTGTGCACACTGCAGTGCGGGCAGATCCACCCATTCCGGGTCCTCCACCACCAGCAGGGCAGCGGTGCCCTGCTCTGCATTCTCCGGCAGCAGCTGTGCGCCGGCCTTTTCCAGTGCTTCGGCCAGTGCGCCGCTGCCGCCCAGCACCTGAATGCTGGCAGGGGTCAGCTCCCGCACGATGCGCTGCGCCAGTGCACGGCAGCGCTCGGCCTGTCGTTTGGTTTCTTTTTCCTGATCCATTCCGATCTCCGCTCCTATGGAACTTTTTTATCTTAAAATGATCTCTCAAAAAATCACACGATCTATAGTATACCAAATCCGGCATGATTTGAGAAGGTTTTGCGCGCATTTCTTTGCAGTTTTCCACTGCTTACCAGTGGAACAGGCTGTGCAGCCAGCCAAAGAACCCACCGCCGGAGCTGCTGGAAGTGGAAATGCTCACACCCGTGTAGTAGTGGCTCAGGATCTCCCGGTAGCCCATGCCCTGCTCCTGTGCGTAACCCACAGCACCGCACTGGCTCATGCCCACGCCATGGCCAAAGCCGTAATAGGTCATGCAGGGAGTGCCGCTTTCGTCCGCGCCAAAGTCGAAGCAGTAGCGGGAGGAAACGAACTGGCCGATATAGCGGTAGCTGCGGCCATTGGAAACAAAGGTGTTGTACTGCACAAAGCCGCCCAGATCCTTGTGGGTGGTGTCGGCGCTGACGTAGGGTTCGCCGGTGCGGCTGTCGTTATACTCTTTATAGGTATAGTCTTTTCCGATGACCCGGCGCAGCTTGTTGTGGTACTGCTCCTCGTAGGGGCTTTCTACGCTCTGCAGATACGGCACATCGGTGCCCCATGCGTCCCGGCTGGAGCAGGTGCCGTACACGCCGGTCTGGGTGTTATAGCCCGCACTGGCCGACCACACGGCATCGCAGACGCTGCCGTTATAGGTGAGCACCTCGTTCTTCACCGGCTCCACCGCCCTGCGGATGGCTTCCCGTGCCGAGGACGGGATCTGATCCACCGGAGTGTAGATGAGCGCATTGGAAGAGGAGCCGTACTGCTTGTGGTATTCCAGATAGGAATGGATGGCCACCGCCTGTGCCTTCCACGCCTGCTGGGCGGCGCTGGCGCTGACATAGCTGCCAATGGAGCCAAGCTCCGTGTAGGTAATGCCCACAAGGCAGTCCACAAGGTTCAGCGTGACATTGCGCTGCAGGCCTTTTCCCTTGATGTTGAGGTAAGGCATGGTGATGGTATCACTGGTGCCAAAGAGCCATGCAAGGCAGTTTTCCTCCTCGGCAGGGATCAGGGTCGTGTCCGCGCCGCTTATAGTGGTGGCTGCCGAAGCCGCCGGGGCCAGCACGCAAACGCACAGCGCTGCTGCCAGCACAAACGCCGCCGCGCGGCGCACAAACCGATGCAGATGTTTCAAAAGTGATCTCCTCCTGTTTTTTTGCAGATTTCTGACCGTGTTTTTTACAGTGTAACACAGCCTGCGCCTGCGGGCAAGGACTGGACTTTCGTTTTCACATCTGGACAAAGAAGAAACCGGAGGGCCTTTCCCGTTCGGGCAGCTCTCCGGTCTGATTTATAAGGTCTCCGGCCGACGACGCATGGCATCGTCGATCTCGTTCTCGATCTCCCGCAGGCAGTCCAGCACATACTCGATGTGGGAGGAATCAAGCTTCAAAAAACGCTCCTTCACCAACGCCGTATAAAGCTGCTTTCCGCCGATGCGCATGAAGCTGCCCTGTGCGCAGAGAACCTCCAGCATGAGGTCCGCGATCTCGTCGATGTCGTCGTAGGGATGCTGCCGGCGCAGGTGGTCATACTCGATATTCTCCCGAATCTCTTTTCGGTATCTCTCGATCAACTCCTCCGGCTGCGCGCCCGGATGGATAGATGGATCAGTATTACTCAACTCAGTATTATTCTTATCAGTCTTATTACACTCGGTTTTTCCGAGGTCTTGACTTCTGATTTTCCGAGGTCCAGACTTCGGTTTTTCAGAACTCTTGACTTCGGTTTTTCCGAAGTCTGGATTTCGGCAGATCGGAGGCTTTGGTTCCGGTGTATCCTCGTCTGGTTCGTCCTCCATGCCCATGAAGCGGAGAACATAGATTTTCGCCGGTCTGCCAAGCCCCTGCTTGACCCGCCTAATGAGGCCAACGCCTTTGGCACTGTCCAGCTCCGCGAATAGCTTGACCGCCTTATCCGTCTTGCAGCAGAGCTGTTCGCACGCCTCCTCCAGCGTAAAGTAGATGTACACATGGCCGTCATCGTCCATCCAGCCGTTTCTCATGGACAGGCTCATGCGGTCCAGCATGAGGCCATACAGCAGCTTCGCGTCGGTGGAGAGCCGCCGAAAGTACGGCTCGGTGATCAGGAGCTTGGGGATGCGGAAAAAGGCGTATTGCTCGGCGTCCATGCCAAGATGGTACGCAAAGATCGCCTGCGGCATATCTGACACCTCCGTTCTGCCACAGATTTTATCTATCTCTCAACGGCGGTCTGTGGTATAGTAAAAGGGAGCATTGCCACGCAATGCTCCCTTACCGCAACCGGACCTGCCGGTGGATTCTTATTCAGTTTGACTTAACACATCACTGTCAGCCGTTTGTCAAATAATTGTGTTTCCCGCACGGGGTTTTCCCTTGATTTTGCCCTTATCAGCTCACGCGGTCAAGGGTAACAGCGTATAAAGGAAGATAATTTGGGATGGTTTTGATTTCTCAATAAATCCAGTAATTTCAATGCTTTGCGCCGATTTTGACGGTTGTTTATAACCGCTAATAACAGATGAAATATTTGGGCGGTGCGAATTCCCATTTGCTTACACCTCATTAAATGTTTTAAGGTCGCCATAAAGGGCGACCTTTTTGTAATCTCAGCTACTTTTTGATTGATGAAATGAGTGATGTTTGATATAATAATATAAATAAGTTTTTACATGAGGTGGCAGGATGCGGAACAACCCCCCCCCCTTTGAAATTACAAATGCGATGATCGACCATGTTGCTGAGATTGCAGAACTGGTTGGACGATTGACATCTACGAATCAGCTTTCAGCCAACCCTACTTTGCGGCGCGCCAATCGCATCCGGACAATTCATGGCTCATTGGCCATCGAGCAGAACACGCTGACACTGGAACAGGTCACGGCTGTTCTCAATGGCAAGCAGGTTCTGGCTCCGCCTAAAGATATTGCAGAGGTCAAGAACGCTTACGAAATCTATGAGCGATTGGACGAGCTTAATCCCTTTTCTGTGGATGACCTGCTGACCGCCCATAGCATCATGACACGCGGTCTGGTGGATGAGTCCGGTGTGTTCCGTTCCAAGCCCGTTGGCGTTGTAGATCAGGAAGGGCATGTCTTGCATTTCGGCACGCTGCCGCAGTATGTTCCCAATTTAGTCATGGAACTGCTGGATTGGGTCAAGAACAGCGATGTGCATATGCTGATCCGCAGCTGTGTGTTCCATTATGAGCTTGAGCTGATCCATCCCTTTGCCGATGGAAACGGGCGCGTTGGCCGCCTGTGGCATACGCTGCTGCTCTCCAAATGGAACCCGGCCTTCGCCTGGCTACCAGTAGAATCCATCATCCATGACCGCCAGCAGGAGTATTATGCGGCCATCAACGCCTCCAACGATGCTGGCGAGTCCACGGTGTTTATTGAGTTTATGCTGTCAGCCATCAAAGCATCGCTCATTGACGCAATCAGTACGAGTGATAAAATGAGCGATGGACCGATGGATAAAGCAGCAATGCGCTGGCGGCAGATTGAGAAGTTCCTGGAGACACATCCGTACATCATGAACGCAGATGTCCGTGCGCTTTGTAATGTATCGGCTGCGACGGCAAATCGGATTCTTACCGGGCTGTCCACAGAAGGCAAACTTGTTAGATACCGCGAAGGTGGGCATTGGGCATATAAATTAAAGGAATAAATATTATAATAACATTTAAAGGAGAGATTCTATATGAGGCTATTATCGTTACAAGTTGCTTTGTTTGTTGATGGTGTTATCGATAGACCGGATTTGCTTATGCCGCAGATTAATGCTGAGTTCAACAATATGTTTAATGACATGCCAAATGTCATCAAACTACCTCCAGAGGCTCCTGCGGAAATCCCCATCGTTCAGATGTTTTCTATCGATCAAAAATATCATTTAAACATTTCAAGAAGTCGTGTCGATTTATTCTATACTGCACAAGCTCCTTTAGTAGACTCCACTCCATTATATTTACAAACACTATCACCGCTTATAGCGCAATTCTATAATTATATTGTTGAAAACAGAAAAATTCCAATAAATCGCGTTGGTTTTATAACCACTATATTCTACCCTGAAGAGAAAAATATTTCTCGTATTGTAAAACGATATTTTTCTGATAAGAGTTTTGAGAAAAGCTGTGAACTAAGTTTTAGGGTTAACACTCAAAGTAAAATCAAATCACATGTCATAAACAACATACTTAATGTTGAAGCGAATACCTTGTTTCAAAGAAGCGGAGATCAAGAGAGCAGTACAAATGGTATTGTTGTTACATCAGATATTAACAATATTCCCAATGGAACCCCCCTGTCTATATCTGCCGTAAAGAGTATCGTCACTTATGCAGAAAAGCGTTTAGACGAAGCAACGCTGAAGGAGATGATTTGAAAAATGTCAAAACTTATACTGCCAGATAATCCTTCTTCAAATTCTTCGTCTTCTTCATCACCTTACTTTCGTTCAAACACTAATACCTCACAACCCCCTCACAATCCTGCTTCTGATAGTACAATCATCTATGAACTATGTAGTAGAGTCTCATTTTTAGAAAGCGAAAACAAGTCGATTAAGCAACACATCTCTAAAGAGGTAAACTTCTATAAATCAATTTCAAGGCTTAGCAATACCGCAATTGTTTTTCTCTTTGCTCTGCCTGTAGTACAGTTGCTTATCATCTCTATCTTAGTATATTTTTTGAGGGATGATAGTACTTTCATAAACTATCTAAAGGGCGGATTTGCTATTATTGGAATTGCAACCATATTTGAAATGCTGTACATACCGAAAAAAATCAATGATTTAGAGAAGAAAGTCGAAAAATTAGAAGAGAAAAGAAATCAGCCTATAGCAGAGATTATGACATATCAGGAATAATTGATGAATGGCCGCTTATCCTAAATTTTCTCGCTGCTTACAATAACGGCGGCGCTACCCTAATATGACCGATGCCCGGACAAGTCTGTATTTTCAAGGCTTTCCGGGCATCGCTTACATTAGTTCCGACGCGATACATAGCTCCTCGAGATGCCGAGCTTTTTGGCGACCTCACGCTGTGTGCGGGGCATCCGGCCGCCGAGGCCGTAACGCGAGATGATGACCTCTTCCTCTCGCTCGGTCAGGCACTCGTGCACGAGCCTTCGCACGCGCAGGCAGTCGTCGCGGTCCTGAATGTCCAAATACATCGTGTCCTCGACGCCGACGACATCCATGAGGTAGAGCGACTCGCCGTCGGCGTCGGAATCGAGCGAATCGTTGAGCGACACCTCGCCCTGTAATTTCTTCCGACTGCGAAAGTACATCAGAATCTCATTCTCCACGCATTTGGCAGCGTAGGTCGCGAGCCTCGTACCCTTTTCCGGGCGGTAGCTCGAAACGCCCTTGATGAGACCGATGGTGCCGATGGAGATGAGATCGTCCTGCTCGTCAGACTGGGTGTAGTATTTTTTGGCAATGTGCGCAACAAGGCGCAGATTGTGCTCAACAAGCACATTGCGCGCCTCAATGTCGCCCGCAAGCATGCGCTCAACGTATTTCTTTTCCTCCTGTGCCGAGAGCGGGCGCGGGAACGAGCCGCCCGACAGGTGGAGCGAGAGCAGCATGGCGTGCGTAAGCAGATAAAGTGCAATCGACAGCATAAAAACGCCTCCTCTTTTTCTCCATCCTATGGCCGCACGGGAAGTCCCTATGCAGTGCTTCTTTCCATGACATGAAGGAACCATTAGGATTCATTATGTCTTTTTAACAATGTCGAAAAGTGGGTATTTCTGTTTTTTGTGTACTCGTCCAATCTTGCATAATCAGTCACTTTTCCCCCTTGCAGGGTGAAAAAATGTGTGTTAAGATGCGTTCATCTTCAGGAAAGGAGAAACGTCTGATGACTCAGTTCTTTGCCAATGCAGCTGCATCTCACTTCGCACAGGCCGCCTGTGCCGCTTTCTCCTGTTCTGATATGAACAGCATGATTATTCTGGACGCCAGCCTTATTCTGCTGGCGTCCTTTATTATTCTGCCTCTGGCAGTACTGGTAAGAAACAAAACTGAACAGCCCGTCCGAATCACGACGCAACTTCGACTTCTCTCCCGATTCTCCGCACGAGATAGAGACTGATATCACGAAAGAGGCTCCGTCGATTCGACGGAGCCTCTTCCTCTTAGCTTTTTCACTTTTTCTCGTTCGGCCGGCGAAAAAAGCGGAAATAGATCCCCCCATTCCACATTTTTCAGAAAGAGAGATCCCTCCAATGGACTTTTTAAACTTCCTCATGGCGCTCAGCCCAATTGTCGTCGTGCTTGTCGGCATCCTGGGCTTCAAAAAATCCGCAAAAACCGTCTCGCCCATCGCCCTTGCCTGGACGCTTATCCTTGCCTTTACCTATTTTAACCTCGACGGCCTCACGTTTGCTGAAAACGTCAAGGTGCTCGACCCTCTGGTCTGGAAAGGCATCAAGGAAGGCCTCAAGATCGTGCTGATGGTCTTCGGCGCGTTCACCATTTTGAACCTGCTGCGCGAGACCGGCGCCATTGAGGATGTGAAAGCCACCATTGCGCAGATCAGCGACGACCGCCGCGTGCAGGTCGT
>ENA-OPDH01000587-OPDH01000587.1-human-gut-metagenome-genome-assembly--contig:-NODE-587-length-28558-cov-2.895730_pt1 | contig 28558 bp, 16 predicted proteins | sample MGYA00241260_ERZ501500 | MGnify/ENA primary metagenome ERZ501500 (study PRJEB25962, sample SAMEA2042519) | human gut metagenome | biome: human gut; feature: human-associated habitat; material: faeces...
CTGCTGCTGTCAGTCCCTCGCCTACTGCCTGAACCAGATTATCTCCGGCAATCTTAGCAACCGTTTCATCCAGTACAGACCATGTTGCCTTGCCGCCGTCTACTGTTACTGTCGGCAGCTTCTTGCTTTCCTTATCGGTTACTTCCAGCTGAAGAACGATCTGACTTGCATCAAACTGATCCTCACCTGTGAAGGCTCCTGCGGAAACAGCTACGATGAAGGATACGCTTGAGCCGTCCGGAGGTAACAACCGTCTGTCCTGCCTTCTGCGCTCTCACGGTTCCGCTGGCAACCGTAGCAACGGATTCGTCGCTGCTGGTCCATGTAAAGCCTTTTACGTCTGCTCCTGCAACCGTGGTAGATTTTACATTATCTGCCAGAACTGCTGTTGCTGCATCCTTGCTGTCCAGTGTCAGATTTACAACATTGCTCTTGCCTGTATCCAGAACTACATTAGCCTTTACAACCGGATTTACCTTGAAGGTGAAGGTTACATAGTAGCCATCCTTGCTGGAAGCGGTAACTACTGCTGTTCCAACTGAAAGTGCCTTTACAACACCATCTGTTACCGTAACAACAGAATCATCGTCTACACTCCACTTGATATCGGAAATATCGCCGCCCTGCACTTCGAAGTATTCACGCAGGTTTGTAGCGTAGGCTTCGCCAACCGTCAGAGTAATATTCTTCTCAGCATTTTCCTTATAATTTAATTTTATAGGATCCGGAAGCGTCGTATCAACAACATGGAAGGTAAAGGTTACTACCTGATCCTTCAGGGCTGCCTTCACATATACCGTTCCGGTCTTAGCAAAGCTTACCTTATGATCTGCAACCGTAGCAATATCTGTGCTTGAGGATGTGCATACAACACTTGCAAGTGTCACATCAGCATCCGCATTTGTCAGCTTCAGGTATGCATCCAGATCAACTGCCTTCTGCTCTCTCAGGTCAATGTCGAACTCTGTCTTGTATGCGCTCAGTTCCATAACATCCTGAACTGTTACATCGAAGGTTACATAGTAGCCGTCCTTAGTAGCTGCTGTGATCACTGCAGTTCCTGCAGAAATACCCTTCACAACACCATCGGAGATGGTTGCTACGCTCTCATCAGAAGAGCTCCAGATGATATCAGAGATATCGCCGCCCACTACCTCAACGAATTCACGCAGGTTGTTCGAAGCAAGTGCGCCCTTGCGGATCGTCATCTTCTTCTGTGTATCCAGAATGCTGTCAACATATTTGATCTTGATCGGTGCCGGTGCGGTTGTATCAACGATATGGAAGGTGAGGTTCACTTTCTTGCCGTCCAGCTCCGCTTTCACGTAAGCAGTTCCGGTACCGTTGAAGGTTACCACATGACCATTTACGGTTGCGATCGTGCTGCTGGATGTGCATATAACATCAGCAAGCGTCTTGTCTGCTGCATCCTCTACGTGCAGGTATGCATCCAGATCGATCTGCTTCTGTTCCTTCAGGTCGATGTCGAATACTTCCTGATCTGTTGTCAGCTTGAAGTTCTTCTTAACCTTTACTGCAAAGGTTACATAATAGCCGTCTTTTGTAGCTGCTGTAATCACTGCGTTTCCTGCGGAAATGCCCTTTACAACGCCGTTTGTGATGGTTGCTGTGGACGCATCATCTACTGTCCAGATCACATCTGCGATGTCTCCGTTTTTAACCTCAATATAATCATACAGATTTGTCTCATAGGTCTGACCCTCGAAGATCTCAATAGACTTCTCAGCCGTTGTTTTATGAGTTACCTTGATTGGCTTCGGAGCTGTTGTATCCACTACATGGAAAGTAAAGGTTACTACCTGATCATTCAGGGCTGCCTTCACATATACGGTTCCAGTCTTTGCAAACGATACCTTACGATCCGCAACGGTAGCGATATCCGTGCTGGAGGATGTGCATGCAACACTTGCCAGTGTCGTAGCGTTATCTGCATTTGCAAGCTTCAGGTAAGCATCCAGATCAACCGATTTCTGCTCCTTCAGGTCGATATCGAACTCTGTCTTGCTTGCCGTCAGCTCAACCTTCTTCTTAACCGTTACCGTGAAGGTGACATGATAGCCGTCTGCTGTGTAAGCTGTCACAACTGCGTTGCCTGCGGAAACTCCGGTAACAACACCGTTTGTCACAGTTGCTACGGACGCATCATCTACGCTCCACATAACATCTGAGTTGTTTGCATCCTCTGCCTTGCCGCCTGTCACCTTAACATAGTTGGCAAGATTGTTTTCATATGCCTGACCCTCCAGGATACTGATTGATTTTACAGCGTTATCTGCATATTCTACCTTAACCGGATCCGGTGCGGTTGTATTTACTACATGGAATGCAAAGATCACATATGCGCCATTGCACTCTGCACGTACATAGGTCACGCCCGTGCCGCCTGTGAAGGTAACTACGCCATTATCGCTGACTGTCAGGATCTTCTCATCGAAGTCGGAGTACTTGATCGTGCTTCCTGCCGGAGCATTTGCAAGTGTCAGCATGGTTGACAGATCATAGGTGTGATCCTTATCATCCTTTAAGTCAACATCGAAGGAGGTCTTCTCTGCTGTCATCGTAACCGGTTTCACCGTAACTGCAAACGCGATATAGCTTCCGTTCTTCAGAGTTGCCGTAACAACTGCTGCGCCCTCGGATTTTGCCACGACTACACCGTCCTTAACTGCTGCAACGCTCTCATCGCTGGTAGTCCAGGTCAGTACTGCGTTGGTCGTTCCTGCCGGTGTCAGCGTTACTCTCTCGTTGAGGTCCACTGTCTCATCGATCTTTGTCAGTGCAACCGTCTTTTCCTGACCTTCCTTCAGTACAACGTTGATATCGCTGTCGCTGATCGTCTTCTTTACATGGAAGGTAAACTTCAGTACGGACTGGTTCGCTGTACCGTTGTACGTAGCGGTTACATAATAGCATCCGGCCTTCTTGAAAGTCAGTTTGCCTTCTGAAGTAATCGCTGCATTTGTCGGATCCGATGTCTGATATACGATGCCGAGTTCTCCAAGTTTTGCATTTTCTGCATCCATAACGGACTTCAGGTCGAAATCTACGCTATCAGCGGTTCCCATATCCAGATCGATATCGGTCTCGGTTGCAGTCAGCTCTACCTTACCTGACACAGTTACAACAAAGGTTACATAGTAGCCGTCCACCGTAGTAGCTGTTACGACGGTCGTTCCCTTGGAAATGCCTTTGACAATGCCATTGGTCACGGTTGCGACTGTGCTGTCCTTAACATCCCATTTTACATCTTTCAGATCTGCCTTATCGCCTACGGTCACGTAATCTTTCAGACTTGTCTCGTATACAGAGCCTTCTTCTACTGTGATCGTTTTCTTTGCGCCTGTTGTGTAGTCGATCTTAACCGGATCCGGTGCAGTTGTATCTGTCACATGGAAGGTAAGGGTAACAACCTGGCCGCCAACCTCTGCTTTCACAACGGCTGTTCCGGTAGATTCAAAGTTTACAGTATTTGAACCTGCTGTCGTCGCTACGATGCTGTTTGCAGATGAAGTCAGGGTGACATCACTCAGAGAATACTTCACTGCCGCTGCTGTACCTGCTGCAGGTGTCTTGTCATCCGGATTATCCAGATTCAGGAATGCGTTCAGATCCAGAGACTTCAGCTCTTTCTTATCGATTTCAAAATTTGTCTGGGTAGCGGACAGCTTCATGCCATCTGCAACGGTAACAACGAAGGTCACATAATAGCCATTCCTCGTAACAGCGGTGATCACTGCCTTACCTGCGGAAAGACCCTTCACAACACCATCTGTCACAGATACAACGGAGGTGTCGTCTACCTTCCACTCAACGTCGGTAGCTACATTGCCGTCAATAACCTTAACCAGATTCTTCAGATTGGAACCATATACTTCACCAGCTTTGATTGTGAATGCTCTGTCAACCTTCTCTGTCATCGTGTCATTGTATTTGATCTTAACCGGATCCGGTGCTGTCGTATCAACTACATGGAAGGTGAAGATCACATATGCACCACCGACTTCTGCACGTACATAGGTTGTTCCAAGACCGCCCTCCAGCTCTACTGTGCCGTTCATATCAACTCTAAGGATATCTCCGTTATAGACAGTGTACTTAATATCCTTCTTATTGTATGTGCCTGGATTTTTCAAGGTCAGCAGAGTACCCAGTTTATATTTTGTATTAAGACTGTCTACGTCCTTCAGATCGATGTAGAACTCAGTCTCTTCAGCCGTCAGGCTAACCGGTTTTACGGTTACAGCAAATGCTACGCGGTTTCCGTTGGAAAGTGTTGCGCTTACAACTGCTGCGCCCTCGCCCTTAGAAACGATCACGCCGTTCTCAACAACAGCTACGTTCTCATCGCTGCTGGTCCAGGTGACATCTGCGCTCGTCGCATTGCCATAATCGATCTGAGAGTTAACATCCTCGGCAGCTTCGATTTCTGTAAATTTTACCTTTCCGGCAGCTCCAGCTTTCAGAGAAATTGTCTTATCCTCTGCTCCAACGGTCTTGCGCACGTTGAAGGTCAGAATAACGGATGATACTGTGATATTATTATCCTTGATCGCTGCCGTCACATAGTAGGTTCCCGGTTTTGTGAAGGTCACATTTCCAGCATTAACGGTTGCGTTCGGGGATGAGGTCTGATAAACTACATCGTCAATAGAAGCATTGCTTACCTCGATTGCGGTAGCCAGGTTGTATACTACAGAGATCCCTGTTCCTATATCCAGGGTGAACTCTTTCTGTTCTGCAAAGACAACTGCTGCTCCTGCGATCTCAACCTTAGCTGTCCAGGTCACATAGTCGCCGTTCGGCAGAGAAGCGGTGATCACGGATGTTCCCTCGCCGCATGCAACTGCAACGCCGTCAACGATCTTGACTGCACCTGTGTTGCTGCTCTTCCATGTGATGTCAGAAACATCAGCATTCTTCAGATCCACTCCAGTGTTGTAATCAACGGTTTCGCCGATTTTCGTCAGGGTGATGACTGCAGCCAGTGTAGTATTTTTTGTAATCTCAGCCTCCGGTGCTACCTGGGTGTTCTTCACTGCGAAGATAATTCTGGTGGAAGCCAGATCGTTGTCGTTTTTATCCCGAAGGGTAGCTGTCACATAGTAAACGCCCGCCTTCTTGAAGGTTGCGATGTTAGCGCCCTTATTATTATCGTCAAATGCAACATCTGTCGGGGATGATGCACTGTAGCTTACTTTATAACCAGTCGGAGCATTCTTGATATCCAGTACGGAGAGCATGTTGAAATCGATGCCTGCCTCTGCACCGTTGATATCCAGCTCTTCGATGCTTTCCTGGGATGCGCTGATCGTCGGAGCTTCCGGAACCTCCACTACAGTAACGATGGTGCTTGCAGCGTTGCCGTTTGGCAGGGTAGCTGTCACCTCAGCAAAACCAGTGCTTACTCCATAGACATTACCAGATTTATCTACCTGAATAACATTCGGATCAGAGCTTTCCCATGTAAGATCAGCTGCAGTGTATTTGCCTGTTCCCGATGTAACGGTTGCCTTAATCTCATAGCTTTTGCCAGCATAGATCTCTATCGGTTTATCAGCAGGAAGGTCAAAAGCTACTGTCGAGGCATCGGTTCTCTTGTCTACTACTCTGACTGTTATGTAGCCTTCAGCAGACACCCCGTCTTTGGTAACGGTTACCTTTACGTAAACCTTGCCGGCTTTGGTTGCTTTCAGAACACCATCGTCTGTGACCGTTGCTTTTTCAGCATCAACGCTGCTTGTCGTGTCGGATACGATCTCGTATTCTACTGTCGCTGCAGGATCCACACCCTCGACGTAGTTGCTCAGAAGGCCGCTTGCTGTCGTGTCGGTATCCGTGATGCTGAACTCAGCGTTCTTTGTTGTAAACTCAGGCTTTTTCTTGTCTGTAACCTTGAAAACAATCTGCTTGGTGCTGGTGTAGGTTGTACCCCCCCCTCAACCGGCTGATACGTAGCAGTTACCGTAACGGTGGCTGTACCTGCTTTTTTTGCTGTATATTTAGCAGTATTGGTATTTTCAACTGACGCAACACTTACTACGTCATTATCGGTAGATGCGAATGTAAGTGTTTTCGGAGATACCGAACCCTCATCCAGCAGACAATCCGGTGCGATGATGCCGATATCGCCGACCTCGATCTCGCGATTTGTTACATCCTCTGGGATCTGGATTGCGAAATCGTGATCTTTGACCTTAACGCTGATATACTTGGTTGTTTTTGCTACACTCCCATCTTGCAATTCACACGAATATACAGCCGTTATCGTCGCTGTTCCTTTTTTCTTCAAGGTGTACTTGCCGTTAGTGTCTACTGTTACTATACTCTCATCGCTGCTAGAATAGACTACTGTAGTACGTGCAGTGACATCTCCTTTGCCAACAGATGCCTTATACGGCACTGTACCGGTGACGCCGACCTTTCCGATGATTTCCTTACTTGCTTCAACATCAAGATCGACTTCGAGCGCCGAAGCATATGATGTCACAGCAGTCGGCGGCAGCGCCGTAAAAACCATCGCCGCGGACAGGCTGCATGCAGCCAGCCGGGCTGCCAGAATTCTTGTTCTGTTTCTCATTTTAAATTTTCTCCTTTTCCATACAATTCAAGTTAAACGCACGCGAAACAAAACATAAGTCTGCACGCTGTCACGTTTTTCCTTGCTTAGTATTGTTACCCAATCATTATATCATTCATAAAGAAAAAAGTACAGAACAAAATCGAATATTCTGTACTTTTTCTGTTTCTTAAGACATCACACTTACAAACCTTACGTGTACCGAATCCGGAATGAAGCATCAGTGCAACTCTCAGGCTGTTGATAAGAACAACCACCAAAAAGGCAGTGCTGTTTTTATCAACACTGCCTTTACCTTCCTTGCTATCTGCAGCTGTCTTTTTCTGCCATCTGGCTCATCCCCGGATTGCCATCCAGATGCTGCATATTTACGGTTCTTCTTTTCATTCTTTCCTGCTCGGACTGTTTTAAAATGTAGTCTTTGATCTCTTTTGCGTGTTTGATGTGGAGCAGTTTCAGATCCGGATCCGTCACATCACCCGTAAAACAATGGATCGTTCCAAGCCCCAACATACGCTCCAACAAGGTACTTTCCAGACGTACATCAATGACTTTGTATAAATAACAGTCATTTTCTTCTTTCTTGAACAGCCCTGTATCCACTGTGATAATTTCCTCTGTCACCGTATAAGACGTAAAAGTCCACGGCAGACCAAAAAACATAGAACGTTTTTTCTCTTTGTAATTCATCTGCATTCCCCCTGATATTTTTGAATAATTTATATATTTATTTTTGCATATCCTAAATCTGAATTTCAGGTGCCTGCTCTGCCAGAAGCAGCGATTCCACTCCGTCAGCTGCTGCATTGTTTTTAAAAAAGAGATCCGCCGGTTTTGATCCGAACGGATATCTTTTTACTTTTCTATTCTACTTCTTCCGGCTCCATACTTCTGATATGGCTCTCGCTCTTGCTTTTGATATCATACTTCTGATTATATTCATTCAAATAAGAATAATATTCCCAATTATCCGTCGGATAGATTTTGGAGTCATGGATATGGATATCTGTGTCCATTTCATCGCCCTTAAGCAATGCCACCATTGCACTTGCACAGTGGGATGCGATACGATTGAAGCTGTTCAGAAGGTCGGTAAAGACTGCTCCTTCTTCCAGACCGCATCCGCCTTTGCTCATTCTGGCTACGTGATGCATTTTCAGTTCATCGCAAAGTCTGCCGATAACCATACCAAGCGGTGTAATTCTCTGTGCCTCTTCTTTGTCATCATTTAAAAAAGCATCGTAAGTGATATTGATTACCTCACGCACGGCTTCCATAGCAACATTCAGCTCATCCCATGCTTCTTCCGAAAACTGGGTATGATTTTCATGCATTTCATTTGACATATGGGCAATATAGGATGCATGGTCTCCGATACGTTCAAAGTCGTTGATCGTATGCAGATACAGGGAAACCTGTCTTGTCTGTGCCGTATTCATCTCTCTTTTTGTGAGCTGAACCAGATATTCGCCCAGACGGCTTTCATACTTATCGATCAAGTCCTCTTTTCTCTGGACTTTGTCAAACTTGTCCTGCTGATAGTCATTTAAAAGGTTCATGGCACGATTTACGTTTTTGCGGACCTTCTTTGCCATACCGTTCATGGCACGGTGACACTGTCCGATCGCCAATGCCGGGTAACTCAAAAGACGTTCCTCCAGAAGATCGAAATCTGCCTCGTCTTCCAGCTCTTCGGCACTGTCTTTCACCAGCCAGCACACCAGTTTTTCGATCTTATTGATAAACGGGAACAGAATACACACAGTCACCAGACGGAATACGGTATTTAAAAGTGCAATGCTCACCGGTGTCATCACCTGATCCATAAACGTAAAATGGATCACGGCGTTCAGGGAATAGAAGACCACTGCCCACATGATCAGTCCGAACAGGTCATTGATCAGATAAACAAGGGCTGTTCTTTTACCATTCTTATTTGCTCCGATTGCAGAGATCAGAACCGGACAGGCCGCACCGACACCGATACCAAGTACGATCGGGAACGTGCTTGCAAAAGTCAGGATTCCGGTCACGGACAACGCCTGCAGTACACCAACGGTCGCAGAAGCACTCTGCAGCACTGCGGTAAATAAAATACCGACCAGGATACCGGCAAGCGGATTGGAAAACATTGTGAGCATATTGATAAACATCTGGTTTTCACGAAGCGGAGAAACAGCCCCGCTCATCATCTGCATACCTGTCATCAAAACAGCAAAACCCAGCATGATATTGCCCATATTTTTATGTACGGAGCGTTTCCCAAACATGCGGAAAATAATACCGACCACTGCTACAACGGCAGATATCGTCGCTGTTGAAAAAATACTTGCGATCCCGCCGGAACCCTGAATATAGGACAGACACAAGATCCATCCTGTGATACTGGTACCAATATTGGCTCCCATGATGATACCGATCGCCTGTTTCAGCTTCATCATACCGGAGTTTACAAAACCGATCACCATAACTGTCGTTGCCGAAGATGACTGGATCACACTGGTAACTGCCGTACCAAGTGCCACACCCTTGATCGGCGTGTTCGTCATTCGATATAAAAATGCTTCCAGTTTATTTCCGGCGACCATCTTGAGTCCGTCGCCCATCAGTGACATTCCGAATAAAAACAGTGCTACTCCACATAGAAGTGATAAAATCATTGAAAATATCTGCATAGTTTTCTCCTCTGTATCTTTTTCTTTTCCTTGTCCTTGTCCTCGTATTCGTTTTCCTATTTTGATTTTTAAGCATTTACTTTTCCATTATGCCACATTATGCGATGAATTACAATATTTTTGCTTAAGGAAACCTTTATTTTTTGTTTCTAAAAAAATGCGAAACATCATCAAAACGTTTGATATTTCAAAAAATTTGTCGTATAATGAACTTTGTATCTTTTTTCGGGTATCTTTTCCTATTATAATAGGTGGATCAGAAAACGGCTGTTTTCTGTCCGGATCCCGGATCAAACATCATTACATAAGGATTTTAAATTTATGAATATGAATACGAATCAGACAAAACTTCATACTTTAGGAATCGATATCGGTTCCACAACCGTTAAGGTTGCTATTTTGAATGAGAAAAACGAACTTCTTTTCTCTGATTATGAACGCCATTATGCCAATATCCAGGAGACGCTCTCTGCACTTCTGAAAAAAGCATATGACAGCCTCGGTGAACTTTCGCTCTCGCCGATGATCACCGGCTCCGGCGGTCTTACCCTTGCCAAGCATCTTGGTATTCCTTTTGTTCAGGAAGTTATTGCTGTTTCTACTGCTCTTCAGGACTATGCTCCGCAGACAGATGTAGCGATCGAGCTTGGCGGTGAAGATGCAAAAATTATTTATTTTGAAGGTGGAAATGTAGAGCAGCGTATGAATGGTATCTGTGCCGGCGGAACCGGATCCTTTATCGATCAGATGGCTTCGCTTCTGCAGACCGACGCTTCTGGGCTGAATGACTATGCAAAAAATTATAAAGCTCTGTATCCAATCGCCGCCCGCTGCGGTGTATTTGCTAAGACAGATATTCAGCCTCTGATCAACGAAGGGGCTACGAAAGAAGACCTGTCGGCTTCTATTTTCCAGGCCGTTGTAAACCAGACGATCAGTGGTCTTGCCTGCGGAAAACCGATTCGCGGACATGTGGCATTTTTAGGCGGACCGCTTCATTTTTTAACAGAGCTGAAAACTGCTTTCATCCGCACCCTGAAGCTGGATGACGAACATGCGATCACACCGGAAAATTCTCACCTGTTTGCTGCAATCGGTTCAGCCCTTAATTATAAGGAGGATGTTATAACATCCCTTTCTGCACTGATCCAGAAACTTTCCGGCACCATCCACATGGAATTTGAGGTTGCCCGTATGGATCCTTTGTTTGCCTCCAAAGAAGAATATGAGGAATTTTCGGAACGTCAGAGTCAGTATAACGTTATGACCGGCGATCTGGAAACGTACGAAGGAAACTGCTATCTTGGTATTGATGCCGGATCTACCACGACAAAAGCTGCTCTGGTCGGAGAAGACGGTGCTCTGCTTTATTCTTTCTACAGTAACAACAACGGCAGCCCGTTAAAGACTACGATTCGTGCAATCCAGGATATTTACAAAAAGCTGCCTGACACTGCCAAGATCGTCCGTTCCTGTTCAACCGGTTACGGCGAGGCACTGATCAAGGCCGCTCTCCTGCTCGACGAGGGCGAAGTAGAGACGGTATCTCATTATTATGCCGCTGCATTCTTTGATCCGGATGTAGACTGCATCCTGGATATCGGTGGTCAGGATATGAAATGTATCAAGATCAAAAATCAGACCGTTGACAGTGTACAGCTGAACGAAGCATGTTCTTCCGGATGCGGTTCTTTTATCGAAACGTTTGCCAAATCTCTGAATTACAGTGTACAGGATTTTGCAAAAGCCGCTCTTTTTGCCAAGAACCCGATCGACCTTGGTACCCGTTGCACCGTATTTATGAACTCAAAGGTAAAACAGGCTCAGAAAGAAGGGGCAGAAGTCGCTGATATTTCTGCCGGGCTTGCTTATTCGGTTATCAAAAATGCTCTTTATAAAGTAATCAAAGTTTCCGATGCTTCTGAACTTGGCAAACACATCGTTGTGCAGGGCGGTACGTTCTACAACGATGCCGTTCTTCGCAGTTTCGAAAAGATTGCCGGGTGTGAAGCAATCCGCCCGGATATCGCCGGTATCATGGGTGCTTTCGGTGCTGCACTGATCGCCCGTGAGCGTTATCAGGACGGTGTAGAGACCACCATGCTCTCCATCGACAAGATCAATCATCTGCAGTTCACGACCACCATGGCAAAATGCAAAGGCTGTACCAACCAGTGCCGCCTGACCATCAACCGTTTTACCGGGGGCCGTCAGTTTGTGACCGGAAACCGCTGTGAGCGTGGTCTTGGAAAAGAGAAGAACAAAGACAACATTCCAAACCTTTTTGAATATAAGAACAAACGTATTTTTGACTATGAACCATTAAGTGCAGAGGAAGCAGCCCGCGGTACCGTCGGCATCCCACGTGTGTTGAATATGTATGAGAACTACCCATTCTGGGCAGTCTTTTTCAAAAAACTAGGTTTCTCCGTGGTACTCTCTCCGTCCTCCACACGTAAGATTTACGAACTTGGTATCGATTCGATCCCATCCGAATCCGAATGTTACCCTGCAAAACTTGCACACGGACATGTGACCTGGCTGATCCATCAGAATGTGGATTTCATTTTCTACCCGTGTATCCCTTACGAGAGAAATGAGTTCCCGGATTCCAACAACCACTATAACTGCCCGATCGTTACTTCTTATGCGGAGAATATTAAAAACAACGTGGATGAGATTACTTCCGGTCAGGTGAAGTTCTTAAATCCATTTATGGCATTCACAAATGAGGACACCTTATCCTCCCAGCTCATCAAGGTATTTGGTTCTTCTGAATTCGGCATTTCCGAAGCGGAGATCCGTGATGCAGTTTCCGAAGGCTGGAAGGAATTAGCTGTTGTCCGCATGGAAATGCAGAAAAAAGGTGAAGAAGTATTAAAATATATGGAAGAGACCGGAAAACGCGGTATCGTTCTCGCCGGACGTCCATACCACGTTGACCCGGAGATCAACCACGGTATTCCGGAGCTGATCACATCCTACGGGTTTGCAGTTCTGACCGAGGATTCCATCTCTCATCTGCATCAGGTGGAGCGCCCGCTGATCGTACTTGACCAGTGGATGTACCACTCCAGACTGTATGCAGCTGCTAATTATGTAAAAACGACCGACTTTTTGGATCTGATCCAGTTAAACTCTTTCGGCTGTGGACTGGATGCTGTTACCACCGATCAGGTCAGTGATATCCTGACTCACTCCGGCAAGATTTATACCTGTCTGAAGATTGATGAGGTAAACAACCTTGGTGCTGCACGTATCCGTATCCGTTCTCTCATTGCGGCCATCCGCACCAGAGAGAAAAATCCGAAAGAGCGTAAGATTGTTCCGTCCAGCTACCAGCGTGCCGTCTTTACGGAAGAAATGAGAAAAACCTATACAATCCTGGCTCCGCAGATGGCCCCGATCCATTTTGAGCTGTTAGAGCCTGCATTTAAGGCTTCTGGATATAATCTGGTCGTTCTCGGAAATGACAATAAAGCTGCTGTCGATGCCGGATTGAAATATGTAAACAATGACGCCTGCTATCCGTCCCTGATCACGGTTGGTATGTTCATGGATGCAGTAACTTCCGGCAAATATGATGTAGACCATCTGGCGATCATCATGTCACAGACCGGTGGCGGCTGCCGTGCTTCCAACTATGTCGGATTCATCCGTCGTGCACTGGAAAAGGCCGGATATCCGCAGATTCCGGTTATTTCACTGAACCTGAGCAGTCTGGAATCCAATCCGGGATTTAAGCTGAATGCTTCTCTGATCCAGAAAGGTATGTACTGTCTGGTATTCGGTGATATCCTGATGCGCTGTATCTACGCAACCAGACCGTATGAAGCAGTTCCGGGTTCCACAAATGAACTGCACAAGAAATGGGTACAGAAAATTACAGACTTTGTATCTACCGATAAGCTCGTCAGTCATAAAAAGTATAAACAGTACTGTCGTGAAATGGTACATGATTTTGATGTACTTCCAAGACTTGATATTCAGAAACCGAAGGTAGGTATCGTAGGAGAGATTCTGGTTAAATTCATGCCGATGGCTAATAACTACCTTGCTGATCTGCTGGAATCTGAAGGTGCTGAGGCAGTCATTCCGGATCTGCTGGACTTCTTCCTCTACTGCTTCTACAACAACAACTTCAAGACAGACGTCCTCGGATTTAAAAAATCTACCAAGACAAAATCAAATCTTGGTATCTGGGCCATCGAAAAACTGCGTGGAGTTGCGCATAAAGCACTGGAAGAGAGTAAACACTTCACACCGCCGGCAAATATTTACGAGACTGCAAAAAATGCAGAATCCATTGTATCTCACGGTAACCAGACCGGTGAGGGATGGTTCCTGACCGGCGAGATGGTGGAACTGATCAACTCCGGTGTCAACAACATTGTATGCTGTCAGCCATTTGCCTGCCTGCCAAACCACATCGTTGGCAAAGGTGTTATCAAAGAGCTTCGCCATCAGTATCCGATGTCCAATATCGTGGCCATCGACTTTGATCCGGGTGCCAGCGAAGTAAACCAGTTGAACCGTATCAAACTGATGCTGTCAACTGCTCAGAAAAACTTGAAAAAGTCACAGAAACAGGACGCTTAAAAGGCTTCTTTTGTGAATTAATTTTAGGTTATAAAAAAATCTCCTGTATTTTTTCTCCGCGGCTAACAATCGCTCGCTGAGAAAAAATACAGGAGATTTTTAATTTACTATTTTAAGAGTTTCTCGCTTACGTGCTCAAGTTCTGCACGAATCTGAATATGCTGCGGACATGCTTCCTCGCATTTTCCACATTTTACGCATTCATTTGCACGTTTCAGGCCGTGACCGCCTACCAGCCAGTTTTCCTGATGTAACGCCATATCTTTATCGCTATACAATGTCAGAGAATTCATCGCTGTAAAGGAACCTGAAATACCGATTTGCATCGGACATACTTTTGCACAATAGTTACAGGATGTACACGGAATAAGCGGAATCTTGTTTAGTTCTTCCTGTGCCTGTTTTAATGTCTGCATCTGAGCATCATTTAATCCATTGAAATCTTTCATGTAGGACAAGTTATCTTTCATCTGTTCTACGTTGCTCATGCCGGATAATACGGTAATTACGCCTTCCAGATTTGCTGCAAAACGAACAGCCCAGGATGCAACAGATGACTCCGGCTCTGCATCTTTTAATAGTTTTACAACGGATTCCGGAGGGGTTGCAAGCATACCACCCTTTACAGGCTCCATGATGATGACCGGTTTGTCATATTTTCTTGCTACTTCATAACAGCCTCGAGACTGAATTGCTGAATTCTCCCAGTCTGCATAGTTAATCTGAAGCTGCACAAATTCCATTTCAGGATGTTCTCTTAAAATTGCTTCCAGTTCTTCCGGTGTGGAATGGAAGGAAAATCCTACATGTTTTATCAGGCCTGCTACCTTTTTCTCCGCCACCCAGTTCCACATATCAAATTTATCAAAATATTTTGTTCTCGCCTCGCCCAGATTGTGCAACAGATAAAAATCGAAGTAACCTGCTCCGGTCTGTTTTAAAGAAGTATCAAACTGTGCATATGCTTCTTCTTTTGTCTTGCTGTTGATCCATGCTGCATTTTTTGTTGCAAGCTGGTAGCTTTCACGCGGATAACGCTCTACCAGTGCCTGACGAATTGCATCCTCAGAACCTGCATATGCCCATGCGGTATCAAAATAAGTAAATCCTGCATCCATAAACAAATCTACCATTTCTTTAGTCTGCTCAATGTCAATCACGCCGTCTGTTTGTGGCAGACGCATCAGACCAAATCCAAGTTTTCGAATATCTTCCCCTAAATAACTCATAGTCTCGTTACCTTTCTATTCTGTCAAGCCACCTATAGAAGTGGAGTCATCTCTCATCCGGTATAATCTTCTGCTATATTCTTTTCCACATCATCCTGTGTAGAATTCTGCGCATTTATATTTACTGTTTTTCCAGAAACATCAGCAGCCACTTCCTTCAGTTTTTGAATACGATTCTCCACTGAATCTGCAATCGCCATCACACGTCGTTCATCCATAAATTCCTGCACCTGTTCATCTGATAAAACTTCACATATCATTTCTTTCACATCCATCAGGTTTTCAAATGGAATCCAATCATAGGACGTGACCAGTTTTAACTGTTCCTCATGATGTCGTTTAAACGGTTTACAGATAATACCGCGCTCTGCACGTATTTCCCCTGCCATCTTATCATATCCAAGGGAAGAACCACTGTCAAAAATCGGGGCAAACCCCATCCATTCCAGATTTTGTGCATTTCGAATCAGTCCAAAATTATTCAAATGCCGATCCTCATTTGCGATCAGATAATCCACTACAATCATACGATCCAGATCAGACATCACATGAATCCCTGCCTTCTCACAGCAATTTACAAAATGCTGATACACCGATGTACTATTGTCTTTTTTCTGAGTCTGCATCAAACGCCATGCGCTGACAAGCTCCGTATCTTTTGTAATAAAATCTTCACAAATACTATACGGAGCACCTTCACTCCAGACTACCTTGTATGGAATATGATTTACTCCAAGTCTTTTCATCACTTCAGATGCGATCACCTCATTAAATGGCTGCTGTCGAAACGGATTACTTCCACCTTTTATCAGACAACGCTTTCCATTGATAATCTTCCAGCGCTTTTTTAAACAACCATCGGATGTGTTATCCGGAGAACTGAAATCAAACTCCGGTTCTTTTTTCGGACTACCAAACAATACATCACCCATATCATCCGAAAAGTCATTGTCAAAAAAGTTTATCTGTTCCCAGGTCATCGCCGCATTTTCCGGTTTTATCCAGTATTGATCGGATAAACTCAATCCAAAACACCGCACCAGAAGCATTTTTGTATCTGCAATTTCCAATGTCTCCAATGCTTCCCTGACACCTGATCGACTCGCTGGAATCGACCGGTCTGTCCACCAATGGTTAAATGCTGCACGATCCACCACACCTTTTTTCATGGAAACTCCCACCGGCAAATGCTCCGGGCGATATACATTATTTATTTTTATGATAAATCCACTGGCATCATCTAATTCCAGCTCTGCCACTGGCAGATTCTGATGCATAAATGTATAATTCATCTGCAAACACTCCATCTTAATATAGGTATTTTTATAGTATCATCCAAAATAAGGGGCGTCAATCTGTCAATGGATAAAAGTATATGAAAAACTGCCCGCATCTTCAATACGGACAGCTTTTTTGTCTAGCGCGTATTCTTTTTTGTAATCCCCTCCCATACTCGATTGATTATTTTTTTTAAATGGGTATGCAATTTACTGTACGATTCCGCACTCCAGACACTCTTTTCCAATGAGCTGCACTGCATAGCGCTCCAGTTTGATACAGTCTGCTTTCGGGGCTCTTTTTCTTGTTTTTCCTAACATATAACACAGATATACTTTTCCGATCGTTATATTTTTATTTTGAAAACGAAATCCATATCGCTCCGGGTGCTCAATAGCATCGCAAAATCTGGCATAACACTTTGCATCCGCACGCAATGTTTCTCCGGCATTCTCATAAATCTGTCCTACCATACGGCTCATGCCATCCACATAGCATTCTACAAATTCATCATCCGTCAGTTTTTCATGCTCTGCAAGCTCCAGTTTTTCCCTTACTGCCTCCCCAAACAGATGAATGTTCTGGTCAATGAGATCTACAAAATACTGATACGTGTTTTCCTTTTTTGATGCGAATATCATAGTGTGCCTCCTCATACGTCTTCTTTTTACTGGCAATTTTTATGTAAGAGCTACATGTTCCACATCACATATAGCCCTGATTATTTTTATATTGCCAGTGCACAAACTGAGATCAGTGTAGTTACGATCCAGCCAGATGCATAATATGCCATAAACTGTACACCGGTATGGATTCCATAATGGTTGTTTAAGAATCCACCAAATACACCGATTACCAGTGCAGTGATAATACCAAATAAACCTGCCTCATGGAAAGCCAGCATACAAACCAGTCCCATAAATGCGCCGATCAGTGCCTCATGACTGATGGAACGGAACATCTTTTCAGACCACTTACGGGCTTTTTTGATTGCCATCGGATATGCAAACATACAACCGAAGATAATACCGATAAATCCGTAAATGAAGTAATCTGACATGGTCAGATAATCATGTAAATTAATCTGGTTGAATAACGGAGATGCCGGCCCTAAAGCTACCGGACTCAGCGGCAAACCAAATGCGATCATCGGGATCAGAAGTTCTCCCAGATAAGTTGCATTGGAAACCGCATCCTGTACACCAAGGGTTGTGGTGACACGGTCAAATAACTCTTTCTTTCTGGATGCTACCAGCTCACCCAGCATAACCGTCATACCAACCGGGGAAAATGTAAATGTGCAGGCTGAAATTGCAGAACAGCCGGCAACGTAACCTATGGATGATTTACCAAAAAATTTAAATGGGTTCGGGAAAAATGGCATTTTTTCTTTGGAATCCGGTGCAAGCCAGATCTCTGTCGGTTTTTCCCTGCGATTCTCCGCACGTTTTGCAGGAATCATAATGTTGAAGATTTCTGCGATCATCGGGCCAATCGTAATTCCCATGAAAATAGATGTAAATAATGTCTTACCTACTGCTTCTGTGGAAATTCTCTGCAATCCCTGAATCAGGAACGCAAACGGAACCAGTGCTACCACTGCTCCGATCTTCGCCTGTGACATAAATGCGATGACGCATGCCGCAATGGTAAAGATCAGTCCGCTGTACTGTGTGATAATATCGCTTAATGGTGCCAGAATCTGTGCAAACAGAATAGCGATCGGTAAACCGATCAGGGATCCGATCAGGGATCCGGCGGACATTTTTCGCATGGAAATATGCGGAATACCAAGTTTTTTACCGATGTTACTGTTTTCTACCATCGGTACTGCCATGGTGGAACCCGGAAGAGCCGCCATCGCTGTCGGTATCGTATGTGTGATCTGCATGGCAACCAGAATTGCTATAAACCATGCAAAAATAACAACCGGTTCAAATCCCATTAAGACAAGAATCAGGGTAATTGGTGCCATGGTCGCTGTCTCGTCTGTACCAGGGATAATTCCGATAATGGAGAAGATGATTCCTCCGATAATTGAAACAATAATTGCCTGTATAATCAGCATGTTGTCTACCTCCTATGCATCTTTTTTGCTCTGACCTCCCGCCAGTTCTCTGTATTCCGGCTTGTAATTGTTTGCTCCTTCCGGAATCAGTGCCAACAGACCGTACAGTTCCAGATCTTCCAGTTCTTTGATTACATCCGGTCCGACCTTTGTCAGTGCCTCGCCTTCCTCTTCCGGTGTCATATGTGCGTATTCCAGTACTTCTGCAATATCTGTCGTACTGTCAAGTTCCGCAACAAAACGTTTCGGTCGGAAAGATTTCGCAGAGATTACGGCTGCAATAAAGCAACCGGCAATCCCTACAAAAAGAGCATATCCTTTCGCAAGATTCTCTTCAATCGTTCCCATACTCATGAAGATCTTACGTCCGATCAGGTAGAAACACATGGTAAAAATAACCCCTAAGATAATCGATATCGCCAATTCCTTGATATTAACGGTATCTCCCCATACTTCCGTCAACACTTTTTCTTTTTTCTCAGGTTCAGTATTCATAAATACGCTCCTCCTGTATTTTTGTTTTATTTTCAATATGTCACATATTATTTGCTGTATTTTTCAAACAGTTCCTGTGCATATTCCAGACGAACTTTTTTCTCAGAAACCATCTGTTTTACGATTGCTTCCAGAACTTCGCCTTTTGCTCCTACGGTAGAAGCCAGATTTCTTGCATGCAGTGACATATGTCCTCTCTGGATGCCTTCTGTAGCAAGTGCTTTCATCGCTGCCATGTTATTTGCCAAACCTACTGCTGCAATGATCTGTCCCAGTTCTGCTGCTGTCTTAACGCCAAGCATTTTTACAGCTACCTGTGCGGTCGGATGAATCTTTGTCGCTCCACCTACTAATCCAACTGCCATCGGCATCTCGATTGTTCCAATCAGATCACCATTTGCATCTTTCTCCCAGGTTGTCAGGGAAGTGTATCTGCCATTTCTGCTTGCATAAGAATGTGCGCCTGACTCGATGGCACGGGTATCATTTCCTGTTGCCAGAACAACCGGGATAATTCCGTTCATAATTCCTTTGTTGTGTGTTGCTGCACGATATGGATCTGCTGCTGCAAAGGCATAAGCGTTCAACATCTTATCTACGACTTCTTCGCCACCGATTGCTTCTTTTTTAAATACAGCACGGGCTGTTACTAATCTGTGATCTGCAAGGTTGGATAAAATACGGAGTTCTGCTGTTCCGCCGGTAATTTCCTCCAGATACGGTGCGACTGCTTCTGCCATTGTATTAACTGCATTTGCACCCATTGCATCCAGTGTATCAACCAGCAGATGAACGATCACCATCGGACCAACCATAGAATCAATGACACGTACTTCCACATCTCTTGCTCCGCCGCCAAATTTCACAAGTACCGGATCTTTCTCATTACACTTTTGGATAATTTCATCTTTGTGCTCCAGGATCATGCTCTTTGCTGCAAACGGTGTCGGAACATTCAAAAGCTGAATCTGAGAGATCATCACTGTTCCGGAGGAATGTGTGGTAAATCCACCGCCAACCCGGGCCATTTTTGCTGCGTTTGTGCAGGCAGCAACTACGGAAGGTTCCTCGGAAACCATCGGGATAACATAATCTTTTCCGTTGATCTGAAAGTTGATTGCTACGCCAAGAGGAAGTGCAAAACGTCCGATTACATTCTCGATCATATGATCCGCCTTGTCCATATCCAGACTGTCCGCATCCTGCAGCACTTTCTGGTCTTCTTCTGTCAGATTTGCAAACTCTGCAACTTCTTTCATTCTGTCTTCAACTGATAATTTGAAAAATCCTGAATATTTACTTGTTTTCATTGTCTTATTCTCCTTTATCCTTACCGATACAAATTACTGATGTATTTCTCTCTATTTTCTAAAATTTATAAATGATTTGCTGTTTCTTGTCTCTTTCTCAAAACACACTATCGAATGGAACTTGTAAATGAACTTAATTCTCTTCCCAAAATACGTTCTACCATCGTTGCTATTTTATAACATTTCTGCTCATCAATACCCGTCTCAATTCCCATCTGATTCAGCATTGTCACAAAATCACAGGTCTCTACCAGACCGGTTCTGCGTGTATCAAAATAATAGTCTCCGATTCCTTTTACCGGAACGTTATCAACGATATTTGCCACCTGACCACCAATGCCACCCATGGAACAGTCAAACATTGTCACGCCGGCTTCCATTGCTGTATAGTAGGCTGTTAAGCCCATGCCTCTGATATCATGTACGTGGAAACTGTGGGCAGCTGTATCCGGATATTTGTCCAGTACCGTGGAAAAATATTCAAATACTTTCGCCGGATCTGCAATTCCATCCGGATCGGAATGTTCGATCTCATCGAATCCGATATCAAAGCATCTGTCACAGAATTCATAGGCCTTTTCCAATGGCACTTCCCCCTGAATCGGACAGCCAAAAATGGTACCGATGTTTGCAAATACTTTTTTAACCCCATGATCATGTAAAAACTTTACATTCTTTTCTGCTTCTGCAAACAGTTCTTCGTGTGTACGGTTCATATTTTTTCTGGCGTATGCTTCACTGGTTGCAAGCTGTCCGCATAAGACACGGTCAATCTGCGCTCCGTCTTCCAGTGCCTGAACAGTACGCTCACATGCTTTTGTATTCAATGCCAGCACGGTATACTCTACATTTTCATTCTTTGGCAGTCCCTTTAATACCGCCTCGATATCCTTAAACTGCGGAACATATTTGATATGACTGAAGGTTCCGACTTCGAACTTGGTAAATCCCGCATCAATTAGTTTATTTGCGATCCAGAGCTTTGCTTCTGTCGGTACAAACATTTCCTCATGCTGGAAACCATCTCTCAAAGTAACATCCATTACTTCCACTTTTTTTGGTAGTTTCATCTGTTCTTCTCCTTTTCTATCTTCCTGCAGGTTTGTGACCTATTATATCGCAAAGCCGATGCCAGTTTTGTTGTGATATCTGGCAAATATGTGATTTATGCTCATTTATGTTTTCTTTCCTTCAAAAACAGGCAAAATCAATTCGCATTTCGTGTTTTTGGGATTAAAAAAGGAACATGACAATTCCATCATATCCCTTTCTAAACTATATTCGTTTTTTGTATAGTGTCATTTTTGGCACTTACATTTTTATATACGGGCGCCACATTTGGCACATATGCCATTTATGGCACTACTCTGTTTTTTATGCATATTCTTTCAGCTCAAGATAATCCATACTCCGCCAGTTTCCGGTAAAACGTCCGTCTTGACACTTTCAATTCCTGAATTACTGCATTACGATCCCCCTGACATCTCTCCAAGGCCGCCGCGATCACATGTTTCTCGTAAGCCTCCACCTGTTCCTTCAGACTGTCAAAATGCATGCCGTCTTCCAGCATCGAAAGTTCCTTCGTCTGCGCATCCTGCTGCACGTTTTCTTCCGCAGCAACACCGGAAATATACTCCGGTAAATCTCCCGCACCAATGGAATCCGACATCGTCAGCACCACTGCACTTTCCACCACATTTCGCAGTTCTCGGACATTTCCCGGCCATTTATAATTCATCAGTGCCTGATACACACTTTCTTTCATATGTTTTTCCTTCTGATATTTGTGATTAAACGTATCCAGAAATTCATTCGCCAGCAATATCACATCACTGCCACGTTTTCTGAGAGGCGGTATCTCAATGGAAATAACGTTCAAACGGAAATACAGGTCCATTCGAAAAGTTCCATCCTCGATCATCTGCTCTAACGGCTGATTTGTTGCGGCGATTACACGCACATCGATCGGCACACTTTTTTGTCCACCGACTTTTTCAATCTCGCCTTCCTGAAGTACACGCAACAGCTTTGCCTGCATTGCCATCGGCAGATCGCCGATCTCATCCAGAAAAATCGTTCCCCCATGAGCCAGCTCAAATTTTCCGGCGCGACCACCTTTTTTAGCCCCGGTAAAAGAACCTTCCTCATAACCAAACAATTCACTTTCGATCAGGGCTTCCGGAATTGCCGCACAATTTACCTTAATAAATGGCTGATTCCTTCTGGCACTGTTTTCCTGTACGATCTTGCAGATGACTTCTTTACCAGTTCCGTTCTCGCCACGAATCAACACTGACGCATCTGTAGACGCCACCATCATCGATTTTCGAATGCAGTTCAGATAAACTTCACTCTCACCGATAATATGATTCGTTTTCAAAAAATCTCTGGCACGGATCTCCTGATTGTATTCTTCTGCCACCTGAGAAATACGCTGCACCTCACTGGTCAGATGATTCAGCTCCGTAATATCCGTAAACAGCGAACACGCCCCTATGAACTCTCCCTGCTGATACAATGGAAACATATTTACCGATACATATTTCTGCACTGACTGGATCAACTGTTTTTCACGACGTTTTGGCTTCTGTGTTTCCAATACTTCCAAAAGAGCTGCATCTTTTTCAATCTGATTCATATAACGGCCGATAATTTTTCCCGGCGCGACATTCAAAATATCCGAATAAGCTGGATTTACATAGAAAATCCGACTTTCTTTATCCACCGCAATCACGCCAATACTCAGATGTTCCAGAATCTGAGCCATATCCATCGTCTGATTCCACTGATAAATAAAACGCAGACGCTCCACCTGAATAGCTCCCAGCATTTCGCCATTTTCATCCACAATACCGATATATTTTTCTTCTGTATTCAGTACGCGCTGATCAATATCCCGGATTCGAATTCCTGCTGGAAGAAAACTCTTTGTCTCAACATTCTTTCGATTCGGGTTCATAAAATGCGTAATTTCCATTGTTCCCACCAACTTTCTATCTTCTGCCTTTATTTTTAATCCACCTGTAGTGTTACCACAACTTCAACAGTCGAATTGCCTTCCCTGCAAGCTTATACGTCACATTTTCCAGTTCTTTTGACGCATTCCGCAGTTCCTTGCGAATAGGAATGCCCTGCGGACAGTGCTGTTCACATTTTCCGCAGCCCACGCACTGGGATGCACTGGTCGGTGTCTGACGAAAAATCGTGCACTGCATATATCCTTTTCGCGCTGTTTTTTTATTCTCACTGTAGATCAGATTATAAAAACTGAACGTGCCCGGGATATCCACGTTCTTCGGACATGGCATACAGTAACCACAGCCGGTACAACCCACTTTCATGCTGTGGTTGATGGCATGCCTTAATTCATTGACAAAAGCAATCTCATCTTCCGTAAATGCCCCTGCCTGCGTCTCAGATGCAATCCGACAGTTCTCCCGTATCATCTCAACAGAATTCATGCCGGAAAGTACCGTCGTCACCTCCGGCTGATTCCAAAGCCAGCGAAATGCCCATTCTGCTGCACTGCGTCCGGATGGATGCACTGCCACCTTCCGTTTTGCCTCTTCCGGCAATAAATTTACCAGTTTGCCTCCCCGCAACGGTTCCATGATCATTACCGGAAATCCCTTTGCCGCAGCATATTGCAAACCTTTCCGTCCAGCCTGACTGTTTTCGTCCAGATAATTGTATTGGATCATACAAAAATCCCAGTCATAAGCATCGACCAATTCACAAAAATCCTTTGTATTTCCATGATAAGAAAATCCAATCCGGTGGATTTCTCCGGATGCTTTCTTCTTTGCAATCCATTCTTCAATGCCAAGACCTTTTAATTTTTCCCATGTTTCCAGATTCGTCAGCATGTGCATCAGGTAAAAATCAATATAATTCGTCCGTAATCTGCGCAGCTGCTCCTGAAACGTCTTTTCCAGACCTGCGGCGGACTTGATCAGATAATGCGGCAGTTTATCTGCAATGTAAATCTGCTCCCGGCAGTGATTTTTCTCAAAAATCTTTCCCATGGCTTCTTCACTGCCGCTGTAAATATAAGCGGTATCAAAATAGTTGACACCAAGCTTCATCGCTTCCAAAATCTCGGCTTCTGCTTTTTCCAGATTGATTTTGCCATTTTCTTTTGTAAAACGCATACAGCCAAAGGCAAGCATGGAAACTGGTTTTTTTTCTTTGTCATATCGATATTGCATCATTATTCTCCTGTTCGTTCACGACTCGTTGTCTGCGTCATTGCTTCTCTGCGATTACATTCTTTTGCATCTTTACCAGCATTGTTTGGTCATCATTTTTTTTTTTGTTTCCGTAATACGGAATCACAATTTTTCGCAACAACCGCTCAAATCCATTCCAGGATAATCCCAGTGTCAGCCCCACTGAAATCAGCAGCTGCCATCCGATTTTATTAAATATCAAATCATTAAACGGCGTATACATCAGAATCAGAATGACAATTGTATGCAGCAGATAAATGCTGAGTGTATTTTTCCCAATTGTTTCAATTACCGGGAGCCGTTTTGTTGGCACCCATACAATCAAAATCCAGATCCATAAAAAAGCAATGATCCATGCCAGAATCCGTGTATACCATGTATACACACCACCATTAAAACTCTCCGTTCCCCAGAATAACTTTCTTGTACTCACTCTGCTGATCCAGATAAATCCGGCGATGATTCCAACTGCCAGAAACATCGTAGCGATTTTAGCTTCTTTCGGATTTCTCCGCTTTCCATAATGAAGGAAGAATCCGCCATCTTTTTCATAATATCCAGCAAGAAAAAACGGTAAAAAGTTCATAATTCTGGACATTGCCATAAAGTTTTCCGTATCCGGATTATAACCGATCACTATGCCAAGCACCATCGATAAAAGCAGATAAGCCACCCGGTGCCGCTTGTTTTTTGTGTCGAATACCGGCAGCAAAAGCTGATAAATGATCATTGCCATCAGATACCATAATGTCCAGCGCGGTGTAAAAAACTGCATGTCTATTTTTACCGGATGTCCCCACATGATACTGTCCAGAATGAAATCCAGTAAAAAACGAAGTAATTGAAATACGATATACAATGGAAAAATCCTTGATAAAATCTTTTTTGGTTCTACTTTTGCAAAATACCCGGATACAAAAATAAAAGCCGGCATATGGAAGCTGAAAATAATCTTATAGATAACATCCACTTCCGGCGTATCCGCAAAAGTACTGATCATATGTCCAAATACTACCAGAAAAATCAGCAATGTTTTTATATTATCAAAATGATAATTTCTCTCTCCAGCTATGCTTATTCACCCCTTTTTATACTTACGTACTCTCGGAATCTTTTAAATGAAGCATTCTGAGAGTACATTACTTATCCCGTAGTGAGTATACCGTCTTTTTATAAAAACCGCAAGCAAGATCAAGAAGTAGCGCCCGCTAGCGCATTTACTTTTCTGTCCCCTTATGTTTATCCCTTCTTGAAGCAAGTTCAAGAAGTAGCGCCCGCAAGCGAATTCACTTTTCTGTCCCCTTATGTTTATTCCTTCTTGAAACAAGTTCAAGAAGTATCGCCCGCAAACGGGCTTTGTTAGCACTCATTTTTAAAGAGTGCTAATTTTCTATTGACTTTTCATTTTTTGAGTATTATAGTGTATTTATGCTTTCAGAAGTCCCTCTTTTCATCAGGATTTTTGAACCAACAACGTTAATTTTTCAAAAATAATCATAAAGAAACAGGAGTGATAAGTATGAGTAACAAACACGGAAGTCTTTCCATTAACAGTGACAACATTTTTCCGATCATCAAAAAATGGCTCTATTCTGACCACGACATTTTCTATCGTGAGCTCGTATCCAATGGCTGTGATGCCATCACAAAACTGAAAAAACTTGATATGATGGGTGAATACACACTGCCGGATGATTACGAGGCAAAAGTAGAAGTACGTGTCAACCCGACAGAAAAAACATTAAAATTTATCGATAACGGTCTTGGTATGACTGCCGATGAAGTAGAAGAATATATTAACCAGATCGCATTTTCCGGAGCAACTGATTTCCTTGAAAAATACAAAGACAAATCCAACGATGATCAGATCATCGGTCATTTCGGACTTGGTTTCTACTCTGCATTCATGGTAGCTGACGAGGTTCATATCGATACTCTTTCCTACCAGGATGGTGCCACACCGGTTCACTGGGAATGTGATGGCGGTACAGAATTTGATATGAAAGACGGCAGCAAAACAACGGTCGGTACTGAGATCACCTTATTCTTAAATGAGGATTGTCTGGAGTTTGCCAATGAATACCGCGCAAGAGAAGTACTGACAAAATACTGCTCTTTCATGCCGACAGAGATTTATCTCGTAAATGAAACTGCAGAACCGGAATATGAAACCATTCTTCCGGAAGAGAAAACAGACAAAGATACCGTCATTGAGACCATTATCGAAGAAGCCAAAACAGAGGAAAAAGAAAACGAGAACGGCGAAAAAGAGATCGTAGAAGTATCTCCGCGTACCGAGAAATTAAAAATCTTAAAACGTCCGGTTCCGATCAACGATCCGCATCCACTCTGGACAAAGCATCCAAACGAGTGCACAGATGACGACTACAAAGAATTTTACCGCAATGTATTCCATGATTACAAAGAGCCGTTATTCTGGATTCATCTGAACATGGACTATCCGTTCAACTTAAAAGGAATTCTCTACTTCCCGAAGATCAATACGGAGTATGATTCCATTGAAGGTACCATTAAGCTGTATAACAACCAGGTATTTATCGCCGACAACATCAAAGAAGTTATTCCGGAATTCCTGATGCTCTTAAAAGGTGTCATCGACTGCCCGGATCTGCCTCTGAACGTTTCCAGAAGTGCTCTGCAGAATGATGGATTTGTAAAGAAAATTTCCGATTACATCACCAAGAAGGTAGCGGACAAGCTGACCGGTATGTGCAAGACTGACCGGGAGACCTATGAGAAATATTGGGACGATATCGCTCCATTTATCAAATTTGGCTGCTTAAAGGATCAGAAATTTGCTGAGAAGATGGATGACTACATTATTTACAAGAATCTGGACGGAAAATATCTGACGCTGAAAGACTGCATGGATAAGGCGAAAGAGGAAGGTCATGAGAACCAGATCTACTATGTAACAAATGAGAAAGAGCAGAGCCAGTACATCAACATGTTCAAGGCAAACGGACAGGATGCGATCATCATGTCTCACAGCATTGATAATCCATTCATCAGCCAGGAAGAGCAGAAGCATGAGAACCTGAAATTCCTGCGTATTGATGCCGATGTCAATGACACGCTGCGCGAGGAAGTGAAGGAAGAGGACAAGGAAGCGCTCAAGAAACAGGAAGAGACGCTGACAGAGACCTTCAAGAAAGCACTGGGCGATGATAAGCTGCGGGTAAAGGTTGAGAAGCTGAAGGATGCTGAGATTTCTTCGATGATCACCCTGTCGGAGGAAACACGCCGTATGCAGGATATGATGAAGATGTACAACATGGGCATGGATGCGTCGATGTTCGGCGGCAGCGGTCAGGTGCTGGTACTCAACGCGAACAACAAGCTCGTTCAGTACGTCTTAGAGCACACGGATGGCGAGAATACGCCGAAGATCTGCGAACAGCTCTACGACCTGGCACAGCTCAGCCACGGTTCCCTGACACCGGAGCGCATGACGAAGTTTATCGCACGGTCGAATGAGATTATGGGTATGATGCTGAACTAAGGGCGTCTGGTTTAGGACTGTTTTATATAGGAAAATATGTTAAAATATCATATATAATATAATAACGGAGCTGCTGCACGTAAATGTGGCAGCTCTTTTATTACCTGTCATAAGAGAGCAAATGGGATTTACTATTTCACGAATTTAGTATTTATGATAGAATAGGAGCACTTAGCAAGGTTTTTTCAGATTTGACGGGGAGGTGCGTGTATGTTTGGAATCGGAGGATGGAAACAGGTTGGCGCGACGTTTGATGGAAAGCGCCGGAAGATAAAACAGGTATTTTCTGGGAATGAAAGGCCTGAATGACGAAGGAGAGAAAATGGGAGAGGGAAACTGGAACGAATCGGATCTTTGGCAGCGGGAGGCAGAAGAAAATGGTCTGCAAACGGAACCTGAGCTGCAGAATGCGGTTCAGAGTCCGAAACAAATCCGAAAAACCTGCCGCCGCGAGGTGCGCCGTGTCTGCAATGTCCTCGGCTGGGCGATGGCATTTTTCAGCGTGATGACGGTGCTTGTCAGCATACTTCTGGAAGTGGCTGGCAACGTATGGG
>ENA-OPDH01000601-OPDH01000601.1-human-gut-metagenome-genome-assembly--contig:-NODE-601-length-28175-cov-4.374751_pt1 | contig 28175 bp, 20 predicted proteins | sample MGYA00241260_ERZ501500 | MGnify/ENA primary metagenome ERZ501500 (study PRJEB25962, sample SAMEA2042519) | human gut metagenome | biome: human gut; feature: human-associated habitat; material: faeces...
TTTTGCTACACCCCATAAGAAGAAATACCTTCTCCAAAAAAGACAGCTTTTACCGGCTGTCTTTTTTACGTTAAATGAATAAGGTATTTTAGAGCGTGTTTGAAATGTGGTGGGAGTTCTTTGGTGAAAACGTCGGTAAGCTGGGCGGAAATTTGGAGAATAAGCCGAATTTTAACAGTTGTGGGAAGAAATGTTTTCAGTTAAAATATAGGGTGTAATTTTTTTGAAAGAGGGATGTTATGGATCGTAATAATGCAGATGTAATGAAAAAAATGCAATATATATTGAATATTAGACCGGTTTTGAATACAGAGGCATTGTTCAGCGATGGTTCTGATTATTACCGTTGTCCGTCAAATCCCAAAGCAGGAGACAAGGTCCGTATCCGCTTCCGCACCAAGCGGAACAACGTAGATATGGTTTATTTAGTATACGATGGCAAGCGTCAACAGATGGAGCGTGTGGCCAAATCCAATGGATTTGATTATTATGAGACTTCTATTATTATGGGAGAGGAGATTGTCCGCTACCATTTTGAGATCACATACGGATGGGTGACCTGTTATTATAATTATCAGGGTGTTTCCATGAACCCGGAGGAGCGTCTGGAGTTTGAGATTTATCCGGATTATGATACACCCCAGTGGGCGAAGGGTGCTGTTATGTACCAGATTTTTGTGGATCGCTTCTGCAATGGGGATCCGACGAATGATGTGGAGGATCGTGAATATTTTTATATTGGCGATATGGCTTCCAGGGTAAGAGACTGGGGAAAAGTTCCGGCAGTAATGGGGGTGCGGGAGTTTTATGGCGGTGACCTGCAGGGAATTATGGATAAACTGGATTATCTGCAGGATCTGGGAGTGGATGGTATTTATCTGAACCCGATTTTTGTTTCTCCAAGTAATCACAAGTACGATATTCAGGATTATGAGTATGTGGATCCCCATTACGGCAAGATCGTGGAGGATATGGATGATGGCCTTCTGAATGAGGGGGACCGCGAGAATGCCCATGCCCGGAAATTTATTAAGCGTGTGACCGATAAGCGGAATCTGGAGGCAAGTAATGAACTGTTTGCAAAGCTTGTGGAGGAAATCCATAAGAGAGGCATGAAAGTAATCCTGGATGGTGTGTTTAACCATTGTGGATCTTTTAACAAATGGATGGACAGAGAGCGGATCTATGAGAACCAGGAGGGATATCCAAAGGGAGCGTATATTTCTGCAGACAGTCCATATAGGTATTACTTTAATTTCTATGACGAGAACCGCTGGCCGTACAATCCTACCTATGATGGATGGTGGACTCATGATACTTTGCCGAAGCTGAATTATGAAGCCTCCAGGGATCTGTATGATAAGATTCTGGAGATTGGTAAGAAGTGGGTTTCTGCGCCTTATAATGTAGATGGATGGAGATTGGATGTGGCGGCAGATCTTGGGCACAGCAACGAATTTAACCATCAGTTCTGGAAGGATTTCCGGAAAGCTGTAAAGGAGGCAAATCCCAATGCGATCATTCTGGCAGAGCATTACGGAAATCCGGAGAGCTGGCTGCAAGGGGATGAGTGGGATACGGTTATGAACTACGATGCCTTTATGGAACCTCTGACCTGGTTCCTGACGGGCATGGAGAAGCACAGTGATGAGTGCAGGGATGACCTTTATGGAAACAGTGATGCCTTTATTGGGGCTATGAAGACTCATATGAGGGCACTTCATATGTCTGCACTTTATACGTCCATGAATGAGCTGTCCAATCATGATCATTCCAGATTTCTCACCAGAACAAACCGCCGTGTGGGAAGGATTTCCTATGCCGGTGCGGAAGCTGCTTCCCAGAACATCAATCCTGCAGTGATGCGTGAAGGTGTTGTGGTGCAGATGACCTGGCCGGGAGCACCAACTGTTTATTATGGTGATGAGGCAGGTGTCTGTGGCTTTACAGATCCGGATAACAGAAGAACTTATCCATGGGGACATGAGGATCAGATGATGATTGCGTTCCACAGAGATATGATTAAGATCCATAAGGAATATGATTTCTTAAGTAATGGTTCCCTTGTGTTCCTATGGAATGATTATCAGGGACTTTGCTTCGGAAGATTTTCCCATGATGAAAGAATGATCGTGATTCTGAATAACCGGAATGAGGATCGGGAGGTTGAGATTGAGGTCTGGAAGACGGGAATCAGCAGACTGAAGGATTCTGTGTTGAAGCGGATCATGCTGTCTTACCGTGATGGATATACTACGGAGGAATATGAATATACAGCCAAGGCAGGTGTGATCAGGGTGCCGATGCCAGCGTTTGGGGCGATGGTGTTGTATCATAAGTGTGAGAATCCGACTATATTTGTGGAAGATTAAGGGACGCCGCGAGGAGGGACCTATGGGCTGACGGCCAGAGCTGCGGTTCCGGGATTTTCCATATACGCTTATTTGCAGGAGGTGGAGCAAACTCGGCCACATGGTGGCCTCAGACAGTGCTCCACCTCCTGCGCGTATATGGAAAATCCCTGGAATCCTCGCAATGGCCGCCAGTCCATAGGCCCCTCCTCGCGGCTGAGTATTCAAGGCGAAAAAAGAACGTTTGGTATCAGGGCGCTGCGCTGCTGATACAGAGAAGAGGGATAAAAAACTCCCAGGCGAAAATACCTGGGAGTTTAGAGTATAGTGGATGGAGAAGGATTCGAACCGCTTTGGCGTATGACAGAAAAATTCCAGAGCGAATATGCTCTGGAGTAGTAGTGGATGGAGAAGGATTCGAACCTTCGAAGGCATCGCCAGCAGATTTACAGTCTGTCCCCTTTGGCCACTCGGGAATCCACCCATTTAACGAAATGAGACATTTCTGCGCTCATTTCGTCATTTACTATATCACGTTCTTGATTTTCATGCAAGCACTTTTTTCAGTGCGGCTTCATCTGCAACCAGCGTAAAATCCGGATGCAACTGAAGAATGGATGCCGGTACTTCCGGTGTCACAGGACCGAAAAATGCTTTCTGTACCGCATCGGCTTTATCTTCGCCGGATACAACCATCACCACTTTCTTTGCCTGAATGATATCACAGATTCCCATCGTTAATGCCTGACGCGGTACATCATCTGCACTGGCAAAGAACCGTTTGTTTGCTTCAATGGTAGATTCTGCCAGATTTACGCAATGTGTGCCCTTTGTAAACACCTGATCCGGTTCATTGAAACCAATATGTCCGTTACGGCCAAGTCCGAGAAGCTGCAGATCAATGCCGCCCAGAGATGCAATCTGATTATCATAACGCTCACACTCAGCAGCCACATCTGTATTTTTTCCATTCGGGATAAACGTATGATCCTCACGGATATTGATTGCATCAAAAAAGTTATGACGCATGAAATATACATAACTCTGATCACTTGTAATATCCAGTCCTACATACTCATCCAGGTTTACGGAATAGCATTCTGAGAAATCAACATCCCCTTTGTTATACCAGTCAATCAGCTGACGGTAAGTGCCAATCGGGCTGCTTCCGGTTGCCAGACCAAGTACACAGTCCGGTTTCATGATTACCTGCGCGGAAATAATATTTGCCGCTTTTCTGCTCATCTGATCATAATCTTTTGCTTTAATAATTTTCATTGTAAAAACCTCCTCATTTTGTGCATTATTTATAGAATATCCATTTCTTTATGCTACTGCCAGATCCGTCCACCGATAATGATTTTTTCCAGTTCCAGATGTTCATCCAGAATCAGAAGATCTGCCCGTGCACCTGTCCGGATACATCCAATCTCCGGCTCCATTCCAATGGCCTTTGCCGGAGTAAAGGTAGCCGCCATTACAGCCTGTTCCAATGGCACTCCAAAGGATACCGCATTTCTCAGCCCATCCATTAGATGAATGGAAGAACCCGCCAGCGTTCCGTCTGCCAGTGTTGCTTTTCCCTCTTTCATCCATACCGGCTGACCGCCAAGCTCATATTCTCCCTCCGGCATTCCCGCACAACGCATGGAATCCGAAATCAAATTCAATCTGTCGCCAAACAAGGCAGCTGTCATCCGAACAACTGACGGATGGATATGAAAACCATCACAGATCAGTTCGACGGTAGCACCTGCATCAAATGCAGCACCAATGATCCCCGGCTTCCGGTGATGAATTCCATTCATGCCGTTAAACATATGCGTAACATGGGTAGCACCTGCCTCGAAAGCCGCCTGTGCCATCTCATAGTCTGCCACAGAGTGCCCCAGGGAAACCGTGCAAAGTCTGCTGGCCTGTCGGATAAATGTCAGATCCCGATCTTCTTCCGGAGCCACTGTGATCATGCGTACCTGTCCACCGCAGGCTTCGTTTAATTTTTCCAGTTCTTCCATATTCGGTTTCTGCAGATACTGTGCATTCTGTGCCCCGCGTTTTTCATAGCTTAAAAACGGTCCCTCCAGATGAACTCCCACACAATGTGCCCCATCACTTTCAAAATCACGGATGGCATGCATTGCATGCAGCAGTGATTTCTCCGACAGCGTCATAGTAGTCGGACACCAGGATGTTACACCTCTCTGTGCATAATATCGTGACATCCGGCGCAGACCATCTGCATCTCCATCACTGGCATCTGCATTTACCGCTCCATGTGTATGAATATCCACAAGTCCCGGAATGATATATTTTCCGGTCGCATCTATCATTTCTCCATCTGTCAGTTCCTGCACTGTCACCTGGGTATCACCACCGCTTATGGCAGTAATCCGATCCCCACATAAAATATCTGCTTTTTCAAATCTTCCTTCGGGCAGAAAGACCTGTCCGTTTGTTATATACATCTCTTCCATCTCCTTCGCTACGCATATCTTGCATCTTTTTTCAAAGAATTGCAAGCCTTTTTTTCTGCATTTTTTACGCTTCTGTTTTGTCCCTGTTTTCCCCCTGTTTTCTTCCGTTTTATCGGTTGCACACCCACAAAAATAAACGTATAATAGATAAGGTTAATAGAGAACACGCAAAAGAAGTCTGACATTTCTGCTATTTTTTATTCCATAGCATATGTCCGTCTTCCAAGGAATATATTACACAATCACAGGAGGATATGGAAATGAAAAAACCAATATTAGTCGTTATGGCAGCTGGAATGGGCAGTCGTTACGGAGGATTAAAACAGATGGATCCGGTTGGCAGTCATGGAGAAGTAATTATGGATTATTCCCTGTATGATGCCCGCCGTGCCGGATTTGAAAAAGTTATTTTCATCATCAAACATTCCATTGAAGATGCATTTAAAGAAGCAATCGGTGATCACGTTTCCAAATATATGGAAGTTGCTTATGCATATCAGGATCTGGATGATCTGCCGGAAGGCTATTCCGTACCGGAAGGCCGTGAGAAACCATGGGGAACCTGCCATGCAATTCTTGCAGCAAGAGATCTCATTGATGCACCATTTGCTGTGATCAACGCAGATGATTATTATGGAACTACCTGCTTTAAGATCATTTATGATTACCTGTCCACACACAGTGATGATGACAAATATCGTTACTGCATGGTTGGCTATCAGTTAAAAAATACTGTTACAGAAAATGGTTCTGTTGCCCGCGGCGTGTGCACCACAGACGCTGATTCTAACCTGATCAGTGTTGTTGAACACACACAGATTGAACAGCACGAAGGCGGCATCCGCTTTACCGAAGATAAAGGTGAAACCTGGCATGAGATCGATGGAAATACCATCGTGTCCATGAATCTCTGGGGATTCAGTGAAAGTTTTATCAAAGAAGCAAAAGACCGCTTCGCAGCATTCCTGGATGACGCAATGGTAAATAATCCGCTGAAAGGGGAATACTTCCTTCCGTCCGTTGTCAGCCAGCTTCTGGATGAAGACAAAGCATCTGTAAAAGTATTACAGAGTCCGGACAAATGGTACGGCGTTACTTACCGCGAAGACAAACCGGGAATCGTAAAAGCACTTGCAGACAAAGCTGCCGACGGATTATATCCGACACCATTGTGGCAGTAATCGTTACACAGATAAAGGAGAAGATATTATGATACAGATTAAACCTGAGATTTTTCAGGAAGTTCTTTCTGCCTATGACCTGGGTGAAGGCACTATAACTTACAAGGCCTATGGGGAAGGTCACATCAACAATACAAGCCTGGTAACCGTTACCGGCAAAGAGACACACAGATTTATCCTGCAGCGCATTAATACAGATATTTTTACCAATCCGAAATCCCTGATGGAAAATATCTGCGGCGTTACTTCTTACCTGAAAGACATCATCGCAGAACGCGGTGGAGATACAGAACGTGAAACCATGACAGTTGTATACACCCGTGACGGTCAGCCATACTATACTGATTCCACACAGGGTGCATGGCGTATTTATAAGTTCGTAGAACATACCATCTGTCTGCAGCAGTGCAGAAATACTGAGGATTTCTACACTTCCGCCAAAGCATTCGGACAGTTCCAGAAAAACCTCTCCGGATACGATGCTTCCACACTGCATGAAACGATTCCGGATTTCCATAATACCCCGGATCGTCTGCGCAAATTCAAAGAAGCCCTGGCAGCCGACACAATGCACCGTGCCGCTGACATTCCGGAAGAGATTGATTTTGTACTGAACCATGAGGCAGACTGTTCACACATGACTGATCTGCTGGCAGCCGGAAAACTGCCTCTCCGTGTTACACACAACGATACAAAATTAAACAACATTCTTCTGGATGATAAAACAAACGACGCACTCTGCATCATTGATCTGGATACCGTCATGCCGGGTCTGGCAGCCAACGATTATGGTGATTCTATCCGTTTCGGTGCAAATCACAGTGCCGAGGATGAACCGGATCTGACAAAAGTAAACTTCTCTCTGGAACTTTTTGAGGCTTACACAAAAGGATTCCTTGAGATTGCAGGAGATGCCCTGACACCATTGGAGATTGAGACTCTCCCTTGGGGAGCTAAACTGATGACACTGGAATGCGGTATGCGTTTCCTGACCGATTATCTGGAAGGTGACCATTACTTCGCTGTACATCGTCCGGGACAGAACCTGGATCGTACCCGCACACAGTTCAAGCTTGTCCGTGACATGGAAGCACATTGGGATGAGATGAATGCTATCGTACGCAAATATGCAGCTGTAGCTAAATAGATTTTTTCTTACGTGGTAAAAATTTAAGATTTTAAAAAGGAGATTGTGTCATTTCATCTCACGAGCTAATAATCGCTCTCTGAGAAAAATGACACAATCTCCTTTATTTATACATAAAGAAGCTTTTAATTATTGCAGCTCACAATTCCTTTTTTGCCATCCAGTGTCACAAAAGCACCGGATTTCAGAATCTGTGTTGCATTTTCTGCCCCGATCAGTACCGGAATATCAAGGCTCAGTCCTGCAATCGCACCGTGACAATTTATACTGTTTTTCTCAAGGATCAATCCGGAGGACAGACGAATCTGCTCCATCATTTCATTACAGGTGTCTTTTGCAACGATAATATCTCCAACCTTGAATTTCTCTTTCAGTTCCTCTGCGGAGTTTACCACACACATATTGCCGGAATCAACTTTATCATTCAGACCTTTTCCCCGCATCAGGATATGTCCTGCCACATGCACTTTGATCATATTGGTAGTACCGGAGATACCCAGTGGTACACCGGCAGTCAAAACAACGATCTCACCCTGTTTGATCAGTCCCATCTCCTCTGCTTTATCAACTGCATGATCAAATAACTCGTCAGAGTTGTGTTTTAATTCTACCAGCAGCGGTGTAACGCCCCAGGAAAGACTCATTTTTCTGCATACGTCTTTGTTTACAGAGCATCCGATGATCGGGCAGGCCGGACGGTATTTTGATACCATACGTGCAGTACGACCGGAATTTGATACTGTGATGATTGCAGATGCATTCAGATCCATGGCTGTGGTGCAGGTTGCATGTGCAATAGCATTGGTAATATCCGGGTTTGTCAAAATGCTGCGTTTCTTCAATCGAGACATATAGTTGATATCCTGTTCGGTACGGGATGCAATCTTCACCATAGTCTGCAGTGCTTCCACCGGATAATCACCGGCAGCAGTTTCACCGGAAAGCATGATGGCACTGGTTCCGTCATAGACAGCATTTGCTACATCCGTTGCCTCCGCACGGGTCGGACGCGGGTGTTTCATCATGGAATCCAGCATCTGTGTCGCTGTGATAACCTGTTTTCCTGCTTTGTATACTTTTTCGATCAAGATTTTCTGGATAACCGGTACATCCTCCATCGGAATCTCAACTCCCATGTCACCACGTGCTACCATGATGCCATCAGATACCCGGATAATATCATCGATGTTATCCACACCCTGTTTATTCTCAATTTTAGCAATAATATTGACACTCTTGCAGTCATGTTCTTCCAGAATCTTACGGATCTGCAAAATGTCATCGGCAGTTCTGGTGAAGGATGCTGCAATAAAATCAAATCCATTCTCGATACCAAACACAATGTCGCTGTAATCTGTCTCACTGATAAACGGCATAGAGAGTTCCACGTTCGGCACATTGACCCCTTTTTTGTTAGAGATCATACCACCGTTGATTACCTCACAGACAATATCTGTTCCATCCAGGCGAACAACTTTCATTTCGATCAGGCCGTCATCGATCAGAATACGATCACCAGCTTTGACATCATTGTGAAGATCCTCATATGTGATGGCAACACGACTGGCATCACCGACAAAATCACCAAGTGCCAGTGTAAATAACTGTCCTTCTTTCAGTTCTGCCTTACCGCCTTTCAACTCTTTCAGACGAATCTCCGGACCTTTTGTATCTAACAGTGCTGCTACCGGAAGATCAAGTTCCTCCCGCAATGCTACCAGTTTATCCAATCGTGCTTTCTGTTCTTCATGGGAACCATGTGAAAAATTAAAACGCGCAACATTCATTCCTTCCTGCATCAGCTGACGGAGTACATCACCTTTATCTGTGGAGGGTCCCAGTGTGCATACAATTTTTGTTTTTCTGATTTCTCTCATATTTCTATATTCCTTTCCTATGAAAAAGTGCAAAGAGGATAATACACGATCTGCATTATCCCCTTTTTATTTTATTTCTTTATAATTGTACCTGTCTGCCCAGCCATAGCTGCTTCAATACTTCCAAGCTTTGTGATCAGAACACTACGTGTTGCATAATCACCAATATAGGAAATGGCTGTTTCAATCTTCGGAAGCATGGTCCCCTCTCCAAACTCTCCCTCAGCGATATATCTCCGTGCTTCCGCACAGGTCATCTCACGAATCGATTCCTGTTTATCTGTTCCGTAATTCTTATAAACGCTCTCCTCGCCAGTCAGAATGATCAGCATATCCGCCTCGACACCATCTGCCAGCAATCCTGCAATGAGATCTTTCTCAATGACTGCACTTGCGCCTTTTAAAACAGTGCCCTGCTCCAGTACCGGAATTCCTCCGCCACCGGCTGCAATGACAACCTGATCCGCATCCATCAGTGTATTTACAGCATCCAGTTCCACAATCTGATGTGGCATCGGTGCCGCAACGATTCGACGATAGCCCTCCTCGGTTCTAACAACATGGTTTCCTTTTTTCTCTTCTTCTTCCGCTTCTTCCTCAGTCATAACACGACCAATAATCTTGCTCGGTTTGTAAAAAGCCTCGTCATAAGGATCTACGATAACCTGTGTCAAAAGTGTGGATACGGTACGGTATACACCGCGGTTCATCAATTCGGTACGAATCGCATTCTGCAGATCGTATCCGATGTAGCCCTGACTCATTGCTGAACATACAGACATTGGTGTTGCTGTATAATCTGTATACAGTCTGTGAAACTCAGACATCGCTGTGTGGATCATTCCAATCTGCGGTCCGTTGCTGTGTGTGATAACCACCTGACAATCATCCTGTATTAAATCAGCAATTGCTTTTGCTGCGCGGCAGGTTGCTTCCTTCTGCTCCGGAAGCGTTGTTCCCAGTGCGTCATGTCCAAGTGCAATTGCAATTCTTTTCTTCTTCATCTCAACTGCCTCCAATACTCGTAAAAGTCTGTTTCATACATTTTAGCACAAGATAGGGACAGCGTAAAGCAGTTTTCATACAGAAGAAAGATTCCATTCAAATTGATGACTCTGCATGATGTACCGTTTGTTCATTTATGCTGATACCGTATATACGGTACAGGCATACGTGTTTCCTTAGTTTCCATAGCCAAAAAACTGTTCCAGACTATTGCTGCCTCCGTTGTTTCCATATCCTGGGATAGAATACTGTCCGTTGGAACCAGACTGACCACCGTTGTTCTGATTTGTTGTATTAGTCTGCTGCTGAGATGCATTATCCAGTGTAACTTTTAATGTCTGCTCCTGATAACCTTTTCCGTCACTGCTTCTCTGGATTGTAACCTCTACAGTCTCACCGGCTTTGTAATACTGAAGTTCCTCTTTTAACTGAGAAATCGTGGTAATGGTTGTATTACCAAGCTTTGTGATAATGTCGCCTCTCTGGATACCGGCATTTGCTGCTGCACCGCCATCTGTGGTTCCGCTGACATAAACGCCTTCCGGAACATTATATTTTTCTGCCTCTTCTGATGAAACATCCTGTCCTGTAATATTTAGAAATCCATAATTACTGGTCAGTTTGTCTCTGGTCTCCTGATTCATCAGATTTTCAATGATACTCTGTGCTTTGGACATCGGGATTGCAAATCCCATACCTTCCACTTCATCGCTGGCATATTTTGCACTGTTGATGCCGATAACTTCACCTTTCATATTGAACAGCGCACCGCCGCTGTTACCAGGGTTAATAGCTGCATCTGTCTGTAACAGAGTTGCTGTTGTATCATCGATAGTAACTTCACGGTCAACCGCACTGATGATACCGGTTGTAACAGACTGGCCAAAACCAAGTGCATTTCCGATGGCAACAACCTGATCACCGACTTCCATCTGCGTGGAATCGCCCAGAGTTGCGATGGAGATACTGTTTAACACATCCTCGCTGATATCGGAAAGCTGGATGGCAATAACAGCCAGATCGTTATTGGGATCCGTACCTTTGATCTTTGCATCAAAAACGGCGTCTTTATTATCATTGAAGCATACCGTTAAGGATTCTGCACCGGATACTACATGGTTGTTGGTTGCGATCAGAAGCTCTGTATCATTCTTTCCGATGATAACACCGGAACCACTGCCGGTACTCTGCTGCTGCATAGTTCCGAACATGGTCTGTACTTCCTGCACACTCTGATTTGTAATCGCTACAACCGAGGATTTACACTGCGATGCAATTTCTGCTACGGTATAGGTTCCATCAGTGGAACCAGATGCATCGGTTTTCTTGTTGCCGGAGTTTGTGCTCAGTTTTGCAGCATTAGTCTCCAGATTTGCAGCTGCAACTGATTTTGCTGAATTCTTTCCGATTGCGAAAGATCCAAGGATCATACCACCGGAAATTGCACCAAATAAGATTGCACAGCACACTACTTTTGCATATACATTCATGCTGTGTCTGTGTTTTCTTCTCTGCTGTGGTGTCTCCTGATGATTGCTGTTCCGGTCACCGCCAACGTGATCCTGTTTCTGATGATTCTTGATATAGGAATAACGGTACTGGGAAGCGCCCTCGGTTCCTTTGATATGATCCTCATCAGTCTGAGCTTCACAATTCTGCGTCTGATCTGTCTCGGAAGTCTGAACGGTATCTGCCTGTGCAGCATCTGCTGTTTCTTCCACATCCTGTGGCGGTGTCACAAAATCGGATTCCTCAAACATTTCCTCAGTAGCTTTGTTCGTAGCAGAATCCTCTGCATCATTTTTTACAGTTTCTACATTTTCTATATTGCTTTCATTTTTTACTTCTGATTCATTATTTTCTGTGTTCATTTTGTTTTCTTCATTCTCAAGCATTTTTCTCTGCCTCCTCATCTTTGATGAGTATATCATACGAGACGATTGTAGTAAAACTTTGTTGAGATTGTGAAAGAATTGTGAATTATGAATCGTTTTCTATCATTTCCAAAGTTAAATGCAGTAATCACTCCAGCTGCTGTCATTCACCCGAATACAGCTGTTGCGGATCAGAAGCTGACCTTCCAGTTCCATTTTTACTGCTGTACGGTGTCCGCCCCGCAGATGATCCAGCGCCGTCTGCGCGATCTTTCTGCCGGTGCAGACAACTTCATCCGTAATACCGCTCTTTACCCGAAGTAACGTATCATTTTAATTTATCATCCCGAAAAACGTTCCACTTCCACAATTCGATTTCCCCGTTTTTTCTTCCAGATCATCAGATATACGTTATATTCCACAGAATCCTGCGCTGTTGTAAATGGTTCTTCTCGCACCAGTGTGACCTGCTTTCCCTGAGCTTCCAGCTCCATTTTACGCTGTACTGCCTGCATCAGAATTTTCTCATATAACTGCTGTGATATTCCTCCGACTGCCGATACAGTTCTCTGCTCTGATGCTTTTGTATCACATACTTCTCTTTTTCCAATTTCTTCCTTCTTGAATCCGGCGTCTTCTGATTTAAGCTTTTCTGTTTTATAGCTGCGCACCGGGTAACCTTCGCTTGCCCGCATCAGTTTTTCTATCAGCAAATCTATCACAGCTCCATGTCTTGTGCGATGCATCATCCATGCCAACAATCTGCTCATCCCCTTTCCTTGATACTTTCGATAGAATGTTAACCACCAAAGCAGACTGTGATCATCAGCTTCTGCTGCCAGTTCCTCCATGATGGAAATTGCCTGCTCTGTCGGTTCCCAGACCCCATCCATCGGCACAATATATTTTTGTGAAACAGCCGGATAGCAAGCATAGTTCAAAGGTGGAAAATGCACCAGTTCCGCCAGTTTTTGCTCTTCTTCGCCGGCAGCATCCGCCCCCAGATACTCACATTTTGTATGCAGAATCGCAATGCGGTATTCTAACTGCCGTAAATATTCGTATCCCTTCACCCAGAAATGCCCCAGATCTCCGTATCGGTACAAATGTGTCTCAACTTTCAAATCCTCAAAAAATAATGTCACGACACTGTCACCCTGATGAACTACCAGTACATAGATACAGCCATCCTCCGTATCTTCCTTTCTCAATTCTGCTTCCAGTTCCCCCTCATAATCCGGCTGATACTGACCGGTCATTTTCGCATTGATAAAGACCAGAAAACTTTCTACTGCGTCATTCATCAGATAGACAAGACGGAGTTCTGACTGTTTTTCATTTTCCGGAAAAATCAATTCAAACTGATCCTGCCAGAGCAGTTCCTCCAGCATTTCAAAAGGATTCAATTCTGTCCTCAAATCATTCTTTTCCAACGTATATGTCCTCGTCTTCTTGTATTTCTTCTGATTTTATACTACCTCTTCCTAAAATGTAAACAGGGATACCTGTTTTTTGACAGATATCCCTTATACAACCCTTTATTTTCTATTCACCCAGCACCTTTCCTTGTTGGAACAGAACGCATACACTGCTATTTTCTACGTTGCAATCTTACTATCATCATTCTGCTTTTGGTCTACGGATTCCGAAAAACACAACAGCCCCTGCCAGAATCAGCACCAACAGCATGATTAGTGCGCTCATATAAGACTGTGTGCTTTCATACAGTTTTCCGGCCACAGATGCAATGATCAGGTTTGTATTAATCAGGGAAAAATAAGTGTTTTTACATTGCTTATTATTTCGTGTATAATAAAGAACAGACAAAGAAGGAGGGAACATGTACATAGGATTAAAACAAATTTAAAACCAACTGACGGATTGCCCAACCCTGCTGACATCATCCGATGGCATACATGCACTGACCGGTTGGAGTAATTTGAGTGAATCCAGCCGGACCTTCTGCCATCCGAAAATACAGTTTCTGCTGGACTATGACAAAAAACATCATTCTGAATTTGCCTATACGCTGTACATGTATCTGACTCACGAACGAAACCTGGCTGCTACCTCAGAGGCCATGGATATGCACCGTACCTCTCTGGTCTATCGTTTCAAAAAAATCAATACCCTGATCGGGGAAGATTTTGACGACTACCGGGAGCGGATGTACCTGATTCTTTCGTATGAATTCAAGTCGAACGTACGTGAGACTTGGTGCGTGATTCTGGTCAGCGAAAGCTGACATATTCTTCTCAGAATCACTGCACATCCTCGCGGAGCGTTTATCTCAGTCGGAGATTGAACTCCCACTGAGAAAGATTTGTTATTACTCACCACTTGCAGAAGTGGGAGTCTCAACTCAGACTGAGATGAACACAAAAGCGGATACACCAAAATCGGCATATCCGCTTAATAAACAATACAAAAAATACTGCATCCGCTGTATCCCTACGTTGGCATTATCCAAATCAGGTTACGGGTCCAGACCACTTAGTCTGCTCTCAGCCTGCTGTCGGCAAGCTCCCCATTTATTCTCTTGTCAGGTTTCACAGAACAATTCCTGCAAAACATACGGTCAATTATTATCTGATGTTTCATCTCAGACACTCTCATTAACTGACGACATTATAGCACTGCACTTTTTTAATTGCAATATATCTTTCCGAATTTTTCGCATTGTGTTAGAATGGTGTTACCTTAAACAAATAACTGCATGGGGTTATAAAATCTATTATTTGGGGGAAATCACATTATGACAAACACGGCAAAAACGCCGCATCCGGCCACCGCCGGACATTCGGAACGCAACATCAGCTTCGATCTGATTCGTATTCTGGCAATTTTTCTTGTCATGTACAATCACCGCGAAACTTATATCTTTTATCATCATGTGCCACACATGGGACTGCGCTACATTCTTTCCATGTGCGGAGCAGCTTTCTGCAAATGCGGACCACCGCTTTTCTTTATGGTATCCGGTGCCCTGATCCTTCACAAAAAAGAATCTTTCCGACGGATTTTTCAGCACCGTATTTTACGGATTTTAATCGTAATGGTGATCCTAAGCATCCTGATCGTGACACTGATCCCGGATTCGGATTCCTTTCTCAAAACATTTTTTTCCGGACTGAACTGGTATCTGTATGCCTATATAGGTTACCTGTTGATGCTCCCGTTTCTGCGAATTCTGGTAAACCATATGACAAGAAAAGATATGCGGCTGTTTTTTATTCTGACAGCCATCGCATACTCCGTCAGCGGCATCCTGATTCCTTTTCGAGGTGTGGAAGAAGCATTTACCGGATTCCTTCCCATTTTCAGTTCACCCTTCGGAAGCAGCTGCTGGAACCTGGCATTTCCGGTACTTGCCTACTGTCTGGTCAGTTTTTCCAAACACGAAGAAAACCCGGCCCGAAAAAAGCGGATGCTTCTGATACTTCTGATCGGTACCATCGCCAGCCTGGTCATCGCCATGCTTCTGATGAATTATGATCTGACCGCAAAGCACGGTAAACATATGGAACTGATCGCACAGCATGCTGTTTTGTTTCCCTGCTGCTTTATTTTTTATGGTTTATACGAAGGTTTTTCCGGAAAATCCATCCGGCTGCCTTTCTCAGGAAAAGTGCTGGCAGAATTCTCAGCAGCTACGTTCGGCATGTTCCTGATTGAGACACACACCGGATTTTCAGAACAGATTTTTGACTTTGTAGCATCCTGGTTTCCGCATTCCGCAGGTCCCTACCTGTGCAGTCTGTTATCCATTGTACTGCAGTTACTGCTGTACTTTCTGGCGATTTTCGCACTGCGAAAAATCCCACCAATCCGAAAGATATTGTAATAACGTAAGTTGTGAAGCAGAAAAAGAGGCCGCCGCTTTTCGATAAATCATCGGAAAGTAGCGACCTCTCTTAAATTTTACTCAAAAATAATTTTACGATAGTTCTTTTTACCACGGCGTAATACAAAGTCCTCTTTATTGATGTCTTCCGGTTTGTAAGAAGCTTCAATTGATCCTACTTTTTCACCGTTTACAGCAACTCCGCCCTGCTGTACCGCACGACGTGCCTCAGAACGGGATGCACATAATCCGGAAGCAACCAGCAGACCCATGATGTCGATCTCACCGTCACGCAGATTTTCTTCTGTAATAACTGCAGTCGGCATATTTGCTGCATTTCCGCCGGAGAACAGTGCACGTGCACTCTCCTGTGCTTTTGCAGCTTCTTCCTCTCCGTGAACCAGTTTGGTCAGCTCAAATGCAAGGATTTCTTTTGCCGTATTTAACTGACTTCCTTCCCATTTATCCATCTCGTCGATCTGCTCTAACGGAAGGAAAGTCAGCATACGCAGGCATTTTAATACATCGGCATCGCCAACGTTTCTCCAGTACTGGTAGAACTCAAAAGGAGAGGTCTTCTCCGGGTCAAGCCATACAGCGCCGGACTGGGTTTTACCCATTTTTTTACCTTCAGAATTCAGAAGCAGTGTGATCGTCATCGCGCATGCATTTTTACCAAGTTTACGACGGATCAGCTCTGTACCGCCAAGCATATTGGACCACTGATCATCACCACCGAACTGCATGTTACAGCCGTATCTCTGGAATAACTCATAGAAATCATAACTCTGCATGATCATGTAGTTAAACTCCAGGAAGCTTAATCCACGCTCCATACGCTGTTTGTAGCACTCAGCAGAAAGCATACGGTTTACAGAAAAATGCGGTCCGATATCACGCAGTACTTCTACATAATTTAAGTCAAGCAGCCAGTCTGCATTGTTTACCATTAATGCTTTTCCTTCGGAAAAATCGATAAAACGGGACATCTGTTTTTTGAAGCATTCGCAGTTGTGGTTGATTGTTTCCTTTGTCATCATCTGACGCATGTCAGTACGTCCGGATGGGTCACCGATCATAGCTGTACCGCCACCGATCAGTGCGATCGGTTTGTTTCCTGCCATCTGCAGTCTCTTCATCAGACACAGTGCCATGAAATGTCCTACATGAAGACTGTCTGCGGTCGGATCAAATCCGATGTAAAATGTTGCTTTTCCGTTATTGATTAATTCTTTGATTTCTTCTTCGTCTGTAACCTGGGCAATCAGACCACGGGCTACGAGTTCGTCATAAACTGTCATAATGTACTCTCCTTCTTCATAATAAAAAAACCCATCCTAATGCGCATGCATAAGGACGGGATAAAATCTCGTGTTACCACCTTAATTCACAGACCGCTCACACGATCCGCCTCACCAAGTATCTGACAATACTTCTGCAATATAACGGTTGCTCCCGGCGCAGCCTACTGATCATCAAAATCATTTCTGATAACGTTCAATGCGCAGCTTGTGAATGTATTCGGTATCAGTTTTCCATGCGCCTCTCACCACCCGGCAGCTCTCTGTATGTTCCGCTCATACTTACTTCTTTCAGTCATTGCTGTTGCTGTTTGCAATTGTCTTCACATGTCCATTATTATAAAAGTTGTATTTGGAAATGTCAATGTAAAGTTTTACAATAACATGATCAGCGTTCCCGCCACGTTCAGACATAAGCCAACCACTGCTTTCTTCGTCAGACGCTCCCTGAACACGATATAGGAAAATGCGATTGATACCAAAATGCTCAGCTTATCGATTGGAACAACTACGCTCGCCATTCCGTCATGCAGTGCCCTGTAATAACACAGCCAGGATCCGCCGGTTGCCAGGCCTGATAAGCAGATAAAGCCAAGCTCGTTTTTCGGAATTTCCCGGATTGTATGCTGTTTGCCTTTGACAAATACAACCACCCATGCCATCACCAGGACAACGCAGGTTCTGATGGCAGTTCCAAGGTTTGACTCCACACCTTCGATGCCGACTTTTCCAAGGATAGCGGTCAGGCTGGCAAACACTGTAGAAAGCAATGCATAGATCAACCAGGAACCTCCCTTGGGCTTCTTAGGCTCATCCACCGTCTCTTTTTTCTGAATCATCATAAACGTACCGATACCGATTAGAACCACTGCGATACCTTTCACCAGTGTGATCGGCTCTCCAAGGAAAATAAAAGCAAGTATGATCGTCAGAATCGTACTTGATTTGTCGATCGGCACAACTTTATTGACATCTCCCAGCTGTAATGCTTTGAAATAGCACAGCCAGGATACTCCGGTCGCGATTCCGGATAAAATTAAAAACATCCATGTCTTGCTGCTTAATGAACTGATTGTTCCGATGGATCCTGTGATCAGCATCATGATCCAGGAAAAAATCAATACAACGATTGTTCGAATGGCAGTCGCCGCATCCGAATCCGTCTTTCGAATTCCGCATTTTGCAAGAATCGATGTCAATCCTGCAAAAACGGCAGAGCCAAATGCAAATAAAATCCACATAACTTCATCCCCGCTTTCTGCAGCTGTCGTATACAGTTGCCTGTTTATTATACACCTGAATGAGTTATGTGGATTATAAAAGTGTAGATGTTATCTGATTCCTATCTATTTCGAAAATTCCGGTAATTTACTGTCCCAAATATTTTTCCAATGTTTTCCGTACTGCATGAGGACCCGTCAGCATTTCTTTCAAAAATCCGATCACCGGCTCTGCCAACTCCGTCTTTGAAAGATCCTGCCCAAATACAATAGAAGTGAATATAGCAAGTCTTGTATGAAACGGATTCAGACATGTGCAAACATTCATCTGTTTGACGCATTCTACGATCCGGCAATCTGCAAACAGAATACCCGCACGCTCCAGCTTCGGTCTTCCATTTGGAAAATTATCTTCAATGACCAGGTAAATCGTGTCGGTGGCGGATATGTCTTTACTGCGGTAGCCTTAATTATTTTCTTTGATTATACATCAGAATCAATCATGTGAATTGTAACGTTTAGTTTGCATTCAATACTGTTATCTGGAAAAATCTACCATTCCGTTTACGATATGCCACAGGCCGTATTCGTTCTGAGCCATTCCAGTATAATTGAAATCTACGGCTCCACCAGTAATCTTCCACCAGCCATATGTGTTTGCGGCAAGTCCGTTGTAGTTAAAGTCTACTTTTCCTCCGCGCAGATAGAACCAGCCGTACTCGTTTGCTTCTACGCTGTTGCAGTTGAAGTCTACGGCTCCGTTTACGATTCTCCACCAGCCATATGCATTCTGTGCAATTCCGGTATAGTCAAAATCCACTTTTCCTCCGCGGATGCAGAACCAACCATACTCATTTGCCTCCACGCTGTTACAGTTGAAGTCTACGGCTCCGTTTACGACTCTCCACCAGCCATATGCATTTGGTGCAATTCCGGTGTAGGAAGTGTCTATAACACCGTTTTTATAGTAGTACCAGTTTCCGTTTTCATCCTGTGCCAGACCGTTTTTGGATGTGTCTACGGTCACTTTTGCGTCACCCGGTTTGATGGAAAGCAGATCTACACTGTATGTATTTAACGCATTGGATAATACTACACTTCCGTCTTCACTGACCGGTACTTTTACAGTATTAATCAGATCCAGGTTGTTGTCATTATCGATACGATACTGCTCTACTACAACATTTGCTGTGTCATATGGAACATCTGTAACAGTCAGATTGTAACCTGCATTGTTTTCATAAGTAAGTACACGTGCAATCGGAAGTGACCAGTTTGCAACACCCGGGATGCAGAGTTTGTTATCTTTGATCATCGGGTTATGGGATTCGGAGTTTGCCAGCATCTGGGAAGTCGGAATCTCATAGTTACTGATCAGGACATTGATCTGATCCTCTGTATCGTTGATACCAGCCATAACAGCCATACCATTTTTATCGCCGCCTGTTACAGCCAGACGGTTTTCTGTCTGGTTCATCTGACCCATTGCTTTGTAGCCATAACCGGTCTTTGTAATCGTTGCACTTCCGTCCTCATTTGTCTGGATCAGACGATTGTAGATATTGGCTTTCTCTACCGGTGTATCCTGCAGATACATCATCAAAGAGGCCAGATAGGATGCCTCTGCACTGTCAGCCATGCTGAACGCATTCGGGTTGAATAATACAGTACCATACTCGGAAAGCATCATCGGTACATCACCGTATCCGTAATCTTCCAGAATGCTGTGGAGATGATATGCCCAGCGGGAATAATCATACGGATCACAGTTATTGGACGGATAGAAATGATATGCGTAGAAATCCAACGGACAGTCATTTTCTTTTACATATTTGATAAAGCTCTCTTCGATTCCGTCATCATCATTTAAAGTTGTCAGTGTCGGACCACCGATTGGAAGGGTTGGATCCAGTTTTTCTACTGCTTTGGATACACTGTTGTACATCTCATAATACTGATTTGCTGTATTTGGCCAGAAATCCTGTAAATCCGGCTCGTTCCAGATTTCAAAATAATCCAGTGTATTGTAATATCCGTCGTCCCAGCCGAAATCGTAATGCATTACGATATGCTCTGCCATAGTAGTCAGATCCTGTAAGAACTGTGTCCACTCCTCGGTTCCTTCCTCCGGGAACTTATTGTCATCATTCTGGCTGGCACCAAAACGGAAATATACCTCTGAACCAGTTGCAAGAATATTGTCGATGACTTTATCCAGTTCTTCAAAATCATAGCTGGACGGATCATTCAGATCCACTTCGTCATCTGTATCAAAATATTTCGGTACCAGATTGTAAATGATTCCGCAGCCATCGCCCTGTGTGCCGTCGATATCATGTGTACGCACCATATCTACACCCAGTTCGATATAAGCTTTGGATGTTGCACTTCCGGCTTCGCCCGGATCATAATGTGCGCCCTGGAAAGATTTAATCGTTCCGGTCTGATCACCCGCATTAACCGTGATATTTCTGTAATGCTCTGTATTTTCTGTATAACCGGCCTGTGTGGAATAGATATTCATAATATTTTTGTCGCTGTCATATTTTGTATAACCAAGTCCACCCAGATCTTCTGCCTTGATGCAGAGTTTGTTGTCAATGGTATACAGGGTAACTGCCTGATCTGCCACCTTGCCTTTGATGGTACTTGTCTTTACGCTGCCGGTACCCATGGTACTGCTTTCTGTATTAGGACTAAATGACTCATCAAAGTAATAACCATTTGTTCCACTTGTGATCGTAACAGATTTTTTGCTTTTCTGAACGTTAAATCCATATGCGGACAAATCATCTACTACCACATAGATCGTATCCTCCACATCATACGCACGCACTTCATCACCATTGATATAACAGCGATTCTGCTGTACATCTTCAGCTGTCTGTGCAAATGCAGTAACCGGTGCTGCTGCACCCAGACCAGTCAGCATCGCTGCGGTCAGTACCCATGCTGTAATCTTTTTTCGCAACATTTCATTCTCCTCCATTTCTTCAGTTTACCTAAACTCTTTACCATTTTTACCAACATAATTTTGTCTGAAAATATGTTTCGCAAACTGTATCCTCATTATACAAAACAGACCGTCACAGAACCGTCACTTTTCTTGACACAGTTTTACTAATTTTCTACAATAGACTTGGATTTTTGTATCTGCAAAAATGCAGGTTCCATACATTGATCTCTAAATGACAGCCACCTGTATAAAAATATTTTTTTATACTGATAAAAACACTGAGGTAATTTATGAAACGAAAGCTTACTTTTCTGATATCTGCTATTTGTTGTATCCTATTACTTAGCACCTTATCAATTTACTTTTTCCTGAACTGCAGACAAAATGCAATGGGGCAGACATCAGACGGCGTTTTTTCTTTTGAACGCTCTGATAATCCTTTTTATGCCGATTACGAACTGGCTGGGGAATGGGAATTTTATCCGGACAAGTTGATTTTTTCGGCGAATTCTGATGGAAATGTTCCGGGAAATATAGAATCCGCCAATCCCCTGACAATATTTACTGACTGGTATCACAACCGCCTTTCTGTTGCTCCGTCAGAAGAATATGCCAAAACACTTACCTCTACTCTGCCAAACTCTGATGCAGATAAAATATTTATTCCTTCGTCCTACGCGCAGCCCTGGAAACGCCAGCGCATGATAGGAACCTGTGCTTCCTACCGCACCATTATACAGGTAGACCGCTATATTAACATTGATGAAGATAAAATGGCTATCAGTCTGCCAGGTCTTCCCTCCGGCAACTACCGTGTCTACATCAACGGAAAACCAGGAAAAGCCTTTATGGTATCACCATGGTCTTATCCTCTGTACCGCATCGATAACAGTTCGGTAATTGAAGTCGTCATTGAAGTGTCCAACACTTCTGAAATTCTGAATATCTGTCCACGACTGACCAGCCTCGGCCTTACGATGACTTATTTTGATACATACAAAAACAGTTTTATCATCCTGTCATCCATTTTGTTCGCCACCTTTGCGATTTTGCTGTTTTCCATTTTCAGCATTGACCCCAGACGGTTCCGGGGATATTTTCTGACCGGTCTGCTCTTTACTGCTTACTTTTTCATCAACAACTGCTGGATTATCGGCTATATGGAACGCATCACCAATGTGATCCCAATGTTTTTGCTGACCTATATTTCACGGCTTCTGGTACTGGCCTGCTGGGGACTCGCCATCCTGATCTCCCACCATACCGGTCCCCAAAGGTTTTCCCGAAAAATCTACCGCATGTTTACCGGGCTGCTCCTTGGCGCTGCCCTCTGTTTTACGCTGGCACTGTTCCTCCCGGTTTCCGGTGTTTTCGTCGTAACCGGACAGATCCTTCTGCGGTTCCTCGGGATCAGCTGGCTGATCAAAACCTGGCAGGGACTTGATGCGCTCTCTATTGACGGATTTTTATTCCATCTGGGCTACCTGTACCTGCTAACTGGAATGTTTGCAAATTATATTTACAACTCTTTTGGTCTGCCCGGAAAAACATTGTTTCTGCTTCCGGTGTGCATCATCACTTTCGGCTTTCTGATCTTTACGGCAAGCAAACTCTATCAGAAACAGCTGCTGACACATACCCAGAACCTGCTGACCCTGGAAAAAGAAGCTTCCCGCATCCAGACCGCCATGCTTTCGAGCCAGATCCAGCCGCATTTTCTGTACAACACACTGACGACAATTCAAGAAATGTGCTATACGGATCCGGAGCAGGCCGCAGATCTTATCGTTCATTTTTCGAGATATCTGCGCACCAATATTGATTTTATGGATTACACGGACCTGATTCCTTTTGAAAAAGAACTGGAACATATCGAAAATTATCTTTATATACAGAATACCCGGTTTGGCAATGCACTGGTATTTGAAAAAGATATCACCGTGACAGAGTTTCAGATTCCACCACTCTCCGTCCAGCCGTTGATTGAAAATGCCATAAAATACGGCATCCGCAAAAATGGCAATCACGGCACAATCCGGCTGGAGACGAAACAAACTGCTGAAGGCATCTGTATTCTGGTAAAAAACAGCGGTCCCGGTTTTGACGAACAGAAGATCAATCCCCATCACAGTATCCAGAACATCCGCTCCCGCATGGATTATCTGCTACATGGAACACTGATTATTCACTCGCAGGAGGGAGTAGAGGGAACTGTCATGGAACTGTTGCTTCCCTATCAGAATCAAACATAAGATACCCGGTATTTTCCCGAAATCTTGTAAAGCGGACATTCGCAATCCGCTTTCGCTACTTGCTCATGAACGCAGTCGCTTTGCGACCTGTATGTTGGAGGCTTTTCATATGAATTATGTACTTGTAGACGATGAAGAAAGAGCATTAAATCTGCTAAGGATCATGCTCACCCGCTTTGATGGATTTTCAAAAGAAAATGACCATATTTATACCTTTACCCAGCCTGTCGAGGCACTGGATTTTATCCGCAGGACACTTGTGGACGTTGTATTTCTCGACATCGAAATGCCGATGTTAAACGGCATCACTCTTGGAAAACAGATCAGTGAGGAACTGCCTGCGCCACCGGAAATCATTTATGTAACGGCATTTCCGGAATATTCGCTGGATGCCTGGGATATCGGTGCCTTTGGCTACATCCTGAAACCATATGACCCGAAGCAGATCAGTGCGGTATTAAACAGAGTCCTCAAATACCATGCCGCCGCGGCTGAATCTATTGAGGGAAAAACCGGTTTTGACACAGAAAATCATGGCCATACCCCTCCAGATGCAACAGCTGAAAAGAGGAATACACAAATGCACTCCAACAGTCTCCCGCATATCCGCTGCTTCCCGGATTTTGAACTGTTTATAAATAAAACCCCAGTCTCCTTCAAGAGCAGGAAAGCAAAAGAACTTCTTGCACTTCTCGTTCATTATGAAGGAAACTGGGTTCCGATTGATAAAATCACATTCTGTCTGCTGGAAAACTGCGAGGAACATTCCTCCAAAAATTACAGCCGCACGATCCTCTATCGGCTGAAACAGGCGCTTGCACCTTATCATCTGGAACAGATTGTGGAGTCTGCCTACGGTAAAATGCGTGTACATACTGAACAGTTCACCTGTGATTATTATGATTATCTCCAGGGACAGACGGAACTGTTTCAGGGCGATTATATGGGGGAATACCCCTGGGCAGAGACGACCCGTGCCGCCATGTGGACGAAGATGGTTAAATGAAATAACTGTTTTACAAGAAAGTGTGCTCTCGCACACTTACGCGCTTACTATTACGAATAACAGATCTTTCTTGACCGCGCCGAGCACGATTGCGAAGCAACAATTTCTTTTCGTGCGAGTGCGCATCGTTTGCACGAAGTGCTTTTGCTGTCATATCAATCAGCCACAGTAAACAACATATCATTAATCGTCACAGATTCTACCTGTTCCAGATCCAGAATATGGTCAAATCCGATCCATAGATCATTATTTTTTCCATATTCGCCGTAAAATTCATTTTTCACCCGCTGCGACTTACTCTCTATCACATAAGTGCTTCCATCTTTCATCTGTACGGAAATCTCATCATATTCCGGTTCCACATCGGATGCACCCTGATTTGTGATCAACATATCATAGCTGGTCAACGCAAGCTGCTGTTCGCTATTTTCATTCTTCCATGTCAAAGAAGGAATGCTCTCACTTTCTGGTACTGTGATATTTACCAGCTCAGTTTTGCTATCCTTAGTTCCATCCAATTCTTTAAAAATCAGACTTAATGACGCATCTTCCTGTTCAGCTCCTATTACGTTAAATACCATGTAAAACACCTGTGTCTCATCATCACTCGCATCCTTTTCTAAATAAATGCGCCAGTCAGGTGCTTCCTGTCCGGAACTTTCCAGTCCCACCGTCAACCATATATCTGTGTCGGTCGGATTTATTTCCTGTAAGTTTCTGGTTTCCATCGTCCAGTAGTCATATTCCGGTAAAACATCTCCGGTCAGTATATACCATGGTTCTCCTTTTCCGGATACACGATTCACTGTAAACTGCATAATTCCGGAATGCGTTGCCGCACTTCGAACCACCTTGTCAATCTGCACTTCATACTCGGCTCCCTGATAATGGTAGGATGCCTTTGTATTCTCATTTGCACCTGTATCGTTTACATAAGATTCCACCGGTCCCATATTCGTTTCACCAAACAGATTTCCAAATAAATTTGTTTTTTCTGCTGCAAATACCGCACTTCCGGAAATACTCAATGCAATCACTAATGCTGCCACTGCCTTTGTTGGTCTATATGTTCTTTTTTTCATTGTTTTGGCTCCCCTCTCCTGCCGATCTGCCCGTTTCAGAATATTCTGATTCAGCCAGAAATCCGGTCCTTCTTCCGATTCAGCCGGAGTAAGGGATTTTTTTAATACATCATCCAGATTTTTCATAAAACAGAATCCTCCAATTCTTTTCTGAGATATTTCCGTGCACGCATCAGTTTACTTTTTATACTGCTGACCGATTCGTGCATCTGCTCCGCAATCTCTGCTACTTTCAGATTTTCCATGTAGTACAAAAGCACCACTATCCGCAGTTTTTCCGGCAAACGGTTTACGGCATCCTGCACCAGCACTTTCTCCTGATTGGAGATCACCGTATCCTCCACACTGTCTGCTGCCGAAAAATTTTCAATCTGACTTTCTTCCGAAACCGGTACAATGTCTGCAATCTGTTTTCGCCACATTTGCTTGCGGCACTGATTTTTCCACAAATTCACAGCAATACCAAGCAGATAGCTTTTGGGATTCTCCGTATCGTTAACGTTATCCAATTCCCACAATTTTAAAAATGTCTCCTGATACAGATCATCTGCCGTATTTTTATTTTGCGTCAGCCGTTTGCAAAACAGGTAGATATCTCTGCCATATTCGTTGATATATTTTTCCAGCTGTTGTTTCTCCATTTTTAATTAAAACTCCCATTTCTGACGTCTTCCCTGGGTAATCTTAATTACCCTTACACCTTTATATTGTCATAACTTACCGGTTGGTTGCAAAAAAATATCGCAAAACCTGAACAAATTGGTTTTGCGATATTTTTTATACCACTGCTTCAATAATTTTTTTATCATCAATCAGAATCTCATGTACTCCGATTTCTTTTTTCTGATTGAAATTGAAACTGATCATATATCCCTGGTTCACATGATAGGCATCCAGATATTCTGCCAGCTGTTTCTCCCCTCTGGTATTATATTCCTGACCATGCCATATCTTCATTTCAATGATATACTGTTCTCCACGATAATCCACAATCACATCCGTCCGTTTCTGTTCGCGGGTTTCCGCTTCAATGTAATAATTTCCAGTGCCATTGATAATTGGACGTAAATACAGCAAGAAATATTTTCTACCTTCCTGTTCGATAAACGTCTCATCACTATCTCCGTATAAGTCATTAAAATGTATTACAAAACGTTCCAGAATCTGACGCATATTCAAATGTCCATTTACAATAAACTGATTTTTATCTAACAAAGCATCCGAATAAATCTGTTGCTTTTGCATTTCTGAAGTTGACAGATATAAATTATATAACCATGTCTCAAAAATACGATTTGCAATCGCCAGCACGCCATGATTATTTTTCACAAATCCAAACATAGTTGCCACACTGATCGCCGGTTCATAATAATTGTAAGCAATTGCTTTTCCGGTAAATAATAATGACTGTAACATATCATTTAATTCCGGGTAACGATTCAGCTTCTCACTCAATGATTCGAACAATGTATTCTTCTCTGCCAGCAGCATACGAACTGCCGTAAAAAATCCCTGTCTGGTCCACACACTTTTCAATCCGTTTTCGTCATAATTTATAGCAATATCTTCATCCATAATCTGACATAATCGCGAAACAAGAAACGGATATCCTGATGTATGCTGATACAGCAGAATTGCTATTTCATCAACATTCATTCCAGTATGATGATCTTTTTCATATTCCTGAAGCATACCAGCAATCTCTGTTTTCGAAAAGCTCATATCGATTTTAAAATCTGCCGCAATATTCCATGGGCTGTTATATTTATGCTCTTCATCCGGTCTGATCTTGTGTCGGAGATTTTTCACATCATACACTCCGGCTAAAATAACCGATTTGAATGCCGGCTGTTGAAAACGATTGATATACTGGGCACGAAGCTGTCCTAAAAAATCCAAAAAAACCTGATTATTCGATGCACTGTCTACCTCATCGATCATCAAAACAATCGGCTTATCAGAAAATTGACAGATATCTCCAAGCCCCTCAAACAATGGTTTTAATGTAAAATAATCATATCTGTTGTCTACATGATTTTTCAAATCATTCAACGTTTCTTTTAAATCGTCATTTAATGTCGGTTTGCATTTTTTGAACAGCCGTAAAAATGAATGACAGAAAGAAAGTGCAAAAACATTTTCGTTTGCAAAATCAGCACTGCCGAATGTCTGAAAATCCATCAATACAACATAATATTCTGCTTCCAGCAATCGCTTTAACTCGATCAATGTCGTAGTCTTTCCATACTGACGCGCTTTATTGATTGTAAAGTATTTTCCATCATCTACAAGTGCTTTTATCTCCTGCAAACGCTGCACAATGTCTACCATATAATGTTCTTCCGGTATACATACAGCAGTTGTATTGAATACTTTTGACATGATTTCCTCCTGTCTGAATTGTTCTATCATCTACACTGCAAATCGTATTATTACTAACAGTTTATCCCTTTCACTAAACACCGTTTCTTAAAAAATGAAATACCATAACAGAATACTTCGTCGTAATCATCCTCAAATTCTTTCGCATACATCCGATCATCAATCTGAGCAAGTGCTGATTCACAATCTGATAGTGACATGCTCCCACCACTTAAATCACAGA
>ENA-OPDH01000604-OPDH01000604.1-human-gut-metagenome-genome-assembly--contig:-NODE-604-length-28047-cov-4.266505_pt1 | contig 28047 bp, 27 predicted proteins | sample MGYA00241260_ERZ501500 | MGnify/ENA primary metagenome ERZ501500 (study PRJEB25962, sample SAMEA2042519) | human gut metagenome | biome: human gut; feature: human-associated habitat; material: faeces...
GCGGTCCGCGAGGAAAACGGGGAGGCAGTCTGCCGTCATGACGGCGCACACGACGCCCGGCGTCATGGTCCAGGAGGCGTCGGCTTCGGGCGCTCCTTCGACCTCATCGGCATGGACGACCGCGGCGCCGTGCACCTGCGAGAGCCACTTCGGGGCCGAGGGAACGAGCTGTCCCACAATCGTGCGGTTCATGCGCACGCACGCGTCGGCGTCGCCCACGTGCGGGCCCACGTTCAGACCCATGATCCCTTCGGGACCGCCCCAGGGGCCGCTCGAGACGCCGCCCGTGCGGCAGGTGAAGATCCCCTTCACCTTGGGAGAGGTCCCTTCGGGCCATTCGGCCCGGATCATTTCCAATTCCGGTTTTTCCCAGTTGAGCATGATGTTTCCTTTGCGGTCTCGTCGTCAGCGGACGGCGAGGTCGACCAAATCCTTCTCAAAAACCGTCACCGGACGGTCGATGGGGCCGAACCCGATGTCTTCCATCAAATTCGCCATGTCTTCGTCGGGCTCGACGAACCATTCGCGGTATTCGCCCGTGACGGGATGGAGAAATCCGAGGCGCGAGGCGTGGAGCGCCTGACGGTGAAAATCAAAGAGGTTTTCGAGCTTCACGCCGAGTCCGGGCGCGCGGCCGCGGTAGACCTGATCGCCCACGAGCGGGAGGTCCTCGCCCGTCAGGTGAACGCGGATCTGATGCGTGCGGCCCGTGTCGAGTCGGCAGGCGACCCAGGAGACGGGAATGCCTTCGACCTCCGACCAGTCCACCGCGCGGGCGCGGGTCTTGGCGTACTTCGCGCGCACGCCCGTCGACCCCGGAAAGCCCTTGAAGCGCGTGCGGCTGCGCGGATCGCGCCCGATCGGGACTTCGACCGTGAAGTCGCGCGCGGCGTAGCCCAAGGTGATCGCCCAGTATTCGCGCTTCACGGTGCGTTCCTGAAGCTGGCGCACGAGATTCGTCTGCGCGGCGAGCGTCCGGGCGACAACCATGAGGCCCGAGGTGTCGCGGTCGAGTCGGTGCACGATCCCGGCGCGCGGAACGTTCGCGAGTTCGGGATAGCGCCAGAGAAGACCGTTGAGAAGCGTGCGGTCGGGATTCCCCGCCCCGGGATGCACGACGAGCCCCGCGGGCTTCGCGACGACGATCACCGCGTCGTCCTCGTAGACGACGTCGAAGTCGATTCCTTCCTGCGGCGCAAAGGCGAGGGCCTCGTCGATGCGGGGCTCTTCAAGGAGCGCGATTTCGTCGCCGTCCGTCACCTTCTGGCGCACCTTCGTGACGACCGCGCCGTTCACTTCGACGCTGCCGTCTTCGATCAGCTTTTGCAGGCGGGCGCGCGAGACTTCGGGCATGAGCGACGCGAGCACCTTGTCGAGGCGCTCTCCCCAAAAGCCTTCCACCGTGAAAACCGGGAGCAAATTCTCTTCTTCTTCCGAGGCCACCGTCGGCATCGGCTCGCTATAATCGTGGGACTCTTTCTCGACAGTGTTTGTTGTCATGGATTCCAAAATTCCTATGAAACGATTTCTCGTTCGTGCGGCGGCCGTAGCGGTCGCAGCGCTCTCCACGGCGTCCTGCTCCTGGCTTCAGAGCCTGGAAACGGACCCGACGGCCGACAAATTGTATACGGAAGCCCGCGCCGCATTGGACGACAGCAACTGGACACAGGCCAAAGAGTACTATCAGAAGCTTGAAGCGCGCTATCCCTTCGGCCAGTACGCTCAGCAGGCTCAGATCGAATCGATCTACGCCAACTGGAAGGACGGCGACGCGGACGTGGCCATTCAGGCCGCCGACCGCTTCCTGCGCAGCTATCCGAACCACGCCAACAGCGACTACGTTCTCTATCTGAAGGCGCTCGCCACGATGAACGAAAACGACAGCTTCATCGCCTGGCTCCTTCCGGAAGACATGTCGGAACGCGACGCCAACGCGGCGCGCGAAGCCTTCGACATCTACAAGGAACTCGTTCTTCGTTTCCCGCAGAGCCGATTCGCGCCCGACGCCCGTCGCCGCATGCACCGTCTGGTTCTCGCGCAGGCTCAGCACGAACTGCGGACCGCGCAATATTACTACGAGCGCCACGCTTATGTCGCCGCGATCGAGCGTGCGCAGCGCGTCGTTCGCGAATTCCAGAACACCCCGATGCGCGACGACGCGCTTGAGTTGATTCGCACCTGCTACGAAGAGCTCAAGATGGACGACCTCGCCAAGGACACGCAGCGTCTCATCGACATCAACAAGGGCCGTGAAAAGACCGTCCGCTGACGTTCTTTCCCGCCTGAAACACCAAACCCTCGACGATCGACCGCCGAGGGTTTTCCGTTTTATGGGAGTCGGACCGGTTTCACCGGCGCCCGCTCTCACCCCACCTTTTTCTCGAAGGCGAGCGCTTCGCGCCGGCCCTCTTCCATGTCGAGGGTCTTCAAAACGACGATCGCGGCGAGAAAGAAGAGTCCCGTGATCGCGATCGCGAGCCGGTGGTTGTTTCCCGACACCCAGGTGACCGCTCCGTAGGTGAGCGGCCCCACGATGTTTGCGAACCACAGCGCCATGTTCCAGAACCCGTAGAACTCGGCCGATCGCGCCGCGGGCGACAGGACCGCCACCATGGCGCGGCCCGCCGACTGCGACGAACCCATGGCGATGCCCGCGAGGTTAGCCGCGATCCAGAACTGCACGACGCCCTCGCTCGTCGCGGCGACGACGATCATCGCGACCCAGATCCAGAGCGTGAGCATGAGGCTCTTCTTGTGGCCGATCTTGTCTTCCACGTAGCCGAAGCCGAAGGCCCCGACCGCCGCCGTGATGTTGACGAGAAAGACGAGGAAAATCGAATCGTTGAGCGTAAAGCCCATCACGGCCGTCGCGTAGACGGCGGAAAGCGTGATGACGACGCTCACGCCGCACTGATTGAGAAAGCCCGTGAGCGTCAGGCGTCCGAAGTGCTTCAGCTGCGGCAGGGCCGAGGCGGTCTTCTTGAGACTCGCCATCGAGTCCGAAAAGAGCGCGGCCGCCCGCGGAGCGTCGGGTTTGGGCACCGCGCGCTCCTTGAGCCACGCAAAGGTCGGCACCGTCGCGACGGCGAAGACGATCCCGGTGATCCAGAGCGTTCCCGCGACCGATCCGTCGAAGTCGAGCCCCCAGAGCTCCGGCCCGAAGGTGACGAGAAGAAGCGAGAGCCCGAGCGTCACGAGGCCCCCGCAGTAGCCGAAGGACCAGCCCCAGCCCGAAACCTTGCCGACGCCCTCGTCGCTCGCGATTTCGGGTAGGAAGGCGGAATTGAGCGTTTCGCCGATGTTGAAGGCGAGGTTCGCGAGAACGATCATGAGCGCCGCCCAGACGATCGTTCCCTCGCCCGTGAGCGTAAGCCCGAAGGTGGCGGCGATGCAGACGACGGTCGCGATGAAGAGGCCCGACCTCTTTTTGGCGTGCGCGTCGGCGAGCGTTCCGATGACGGGCATGACGACCATCCCGATCGCGCTCGAAACCGCAATGATGACCGTCCAGAGAAGCGTCGCCCAGGAGGCGTTGCCCGCCACGACGTTCACGAAGTAGGCGTTGTAGACGGCGGTGTAGCCGGAATGGGCGAAGTCGAAGGCGGCCCAGCCGAAGACTTCGCGGGGCGCGACCCCCGGGCGCAGGGAGGATTTCGGAAAAAACATCAAGCGGAATTCCTTTCGAGCGCCGTGCGCACGAGCGTCTGCAGATGCGCGAGCACGCTTCGCGCGAGCGATCGGATGCTGTAGCCCCCTTCGAGAACGCTCACGAGGCGCCCTTCGCAGAGGTCCTCGGCCTCTTCGGTGAGGCGCCGCGTAAGGTAGGCAAAGTCCATTTCGGCGAACTTGAGCTGAGCCATGTGCTCTTCGTTGTGCGCGTCAAAGCCCGCGGAAAGCAGCATGAAGTCGGGGCGGAAACTGCGCAGTTCCGGAATCCAGACCTCTTCCAGAAGGGTTTTCAGGTCGTTGCCGTCGGCCCCGGCGGCAAGCGGCGACTGCGTCACGTTGGCAGGAACGGGCGTCATCCTGCGGTCCGGATAGAGCGGCCACTGAAAGAGACTCCAGAAGTGCAGGTTCTCGCGCCCCGCCAGGATCTCTTCCGTTCCGTCGCCGTGGTGGGCGTCGAAGTCGAGCACGGCGACGCGGGGAAAGCCCCTCAGCTGGGCGTAAAGCGCTCCGATCGCAACATTGTTGAAGTAGCAGAACCCGCCCGCTCGCGCAGGTCCCGCGTGGTGTCCGGGCGGGCGTACCGCGCAGAAGGCGTTGCGGACCTTTCCTTCCTTCACGGCGTCGACGGCGGAGACGACCGCGCCCACGCTTTTGGCGGCCGCCTCGAAAATGCCCGGGCCCACGGGCGTGTCGGGAAGCTTGAAGCGCTCGAGATCCTCGGGCGTCGCCCGAGACTGCGAGATGCGGCGAAGCGACTCCACGTAGTCGGCGTCGTGCGCAAGGCGCAGATAATCGTCGTTGGCGGGACCGCACTCGAAGCGCTCGACCAGATCGTCGAGCCCCAGAACCATCATCCGGCTTTCGATCGCGTCGATTCGTTCCGGAGTGTCGGGCGCCTCTTCCATCGGGTTGGGACGAAGCACCGAGTCGTGTGTGAAGTAGCCGGTTGGGTGGGTCATGATTGCGTTCAAAAGGCTTTTTTCTTGAAGGTTAGCACGCGGGAGCGCACTTTCAGGCGGTTCTTCGCAAAGAATTCGAGGACTCTCCCCCTCCCTACGGAATGTCACAATTTATCCTTGCGCGAAACGGGGCTTCGTTCGCGGCGCCGCTAGAATCAAAGGGTTTTCACGCAGTCTCGGGTTTTCTTCATGTCGTTACGTTCCACGTTCATGCCGCTTGCGCTCTCGGTTTCGCTTTTGGCGGGGCCAGTTCTTAGCGCGGCCGAATCCCCCGCGCCCGCTCGGGAGAAGACCTCGTCCGAAGCGCCCGCCGCCGAGAAAAAGGAGGCCGCGCCCTCCAAAGCGGCCGAAAAGACGAAGAGCGCGTCCCGCGTGAAGAACTACGTTCTGCGCGAGGACGTCCTCGACTACCTTGCGCAGGTCTCGAAGAACGAAAACATTCCGTTGGACTGGCTCAAGAAAGAGGTGGCCGCCGCACGCTATTCGCCGCTCACGCAGAAGTATTCGACGCCGAAACCCAACGCCAACCGCAAGACGACGCCCGAGCGCAACTTCGCGCTCTACAAGCGCAATCTCCTTACCGAAGAACGCATCGCCGACGGCGTCGACTTCGTAGCGCGAAACCGCGCAACGCTCGAGCGCCTCGAAAAGGAACTCGGCGTCGACCGCCACGTCGTCGCGGCCGTGATCGGAATCGAATCGATATACGGCAAGAACATGGGACGCTTCCGAGTGATCGACGCCCTCATGACGCTCTCCTTCGACTACACGCGTCGTGCGTCCTACTACAAAAAGGAACTCGCCGCCTACCTCGCCTACTGTCACCGCGAAGGACTTTCCGTCACGACCGTACGCGGCTCCTTTGCCGGTGCGATCGGGCTCGGTCAGTTCATGCCCACTTCGCTTTTTGCCTATGGAAAGGACGGAAACGGCGACGATCACGTCGACATCGTGGAGTGTGAGGCGGACGGCGCGGCCTCGGTCGCGAACTTCCTTCTCCAACACGGATGGAAGCGCGGGGAAAAACCTCTCTATCCGGCCGAAGCCGACGCGGAAATCTTCCGCGCGACCGCTTCGGGCGGGATCAAGGCCCACACGACCGTGGGGGCGCTCCTCAAGGCGGGCGTGAGGCCAAAGGGCGGCTGGACGCTCCCCGAAGGAGACGCGGCCCTCCTTGTCGACCTGCCCTGGATCCTCGCAGACGACAAGAAGGGCGTCGACTACTTCGTGGGAACCCCATCCTTCAGCGCGATTCTTCACTACAACCGCAGCTACTTCTATGCGGCGGCCGTTTCGATGCTCGCCGACGAAATCCGCTCGCGCGAGATCGCGATCGAGAAGGCCCGCCGGCCCGCCGAAGAACCTGCTGTCCAGCCCTCCGACGCGCCCAAGGCCGTGCAGTCCTGAGGAAGAAGCAGCGGACGACAAAACGCGAACGCCCCGACCGTTTGGTTTCGGGGCGTTCCGGTTTCGGACGTGTCCGGCAATCAGCCGAGCATCATCTTGTCGGAGACGGCGTCGCCCGCCTCTTCGAAGAGCCGCAGAAGATCCGCGGGCGTGAGCTTTTTCTTTTCCTCGCCGCGCACGTCGACGACGGGCGCGCCGTTGTGCATCATGACGAGACGATTGCCGAAGCGAAGCGCGTCGCGCATGTTGTGGGTGATCATGAGGGTCGTGAGCTTTTTGGCGGTCACGATCCGTTCCGTCATGTCGAGCACCTTCGCGGCGGTCTTCGGATCGAGCGCCGCCGTGTGTTCGTCGAGAAGCAGAAGTTCGGGACGGCGAAGGGTCGCCATGAGAAGCGTCACCGCCTGGCGTTGTCCCCCCGAGAGCAGTCCCACGTGCGCCGTTAGGCGGTTTTCGAGTCCGAGACCGAGTTCGGCGAGGAGCGTCCGGAATTCCTCGGTCTTTTCCTTCTTCTCGCTCCACGAGAGTCCGGGACGATCGCCACGTCGCGCCGCCATGGCGAGGTTTTCCTCGATCATCATGTTCCCGGCCGTCCCCTTCATCGGGTCCTGAAAGACGCGCCCGATGAGGGCCGCTCTGCGGTGTTCGGGCATCTTCGTGATGTCCTTTCCCGCAAGGATGATGCGGCCTTCGTCGACGGGAAAGACACCGGCCACGGCGTTGAGGAGCGTCGATTTTCCGGCCCCGTTGCTGCCGATCACCGTGCAGAAGTCCCCGTTCTCCAGTTTGAGGTTCACGTTGCGCAGCGCCGTCTTTTCGTTGGGCGTGCCGCGAAAGAAAGTCTTGCTGACGTTTTCGATGGTGAGCATCTTCGGGACTCCTTACTTGCGGGCGGCCGCCACTTTGGATTTGATGAGGGGAAGACTGAGCGCGATGGCGACGAGCACCGCTGTGAAGAGCTTGAGGTCGTTCGGGGGCATGCCCATTTCAAGCACCGCCGCAATGACGAGTCGATAGACTATCGAACCGAGAACCACCGAGACGAGCCGCATCTTGAAGGTGGAGGCTCCGAAGAGCACCTCGCCGATGATGACCGAGGCAAGGCCGATCACGATCGTCCCCACCCCCATGCCGACGTCGGCAAAGCCGTTGTTCTGCGCGACGATGGCGCCCGAAAGCGCGACGAGGCCGTTCGAGATGACGAGCCCGAGAACCATCATGCCGTCCGTGTTGATCCCCTGCGCGCGGGCCATCTGGGCGTTGATCCCGGTCGCGCGGACGGCGGTGCCGATCTCGGTGCCGAAGAACCAGTAGATGATCACGCCCACGACGACGGCGAAAAGAAGGCCCACGACAAGCCCCGCCTGCGGGACCGTGAGACCGAAGGACTCAAAGAGCGTGAAGAGCGTCGTCTCCTGCAGCAGGCCGACATTGGCCTTTCCCATGACGTGAAGATTGACCGAGTAGAGGCCGATCATCGTGAGAATCCCGGAGAGGAGGACCGGAATCCGAAGTTTCGTCGTGAGATACCCCGTCACGGCGCCTGCGCAGCACCCCGCCACAATGGCAAGGAGAACGGAGACCGTGATGCCGAGCCCCGCGACGATGCCCGTCGCGGCCACGGCCGCGCCGAGCGGAAAACTGCCCTCGACCGAAAGGTCCGCAGCGTCGAGCACGCGGAAGGAGAGGAAGACGCCGAGCGCCAGAATGGACCATTGGAGGCCCTGTCCCACTGTGGAGAGCAAAAGATCGAGCATGATGAGTTCCTTCTTTGTTGTCGGTACCTCGGGGAGCACGGGTCAGTAGAGGCTCACCGTCGGTTTTATGGAGAGGCGCCCTCCCTCGGGAAGGCGCCACGCGTATGCCGTCACTTCACGGTTTCCGCCGTCTTGAGGATGTCCTCGGGAATCTGAATGCCCATCGTCTCGGCCGTCTTCAGGTTGACGAGCACCTTTTCGGCCTTCTGCGACTGAATCGGCATGTCGGCGGGCTTCTTTTTGCCGTCGAGGATGTCGGCGCCCATGGCGCCCGTCATCTTGCCGAGCGTGTAGTAGTCCACGGCAATGGAGGCGAGAATGCCCGCGCGGACCATGCCCCCTTCGCCCGCCACCGTCGGAATGCCCGCTTCAAAGACGGACTTCATGAGAACGGGTACGGCGCTCGCGATGATGTTGTCGGTCGGAAGGTAGAGACCCCCAACCTTCCCCTTGAGGCTCGCCACGGCCTGCTGAATGTCGTTGACGCTCGAAACGGAGGCTTCGACGACTTCCACGCCCGCGGCGGAGGCGGCCTTCTTGAGAAGCTCGATCTGATAGGTGGAGTTGATTTCGCTCGAATTGTAGATCGTGCCGATCGCCTTGGTGTCGGGCGCGAACTTCATGAGAAGCGCAAACTGTTCGGCGACGGGATTGATGTCGGAGACGCCCGTAACGTTGCCGCCGGGTTTTTCGTTCGAAGCGACGAGCTTGGCGACTTCGAAGTTCGTGACGGCGGTCGCCACGATCGGAATCGTCTTCGTGGCCGCGGCGAGCGTCTGCGCGGCGGGGGTCGCGATCGCAAAAAGAATCTTCGAATCGTTCGAGACAAAGCGCGCTGCGATGTTCTGCAGATTCGACTGATCGGCCTGCGCGTTCTGGCGATCGATCGTCACGTTGACGCCTTCCTTGTAGCCCCGCTCGGCGAGCGCGTCTACGATCCCGCGGTTCGCGGCGTCGAGAGCCTCATGTTCCACCAGCTGCACGATCCCGATGGGAATGAGCGTCTTGCCGCCCTGTTGGGCGGCCTCCTCTTTGCCGCACCCAGAGAGTCCGCCCACGATGGCGGAACCCGTCAGAGCTACGGCGACGGCAATTAAACTGCGGCGTCCGATCATATCTGTTTCCTCTTTTCGGTCGAATGGTTCGGCAGGCCTCTTCCCGTCCTGCGAGAAGGCCTTTCAGTCAGTATGGAGGGAAGCGTGAAAAAAGGGGAAGGCTCTAGAAGATGAGGCTTAGAACTTTGTACCTAACCCATTTACGAAAACGCAAGAAACCCGTCATCTTCATCCAAATTGCGGGGGCACGCCCAAATTTTTCCGAGTACGACTCCCGATCCCGTCACAAGCCTGAAGGCTACCCGAGACATTCGGCGACTCTGGAAAATCCGAGGCTTGCCTCGGGTTTCCTCAAATGAAACTCGGCACTCTTTCTTTGCACAGTCCGTTCGGTGCAAAGTACGACCGAACCGCTCGTCCCATCGGCGTTCGGACATTCCGACACAAAGGAGAACACCATGCAAAAACGCGAATTCCAGAAGGGCGGTCTCGCCGCGTTCGGCGGCTTCGGCTTTCTATCGGCCGCAGGCGCCTCGGAGAAATGGCCCGCAACCGAAGAAATTCAATGGGACGAAACCTGGGACACCGTCATCGTGGGCTCGGGCATTGCCTCGACCTGAGCGGACAACGAAGCCCTCGGCCAGGGGCGAAGCCCGGATCGCTGATTGGAACGGACGACAAGCCAAAGAAGGAGTGAAAATCGACGCACCTAAAATACGTATCATTACTTATATTTGGTGCGTATTTCTTACTAATTCCCCTGATGCTTCCGATGCATTCCGCTTGAGGTCTTCCGAAGAAGAAAATTTCTTCCTTTTCTACATACAGACTAACCCTCAAACCCCCTCGCCGTGAAGCTATCCCTTTGCTATGATCCGAGTCGACCGAAATCGGATGTTTTGCCTAGGCGAACGACGATCGGTCAGGCGCCCGACGGCGGGCGCCGCAGACCGCGGGGGCGGCGCCACAACCTTCACAAACAGTCGTCCCTCTTAAAACGCACGCGGGTGAAAGGCGCGTGCCAATGGGCTGTCTTTTTACATGATTTTAGGTGTCCTGCTCGGCGTCGCCGCCGGAGCGCTCTGGGGGCTCATTTACATCGCCCCGCTTCTCCTGCCGGAGTACAACCCCGTGCTCATCGCACTGGGCCGATTCATCGCTTTCGGGGTCGTGTCGCTCCCCTGCCTTCTCTTTTTCCGGCAGGAACTGCGAAAGTTCACCCGAGCGGACGTCATCGAGGCGTTCCGACTTCCCTTCTTCGGAAACGTCGTCTTCTACTGTCTTCTCACGATCTGCATCCGTCTCGCGGGGGCGCCGCTCGCGGGCATGTTCATGGCCGTGATCCCCGTGCTCGTCGCGATCGTCTCGAACATCCGCTATCAGCGTGAAGGACGCGGCATTTCCTGGGGCGCGATTCTGCCGCCCTTGTGCGTCATCTTCGCGGGCCTCGTCATCGCGAACTGGACCGAATTCGAATACATGCAGCGCTCGGGCCAGGCCACGGGTCTGGAATTCTGGATCGGCGTCGGCTTCGGCATCGCCGCCGTGATCGCGTGGACGTGGTTCTCCATCAAGAACGCCGACTGGCTTCTCACGCATCCGCTTCACAGCTCCAAGGCCTGGACGGCGCTTCAGGGCGTGACGGTTCTTCCCGTGGCGGTGCTTCTTTTCGTCATCGCCGCCTGGCCGCTCGGCTTCATGGACGTCTCCCAGGGCACCTTCGGGGCCGACCCGATCCGCTTTCTCTGGGTCGCGCTCATGATCGGCTTCCTCTGCAGCTGGGTCGCCATGCTCGCCTGGAACGAAATGAGCCAGAGGCTTTCCCGCCGCGCTCGGCGGACAGCTCATCGTGTTCGAATCGGTTTCGTCCGTCATCTACGCCCTCATCTACCGCGGCGAATGGCCGACCCTCACGATGACGATCGGCTTCTTCATTCTCATGGCGGGCGTCACGGGGTCGCTGCACGTCTTCCGCAACACCAAGGAACTCGCCGCCCCGAAGCCCAAGGCGCTCGCGCGCCGACAGGCCGCCGCCGGTCAGAAGGCCTGAGAAAGCCTTTCTTAAGAGAAAGCCCGTGTTGCCTTGCGGCGCACGGGCTTTTTGTTGTTCTTCTCGGCAATCCGTCAGACGATTTCGACGTTGAGGGACCCCACGCCGTTGACGCCGGCGCGGATGCGGTCGCCCGAACGAACGTTGCCCGCGCCCCCGGGCGTACCCGTGAAGACGAGATCGCCCGGAGCGAGCGTCACGAAGCGCGAGAGTTCCGCGATGAGGTCAAAGGGATCGAAGATCATCTCGTCGGTGTTTCCCGACTGGCGCTTCTGATTGTTGACGTAGAGCCACAGGTCGACGGGCTCGGGGTACGGTACGCGCGTCTTCGGACGTACGTGCGTCACGGGAGCGGCCCCTTCGAAATTCTTGCCGAAGGTCCAGGGACGCCCCTTGGCGGCGGCCTCCCGCACGAGGTCGCGCCGCGTGAAGTCGATCCCGGCGCACCACCCCCAGACGGCCTCTTCGGCCTCTTCGCCCTTGATGCCGTCCACCAGCATTTTGCCGCCAATATAGCCCAGCAGTGCCAGTGCGATCCACGGGATGAACTTTTCAAACGAAGAGAACAGCTCCACAATGGTGTGCACGCACACCCAGCCTGTCATGGGCATCACGGCCTGAAAAAGGGCAAAGGTGCCCGCGATCCTGCACATGGTTCCCCTGCTCATGCGGGGGTCGTGCAGGCCGTTTGCCATAGATACCGAGAACGCATCCATTGCAAGGCCCACGCCCAGCAGGGCACTGTTGAGGAAAAATACAAAGCTCCATTCCATATTGTCTGCCTCCTGAATCTGACCAGAATATCGGGCAATACAAAACCCGGTCTCGGGCGCACATGTACGTCCGGGACCGGGTGATTTTTTGAAACCAACTCCATGTGCACGGGCGCTGTTCTATGCGCCAAAAACACATGAGTCTCGCAAATGAAAGCAAGCCAGACCGGAACCAACGGTCATCATGTTGACTTGCTGCGCCCTGCAAAAGCGCCTGCTACTCCCCCACGGGTATTTGTGATTGTTTTGCCATTGTAGCATATCTTTGCAGGGAAGTCCAGACAAACCTGCACGGTTACACGGTATTTTTCCATCGGCGGGCAAAATACCAGTCCTGTGAAATAATAAAACACAGGGTGTTGCCCAGTGCTCTCAGGGTAACAGCATGTTCCTGACGCAAGGCCCGGCGGGCGCAGCGCTCGTACTCCCGCGCCTGCTGCATCCGGGCACTCCGGCGCTCTTCGGCGGTCAGGTGCATTCCCACATCGATCAGGGAGTGCAGCAGTGCCCAGTACAGCTCACACAGCGAACCCGTGATGCCGTGGCGGCGGACGCACTCGAACACGGTATAGTTTGCTTCCACACGGTCGAGATTGCGCAGGGTGACTTTGCTGTTGACGATGCTGCCCGCCACCTTGCGGTAAAGGTACAGCGCATCCGGGATATTCGCGATTCTGTCCGCTTTTTCGTAGGCGTAGGCGATCAGCAGGGTGTCCTCGTTCAGCTTGCCCTCTGCAAAGCGCAGCTGCGCAAAAATGCTGCGGTGGTACAGCTTGTTCCACACCACCATGTAGGGCAGAAGGGTGCTGTGCTCCAACGCCTGCTCCGGGGTCAGCACCTCCCGCCGCACATGCAGATACTGCTCCCGGATGGGGGTCAGGGCTTCGTCCACCTGCCGGTAATTGCACACGGCCATCTGTGCACCGGCCTCCTGCGCCGCATGGTAAAGCTTTGCGCAGAAGTCCGGCATGATGGTGTCGTCTGAATCCACAAAGGCGATCCATTCGCCCTCTGCCGCGTCCAGCCCGGCATTGCGTGCCACGCTCAGGCCACGATTCTTCTGGTGGATGACCCGGATGCGGCTGTCCTTTGCCGCTGCGGCATCGCACAAAGCAGGGCAGCTGTCCGGAGAGCCATCGTCCACCAGGATCAGCTCAAAATCCGTGAAGGTCTGGGCAAGGATGGAAGAGATGCAGGCGCTCAGAAAACGCTCTGTCTTATATACCGGCACGATGATGCTGATCTCCGGCTGTTTTTTATGTTGTTCCTGCACAATAAACTCCTCATTGCTTCAGGTCGTTTTCTGCCGTCTTTCCGCCCTTTTGCGGCATAGATCCAGATAACTGCAGGCCGATGCAGCGCAGATCACTGCCGCCCACAAATTTTTTAGTGTTACGCCGCGGGCTTGCATCAGCCGATGGCGGGCTGTACGCTCATACGCAAAGGCTTCCTTCATCCGGGGGCTTTTGCGCTCTTCCGGTGTCAGGTGCAGCCAGATGTCCCACACGGCAGTCAAAATCGGGCGATAGGCTGCACACAAAGCATCCCGGATGCCGTTTTGGTACAGCACATCAAACAGGCGGTACCATGCTTCCACCCAGTCCAGTGTTTTCAAGGTAGTCTTGCGGTGCATGGCACTGCCGGTAACGATGCGGTAATTGTATAAAAAATCCCATACACCGCAGGCAGAAGCCGCTCTTGCGTAAATGACCGGCATGAGACAGGTATCTTCAAACGCCTTGTTTTCTGGATAGCGCAGATTTTCCAGCAGTTTTCGGCGATAAAGCTTATTCCACGGAACCTGAAAATCCGACACCACCATCCGGCGCAGAACTTCCTCCTGCGGCAAAAACTCGTTCAAAAGGCGATGTTCTCCGCCTGCAAGCGTTTTGCCCGTTTCATCAATGCACTGACTGCTGCAGATAGCAAAATCTGCACCCGTTTCCAGCGCTGCCTTATGCATTTTTTCCAGATATTCTGGTGCTGCTGTATCATCCGAATCCACAAATGCGATCCAATTTCCCTGTGCTGCATCCAGACCCGCATTGCGGGCTGTGCTTACACCGCCGTTTTGCTTATGGATCACCCGCACGCGGCTGTCCCTTTTTGCTGCTGCATCGCACAGGGCAGGGCAGTTGTCCGGTGAGCCATCGTCCACAAGGATCAGTTCAAAATCTGTAAAGGTCTGAGCGAGGATGGAATCAATACACTCATTCAGATATTTTTCCACCTGATACACTGGCACGATGATGCTGATCTCCGGTTTTCCACTTTCTGTTCTTTCACTCACAGTATTTCTCCTTCCGCTGTCATGCCCCATATTTATACGCAAAGAACCATTTTGGATTCAGGATGCACAAAGCAGTTTCCAGTTGATTACGCAGCGTGAAACCGCCTGCGCGGCTCAACTCGTCCTTTGCTTTTGCCACACAGGCGGCAGCCTGCTGCACCTGTTCGCTTTTGCGTTCTTCCTGTGACAGTTTTCTCTTGAGTTTACGGAAGATGCGCTTTGTAACTGTATACTGCAGGCAGGCTTCATCATATTTTCGGTATTTCATTGTATACTGAAACAGCGCATAGTTTGCATGGACTTCTTCCAGATTTTTCAGGGTTACAGCCGCGTGCATAATGCTTCCCGAACGCAGCCGATATTGATAAAGAGGCTCCGCCACACAAGCTGCTTTATTTACCCGTTCCAAAATTTCCGGTGCAGTGAATGCATCTTCATAATTTTTTCCTTCTGGAAAACGAATTTTCTCAAATACTTCGCGGCGGCACAGTCGTGTCATTACCATATAGAACGGTGACAGCTGGATACGGTGAACGATTTCTTCTCTTGAGAGAACTTCGTCTTTTAAACAATGTTCCTGATAACTGTCCAGTGCTTTATTTTCTTTCATGCGCAGAATATTGCACACAGCCATTTCCGCCCCAGCCTGCACTGCAGCATGAAGCATTTTTTCACAGAAGGTAGGGTCGATCATATCATCTGAATCCACAAAGCCAAGCCAATTTCCCCGTGCAACATTGATTCCGGCATTTCTTGCCCCGCTCAGCCCCTTATTCTGCTGGTGGATCACCCGCACGCGGCTGTCTTTTTCTGCCGCAGCATCACACAGGGCAGGGCAGTTGTCCGGGGAGCCATCGTCCACCAGGATCAGCTCAAAATCCGTAAAGGTCTGTGCCAGAATGGAATCAATGCATTCGTTCAGGTATTTTTCCACCTGATACACCGGCACGATGATGCTGATCTCCGGGGATTTTTTTTGCTCTGTCATGTTCCTTAAACCACTTTCTGTGTTTATTTTTATTCCTCACACGCTATTTCTATTATACATGGTTTGGATGGATTTGAAAAGAAGCCGCCGTGCAGAAATCTCTGCGCGGCGGCTTCTTTCAAATCTTATTGTGTTTTCAAGGTTTACTCTTCGCCCTTATCGTCGGCTTCCGGGGCTTCTGCAGCGGCGGCAGCATCTGCAGCTTCCATGGCGGCAAGCTGCTCGGCAGTCGGCTCTGCATCGGCATCGGAGGTGTCGATCTGCTCGGTCTGGGCCTCGTCGTCGTGGTCGGTGCGGGCAAGCACCATCACCTTGTCGTTCTCACCCAAGCGCATCACCCGCACGCCGGAACCGTAGCGGCTCTGCAGCGGGATCTCGTTGGCGTGCAGACGGATGATGATGCCCTCCTGACTGCTCAGCAGCACATCGTCCACGTCGTCCACGATCTTGACCGCAGCCACCTTATCCTTGGCGGCATCGTAGTTGCGGATGCCCTTGCCGCCGCGGGCGGTGATACGGTAGGTGTCGATGTCCGACCGGCGGCCCTTGCCGTTCTCGGTGACGGTGAGCACCGTGCCGCCCTCGCGGCAGATGCACACACCCACAACTTCATCGCCCTCGGCCAGACGGATTGCGCGCACGCCGTGGCCGCTGCGGCCCATGGGACGTGCATCGGCTTCGTTGAAGCGGATGGCTTGACCGTTGCGGGTGGCAACGATGAGCATGTCGTGGCCGGAGGTCAGGCGGGTCCATGCCAGAGCGTCGCCCTCGTTCAGGGCAATGCCGATCAGGCCGGACTTACGGATGTTAGCATACTGCTCCAGCGGGGTGCGCTTGATGAGGCCCTGCTTCGTGACCATGGTCACAAAGCCGCCCTCGGTGTCGGCTTCCTTCGACTGGCAGATCATGTTGGTGACCTTTTCGCCCTCGGCCAGCTGCAGCAGGTTGACGATGTTGCTGCCCTTGCTGGTGCGGCTGCCCTCGGCGATGGTGTAGCCCTTGATGCGGAACAGGCGGCCCTTGTCGGTGACAAAGAGCACATAGTCGTGGGTGGAGCCTACGAACATCTCCTGCACGATGTCCTCTTCCTTGCGGGTCATGCCGGAGATGCCGCGTCCGCCGCGGCGCTGTGCCTGATAGGTGGCCTTGAGCTGACGCTTGATATAACCGGCCTCGGTCAGGGTGTAGACACACTGCTCCTCGGCGATCAGATCCTCGATATCCACCTCACCGGTCACGGACTGGATCTCAGTGCGGCGCTCGTCGCCGAAGCGCTTTTTCATTTCCAGCAGCTCTTCCTTGACGATGGCAAGCACACGGGCGTCATCGGCCAGAATGGCTTCCCAGTTCTCGATCTTGGCCTGCAAGCTGGCAAGCTCTTCCTCGATCTTCAGGATCTCAAGGCCTGCCAGACGGCCCAGCTGCAGCTTGACGATGGCATCTGCCTGCGGGTCGTCAAAGCCGAACTGCTCCATGATGGCAGCCTTGGCCTCTGCCATGCCGCCCTTGCAGGCGCGGATGGTGGCGATCAGCTCGTCCACGATGTCGGTGGCCTTCTTCAGGCCTTCCAGAATGTGGGCGCGCTCCTTGGCCTTTTTCAGGTCGTACTGGGTGCGGCGGCGCACCACCTCGTCCTGAAATTCCACGTATTTCTGAAGCATCTGCTTCAGGGTGAGGACTTTCGGCACCTTGTGGTCGATGGCCAGCATGATAACGCCCACGGTATCCTGCAGCTGGGTGTACTGGTACAACTGGTTCAGGATGACCTGTGCGTTGGCGTCCTTGCGGATGTCCACCACGATGCGCATGCCCTTGCGGTTGGTCTCATCGTTCAGACCGGTGATGCCCTCAATGCGCTTTTCCTTGACAAGGTCGGCCATGTTCTCAATGAGACGGGCCTTGTTGACCATATACGGAATTTCCGTAATGATGATCTGGGTGCGGCCGTTCTTGGTCTCCTCGATGGTGGCGCGGCCCCGCAGGGTGATCTTGCCCCGGCCGGTGGCGTAGGCGGCGCGGATGCCGCTGCGGCCCATGATGATGCCGGCAGTGGGGAAGTCCGGGCCCTTGATGTATTCCATCAGGCCGGGCAGATCGATGTCCGGATCGTCGATATAGGCGATGCAGCCGTCAATGACCTCGCTCAGGTTGTGGGGCGGGATGTTGGTGGCCATGCCGACCGCAATGCCCTGACTGCCGTTGACCAGCAGGTTGGGGAAGCGGCAGGGCAGCACGCTGGGTTCCTTCTTGGTCTCGTCAAAGTTGGGGTCCCAGTCGATGGTGTCCTTCTCGATATCGGTCAGCATCTCCACCGCCATGCGGCTCATGCGGGCCTCGGTGTAACGGTAAGCAGCCGGGGGGTCGCCGTCCACAGAACCAAAGTTACCCTGACCATCCACCAGCGGATAGCGCAGAGAGAAGTCCTGTGCCAGACGGACCATGGCATCGTAGACCGATGCGTCGCCGTGGGGATGGTAGGAACCCAGCACCGCACCAACGGTGTCGGCGGATTTGCGGTAGGGATGGCTGGGGTCGTTGCCGCGCTCGTGCATGGTGTACAGAATGCGGCGGTGAACAGGCTTCAAACCGTCGCGCACATCGGGCAGGGCGCGGGACACGATGACCGACATGGAGTAGTCCAGGAATGCGGTCTCGATCTCCTTTTTCACATCGCGGATGATCTTTTTGGTTCCGCTGCCCGGTATCATCACATAATCTTCTTCCATTGTTTCCTCCGTAGGATCATACCCTCTCAGTCAATGCCTTACGGCATTGCCAGCTCCCCCGAAAAGGGGGAGCTTTTTTTGCGTGAGAAGGAAAAGTTTATCTTTTTGCCTGAAGACTCCCCCCTTGAGGGAAGACTTCCCCCGCTCCGGGACAGATTCTCCCCGGCCGGGGAGAAATGTCACCGCAGGTGACAAAGAGGGGAACGGATGTCACCGTAGGTGACAAAAGGGGGAATCTGGCGCGTCAGCGCCTGAGAGGGTTTTCTTACACGTCCAGCTTTGCGTACTGGGCGTTGGTCTCGATAAAGCGGCGGCGCGGCTCCACCTGATCGCCCATCAAGATAGTAAAGGCTTCGTCGGCCTTCTCGGCATCGTCAATGGTGATCTGCACGATCACGCGGTTATCGGGGTTCATAGTGGTCTCCCACAGCTGTTCGGGGTTCATCTCACCAAGGCCCTTATAGCGGTTCACCTTTGCGCCGGGCATCTCCTGCGAAAGCACGGCCATTTCGGCATCGTTGTAGGCGTACTTGATGGTGTTGCCCTTCTGCACCTTGAACAGAGGCGGCTGGGCCACATACACATGGCCCTGCTCAATGAGCGGGCGCATATAGCGGAAGAAGAAGGTGAGCATCAGGGTGCAGATGTGGGAGCCATCCACATCGGCATCGGCCATGATGAACACTTTATCGTAGCGCAGCTTGGAGATATCGAACTCGTCACCAATGCCGCAGCCCAGTGCCAGCACAACGGGCATCAGCTTGTCGTTGCCGTAAATTTTATCGGCGCGGGCCTTTTCCACGTTCAGCATCTTGCCCCACAGCGGCAGGATGGCCTGAATGGCAGAATCACGGCCCATCTTGGCGGAACCGCCTGCAGAATCGCCCTCGACGATGAAGATTTCGGTGCGGCTGGGGTCTTTTTCGCGGCAGTCTGCCAGCTTGCCGGGCATCCGGCTGGTCTCCAATGCGCTCTTGCGGCGCACCAGTTCGCGGGCCTTTTTGGCAGCGGCGCGGGCGCGGGCGGCCTGGGTGGCCTTTTCAAAGATAGCCTTTGCCACGCCGGGGTTCTCCTCAAAGAATTCCATCAGCTTGGAGTAGACCATGTTGGAAACAAGGGTGCGGATCTCGGTATTGCCCAGCTTTGCCTTGGTCTGGCCCTCAAACTCCGCCTCCTGCAGCTTGACAGAGATCACGCAGATCAGGCCCTCGCGCACGTCCGCACCGGACAGGTTCTCGTCCTTATCCTTCAGCAGGCCGTGGCTGCGGCCATAATCGTTGAACACGCGGGTCAGGCTGTTCTTGAAGCCCTCCTCGTGGGTGCCGCCGTCCGGGGTGTTGACGTTGTTGGCAAAGCTCAGCAGCAGCTCGTTGTAGCTGGAATTATACTGCAGTGCGATCTCTGCCATGCCGCGGTCGGTCTGGCCCTTGAGGTAGATCACATTGGGGTGCAGCACGTCCAGCTTGCGCTTCTCGCCCAGATAGGTGACAAAGCTCTTGATGCCGCCCTCGTAGCACATGACCTCGGTGCGGTAGCAGGGTTCTCCCTCCTTGCCGTCCTCCAGCACGGGGGTATACATCTCGCGCTCGTCGGTCAGGGTGATCTTGACACCGGCGTTCAGGAAGCTTTCTTCCCGCAGGCGCTTTTCCAGCGTGTCGAAGTCGTACACGGTGGTATCCCGGAACATCTCCGGGTCCGGCTTGAAGGTGACCCGGGTGCCGGTGACGCCATCGGCTACGGTGCCGATGCACTTGAGCGGGCCGTCCGGGTCGCCGCGGCGGAAGGTCTGCTCGTACTCGTGGCCGTCGCGGCGCACGTTGACGGTGAGCCACTCGGAGCAGGCGTTGACCACCGAAGCGCCCACGCCGTGCAGGCCGCCGGCCACCTTGTAGCCGGAGTTCTCGCCGCCGAACTTGCCGCCGGCGTGCAGGATGGTGTAAACGACAGTGACGGCGGGCAGGCCGGTGTCGGCCTGAATGTCCACAGGGATGCCGCGGCCGTTATCCGTGACCTGAATGATGTTGTCTTTCAGGATCTTGACCTCGATGTGGTCGCAGTAGCCGGCCAGTGCTTCATCGATGGCGTTGTCCACGATCTCGTAGACCAGATGATGCAGGCCGCGCTCGCCGGTGGAACCGATATACATGCCCGGGCGCTTGCGCACCGCCTCCAGACCCTTCAGGACCTGGATCTCGCTGGCATTATACTCATGGTCGGTAGCGGTTTCGGCATTTGTGCTGGTAATGATTTCTTCTGCCATTTCCTTTCTCCCTTTTGTTCAATGTTTGCATTTTTGTTCGATCTATCGTAAAAGCAGAGCATATTCTCCGCCTGTTGGCTGGTTTACTCGATCATTTTTTCGGCTCTGCGCCGCATGGCAGCAGGCGACAGCTCCGAAAGATACACCGTGTCCACCACGGCCCCGTCTGCCAAAACATAGCTCTGCGGCAGCTCGTCCGAAAGGCTCACCACCGCGCCGTTCTTCTGGGCGTAGTTCAGAAACTCCCGGCCCCGGGGGGTGATGGTGGTGGTTTCCAGATTGAAGATGCCGATAATGTCCCGGTCATTCAGCACGTAGTCACGGCCCAGATGAATATACATACAGTATTTTCCTCATTCTGGCAGTTCATGCATAAAACGCCGTTTATTCACCGGCAGCTGCATGTACTTTTGCATCATTTCTTCATGCTTTGCTCAGCACACCGCCGTTCATGCGGTACACTTCGCCGTCCGTTTTCAGGAACGCGGTATCATCGCAGCTGGTCACGAATGTCTGCTTTTCCTTCATGCGGGTGAGCAGATACTGCTTGCGGCCCTCGTCCAGCTCGCTGAGCACATCGTCCAGCAGGAGCACCGGGTGCTCTCCGGTGATCCGGGCAGCGGCAGCCGCTTCGGCCATTTTCAGGCTCAGCACCACGCTGCGCTGCTGTCCCTGACTTGCAAACACCTTTGCGGGCTGGTCGTCCAGCAGCAGCTCAACGTCCTCGCGGTGGATGCCGCACAGGCTCTGCCCGGCGCGCAGCTCTTCGTTCTGGCGCTGCTTCAAAAGTGCGGACAGCCCGCCCGGCTCAAACTGGGCGGCATAGCGCACCGCCATGCGCTCTGCCCCGTGGGAAAGCTCGGCATAGTTGGCGCAGGCCAGCGGTGTGAGCAGGGCCAGATACTCCCGCCGCCGCTTCTGGATGGCCTCGCCCTGCGCTGCAAGCTCTACGTTCAGCACTTCCAGCAGGGCGCATTTTTCTGCCCACGGGCGCTCCGTGCCGCCTGCGGAATGACGCAGAAGCGCGTTTTTCTGCTGCAATGCCCGCACATAGCGACGGTAGGTGGCAAGGTAGCCGGGGTACAGCTGGCACAGCGCCGCGTCCAGAAACCGCCGCCGTCCTTCCGGTGCACCTTTTACAAGGCTCAGGTGCCCGGGGTCGAACACCACAGCCGGAAAGCTGCCCGCAAGGCCCGCCGCCCGCTTGGGCGGAGAACCGTTGACCGATGCATACCGGCCGGGGCGCTGTGCATCCGGCGTGCCCACCGTAATGCGCACATTTGCCGGTTCGTCCGGTTCCTGATCCTCCTGCCGGGTGCGCTGGGTGACGGCCTCCAGTACCGCGAATGTTTCTCCGCGGCGCACAAGCTCGGCATCCTTGCCGCCCCGGAAGCTTTTGCCGCCGGTCAGTAGCCAGATGGCCTCCAGCAGGTTCGTTTTGCCCTGACCGTTGTTGCCGCAGATCACGGTCAGCTCCCGGCCAGGTTCCAGCTGCGCTGCCGCAATATTGCGGTAATTCGCAACTTCCAGTGAAAGCAGACGCATTACTGGCCCTGACCCACTTCCACGGTCTGGCCGTCCAGCTCGATCACATCACCGGCACGGCACTTCTTGCCGCGCATGGTGCACACCTCGCCGTTCACCTTCACGGCACCGCCCTGCACCAGCTCCTTGGCTTCGCCGCCGGTCTCACACAGGCCTGCATATTTCAGCAGGGCATCCAGCTTGATAAATTCCGTATGGATGAGAATTTTCTGCATAATTTCGCCCTCTTAATCGTTCTTGAAGCGCACCGGCAGCACCAGATACAAAAAGTCGTTGCCCTCGGCAGGCAGCACCTTGACCGGGCTCAGAGGGCCGCTGATCTCCATGCGGACCTTCTCGGTGCGGGCGTTGCGCAGCGCATCCAGCAGATAGCGGTTGTTGAAGCCGATTTCCACTTCGTCGCCCTCGCAGTCGGCGTTGAACTCGTCCACCACGCGGCCAAGGTTGGTCTGGCAGCGCACCACGACTCTACCCTCTGTAAAGGAGATGCGGAGAGGATTTTTTAAACGCTCTGTAATAATCAGCGAAGCACGCTCGATGGTCTCGATGAATTCCTTGGTGTCGATGGTCACACGGGTGCGGCTGTCGGCGGGGATCACGTTGCGGTAGTTGAGGAACTCGCCCTCGATCAGACGGCTCATGATGGTGTAGCCGCCGGCCATAAAGACCACATAGCGGCGGTTGGCGCTGATGTGCACCGGCTCTTCGTCGTCGTTGGGCAGCAGGTGGGCGACCTCGGTCATGGTCTTGCTGGGCACGATGATGCGGATATCCTTTACCGCTGTCACCGGGCGTTCCACGATGGCCAGACGGTAGCCGTCCAGTGCCACCACAGTCAGCTTGTCGGGCAGGATCTCGAACAGCTCACCGGTGTGAGCGGGCTTTTTCTCGTCCTGACTGACAGCATATAACGTACGATCGATCATATCTTTCAGTACGCCGGTCTTGATGGTCAGGGTCTCTTCCGCTCCGGTATTGGGCAGCTCCGGGAAATCGTTGGCCGGCATGGACTGGATTTCGAACTGGACTACGCCGCTCTGGATGGTGGTCTTGCCGTTCTCGGCAGAGAGGATGCTGACCTGACCGGCGGGCATCCGGCTGATCATGCTGCTGAGCAGCTTTGCATTCAGCACCACCTCGCCGGCTTCCTTGACATTGGCTTCGATGGTGGTTACGATGCCCATTTCCAGATCGTAGCCGGTGAGGTTGAGCTGGAAGCCTTCGGCTTTCAGCAGGATACCTTCCAGCACGGGGATGGCAGAACGCATGGTGACGGCTTTGGACACACCATCGATGGCTGCGCTCAGCAGAACTTTATCACATACGATGTTCAAACTGAATTCTCTCCTTTTTTTTTCGTTTCTGATGTTGCTTTGTGTTTGAAAACAGTTTCAGAACCGGTCTATCTTATTGAACTTGTTGTAGTAACCGTAGTAGGGGGTGGGGAACTTGTGGAAAACCCCGAAAAGCCTTGTCGGAATGCGGGGGTTTTGGTTTCCACGGGGTTGTGAATGTGTTGTGAATGGATCGTGGAAAGGTTGGGATAGGTCTTTCTTTCCACAGACCATGTGGAGAACGGAGGTTGAATGTTGAAAACTCTGTGGAAAGTGTGGAAAGGTTTGCGTTTTTACCACAAGATATAGGTTCTTTTTCCCCGTTTTGTTCCGTTTTCTCCCCATATTTTGGGGTTTCACCCATAAATGAGTACGACTTTTGCACGATTTCTGCGGTCAGGCCTTCACGTTCTTGATGATGTCGCTCACGGTCTCGCGCAGGTGTTGGTCGTTCTTCATGTCCCGCTCCATGGTCTTGAGGGAGTAGACGATGGTGGAGTGGTCACGGCCGGAGAATTCACGGCCGATCTCTTCCATGCTCATGCCGGTGACCTCGCGCAGGATGTAGATGGCCACACGGCGGGCAGAGGCAACGTTGGCGTTGCGCTTGGTGCCGCGGATGTCGGCAGGGGAGACGTTGAAGGTGCGGGACACCTCGCCGATGATCTTCTCGATGGTCACGGGCACCGGCTGGGTCTCGTTGAGGATGTCCTTGATGGCATTCTGGGCCACACTGATGACCGGCTGGATGCCCTCCAGCATGTAGTAGGCGTTCAGTTTTTTTACAGCGCCTTCCAGCTGGCGGATGTTGTTCTTCAGGTGGTTGGCAATGAACTCGGCCACATCCTCGGGCAGGTCCAGATGCAAAAGCTCTGCCTTGCGCTTGACGATGGCCACGCGGGTCTCAAAATCCGGCGGCTGCACATCGGCGGTCAGGCCCCACTCAAAGCGGGTGCGCAGGCGCTCTTCCAGGCTCTTGATCTCCTTGGCCGGGCGATCAGAGGCGATCACGATCTGCTTGTGGGCATCGTGCAGGGAGTTGAAGGTGTGGAAGAACTCCTCCTGCGTGGACTCCTTGCCGGCGATGAACTGGATATCGTCCACCAGCAGCAGGTCTGCCACGCGGTACTTCATGCGGAAATCCTCGGTGCTGCCGGCGCGGATGGCGGCGATCAGCTCATTGGTGAACTGCTCGCAGGTAACGTACATGATGACGAAATCGGGGTGGGTGCGCTTGATCTCGGTCTGGATGGCCGTGAGCAGATGGGTCTTGCCAAGGCCGGAGCCGCCGTAGATGAACAGCGGGTTGTATGCGCCGGAGGGATTGGCCGCAACCGCCTGTGCAGCAGCAAACGCAAACTGGTTGGAAGGGCCTTTGATGAAGTTTTCAAATGTGAACTCGTAGTTGCCCTGCGGGGAGGCGGGGTTCGCCTCGTACTGCTGGGCCAGCACCACCTCGTGCGGCGGCGTGCTGGGCACCACCAGCGTGATGTCCACGTCGAAGCCCAGCACGGTCTTGAAGGCTTCCTTGAGCAGGCCAAGGTAGCGGTCCGTCACGATCTTGCAGATGAAGTCGTTGCGCACCGAAAGGGTGATGTGGCTGGAATCCTCAAAGCTGATCGGCTCCAGTCCGTCGATATAGAGATTATAGGTCGGCTCGGCCATCTGCGTTTTGCAGTACGCCTGGGCGGCCTCTAAAACGTCCTTAAAAGAATCCATAAAACATCCACTCCGTTAAAGTTTTCAACAATGCTGCTGATACTAGGTTAGTATACCACAAAAAACGCTGTGCGTCCATATTTCTATAATGTAATTTATAATACATAAGAAAAGCCCCTGCACGGTCGTTGTGGCATGGGCAAAACAGGGCCACAATATCTTGTGGCAAAAGAGTTTTCCACGGCAGAATGGTGAAAAAGTTGAAAATCTTTTCACAAAAAAGTTTGAAGGAAAGCGAAAAAAATGCTTGACAGAACGCCATACTATGCGATATACTGTTGAATTGCAAGCCTGTCCCCAATCTGGGACCACATCAGACCCCATACCGGGGATAAGTTTTTACGGAGGATACAACCATGAAGAGAACTTTTCAGCCCAAGAAGCGTCAGCGCAAGGAAGTTCATGGCTTTCTGACCCGCATGAGCACCAAGAACGGCCGTAAGGTCATCAATGCTCGCCGTGCAAAGGGCCGCAAGAGCCTGACTGTCTGATCCGGCCTTTTATGACGGGATCCGGCGCAGAAATGAATATGCGCACAAAAGACCGCTGATATTGGATTAGCGGTCTTATTTTTTTTGAAAATTGAAAGAATTTTCGTAAAAATGCCCGCATGGGCTTTCAAAGTCGAAAAATTTTTGATATACTGGCTGAAGAATGCACCCTTCAGGGCGTGTTCTCAGCCACAGAAAGGAGGCGCGGAATCATGCGCTATCGTCCCATCCGCCGCAACAGCGAGTTTGGCAGAGTGTATGCCCGCGGCAAATCCTATGTGAACCCCGGTCTTGTGATGTATGTGCTCAAGACCCGCAGCAAAAAGACCCGCGTGGGTCTGACCGCCACCAAAAAGATCGGCCACGCCGTGCAGCGCAACCGCGCCCGCCGCGTGATGAAGGCGGCCATCGACGAGCATCTGGACTACAACATCGGCGGCTATGATCTGATCTTTGTAGCCCGCGGTATGACCCCGCGGCTGAAGAGCTGGCAGCTGAGCAGCGTTGTGGCAAAGCTGTTTGCACAGGCCGGTCTGCCGGATAAGGCCAAACGGCCGGATGCGCCGCCCCCTGCCACCGTGCCCCCGGCACGCAGGGCACAGGCGGAAAAGCCGGACGCATGAACCGCCTGCAGTACATCTGCCGCCGCGCGCTGTGCGTGCCCATCCGGGCCTACCAGTACACTCTCAGCCCATGGATCGGCCGCAGCTGCCGTTTTACGCCCAGCTGCAGCAACTACACCATGCAGGCCATCATGACCCATGGGTGCGTAAAGGGCATCCTGCTGGGGGCATGGCGCATCGCCCGGTGCAATCCCTTCGGCAAATGGGGCTTTGACCCGGTGCCGGAACAGGGAAGATGGCAGAACCCTGCCCGCCGGCTGCAGCCCGCAAAGCTGTTTTCCACACGGCACAAGCAAAAGGTGGAAAAGTAAATATGCTTCTTGTGACGCGGTGCACTGTGGGCAGCGTGTCCTACGATAAAAATAACAAGTCCCGTGCCACAGACGGGGCAGAATGGACAAAGGTATGAACTTCTTTTACATCCTGAGCGGTCCTCTCGGCTATGTCATGGAGTGGATCTACAAGCTGCTCCCGAGCTACGGCTGGGACATCATCATCTTCACGCTGCTCATCAACATCGTCAAGATCCCTCTGCAGCTGAGCCAGCAGAAGAGCATGGCTAAAATGTCGGCCTTCCAGCCCATGATGATGGAGATCCAGACCAAGTACAAGGACAAGCCCGAAAAGCAGCAGGAAGAAATGCTCAAGCTGCAGCAGGACTACGGCTATAACCCCACCGCAGGCTGCGTGCCCATGCTGTTGAACTTCCTTGTCATGTTCGGCGTTATCGGTGTCGTGTACAATCCGCTGGAGCGCATCTTCCACATCAGTGCTGCGGCTCTGACCGCCGCCGGTGAGGCCCTGACCGCCTCCGGCGTCGCCTTTACCGCCATCACCCGCGATACCAACATCATCGCACAGGTGGTTGCTGGCAACGGCGGTGTGCTGGGCTGCTTCAGCGCCGAGCAGATCGCTACCATTACCGAGTTCAGCCAGCACATGAACTTCCTCGGCATCGACCTGACCCGCATCCCCAAGCTGGGCCTTTCTCTGGACATCGTGCTGCCGCTGCTGTCGGTCATCACCATGCTCCTGTCCACCCATATCAGCATGAAGGCCAGCGGCCAGCAGATGCAGGGCAGCATGAAGCTGACCATGTATATGATGCCGCTGATGTACCTGTTCTTCTGCTTCACCTATCCTCTGGCATTCTCTCTGTACTACGTCATTTCCAACATCGTGATGACCGTGCAGACTCAGGTCATGCGCAAGGTGTACGACCCCGATAAGATGCGCAAGGAGATCGAAGCGCAGATCGCAGAAAAGAAAAAGCAGGAAAAACGCGGTGTGAAGAACACTACCGTCAAGGTCACCGATCCCAAGACCGGCAAGACCACGGAAAAGAACATTTCTGCCAGCGAGATGAACAAGCGCCGTCTGGAGTATGCCCGCCAGCTGGACGAGGAGCGCTACAAGGACGAGCGTACCGTGCCGCTGAGCGAGCTGAACAAGCAGGATAAAGAATAAGAGGAGGATGAACGGTTATGATCCGTAAGCAGGAAGCGACCGGCAAAACGGTCGATGAAGCCCGCGCAAAAGCCTGCGCTCTGCTGGGCGTGCAGGCCGATGATCTGAATGTCAGCTGCGAAGTGCTGGAAATGCCCCAGAAGACTGGTTTTCTGGGACTGAAGCTCACCCCCGCTAAGGTGTGCGTGAGCGTGGAGGAGCCGGATGCTCCGGCTGCAGCACCCGCTGAGCCTGTTGTTGAGAAAAAGACTCCCGTGCAGGAGGCAGTCAAGGCCGCTCCCGTGGCAGAGGAGCCTGCTGCTGCGGCAGCACAGCCGGAAGCAAAGGCCGAAGAGCCTGCTGCCCCCGCTGCAGAAGCTGCTGCAGAGCAGCCCGCTGCCGAGGAAGAGGAGCCGGAAGTCCCCATCGTGATCGAAGAGAACGCTAAGATCAAGGCTGCTGTGGACTACCTGCGTGAGGTCATTGCCCTGATGGGCGTGGAGAATGTCACCTTCAGCGCTGTGCAGAAGGGCGAAGCTACCATCATCCGTCTGGACGGTGAAAAGCTGGGTGCCCTCATCGGCCGCCGCGGCGAGACCATGGAGAGCCTTTCCTATCTGGCAAGCCTTGTGGCAAACCGTCTGGAGGGCGATTACATCAAGCTGGGTCTGGATGTGGCCGGCTACCGCGATAAGCGCGAGAGCGACCTGACCGCACTGGCACAGCGCATTGGTGCCAAGGTGCGCAAGACCGGCCGCAGCTTTGCCATGGAACCCATGAACCCCTACGAGCGCCGCATCATCCACTCTGCCATCAGCAAGATGGAGGGCGTGCGCAGCGAGAGCAAGGGCGAAGGCCGTGACCGCCGTGTGGTCATCTACTCCACCGCACCCGATGCACAGACCGAGAACACCTATGGCGAGCGCCGTCCCCGCGGCGGACGCGGCAATGGCCG
>ENA-OPDH01000616-OPDH01000616.1-human-gut-metagenome-genome-assembly--contig:-NODE-616-length-27700-cov-2.597396_pt1 | contig 27700 bp, 28 predicted proteins | sample MGYA00241260_ERZ501500 | MGnify/ENA primary metagenome ERZ501500 (study PRJEB25962, sample SAMEA2042519) | human gut metagenome | biome: human gut; feature: human-associated habitat; material: faeces...
CCGCCATTGTCTGGTGCGTGGAAATGAATTAGATACCGCAAAAGCAGCTGGTATGCTGCTGGATGATTTCCGAAATGGAAGACTTGGAAGGATCACACTTGAATTTGTAAAGGAGTATACAAATGAGTAAGGAAGACAACAAGGAAGAAGCTCCGGAGCAGGAGCAGAGTATATGGAGATCACTGGGAGGAACTCTTCTGTATCTTCTGGTCATTGTTCTGCTGACATGGGTGATCGTCACCTTTGTCGGACAGCGCACAAAAGTAGACGGTCATTCAATGGAACCGACACTTTCAGATGGAGATAACCTGATCGTGGATAAGCTCAGCTACCGCTTCCGCGATCCGGAGAGGTATGATATTATTGTATTCCCTTACCAACATGCAGAGAATACCTATTATATCAAACGTATCATCGGACTGCCCGGTGAGACTGTGCAGGTAATCGATGGATATATGTATATTAATGGCAAAAAGCTGGATGAACATTATGGTGCAGAGGTGATGGAAGATCCGGGAATTGCAGCAGAGCCGATTAAACTGGGAGATGATGAATATTTTGTCCTAGGAGATAACCGGAATCACAGCTCGGACAGTCGTGTGGCAAGTGTGGGTGTACTTACCCGTGATATGCTGATCGGGCGTGCCTGGGTAAGAATTTATCCGTTCAACAAAATCGGAGTGACAAAGCATGAGTAAAGAAAGTATCAAAGAGATCGACAGCCGTTTAAAAATGGCAGAGGATGCCGAAAGGGAGCAGCTGATGAAGCTGCTTGAAAAACTGATTCAGAGTGATCAGCATTGTGTCCGGCGGTCTAAATCATGCGCCGGATGACAGAGCCGGTGTGCAAAAACTTCTGGAAAAGTACAGAAAGCAGAAGGAAAAGCTGCTTGCCGAAAAAGAGCGCCTTGCGAAAATGCGTCAGTACGAAGAAAAATACGCTGACCATGCGTTTATCTGTGGAATTGACGAGGTGGGAAGGGGACCACTTGCGGGTCCGGTGGTTGCAGGAGCCGTGATCCTGCCCAAAGAGTGCGAGATCCTTTATATAAATGATTCCAAGAAGCTTTCCGCAGCAAAAAGAGATGAGCTTTATGATGAGATCATGGACAAAGCAGTTGCGGTAGGTCTCGGGATGGCTTCCCCTGCAAGGATTGACGAGATCAATATTCTGCAGGCAACTTACGAAGCCATGCGTCAGGCGATTGACAATTTGAAAGTCGAGCCGGATCTGCTTTTAAATGATGCAGTTACCATTCCGGAGGTTGTGATTCCACAGGTTCCAATCATCAAGGGAGATGCGAAAAGCGTATCCATCGCTGCAGCAAGTATTGTGGCAAAGGTAACAAGAGATCGTCTGATGGAAGAGTATGATAAGGTACTTCCGGGATATGGATTCGCGTCCAACAAAGGTTATGGATCAGCAGAACATATCAAAGCGCTTCAGACGCTTGGACCGACACCGATCCACAGAAGAAGTTTTATCGGACACTTCGTATAAAAATCCGTCAGAACAGGTAGAAGATCAGATCCAAAAGGCGATTGGAGAATGAAAAAAACCGGCGAAGGACCGGTACAAAATATGAAAAAATAGCAGGTGAATTTCTGGAAAAGCAAGGATATCGGATACTGGAGTATAATTTCCGCTGCCGTTATGCGGAGATTGACATTGTTGCAAAAGACGGAGAATATCTGGTCTTTTGTGAGGTGAAATTTCGCAAAACAGGAGGGCTTTCGGCTGCTCTGGAGGCGGTATCTGTGCCCAAACAGATGCGCCTGTCCGGAGCGGCCGTTTATTATCTGATGAAGAACGGCTGCACAGAGATACCATGCCGCTTCGATGTAATAGGAATCGCGGGGAATAAGATTTCTTTGCGGAAAAATGCATTTGAGTACTGCGGAGATTTTGGAATTGTATGAGTTATGATACCGGGGAAAGGCAGATGGCTGCCTGCAGATATCACAATACGGGAGAGTACAGATGAAAATAGGATTAAAATATAAAAACGAGGAGCATATCTTTGACGAATGCATAAGTGCTGGCGTACCATTTCTCAAATATCCGATCCTTGAAAAGGAAGGGCTTGTAGAACATGGAATTTCGACCAGACTTGGAGGAGTGAGTGAAGGTTTCCTGGGAAGCATGAACCTGAGCTATACCAGAGGGGATGATCCCGCGCATGTGGACGAGAATTACAGAAGAATAGCAGTTGCAATCGGCGTGAAGCCGGAGCATATGGTCTGCACGCATCAGACCCATACGACGAACGTACGGATCGTGACAAGAGAAGATGCCGGCAAAGGTGTTACAAGAGAAAAAGATTACACAGATGTAGATGGACTGATCACAAATGTACCGGGGATCTGTCTGGTGACATTTTACGCGGACTGTGTACCGCTTCTGTTTCTGGATCCGGTGAAAAAGGTGGTAGCATCAAGCCATTCCGGCTGGAGAGGCACTGTGAACCGGATGGGACAGGTGACGGTTGAAAAGATGCAGAAAGAATTCGGTTGTGATCCAAAGAATATCCTTGCCTGTGTGGGACCGTCCATCTGTCAGGAATGCTATGAAGTCAGTGAAGATGTGATCGATATGTTCCGCGCAAATTTCAGAGAGTCTGAATATGACCGTCTGTTCTATGCCAAGGAGAATGGAAAGTTCCAGCTGGATCTCTGGAAGGCAAATGAACTGGTTCTCACAGATGCAGGGATCAGACCGGAACATATGGCGGTTACTAATGTGTGTACCTGTTGCAACCCGGAGCTTTTATTTTCCCATCGCGCATCCAAAGGAAAGAGGGGGAATCTTGCAGCATTTATTGCACTGAAGGAGGGATAAAACATGCTTTTGACACAGACAGCCGCAGGAAGTGAGGTAGAGGCGACCGTGCAGGATACGGTGGATACAATCACCGGATTTAACAAATTCATTCAGGAGAAAGGTCCGGACCTGATTGCGTTTGGAATCCGGATTCTGATGGCGCTGCTCATATTCATCATCTGCCATAAGGTGATCAACTGGATCCGCAAGATTACGCGGGCATCCATGGAACGCGCCAATTCGGATACCGGTGCAAGACAGTTTGTGGATTCTCTGTTGAAATACGGACTTCATATTCTGCTGTTTCTGGCAATTATCAATTCGCTCGGTGTAGAATCTGCATCGATTGCAGCAACGGTTGCATCGGCAGGCGTGGCAGTTGGTCTTGCCCTGCAGGGAAGTCTTTCCAACCTTGCCGGTGGGATGCTGATTTTATTTTTGAAGCCTTTTGTTGTCGGAGATTATATTATAGAAGACAGCCATGGCAATGAAGGAACGGTCAAAGAGATCCAGATCTTCTACACTAAGCTTGCCACCATTGACAACAAGACGATCATTGTGCCGAATGGAACACTTGCCAACACAAGCCTTACCAATGTGACGGACAAAGATTACCGTCAGCTGGATCTGAAGGTGGATATTGCATATGAAGCGGATCTGCGCCTTGCCAAGAAACTGCTGCAGGGACTTGTAAAAAATGATCCGTCCGTCATCCAGAGTATGGAACATAATGTCTTTGTAAATGAGCTTGGGAGCAGTTCAGTGGTGCTTGGTGTCCGTGCCTGGGTAAAAAGTGAAGAGTATTGGCCGACAAGATGGCGGATGCTGGAAAATATCAAGTTGACACTGGATGAAAATCATATTGCTATTCCATATCAGCAGATCACTGTCCATCAGGCACATATGGAGTCGGAAAAGTAGAGCTTTGTATCTGAAAAAAGACAGATATAAAAAATGTATCTGGTAAAATACAAGCAGAGAAATTGACAAAATAATCACAAAAAAGTATAATATGTTGTCAGGGTTAAAAGACAAAACACCCTATGTTTTGGAATGATGGAGTAGTTTCTGACATCATAAATCAGGAGAACGATAAGATGAGAGTCATAGCAGGGAAAGCCAGAAGAATACCACTTGTGACGGTAAAAGGAATGGAGACACGTCCGACAACCGACAGAACCAAAGAAACCTTATTCAATATGATTGCACACGGACTTTGCGACTGTACATTTCTGGATCTTTTTTCCGGAAGCGGGGCAATCGGGATTGAGGCAATCAGCCGAGGTGTAAAAAAGGCGGTTTTTGTGGAAAACAATCCGAATGCAATCCAGTGCATTATGGAGAATCTGAAAAAGACACAGCTTGAAGACCAGGCGGAAGTAATCCGGGAGGATGTGTTTTCGGCACTTCGCAGGCTGGATGGAAGAGAAAAATTCGATTATGTGTTTATGGATCCACCGTACAACCATATGCTGGAAAAAGAGGTGCTTACTTATCTTGCAAAATCAGACTTGCTGGAAAAGGATGCACTGATCATTGTGGAAGCATCTTTGGCGACTGATTTTTCTTATTTGGAGGAACTTGGTTTTTTAATGATCAAACAAAAGAAATACAAGACCAATATGCATGTATTTATATCTGTGGAGGAGTAGACTCATGATAAGAGCGATTTATCCGGGAAGCTTTGACCCGGTAACTTTCGGACATCTGGATATTATTACCCGGAGCAGTAAAATTGTAGACGAACTTATAATCGGAGTATTGATGAATAAAGCAAAAACCCCGTTGTTTTCTGTAGAAGAACGTGTTAAAATGTTAAAGGAAGTGACAAAAGATCTCGGCAACGTGAAAGTAGTGCCTTTCGACGGACTGCTTGTAGAATTTGCAAGACAGCAAAAGGCACGTCTTGTGATTCGCGGACTGCGTGCGATCACAGATTTTGAATATGAGATCCAGATGTCACAGACGAATCATAAGCTTGAACCGGAAGTAGAAACCATGTTCCTTACAACCAATCTCAAGTATTCTTACCTTAGCTCTACAATCGTAAGAGAAGTCGCAGCTTTCGGAGGGGATATTTCCCAGTTCGTGCCGGAGACTGTCGCCAAAAGTATAAAAGAAAAGATGTCACAGTAGGTCTGTGACAAGAAGGAGAGTGCAAAATTATGAGCAGCCGTATTGAGCAGATTATTGAAGAAATTGAAGAGTACATTGACAGCTGTAAGTTTCAGCCATTATCAACTACAAAGATTATCGTGAATAAAGACCAGATCGATGAACTTCTCCGTGAACTTCGTATGAAGACACCTGATGAGATCAAGCGTTATCAGAAGATCATTGCGAACAAGGATGCGATCCTTGCGGATGCACAACAGAAAGCAGAAAGCATGATTGAAGAAGCACATGCACAGACAAGTGAACTGGTAAGCGAGCATGAGATCATGCAGCAGGCATACGCACAGGCAAACGAGATCGTTATGGCAGCAACAGACCAGGCACAGCAGATTCTGGATAATGCGACTAATGATGCCAACGATATTCGTATCGGGGCAGTGCAGTATACAGATGATCTTCTTGCCAATGCTGAAAGCATCATCGGTCATACACTGAACAGTTACACAAGCAAGTATGACAGTCTGGTAACATCCCTTCAGGAATGTTATGATGTTGTCCGTAACAACCGTGCAGAACTGGAAGTTCCGGATAAGTCCTCACGCGGACTGGAAGCAGAATTCGGCGGAGAAGCCGGACAGACGGACCAGGGACAGAGAGAATAAGTTCTTTATCCGAACAATTTCATATAGCAAAAAGCGAACAGGCTGGTTACCATTGCGGTAATCAGCTTTTCTGCTATATAGCGAGGAAAAGACCAGTTCTGGGATCGGATCATGCATTTTGTCTGGAAAAGCGCGCAGACTCCTCCAAAAGAACAGTGCGCCATGATGAGAAGAAACCGCAGTTCAGAAGTAAGGTCCAGCTGACAGAGCATGCGTATTCCACCGGTCAGTTCCACTCCGGGAAGAAGCAACAATTTCCAGAAGAAATTCTGAAAGGAAAGTTCTGCCATAAAAGAAATGAGCACTGAGAAAACGATCATATATCCGCCGATTTTCGTGATGGAATCACATGCTGACAGAATACTTTCGTCAAGAGCCTCGGAAAAAGGAAGAAATTGTCTGGGATCAGCCTGTTCTTCTACGACCGCAAAAGGATTCCGCGGCAGATACCATCTGCGGAACAAAAAGGAGCAGCACAGTGCGGCAAGGATAGGAAAAAGCAGACAGATCTGCGCCATTTCAGGCTGCTTGAGGCTCTGTACTGCCACATACCCGGTCAGAAACGCAGGACTGACATTGTTACAGAAGGAAAGCAGGTATTCTCCTTCAGCAGAAGAAATTTCCCCTTTATCAGTCAGGTCAGAGCAGGATTTTGCCCCTACTGGAAAGCCACAGAGAAATCCACAGACCACCGAAAAAGAAGCCTTTTCAGAAATGCCAAGAAAAGGCTTCAGAATCGGAAAAAGGGCATGGTTGATCAGGGAAATGCTCTCTGTGCGGATCAAAAGACCGGTTATAAGAAGAAAAGGAAAGAGCACCGGAAGCACCTGCCTATACCAGAGCAGCAGTCCGTTTGCGGCACCTGTGGCAACGGTTTCCGGGGAAAAAAGCATCAGAAGGAAAAGTCCGATCAGAAAAAACACAGACAGTTTTTTTGTTTTCATCGTGTATACCTGCCGTATTCTTTTGCAATAGTTTATGAAAAAACGCAGACAGATATACCGGGGCACATATGCATAGAAGAGATTCAGTGTGAATAGAATAAAAGAAAAATGGAGAAATCTTGAAAAAAAGACTGGAACGCAGATCGCTTCTGCTCCTTTTTTTATTGCTGATTTTTTGCGTGGCAGCAAGCATACAGATCAACGAAAAAGCTAAAAAAAACCGATTGAACCTAAAAACAGGAAGCACAGAAGAATTCAGAAAGCTTGGGATGGAGGAGGCGTTTTTCCAGGTTCTTGCGAAGACAGATCATGAAAAAAGAGGAAGACTTTATGCCATTTATTTTCTGGAAAACAGCCTGTTTCCACAGGATAACGAAAAAGAGCTGTTTGAAAAATGGTCGGAAAAAGAAGAGTGGAAATCTTTTGAAAAGATCTGTACAGCTCTTTGGAATGATATCCGCTATTTTCCTGTTCCGGAATCACCGAAACATCCACAGTATCAGGTATCTTTTGTGGACAGCTGGATGGGAGAGCGCACCTACGGAGGAAAAAGGGGACATGAAGGCTGTGATCTGATGGCATCGAAAGATATCCCCGGTCTCTATCCGGTTGTGAGTGTGACAGATGGGGCAGTATCGGCAAGAGGCTGGCTGGAAAAGGGAGGATACAGGATCGGGATTACCGCACCGTCCGGTGCATATTTCTATTATGCGCATTTGGACTCTTATGGAAGTTATCAGGAGGGGGACGAGGTGAAGGCAGGGGATATCATTGGATTTATGGGAAATACCGGATATGGTCCGGAGGGGACGAAAGGGATGTTTGCCACGCATCTGCATCTGGGGATTTATCTCTATCCGGACGGCGAAGAAACCAGCTACAATCCCTATTGGATTTTAAGACTTGCCGGGGAGAAAAAACTTTCCTGTTCTTTCTAACTATGCTATACTTAAATGATATGGAGGACGAAAGAATGATAAATTTACCAAATGAATTTGAAGAGAAGATGAAGGCACTCCTCGGAGATGAATTTGAGGATTATATAAAATGTTATGACGAGCCGAGATATTACGGACTTCGTGTGAATACAGAGAAGATTTCTGTGGAGGATTTTGTGAAGATCTGTCCGTTTGAGATCACACCGATCCCGTGGATCGACAACGGTTTTTACTATGACGGAGAGAAGATATCTCCTGCGAAGCATCCGTATTATTTTGCAGGACTTTATTACCTGCAGGAGCCGAGTGCAATGACACCGGCGAACCGTCTTCCGGTAGAACCGGGGGACCGGGTACTGGATGTCTGTGCCGCACCTGGTGGAAAGGCAACAGAGCTTGGGGCGAAGCTTCAGAACGAAGGTGTTCTGGTCGCAAATGATATCAGCAGCTCCAGAGCAAGAGGACTCTTAAAGAATCTGGAAGTTTTCGGAATCGGCAATATGCTGGTCATGAGTGAAGAACCTGGACGACTGGAACGCTATTTCAGCGGTTATTTTGACAAGATCCTGATCGATGCGCCGTGTTCGGGGGAAGGGATGTTCCGCAAGGATAAGAAGATGGTACGCGCCTGGGAAGAACATGGACCGGAATTTTTCTCGAAGCTGCAGAGAAGCATTATCACCCAGGCGGCAAGAATGTTAAAGCCGGGTGGCATGATGCTGTATTCAACCTGTACGTTTGATCCACTGGAGAATGAGGGGACGATCGAATATCTGCTCGGTGAATATCCGGAATTCGAGATTCAGGAAATCGCAGGATATGAAGGATTTGCACCGGGCAGGCCGGAAGTAACCAAGTCAAAGGATCCGGATTTTGCTAAGACTGTCCGTATTTTTCCACATCATATGAAAGGGGAGGGACATTACCTCGCACTGCTGAAAAAGAGTGAGGATGCAATCTGCCCGTCTTCCCCGGTCGCAGAGCAGAAAGCGAAGAAAATCCCGGCAGAGCTGGAGGAATTCTTCCGTGATGTAAAGTGGGATCTGAAGCCGTGGAGACTGGATATCCATGGAGAGCGCGTGTACTATATGCCGGAGAATCTTCCGGAACTGAAAGGCGCAAGATTTTTAAGAAGCGGACTTCTCCTTGGTGAACTGAAGAAAAAGCGTTTTGAACCGAGCCAGGCACTGGCGATGAACCTGAAAATGGAAGAGTACGCGCATACTTTGAACCTGTCTTCTGATGATGACCGACTGATGCGTTATCTGAAAGGCGAGACAATCGATGTGGAGGATCTGATTCCAGCTAAGGCAAAAGGCTGGCATCTGATCTGTACAGACGGTTTCCCGCTTGGATGGGGAAAGGTCACGAACGGAACTTTGAAGAACAAATATCTGCCTGGATGGAGGAATCAGTCTGCATGATGCGCATAGACAAATATCTTGCCGAGATGGGGCAGGGAACCAGAAGTGAAATCAAAAAGCTGATCCGCAGCGGACGTGTTATGGTTGATGGAGAGACGGTGAAAAAACCGGAACTTAAAATCGATGAGACCACACAGAAAGTAAGTCTTGACGGAAAACAGATTGGATACGCTAAAAAAGAGTATTATATGCTCCATAAACCTGCAGGTGTTATTTCCGCAACAAAAGATGACCGGGACAAGACAGTTCTGGATCTGATCACAGATAAAAAAAGAAATGATCTGTTCCCGGTAGGACGTCTGGATAAGGACACGGAAGGACTTCTTCTGATCACCAATGACGGAGAACTGGCACACCGCCTGCTTTCCCCAAAAAAGCATGTGGATAAGGTGTATTATGCGAAAGTACAGGGAAAGGTAGATGAATCTGATGTGAAAGCATTTGCAGATGGAGTGGATATCGGAGACGATACGCCGACTAAAAGCGCAGATCTTCGAATCCTAAAAAGTGAGGAAGAGTCGGAAATCGAGCTTACGATCACTGAAGGACGTTTCCATCAGGTGAAGCGGATGTTTCATGCAGTCGGCAAAGAAGTAATCTATCTGAAGCGGCTTTCTATGGGAAGCCTTGTTCTGGATAAGACACTTACAAAGGGAGAATACCGGTCACTGACCGAAGAGGAGATAAAAAAATTATGTTAGAGCATACTAAAGCTGTCATTTTTGATCTGGATGGGACTCTGGTAGATTCCATGTGGGTGTGGACAGCGATAGATGAAGATTATATCAGAAAATATCATCTGAATCCGCCGGAAGATTTTCATGAGGCAATGGAAGGGATGAGCTATACCGAGACAGCGCAGTACTTTTTGAAGATTTTTCCGGAGCTTCCGCATACTGTGGAGGAGATCAAAAAAGAATGGTATGATATGTCTGTGGATAAATATACAAAAGAGGTCACACTAAAGCCAGGGGTAAAGGAATTTCTGGAGATGCTGAAAGAGAAAGGGATCCGGACAGGAATCGCAACCAGCAATGACCGGAAACTGGTGGAAGAATTTTTAAAGGCAAGGCAGATCACCCATCTTTTCGATACGATCTGTACAAGCTGCGAAGTGAATAAAGGGAAACCGGCACCGGATGTTTATCTGAAGGCGGCTGGGCAGCTGGGTGCAGAGCCTTCTGCCTGCCTGGTATTTGAAGATGTTCCGATGGGAATCCTCGCCGGGAAAAATGCAGGAATGCGTGTATGCGCGGTGGACGACTGGTTTTCACGCCCACAGGATGCGAAAAAGCGGGAACTTGCCGACTATTTTATTCACAGCTATGAAGACATTACCAATCAGACATACGAGGTATTATAATGAATCATGGATTTTTACCGATCAGCAGGAAAGAGATGGAAGAACGGGGGTGGAATCAGGTAGACTTTGTCTATGTAAGCGGAGATGCCTATGTAGACCACCCGTCTTTTGGACATGCGATCATCACCCGCCTTTTAGAGGCACATGGCTTCCGCGTGGGGATCATTGCACAGCCTGACTGGAAGGATAAAGAAAGTATTACAGAATTTGGAGAGCCGCGGCTTGGATTTATGGTGTCGGCGGGAAATATGGATTCCATGGTCAACCATTATTCTGTATCAAAGAAAAGACGGCAGCAGGATTCTTATACACCGGGCGGAGTGATGGGAAAGAGACCGGATTATGCAGCAGTTGTGTACGGCAATCTGATCCGTCAGACATATAAGAAGACACCAATCATTCTGGGTGGTATCGAGGCGAGTCTTAGAAGACTTGCACATTATGATTACTGGTCCAATCAGCTTAAGCGTTCCATTCTTCTGGATTCGGGTGCAGACCTGGTTTCTTATGGAATGGGCGAACGCTCGATCATTGAGATTGCAGAGGCACTGGATGCCGGACTGGATATCAAGGACATTACTTATATCGATGGAACGGTCTGCAAGGTCAAGAATCTGGACAGTGTGTATGATGCAGAGATTCTGGAACCGTATGAAGAGATGAAAAAAGATAAGCTTCTGTACGCCAAAAGCTTTTACAGACAGTACTGCAACACAGATCCATTTTCCGGAAAGCGGCTGGTTGAGCCCTATTCGGATCATCTGTATGTGGTACAGAACCCTCCGGCAAAACCGCTGACCCAGCAGGAGATGGATGATGTCTACGCACTTCCTTACATGCGGACCTACCATCCATCTTATGAGACGGCAGGTGGAGTTCCGGCAATCCGGGAGATCAAATTCAGTCTGATCAGCAACAGGGGATGTTTTGGAGGCTGCAGTTTTTGTGCACTGACATTCCATCAGGGAAGGATCATTCAGACACGAAGTAAGGAATCACTGATCGCTGAAGCAAAGACATTTCCGGAAGATCCGGAATTCAAAGGATATATTCATGATGTAGGCGGACCGACCGCGAACTTCCGTGCACCGGCATGTAAGAAACAGTTAAAATACGGGGCCTGTACGAACAAACAGTGTCTTTTTCCAAAGCCGTGTAAAAATCTGATCGCAGATCATAAAGAATACTTAAGCATTCTCAGGGATCTCAGAAAGATACCTGGAGTCAAAAAAGTATTTATCCGTTCCGGTATCCGGTTTGACTATCTGCTGGCGGATCCGGATGACACGTTTTTCAAAGAACTGTGTCAGTATCATGTCAGCGGTCAGCTGAAAGTTGCACCGGAGCATGTGGCAGACCCGGTTCTTCAGATGATGGGCAAGCCGGAAAATGCGGTTTATGAACGTTTTACTCACAAATACGAAGAGATCAATAAAAGGCTAGGACTTAAACAGTACCTGGTTCCGTATCTGATGTCGTCCCATCCGGGTTCTACTATGAAAGAAGCGGTAAAGCTTGCCGAATACCTGCGGGATCTCGGTTATATGCCGGAGCAGGTACAGGATTTCTACCCGACACCGTCTACGATTTCCACTTGTATGTATTATACCGGTGTAGATCCGCGGACGATGAAGCCGGTGTATGTGCCGAAAAATCCGCATGAAAAAGCGATGCAGAGAGCACTGATCCAGTACCGGAATCCGAAGAATTATGATCTGGTCATGGAGGCACTGCGAATCGCAGACCGTATGGATCTGGTAGGATTTGATGAGAAATGTCTGATCCGTCCGAGAAAGCTGCATTCGGAAAAAATGCAGGAGAAGAATGGATACAGCGGAAGAAACCATGGCGGCACTCATGGCGGCACGGAGCGAAAGAGCAAAAACCCGAATGGAAATAACAAAAATCCAGGAAAGCCAAACGGAAATTATAAAAATTCAAATGCAGGGCATAAGAATACAAAGCCTGCATTTACAGGAAACGGCAGAGGTGAGTCCTCGTCAAGACCGCAAAAAAAGAAATCCATCCGTAATGTACACAAACGGAAGTAGTCACAGGAGAAAGGAGAACCGCTTATGAAGATTGCGATTGTTACCGGGGCATCCTCCGGCATGGGAAAAGAATTTGTCAGACAGATTGAACGTTTTTACAGGGAACTGGATGAAATCTGGGTGATTGCCCGCAGTGAAAAGAAGCTGGAAGAGATCAAGAAAAGCCACAAGACCTATATCCGGATCTTTGCAGGGGACATGGAAGAGGATCTGGTATACAAGCAGGTGAAAAATCGGCTGGAGAATCAGAATCCTGATATCCGTATGCTGGTCAATGCAGCAGGATTCGGAAAGACCGGGACAGTAGAGGAGATTGCAAAGGAAGACAAGAAACTTCAGCTCCGCATGATCGACCTGAACTGCCGGGGACTGACCGAGATGACCTGTACCTGTTTGCCCTGGATGCATAAAGGAACCAGGATCATCAACCTGGCAAGCGCAGCAGCTTTTTGCCCGCAGGCAAAATTCGCAGTTTATGCAGCGACGAAGTCGTATGTACTGAGCTTTTCAAGGAGCCTTGCAGCTGAACTTAAGGAAAAAGGAATCTTCGTCACAGCGGTCTGCCCGGGACCTGTGGACACCCCGTTTTTTGAAGTGTCAGGGAAGTTGCCCGGTGGCATGAAAGAGGCTGTGATGGCAGATCCGGTACAGGTTGTAAAGCAGGCGCTCATTGATGCCAAATATAAAAAAGAGGTTTCTGTATATGGCATGGCAATGAAAGGGGCAGAAGCTGCTACCAAAGTACTTCCGCACGGAATGATCTTAAAAGCCATGTCAGTGATGGAGAAAATAACGAAGGAGTAAGCGAAAGACAAGATGAAGATACAAAAAGGAGATGCAGGTTATCTGCGCAGAAGAAAACGATTATTGATACTGGAAGCTGTTGTCTCTTTTGGACTGGTTGCCGCACTGGTGATCGCCGGTTATGTGACAACAAAGACAAAGCTCAATCTGCTCACTGTAGTAGCGGTACTCGGATGTCTTCCGGCAAGCCGGATCCTGGTCAATCTGATCATGGTCATGCCGCACGATTCCATTGATGAGGCAACTGAGCTTGAAATCTCGGCTGTCACCGAAGAACTTACCGTTGCATACGATCTTGTGATCACCAGTGAGAAAAAGGCAATGCCGGTAGCAGCTGTTGCAATTTACAACAATACGATCTGCGGCTATGTGCCGGTGAAAAAAGTGGATGTGGACTATGCCGCAAAGCATATCAAATCCATTATGAAGCAGAACCAGTTCGACAAGGTGGTGGTCAAGCTTTTCCATGATTACAAAGCATTTCTGACCCGCGCCGAGGGAATGAACAACATTGCTTCTGTAGAACAGCAGGATACAAGAAAACACGAAGAGATGATCAAAGGACTCCTTCTGGACATTTCACTGTAAAAGGCAGGAGGAATTAAAAGCATGCAGAAAATAACCGTTTCGTCAAATGAAGCAGGACAGCGTCTGGACAAGCTTCTTGGAAAATATTTAAGTAATGCGCCGATGAGCTTTGTTTACAAGATGCTGCGGAAAAAGAACATCAAGTTAAACGGGAAAAAAGCGCAGGGAAATGAAAAACTGACAAAAGGAGACCAGGTTGAAGTATTTCTCTCAGATGATACCTGGCAGAAATTCGCAGGGGCACCGGGAGCAGAAAAGCAGCTTCCGGCAGATCTTGCACGGGCAATGGAAAGCAGCATTCGGCTGTCGGTAATCTATGAGGATCCGAATATTCTGATCCTGAACAAACCATCAGGCATGCTTTCCCAGAAAGCAGCACCGTCTGACCTTTCCCTGAATGAATATATGATCGCTTATCTGCTGAAAAAAGGCGATCTGAAACTAGCTGAGCTTGCTACTTTCCGCCCATCTGTCTGTAACCGCCTGGACCGGAATACCAGTGGTCTTGTAACCGCAGGGAAAAGCCTTGCGGGATTGCAGCAGCTCAGCGAGATTTTAAGAGACAGGACCGTGAAAAAATATTATCTCACGATCGTGGATGGGGTGATAAAAGACCGTCAGAAGATCGAAGGATATCTTCTGAAAAATGAGATGACCAATCAGGTGAAAATTCTGAAAGAAGCAAAAGGCGAGGCAAAGCCGATAGCCACAGAGTATATTCCGCTTGCGGATAATGGTCAGCAGACGATTCTGAAGGTGCATCTGATCACGGGACGGACCCATCAGATCCGTGCACATCTGTCTTCGACCGGTCATCCGATCATCGGGGATAGCAAGTATGGTAATCCAAAGGTCAATTCTATTTTCAGGAAAAAATATGCGTTAAAATATCAACTTTTACATGCATGGAAAATGCAGTTCCCGAAAAGAGAGGATGCGCTTGCAAAGGTATCGGAAAAGGAGCTTACCGCACCTCTTCCGGAAGGATTTACAACCATCATAAAAGGAGAAGGATTAGAATGGGAACCTGGAATTCAAGAGGGCTAAGAGGTTCAACCCTGGAGGATTTTATTAATCGGACGAATGAACGCTATCAGCAGCAGGGACTGGCGCTCATTCAGAAAATCCCGACACCGATCACTCCGGTACGAATGGACAAAGATCACCGCCAGATCACGCTGGCCTATTTTGACCAGCGCAGTACGGTCGATTATATTGGAGCAGTACAGGGAATTCCCGTATGTTTTGACGCAAAAGAGTGCAGTATGGATACCTTTCCACTACACAATATCCATGAACACCAGATGAACTTTATGCGGGATTTTGAAAAACAGGATGGAATTTCCTTTTTTCTTATCTATTACAGTACAAAAAACCTGCTTTATTACATGCGTTTTGAAGAAATAGAAGTGTTTTGGGAGCGGATGAAGCAGGGCGGACGGAAAAGCGTACGCTTTGAAGAACTGGATGAGGAATATTTTATGCAGCTAAGGCAGGGCGTATTCGTTCCGTATCTGGAGATGCTCCAGAAGGATCTGGATCACCGGGAAGAAAGATAAGAAGCATGGAAAAGAGATTAGCAGGATAGAACTTCTGAGTGTGCAGGCTTGACAAGCCGCGTCAAAGTTCGTATAATACAACAAGGTCATGTTTTAATATGGTAACATACTAAAGTGACAAATAAACAAAAAAGAGGAGTTACAATCTATGGAGCAGTTATTACATACACCCGAAGGGGTCCGAGACATTTATCACGAAGAATGCGCCAAAAAGCTGGCACTTCAGAACCGACTTCATAAGACTCTGCATTTGTACGGATATCATGATATCCAGACTCCTATGTATGAATATTTTGATGTATTCAGAAAAGAGATCGGAACCATTCCTTCAAGGGAATTATATAAATTTTTTGACAGAGACGGCAACACACTGGTGTTAAGACCGGATATCACTCCGCAGATCGCACGTGCGACGGCAACTTTATTTAAGGATGATGAATTCCCGGCAAGGCTTTGCTATGTGGGGAATACATTTATCAATCATTCCAGTTATCAGGGACGATTAAAGGAAAGTACCCAGATGGGCGCGGAGATGATTGGACTGGATGTGGCGGACGCTGATGCGGAGATGCTGGCACTTGTCATTGACTGTCTGAAGAATGCCGGACTGGAAGAATTTCAGATCAGTATAGGAAATGTAGACTTTTTCCAGAGTCTGATCGAGGAATCCGAGATTGATGATGAGACAGAAGAACGTCTGCGTGAGCTGATTAACAACCGGAACTTTTTCGGTGCAGACGAACTTTTAGAAGAGGCTGATGCAAAACCGGTGTCAAGAAAAGCATTTTCTGCACTTTCAGAGATGGTCGGTGGTGTGGAGATCCTGGAGGAGGCGAAAAAGGTAGCGCCAAGCAAAAAAGCGATGAAAGCAATCCGGCGTCTCGAAAAAATCTACGCGATCTTATCTGTCTACAAAATGGAACAGTACATTACGTTTGATCTGAGCATGAGCGGAATTTACGGATATTATACCGGTATTATCTTCCGGGGATACACTTTTGGGACCGGGGATGCCATTGTAAAAGGCGGACGTTATGACCACCTGGTTGAAAAGTTTGGAAAAGAAGAGCCGGCGATCGGTTTTGCGATCGTAGTAGATGAACTGATGAGCGCACTTTCCCGCCAGAAGATCCAGATCTCAAGTGGCGAGAAGAGTTCCCTGATCTTATATGATAAAGAACGGTTGAAGGATGCAATCCAGCTTGCCATGGAATTCAGAGGGAAGGACAAGAATACCCAGATCCTTCAGAAAGCATCGGATAAGTCGCTGGAATTCTATGTGGATTATGGAAAACGCAGTCTTGCAGGAAGCATGCTGTATCTTCGCAGCAAAGGAGATGTGCAGATGGTGAACCTGATGACCGGCGAAGAGAAAATTGTAGGGTAGGGGTGAGACGATGAAAGACACAAGATATTTGACATTTGCGCTCTGTAAGGGGCGGCTCGCAAAACAGACACTGGAGCTTCTGGAAGAACTGGGCATCACCTGTGAGGAAATGAAAGATAAAGATTCCAGAAAGCTGATTTTTGTGAATGAAGAATTAAAACTCAAATTTTTCTTATCGAAGGGACCGGATGTACCGACCTATGTAGAATATGGTGCGGCGGACATCGGCGTGGTCGGAAAAGACACGATTCTGGAAGCGGGAAAGAAGGTACATGAGGTACTGGATCTTGGTTTTGGTAAATGCAGGATGTGCGTATGCGGACCGGCAGATGCGAAAAAATATCTGGAGAATCACGAACTGATCCGTGTGGCAACAAAATATCCGAATATTGCAAAGGATTATTTTTATAATACCAGACACCAGACGGTAGAGATTATCAAATTGAACGGTTCGATTGAACTTGCACCGATCGTTGGCCTTTCAGAGGTGATCGTGGATATCGTGGAAACCGGATCCACCCTGAAGGAGAACGGACTTGTAGTTCTCGATGAGGTTTGCCCGTTATCAGCACGTATGATCGTAAACCCGGTCAGCATGCGTCTGGAAAATGACAGGATCAAGGAACTTCTTTATAAACTCAGAAGTATATTAAAAAGGGAGGCTTAATGCACATGAGAATACAAAAGCTGAACAGCGATACAAAGAAAAATCTGCTGGAAGATCTGCTGAAAAGAAGCCCGAACAATTATGGACAGTATGAGGCGAGCGTAAAAGAAATTTTAGATAAAGTAAAAGAAGAAAAAGATGCGGCAGTTTTTGCATACACTGCCAAATTTGATGGAGCAGAGCTTACTGCAGATACGATTGAAGTCACAGATGCAGAAATTGAAGAAGCATATGCGCAGGTTGATGATACACTTCTTACAGTCATCCGCAAAGCAAAAGACAATATCGAAAGTTATCATGCAAAACAGCGTCAGAACAGCTGGTTTGACAGTAAACCGGACGGAACCATTCTTGGGCAGAAGATCACTCCGCTTCACAGAGTCGGCGTGTATGTGCCGGGAGGAAAGGCAGTTTATCCGTCTTCGGTACTGATGAATGTGATGCCGGCAAAGGTTGCCGGTGTGGATGAGATCATCATGGTAACGCCTCCTGGAAAAAATGGAAAAGTAAGTCCGAATACACTGGTTGCAGCCAAAGAAGCCGGTGTGAATAAGATCTACAAGGTCGGCGGTGCACAGGCAATTGCAGCCCTTGCATACGGAACAGAGAGTATCCCGAAGGTTGACAAGATCGTAGGACCTGGAAATATCTATGTAGCACTTGCAAAGAAAGCAGTTTACGGTCATGTCAGCATTGATTCCATTGCAGGACCAAGTGAAATCCTGGTTGTGGCAGATGAGACAGCTAATCCGAGATATGTTGCGGCAGACCTGCTTTCCCAGGCAGAGCATGATGAGCTCGCTTCCGCAATTCTTGTTACGACAAGTGAAAAGTTGGCACATGAGGTATCCGATCAGGTAGATGGTTTCTTAAAAGAACTTTCAAGAGCAGAGATCATTTCCAAATCTCTGGATAATTACGGATATATTCTGCTTGCCGATACGATGGAAGATGTGATCGACGTGGCAAATGAGATTGCATCCGAGCATTTGGAAATCCAGACAAAAAATCCATTTGAAGTGATGACCAAGATCCGCAATGCAGGAGCTATCTTTATCGGGGAATATGCAAGCGAGCCACTGGGCGATTATTTCGCCGGACCAAACCATATCCTTCCGACCAACGGAACCGCTAAATTCTTTTCCCCGCTTTCTGTAGACGATTTCATTAAGAAATCCAGTATCATCTCTTATTCAAGAGAAGCACTGCAGAAGGTACATAAGGATATCGAAAGCTTTGCAAAAGCGGAACAGCTGACTGCGCATGCCAATTCGATCCATGTACGTTTTGAAGAGGAGGACTAAAAGATGGAGAGCAGAGTTGCATCCTGCAGTCGTGTGACAAAAGAGACACAGATCGAGATGACACTGAATCTGGACGGAACAGGAAAGACTGACATTTCTACTGGCATCGGTTTCTTTGACCATATGCTTTCCGGCTTTGCAAGACATGGACTTTTTGATCTGACTGTCAAAGTTACCGGAGATCTGGAGGTAGACAGCCACCACACGATCGAGGATACCGGAATCGTGCTGGGGCAGACCATTGCAAAAGCATTGGGAGATAAAAAAGGAATCAAGCGGTATGGACATTTTATGCTTCCGATGGATGAGGTGCTGGTGCTTTCGGCAATCGACCTTTCCGGAAGACCATATCTGAATTTTGGCGCTACATTTACCTGTGACAAATTAGGAGAACTGGACACGGAGATGGTAAAAGAATTTTTCTATGCTGTTTCCTACAGCGGTGCAATGAACCTGCACCTGAAAGTCCTGGATGGCGGCAACAACCATCATATGGCAGAGGCGTTATTTAAAGCATTTGGAAAAGCGCTGGACGCGGCAACGCAGGATGAGCCGCGGATTCAGGAGATATGGACAACGAAAGGAAGCCTGTAGAGGAGGCATAGAATATATGAGTTATAAAAGATTGATTCCCTGCATTTTTATCCTTGGAGGGAAGGCGGTAAAATGGTTTGATGACCCGACAGTTGTATCTGAAGATGTGATCGCGCTGACAAAAGAGTACAGCGATAACGGGGCGGATGAACTTCTGGTATTTGACCTGTCAAATACGGACCAGGATCATGATGAGTCCATTGAACTGATGAAAAAGATCAACCGCGTGATTCGGATTCCGATGGTTGCCGGAGGAAATGTAAAGCGGCAGGAGGATGTCAAGAAAATCCTCTACACCGGTGCAAAGCGTGCCATGCTGAATTTTTCAAAGCCGGATTCACAGAAACTGATCGAAGAGGTGGCAAAGCGGTTTGGAAAAGAGAAGATCGCGGTGTCACTGAATGACTTTGATGCATTATTTAAGCAGCAGCATCTGATCCAGACTTACAGTAGCCAGATTGTATTTATGCACCGTCTGGATCTGAATTCCGTTGTAAATATTACGGATATTCCGTGTGTGGTTGTGACCGATACACTGGAAAAGGAAGAGCTTTTTAAGATCCTGGAATGCCCAGGTGTGAAAGGACTTTCTGGAATGTATGTGAGTCAGAGAAAAATCAATTGTGCTGATTTCAAAGAAGAGTGCAGCCAGAAAGGAATTCGTATGACATCCTTTGAGAGTCTGATGGATTTTTCCGAATTTAAATTAAATTCCGATGGATTACTTCCGGTTGTTACACAGCATTATAAGACGTCCGAAGTGCTGATGGTGGCATACATGAATCAGGAGGCATTTGAAAAAACAGTGAAAACCGGACGGATGACCTATTTCAGCCGGAGCAGACAGAGTCTCTGGACAAAAGGCGAGACATCCGGACATTTTCAGTATGTCAAATCCCTGACCATCGACTGTGACAAAGATACCCTGCTTGCAAAAGTCGATCAGGTAGGAGCGGCATGTCATACCGGCAATCCGACCTGCTTCTTCCAGCCAATCGTAGGGGATCAGTATGAAGAAATCAATACGCAGCAGGTATTCGAGAGCGTGTATCATACGATCATGGATCGCAAAGAGCATCCAAAGGAAGGATCTTACACGAACTATCTGTTTGAAAAAGGTATTGATAAAATTCTGAAGAAGGTTGGAGAAGAGGCTGCCGAGATCATCATTGCGGCGAAGAATCCGAACCAGGAAGAAGTCAAATATGAAATGTGTGATTTCCTGTATCATATGATGGTGCTGATGGCAGAACGGGGGATCACCTGGGATGACATCATGGAAGAGATGGCAAAACGGTAAAAATTGCATATGTGAAAAGATGTGGGACATATACTGAGGTAGAGGTATATGTCCTTTTTGTTTGTCTGAAATTGGGAAAGAACTTTCTGGTAAATGAAAAGAACTACCTGCCAAAGATGCGCACTCGCGCAAAGAAGAATGTTGCAAGTAACTGCGTTCGGCGTAGAATACACCGAGGCACATTCATTTTAATTGGATGCTTTAGCAGAAGGGAGAGATTGGAATGAACGAATCACAGGAACGCCGCGAGGAGTTGCTTAGGATGTCACGTCAAAAATGGAGAAAAGGCAGTATCCCGGCGGTGCATCCAAGGTATCAGCATGTATACAGGGGATTATATGGAGAACATTCTTCAGAAGAAAATGGCGGAAGCAGTTTCTTTGCACGGATGTTTATCAGTTTTCTTATCTTTGGGATGTTTGTGGCGGCAGATTATACAGGAGAGAAAATCTGGAAATATACGCCCTCACAGATCGTGTCACAGATTGAGTACCAACCGGATATTATGACTGGGAACTGGTAAGAGAAGATAGGAAAGCAGTTCTATGGAGGAGACGGACTTGTAGAAAATACAATCCGCAATATCGGAGAGCTTGCAAAGAAGGGAATGCGTGAAACGGATAAGACAATCATCCAGATCATAACAAGGTAACATATTGACAAAGTAATATGAACTGGAACCATAAATGTAGAAATTGTGTATTTTTACTAAAAAAACACCACATATGGTTGAATTTATGCTATAATTAAAAATAATCAAATAAAAGATGAATGGAACCCCTAAATTTAATGTTTCATACATTTTATTAATGCAATTGTTAATGCGAAGAAGAATTTTTTGAAAACTCCAAAAATTAACATACAACTTATAGTCTATTTACGAGAGGAGGATCAATTATTGAAGTTTAGGAACAAATTTATATCAAAAAGGATCGGGACAAAGACACTGGCAAGTCTTCTGGCATTTGGAATGGCTCTTGGTTCGCCAATGGCGGTATTTGCCGATGATGGAGAAACGGCCGTTGTGGCAGAGAATACAGTGCAGGCAAAAAAGACAGATGGATCGGAAGTATTTGTGAGTGTATCTGATTATGTACGGGGAATGATGGAAAGAGGAGCAGTCAGGCTGAATGATGAAACCGGCTATCTGGAAGATACCTCGACTGGTCAGAAAGTGGATCCGGAGACAGGAGAACGCCTGACAGAGACACCGGATGTTCCGGAGACACCAGCCATACCGGACACCCCTGGAAATCAAGAAAATCCAGAGTCACCGGGAACCCCGGAGAATCCAGAAAACCCAGAGGTTCCGGAAAAACCGGACACTCCGGAAAATCCAGGGGCACCGGAAAAACCAGAAACTCCAGAAAAGCCGGATACTCCGGGAACTCCAGAGACACCGGAAAAACCAGGCACTCCGGAAAATCCGGATAGCCCGGATTCCGGCAAATCCGATTCCAAAGATCCGATTCAGACACCGGGTACTGATAAGGCAGATTCTTCCGAAGACCGGAAAGATACAAAGACCGACCCAATTCCGGGAAGTGAGATCGACCATACACAGGAGATCAGCAAAGCAGAAGAAGCAGCCGGTCAGAACGAATCAAAAACTGCAGTCAGTAATTCTGAACTGATCAACCGTCAGCAGATTGTGAAGCAGCCAGAGATGGTAGAGGATTTCCGTTTCTGGACTGTGGCAAGAAAATATGCATTTGCCAGAACAGCGATCAATGTACGGGAGGAAATTCCGGAAGCTGCAGATGGCAGGGCAGATACTTCCGAGGAAGCCAAAGAAGCAGAGCTTGAAGCGGCAAAAAAAGATGCAAAAGAGCTGAGAGCCGGATTTGATATAGAGAATCAAAAATACAACACGAAAAAAGTGAAACGTACAAAAACGACAAAAGGTGTAAAAAAATCTACACAGATCAAACTGACCGGACTCAACATTTTTTCATCAGCGAAATTAAAGACAGAGGCGCCGAATCAGACCAATCTGAAAGCTGGAAAAAGAGCTGAAGCAGCAAGGCAGGCTGAGAAGGATCTGCAGAAGCAGAAAGAAGAACAGGCGGCAAAAGTGACTGCTGACCTGGCAGCACAGCAGATGGAAGAAAAGGTCCGCTCGGTCGGAACGATTTCGCAGGACGGGCTTCTTTATATTTTGAAAGAAGAAGACAATGGCTGGTTGTATGTGGAATCCGGTAATGTCAGGGGATTTGTAAAGGCGTCTGAAATTTATACGGAAGATGCGGCACAGGAACTTCTGGATGTCTATCAGACACAGGCCAGGTTAAAAGCTTCCAAAGAAAACAAAGACTACACCGGAATCGAGGGAACCGCAAAGACGGCACAGGCACTGATAGATGCAAAAGATAATCAGGCATATACCTATCTCCGCGCGACGGTGAAGCAGACGGTTGCAGATAAAGAACCGGCACTGGTAAGCGATCAGCTAGATACCGATAAAAAAGGAACCCTGAATATTCAAGAAGAGAAGAATGCGGATTCCAGAGTTGTCGGAACAATGACAGCAGGAGAGCTCTGCTACATTCTCGCAGATGAGGATTCAGACTGGGTTTATGTAGAATCCGGAGATGTCAGAGGCTTTGCGGAAAAGAAGTATTTGAAATCAGACGCTGAAACCAAAGCACAGGTGACAGAAAGAGGAGCTGATGCCTATTCAATGGCAGAGGAAAACATGGATCCGGAAGATAATAAAGCTCTTTACTATACGCTGACTTCTACAAAAGAAGGAACGCCGAGTGGTGAAATCCGCCAGTCAATGATTGAATATGCATCCCAGTTTGTCGGTAATCCTTATGTGTGGGGCGGAACCAGTCTGACAAACGGAGCAGACTGTTCCGGATTTGTACAGCAGATTTACAAGGCTTACGGATATGATCTTCCACGTGTTGCCGAGGATCAGAGCCAGTATGGAACCAAGATTCCAGTAGAAGACGCACAGCCGGGAGACCTGATCTTCTATGCAAAGAACGGTTATGTATATCATGTTGTGATGTATGCCGGAGATGGAAAGACGATCGAAGCTGCAAATGAAGATGTTGGAATTATTTACGGAACTGTTTACGACAAAGATGCAGTATGGGCGACCAGGATTCTGGACGATAATTATACCGTCGCAGGTGGAGGAATCGGCGAGGTCAATGCAACGCAGGAGATGTACGGAACGGATCTTGGCAATTTTACGATTACATATTACTGTGCATGTGAAATCTGCTGTAACAAAGCAGACGGGATCACAGCAACCGGAACCCCAGTCATTGAGGGACAGACCATTGCGGTGGATCCGAGTGTAATCCCTTACGGAACAAAAGTCATCATCGGCGGACATGTATTTACTGCTGAAGACTGTGGTGGTGCGATCAAGAAAAACCACATTGATGTCTATGTGAACAGCCATGAAGAAGCACTTGCTCTCGGCGTGACGAATGCAGAAGTATATCTGGTTAAATAAAAATTAAGCGAAGGATAATTTGTTCTTTCGGAGTTTATCTAAAACTATAAAAACAGGGAAATGTTCTGACGTAAAATATGTCAGGACATTTCCTTTTTCTCATTTTACCAAAATATTTTCCGAAAGAAATTACTCTCTGAGTTTGAAAAATTTTATCAGAAATATTTTTAATGAAATATGGACGGTTTTGTCAAAGAGTAGTAAAATAAAAATGTCGCGTTTCGACTAAAAGGACTGCATTTTACAGAATTTGTAAGAAGGAGCAACAGATTTTGAAATATAGAAATATACAGGTAGCAAAAATGACAGGAGTAAAAATTCTAGCAGGATTACTTGTTTTCGGACTTACTTTCAGCGCTCCGGCAACAGCTTGGGCAGCAGAGAGCGGTCTTACAGAGGTTACTTCTAATGGATCAGAAAATGGAGAAAAACTACAGGCAAAATCCATTGATGGGCGTGATACACTTACAGAAGTATCAGATCTTGTCCTGGAGATGATTCATAATGAAGAAATCAGATACAATGAAGAGACTGGATATCTGGAAGATACCGGTCTGCGTGATGCAGCGAAAACAGGATGGAAGGTTGATCCGATAACAGGAGATGAAGTAGAAGTAATCCCGGCTAATCCAGATGTGCCGGTTACGCCGGAGCAACCGACAGATCCGGTCAATCCGGATACACCACAGCAGCCTTCAGATGGCAATGTGAACAATGAACAGCAGCCTTCGGAAGACCAGACAGAAGACTCAGAAGAAAACAAAGCGCAGGAGCAGGAAAAAAATGCGCAGGATAGTGAACACAAGATGACCAATGAAGAACTGGTCAAGAGACAGCAGATCGTCAGTCTTCCGGAATACGAAGAAGATTTCCGTTTCTGGACAGTTGCGCGAAAATATGCATTTGCAAAGACAAAGATCAGCATACGTGAGGCAATTCCGGAGGATATCAATGGAGCTGTTGATACTGATCGGACAGAAAGTGATATTCAGGAAGCAACAGCTGATGCTAAAAAACTGTTTCATAAGGAAACTTCTATAAAGGCGAAGGAATCAAAGACAAAATCTTCTGCGAAAAAGACGAAAACAGCAAAGAACGTACAGCTTAATACATTTTCTGCCGGGACATTAAAAAACACAGCAGACACTTCGGGAAAGAAGTCATCCTTAAACTCGGATACTGCTACAGCATTGCAGGATGATACTTTAAATGCATCCCTTGCATCCCGGCAGTTGGCCGAAAAGGTGCGTTCTGTCGGAGAAATTTCACAGGATGGACTTCTCTACATTCTGAAAGAAGAAAAGAATGGATGGCTGTATGTAGAATCCGGAAAGGTCAGAGGATTTGTAAAAGAATCCGAGCTTTATACCGGAGATGCCGCACAGGTACTGCTGAGTGGATACCAGAAGCAGGCAAAAAAAGCTGCAAAAAAAGCCAAGATTGCATACACTGGAATCGAAGGAACAGCATCCCTTGCAAAAGAAACGGTTCCGGCAAATGAAAATCAGGCATTTACCCATGTACGTGCAACCGTAAATCAGACACTGGCTACGAAAAAATACGCACTGGCAGATGCATCAAAGTCGGATGGAACTGTAGCAATCCAGGAAGAGGCAAATGGACAGTCACGTGTGATCGGAACCATGTCCCAGGGTAATCTGTGTTATATCCTTGCGGATGCAGAGAAAGACTGGATCTATGTGGAGTCCGGGGATGTCCGTGGGTTTGTCTCTAAAGAGGCTGTTCAGACTGGGGATGAAGTAAAAGCGCAGGTAGAAGCAGCAGGCGAAGGTGCTTACCAGACAGCTACAGAACTGATCGCACCGGAAGATAACCAGGCACTTTATTATAGCTATGCTTCTGTAAAGCCGGGAACACCGGGGAATGCGATCCGCCAGGCAATGCTGGATTTTGCCGCACAGTTCATTGGCAATCCTTATGTATGGGGCGGTACAAGCCTGACAGAAGGGGCGGACTGCTCCGGATTTGTACAGCAGATCTATAAGAATTTTGGCTATAATCTGCCAAGAGTAGCCGAAGATCAGAGCCAGTATGGAACCAAGATTCCGGTTGAAGACGCACAGCCGGGGGATTTGATTTTCTATGCAAAAGATGGTTATGTCCATCATGTTGTGATGTATGCAGGAGACGGAAAGACCATCGAAGCTGCAAATGAAGACCAGGGAATCATTTCGGGAACGGTATATATTCCGGAAGCTGTCTGGGCAACCAGAATCCTGGAAGAAAATTATAATCTGGAAGGCACGGATGTGAACGAACAGAACGCTACAGCCGAACAGTATGGAGACAGTATTGGAGAGTATACCATTGATTATTATTGTTCCTGCGAGACTTGCCGTGCGAAGGCAAGCAAAGTCAAAGCAACTGGAACTCCGGTTGTTGAAGGGCAGACCATTGCGGTTGACCCGGATGAGATTCCGTATGGAACAAAGGTGATCATTGACGGACATGTATTTACTGCTGAAGATTACGATACTTCTGGTAAAGAAAAACATATCAGTATCTATGTCAATGAGCATGAGACTGCACAGAAGCTGAATGAGAAGAAGGCAGAAGTACATCTGGTGAAATAACGACAATCAAAAAAAGAAATATTAAACAAGAAAAACTTCGGATCACTGGCGAAAATCCAGAATATCCGAAGTTTTTTGCATGTCTACACTATTCAGACAAGTCATTCTCCAGGCTAATGTTTGATCTTTTTCAGTTTTTCATTGTCTGCCTGACATTCGGTCGGGGAAATATGATACATTTTCTTAAAAGCACGAAAAAATGAAGAATAGTCTCCAAAACCGGACTGGACAGCAACCGTTTTAAGCGGAACATCCTGCCGGATCAGCGAGACCGCAAGTGCCAGCCGTTTCTTTAAAATATACTGATGACAGGTCGTATTCAGTTGTTTCTGAAAAAATTTGTTCAGACTGCTCTTGCTCATGTGGAAAGTACGCGCCAGATCCTCCACGCCGATTTCTTTCAGAAAATGCTGATCCAGATAGCGGACGATCTGATTGGTCTGATCGGATTCAATCTCAATAAATTCGTTGGAATATTTCAGGGCATAGTTAATGATTTTTACCAGAAGACAGGTGGATGCACCACAGGCATAGGTTTCAGAAAGCTCCCCATAAGAAGCATATTCCCGGTAAAAGGTTTCAAATTCTTCCTCAAAATTACACAGCTTATTGGTAGTATGAAGAAGATGAGGTGTGTCAATATTGAAAACAGATTCCTTAAGGGCCGGAAGCTGGCTTTTCAGATTGGAAATATATGATTTTTCCAGCCATACAGTGATAAAATCATAATAGTTTGCAACGAGATCACTGGAAGTAAAGTAGTGTGGAATATCCGGTGGAATAACCAGAATATCGCCATTTGTAATAAAATGCCGTTTCTGACCGATGCGGAACAGAAAATCTCCGCTTTTACAAAAGCTGATCTCATAAAATCCGCTTTTGATCATGGAAAAATCTTCCATCAGATATCCTTTGTGGTGCGTGCATTTTACATGGCGCAGCTGGCATTTGCCGGACAGCTGCATTTCAGGGCTTTGCTCATATAATTTTTTCATTTATAAACCTTTCATATTGAATAAAATATAACAAATCTTTTGTAATCATTATACAATACACATTGCAAAAAAGGTAAAAGAAATTGTAAAAAAGTTATATTTTTTACTATAGATAAAA
>ENA-OPDH01000619-OPDH01000619.1-human-gut-metagenome-genome-assembly--contig:-NODE-619-length-27623-cov-3.174949_pt1 | contig 27623 bp, 14 predicted proteins | sample MGYA00241260_ERZ501500 | MGnify/ENA primary metagenome ERZ501500 (study PRJEB25962, sample SAMEA2042519) | human gut metagenome | biome: human gut; feature: human-associated habitat; material: faeces...
CCCAACCCTGCCATATACAGATCAAACGCGCTCTGCATATCATTTTTCTGCATTGCATCCTGTGCCTGTGCAAAAGAACGGATTGCCGTACAGAGATCTTTCAAAGAGTTTGTAAACGGAAGGATTTCCGCTTTCATTGCCTCGTTTTTGCTCTTTACGGTATGTCCCCAAAAACAGATCGATTGCCTGCATGGTGCTGTCGGTTCGGGGAGCTTTCGGATAGAGGTCGGCGAAAGATTCTCCTTCGACTCCGAGAATGGTCTCTAAGTGCGCATGAGGACTGGCGTAAATCAGAGCCTGTTGTATGCGCTTCTCGTCGGGCATGGCTCCCGGTGTGAATTTCAGATAGAGAAGTTGCGGGATACTGAAATAGGGATAATCCGCGGCCATTTGGTCGGCATCGGATTTCGAGATTGTTTCATCGCCAATTCCGTTTAGAAGGTTTCGTATTTGTTCCCGGGTTATCATAGTGTTACCAGTTGGCTACCGTCGCATTGAAAATTTGATCTACCAGCTCGTCTGTGATTTGTTGGATAAGTTCATCTTGCACATCGGTTAACATTCGGTCGCTGGAAAAGTCCTTATACCCGGAGAATGTTTGGTCTATGTCATACTGAGGGTCTTTGGTGTTGGTGAATCTTACCCTTACAGAAATAGTCAGGCGCGTTTGCGATGCGTATGCGTTTTCTGTTACGGCTTGCGGGGTGAGGTCATAGTTCGTGATTTCTCCTTCCAATTGTAGGTCTCCTCCGCTGCTAACCATTTGTAATCGCGTTTGCCGGGTATAAGCGTTTTTCAATGAATTGGTGAACAACTCTTCCAATGGAGGGTAAACCAATGCCGCTTTAATGGGAAAGTTCGCTACCGATATGGTCTTGGTCGTTTCGTAATTGATCGAAGCTCCGTTGAATTTATAAGAGATACTGCATGACGACAGTATGACGAGTAATATAGTCGTTAAACGTTTCATTGTCGTGCGGCTCTATTCTAAGTTATATTCTTTAATTTTACGATAAAGAGTCCTTTCGGATATTTTTAATTCTTCGGCTGTCTTTTTCCGTTTTCCGTGATTCCGTAGTAATGCCTTTTTGATGGTCTCTTTTTCCGTATCTTCGAGTGTCGTAGGTTGTTCCTCGATATATTCGGGTTCGTTGGGTATTATCTCTCCTACGGTGTCTTCTATGGCCGTTCGTTTGGCGGACGGGACATGTACCGGAACAGATGGTACGATGGGAGTAAGAGCCATCGATTGTGCGACAGGAACCGGTTGGGGCGTTTGAGCGTAAGGAGTTTGTCCCTGAATTTTCTCCCTCGTCAGTTCTTCTACTTTCGCATGTAGGTCTGCCAGCTCTTTTTGCATTTCGAACAGCGTCTTGTAGAGCATTTTTCTTTCTTTCTCGAAGAAGGAGTGCTCTTGTTCGTTCGAGGTAGCGCGAGCCGGTAATTTTTCGATATTATATTGGGGCAGATAGTTTTGCAACGTTGCTCCGTCTACGTCTCGGTTCGTTTCGAAAATAGAGATTTGTTCGGTGATATTTTTTAGCTGCCTTACATTTCCCGGCCAACGGTAGTTGAGCAGTACGGTGCGTGCATCTTCCGTCAGCTGGATTACGGGCATTCGGTAACGCTCCGCAAAGTCCGTAGAAAATTTACGGAATAGTAGGAGAATATCCTCAGACCGTTCTCTCAATGGGGGAATTTCGATGTGTATCGTGCTGAGCCTGTAATACAAATCTTCCCTAAATTTTCCTTCCGAAACGGCTTTTACCATGTCTAAGTTGGTCGCAGCGACGATTCTCACATTGGTTTTCAAAACAGTAGAAGAACCGACTTTTAGAAATTCTCCGCTTTCGAGTACGCGCAATAATCGAGCCTGAGTCGTGAGGGGTAATTCGCCGACTTCGTCTAAGAAAATTGTTCCTCCGTCGGCTTCTTCGAAATAACCTTTTCGTGCAGATAATGCGCCAGTAAAAGCTCCTTTTTCATGCCCGAACAATTCGGAATCTATGGTTCCTTCGGGTATCGCTCCGCAGTTTACGGCAATATACTTTCCATGCTTTCGGGAACTGTTGGCATGTATAATCTGTGGAAAGAACTCTTTTCCCGCACCGCTTTCTCCGGTAATAAGCACAGCCAAATCGATAGGTGCGATTTGTAGAGCTCTTGTAATGGCTCGAATCAGACCCGGAGCATTTCCTATAATGCCGAATCGTTGTTTGGTTTGCTGTATTTCTGCCGGAATCATCTGTTTTCTAATAAAAATGTATTTACAAACATAGCGAAAAGTAAATGCAGAACGAAATGAATAGATTCGTTTTCCAAACTGAACCGATGCTATTTCTGCATTTTATGCAAAGATACATATTTTTCTATTTGTCGGGCAAAGCGATAATGTGATTTATCGGCGAGATTTTATCGGTATCGAGACTTATTTGAACTTTTTAAGAGAATTGTAATTCTTTTATTACTTTGGGAATAGGATAGAATTTCTTTTTACTTTAAAATTCATTATTCCGAATGTGGTATGGAAATTCTCGTGAAAATATATCGAAAGACATCAAGATTTTCATAATTTTGTTTTTGATTGATATCATTCTATGAAATCGTTTTTGAAATTTAGAGAGAGGAATATATTTGTATATGGCTAGTTATTAGATTACAGAGGTTAATCTAACCGACACCGGGAAGAGATATTTAGGATATCGGAATCGGGGTGATAAAACCATTGAGGAAACTCGCTGTCGCCGTATTTTATTTTTGAATTTTTGTTTTGTATGAGAAGACGCTTGCTTTATATTTATCTCTTATTAATCGCAGGTATTATAGCGTGTGAGACAGTTATTGTCGAAGCGGCTCCCAATTTTTATTTCAAACAATTATCCCAACAAGATGGGCTTTCTCAAAATTTTGTGCGTTCTATCATGCTCGACCACGATGGTTTTCTGTGGGTCGGGACGAAGTCGGGGGTAAGTCGTTTCGATTATCACGAGTTTAAGAATTATTCGTCTGTTCCCGATTCGGCCGCTTCTTTACCGGGTAATTTAGTTCATTTCATTGTTGAGGATGCCCGTCATAATATTTGGATTTCGACCGATAAGGGTGTATGTGTTTATCAGCGGGAAAGCGACGATTTCAAGACTGTTCTTTGGAGGCAGAAGGCTTTGCAGGCTCATTCTTACTTGTTGACTGACGATGCTCTTTTTTTGGGAGGAAGGGGAGTAATATACCGATGGGATTATCACCGGGCTGTCATGGATACGGTTCCAGTTCGGTGGAAAGATAAGTCATACGCGTTTTTCAATCACATGATACCGTGGTCGGAGCATTGCTGGGTACTATCGTCGAGATGGAACGGATTGTGGCTATTGGACTGTCGTACAGGGGAAATAGAACGACCGACGTTCTGTAAGGAGAAAGAGATCATGTCGGTCAAAGTCGATACTCAGGGGGATTTGTGGATTTCGCCCTATGGCAAGGGGCTCGACCGGTATATCGACGGCGGTAGAAAACAAAAGCATTACGATGTGTCGAACTCAGATCTAACCAATAACGTGGGACGGTTCTTTATGGCGGGCTACCGATGGCGGTGGAATCAGTATCCTGAACTTGAAAGACGAGACTTTTTCCAATATTCGATATACGCCCGGTAATATCTATTCATTTCCGTATAGTTCGGTATTTTGTTTATATAAGGACAGGGACGACAATATGTGGGCCGGAACGATACGAGGTGGATTATTCGGCATCAAAGAGGTCCATATGAGAACATATCGCGATGTTTCTCCGGGCAATCATTACGGCATGAGCGATAAAACGGCATTGTGCTTATATGAAGATGAGGACGGAATTATCTGGGTCGGGACCGATGGCGGGGGACTGAACCGTTTGGAGCCGAAGAGCAATAGATTTACCCACTATCCCAATACTTACGGATATAAAGTTGCCTCGATAACCCGTTATAACGAGCGAGAATTATTGATGTATTTTTTTTCCAAAGGGTTATATTTGTTCGATAAACGTACGGGTAATTTAAGGTCTTTTACTTTATTGAACGATAGGCGTAACGAGGAGATTATACATTCGGGCATATCGGTCAATGTCGATTATTTCGATACCGATAAAATCCATTTATTTGCGGACAAGATATATACTTATGATAAATCGACGGGCTCTTTTACTATTGCGCACGTTGCCGATTCGTCTCGGTATTATGGTACGGTTCAGCGGTTTTATTCCGATAAGGATATTACCTATCTTTTTGGCCGCAATTATATCTTGCGGAGAATGCTGCGGTGTGTCTTCTTGCTTTCGGTTCAAGAGCGGTCATCAATGCGGCTTGTAGGGACGACGAAGGAAACTTTTGGATAGGGACCGACAAAGGGCTGTTCCACTACGATGTGAATACCCAAGCGTTGAACGAAATAAAAACGAATATGTTTAGGGAGGTGACTTCGGTTGCCTATGCCAATCAATATCTGTGGTTAGGCGCCGACGGTCTGCTTTTCAGATATTCCATAGGCGAGGATAAATTTTTTATTTACGGCGAATCCGACGGCGCTATACCTAACGAATATTTGCATAAATCTACTTTGGTAACTCGGGACGGAGCTCACATTTATATGGGCGGTGTAACCGGACTTTTACATATCGATCGGGAAATATACAAGGAGTACAATTCCCTCTCTCCTTCGTCGGTCGAGTTGTCTGATGTCGTTCTCGACGGAAAATCGGTGATGAACAAAATGGGCGATACAGACCGGAGCTTGCGTGTTGCATGGAATTATACTTCGCTCACTTTGAAGACGATGGTACGGGAGAAGGATATTTTCAGGAAGAAGATGTTCCGGTTCAACATCGAAGGCCTCGGTCGATCGGAAATAGAAACTTACGACCATACTCTGACTTTATATACTTTGCCGGCAGGCACATATAGGGTAATGGCTTCGTGTAGTACGGAAGACGGCGGTTGGAGCCAATCCCGGTGCATATTGCAGATAGAGGTTGTTCCACCGTGGTGGAAATCGTTTTGGTTTATCGCTCTCGTGGTGATTGTAGCGGCCGGTTTGTGTTATTTGATGATAAGTTACACTGTAAAAAGAAAAAATTCCCGGTTGCAACTCGAAATGAAAGAGAGGGAACGTAAAGTGTATGAAGATAAGGTAAGGTTCTTGATCAACGTTAGTCATGAACTTCGAACACCTTTAACTTTGATTTATGCTCCGTTAAAGCGACTTTTAAAGAGCGGCACTGTCGATGATACGCTGAAAACACAGTTAATGCAGATTTTCAAACAGGCCCGTCGTATGCGCAATATCATCAATATGGTACTCGATATGCGGCGTATGGAGGTGGGATATGAAGCATTGCATTTGGCTCCTTATTCATTGAATGAGTGGGTAAGGGCTGTCATCGGGGATTTTTCGGAAGAGTTCGAGTCCAAGAAAATAATGCTTCTTTTCAATCCCGATGAGACGATAGATAAAATCTCTTTCGATAGAGAGAAATGCGAGATCGTATTGTCCAACCTGTTGATGAATGCATTTAAATTCAGTGAGGAAGGAACTGTGGTAACGGTCATCACCGAACGTAGAGAAAGTTGTGTGCGCATTTCTGTCAAGGATCACGGAATAGGATTGAACGAGAATGACCTATCCCATTTATTCACTCGGTTCTATCAGGGAGATCACCGGTTGAGCGGCAGCGGTATAGGTCTGTCTTATTCTAAGACTCTGCTGGTATTGCATGGCGGGGAAATAGGTGCATACAATAACGAGGACAAAGGGGCCACGTTTTGGTTTGAGTTACCGTTGGCATATAACGACGAAGATGTCGCATGTGCTCCGGGTATGTATTTGAACGATATAGGATATGCAACCGATATGCCGGAGACGACAGTTCCCGAAAAAGATTTTCCTCTCCAAGATTATTCTATTCTCATTATCGATGACGAGATGGATATACGTTCTTTTATTAAAACTTCATTTTCCGGTGTTTTTAAACAAATTTATACGGCCGATGACGGAGTGAACGGTTTGCATGTCGTTCATCAGTACCAACCCGATTTGGTGATTTGCGATATTATGATGCCCCACATGGACGGATTCGAATTTTGTCGTTTGTTGAAGAGCGATATTCAAATCAGTCATATTCCGGTTATCTTGCTCACTGCAAGGGATAACCCCGATAGCCTCGCAGCCGGATATAAATTGGGCGCGGACTTTTATCTTGCCAAGCCATTCGATGACGATGTGCTCTTGACAGTTATACGCAATTTGTTATGGAATAGGGAGCAAATAAAGAACTATTATCGCGATGCCGTACAGGTTTCTATCATGCCTAAAAACCAGACATTCAGTAATGCTGACGAACAATTTTTGTTGAAATTGAATAAGCTGGTGTTGGATAATATAGATAACTCCGATTTAGATGTGAAATATTTAACGGTCGAAATGGGCATGAGCAGAGCTTCTTTGTATAACAAAGTGAAGGCATTGACAGGTTTAGGCGTGAACGATTTAATCAATCGCATAAGAATCGAACAAGCCATGAGATTGCTTACCGATACCGATATCCCGATCGCAGAGGTATCGGAGCGTATCGGGTTTTCCAATGCTCGTTATTTCAGCACCTGCTTCAAGCAATTTACATCGATGACTCCTCGGGAGTACCGAGAGCAGAAAAGGAACGAGCCATCGGCTTAATTTCAAACGTTTTGTTTTTTCTCAATAGCCTGTTATACTTGTTTTAGACGATTTCGAAAATGATTTAGACAATTTCGAACATGCCTTTGTTGGGGGCGATTTTATATTTGCATTCGTGAAAGCAAATTATTTTATTGTTTAATTTCTTAATTCTTGTATGTATGAAAACGAAAGCATTACTTATTTCGACTTTATGTTTGCTGGGTGCTAATTATTCATGGGCTGCCGATGAAGATGTTACTCCCGGTCATTTGAAATTTGCCGATCAAGCGGTCGGTTCGTATGAATTTGTTCATTATTCTTCGCAGGGAGCCAATCCTGTTTCACCTTATCCTACCGAGAAGTTGAAAGAGGAGGGTACTGTCGTGTTGACCGGAGGTCAAGTTAAAAATGAAGATGCCAGTGTGGCCGGCTTTAATAAAGGGTGTCACATCGTTGCTTCGGATTATGGAAATATGTTGTTGATAAAAGGGGACGGTAGTGCCGAAGAACCCACATTGTCAGCCGCTGATGCTTTGGCCGGGTATATAAACGTCAGTATGTTTACACAAACAGATTTCCCGGTTAATACTCCGGTACGTTTCCATTTCGTGTCGAAAGTCGTAGGAGATCCTATAACTGCGGATTATAAGATTTCTGTTTGGAATTTCGGAGGGGCAACGACCAATGTACCACTCCCCGAAACTACTACTTACAGTTCGATCGATACGAAATGGTGGCCGATATATGCCGATTTGAATATTGCCGGAATTACAGGCGACGATAGGATTCCTTTGCGGATACGGTACAATATTCCCGGAGGACACTTGGGCAATCGAGCCATTTATATCGCAACGATACAATTTACGGCTAATCCGAGCGGAGAATGTCCTGAGTTCGATCCTGTGAATTTCGATGGTTGGGATACCCCGAATGGATCACCTGCTACTGGTATTGACGCGATAGGTGAGACCAACGGATTCGTGGCATGGGATAGTCAGTATATCTATTTGAACGATATAGACTTCGGGACCGAGGTATTTATCTATTCGTTGAACGGTGCATTGGTGAAAACCGTGAAGGTAACCGATTCGTTCGTGGAAGTTCCGATGTCTCGCGGTGCTTATGTGGTGAAATATGGAAACAAAGCATCGAAAGTCGTGCTTTAATGACTTATAAATGAGACCTATAAAACCGAGGATAAATTTCCTCGGCTTTATTTTTCTTTGTTTTGTTATACTCTTAAATAAAATATGCATGAAAACGAGGATTCTTTTGCTTATTCTTTTCAGTTCGTTTTTTTATGGTTCGCTGTTTTCACAGACTACAAATTTTGCGTTACGTTTCAATGGTGACGGAAAAGTCGATTGCGGAACTATATCGGACTTAAATAATTTGGATCTTTATTCGGTTCAGTGTTTGGTGAATCCGTCCGAATGGGTGGAAAATGCTTATGTTTTTAAACGAGGAAACGGAGACGAAGAATATTCTTTACGGTTCGGAACCTCGGGGCAGTTGATTTATAAAACAGCGACACAAGAATTTATCGTAGCGAACGATTTGCCGATAGGTTCGTGGACGCAACTTACCATTTCGGCATTTGCCAATGGAATCGATGTGTGGACTAATGGTGAGAAAAAGTGGATTGCCAATACCGGTGGAGCAGTTATTCCTGAGACATCGGAGCCATTTGTCATAGGAGAAAACTTTAAAGGACGTATCGACGAATTCCGTTTCTGGAAAACGGAGATGCCGGGAGCTGAACCCGAGAACCTGATGTTCCGTAATACGGTGAACAAATTCCACCCGAAATATGACGATCTTCTGTTCTATTACAAGTTTGACCAAGACCAGTGCGAAGATATTGTGGATTATAAATTGGCACATCATGGCGAACCCACGAATGTGACGCGTGAAGCCGTTATCGATAACGATTACTTTAAATATAGAGTGGTAACGGGTTATTCTTCTTTCGTGCGTCATTGTGACCGTTTGCAGATAGATAGGGATATGCATTTGATGACTAATGATTTGATAATTCTCGATGCGCAAGTGTCGGGCTATACCGGAGCAGTGACGATGACTTACCCCGATAATCAAGGTGTGCTGTCCAATGCTTCGTATGTGGCCGAATATGAAGGGCGAAACGGAGTTCTTCATTTGAATGGCGAAGGCGCCGGCATGAATGTGAGCGAAGAAGTTTTGCAGAATACCGGCGGGCTTCCAGCAATGAATTACGCTACTATCGAGGCTTGGATTTCTATTGAAGAATGGCGAACGGGGGCAGCGATTTTTAATAAGAGCGATGAATCCAATCAGTTTTCCATAAAATTGGGCGATGAGTCGAAGAAGGAATTGTTGGTAGGAATCAACGGTTATACGTATAATTTTGAGAATGCGCTCACTGCCGCAGGTTGGGAACATATTGCCGTGTCTATCGTTTCGACGACCGGTCGGGCTATATCCCGTATTCGGCTGTTTACCGATAGCGGAGCAAGTCAAACTTATGCCGATAACATTACGACGATACCCGACGAAGACGATTTTACATTTATGAATACTTCGGCCGAGGCTGTTATTGGGGAGAATTTCAAAGGATACATCGACGAGGTAGCGGTTTGGGGAAATGCCCGGACAAGTGCCCAGATAGCACAGGATGCCGCCGGAACGTCTGGCGACCTCACTTTTCCCAGCGGTGGCGACGGAGCTATTTATTTGTTGTCGTATTGGCAATTCAATGATGCGGATAACCCCGGGAAAAACACTCGGAGCTGGAAAGAACTGTTGTCGCAGATTAGGAAAATGTATGATGGTTACAGGGGCTTCAAGATACGTTTGGGTTTGATCTCTTCCGACAGTGAGAACGGGAACAAGGTGTGGCCTTCGCATATTTCGGATGCTGCATGGCGCGAACGATTGGCTGCGGACGTCGCCGAGTTGCTGCCTTATTGCGACGGTATAGATGTCGATTTCGAGTGGTTGTATAGCGGCGATTCGAGGTGGACTTCGGGATATGGCCCGATGGTAGAGGCTTTGCGTGCTGCTATTCCCGAGGATAAAGTGTTCAGTGTTTCGTTGCATCCGGTAGCTTATTTTCTGCCTACGAAGTGGATCGATATGCCCGATTATTATACCTTCCAGATTTATGGGCCTCAGGTGACTTGGTTTGCGTATGACAATTATGTTTCGGCGTATAATAAGTTTGTGTCGTGGGGATTTCCGAAAGAAAAAATAGGTATGTCTTATCCTACTACGGCGACGACAGGAAGCAACGTTACAGGATATAAAAATATTGTAGCTGCCAATCCCGATTTGTCTACCGATGCGAATACGGCGACTATGTCGGGGTCCTCTTATACTTTTAATGGTGTCGATTGCGTAAAGGACAAGATGAACTTCATTCTCGAACAGAATAGCGGTACGGTCATGTATTTTGACATGGGGAACGATGTGGCAGTTTCCGACCCGTTGAGTTTGATTCGTGCTGCGAACTCGGTTATTTCGGCCAATGTAGATACACTAATCACTCGGACAGACGGGGTGTCTTCACTGCCGGTTTTATCGAAAGAGGGAAAAAAAAAGACCAATCTCATTTGTAATGACCGGTCGGGGGAAATAGTAGTGCTTTCGACATCGGATGCCGATTTATCGCAGATCGCTTTTTTCTCGGCTTCGGGTGTCCTTTTTCGGGACGAAAGAATTTCGGGAAAGCAATATACCATATCGACCGATCGTTTTTCTCCGGGTGTGTATATCGCTCGGGTGAGGTCGTCGGAAGGAGTAGATGTTTTTAAGTTCAGGATTAAATAAGTATCTTAAAATATAATTACATGAAAATAAAGGATATGATTAGACAGGCTTTGTCTGTTGTAATTGTCATGCTGTCGGGCATGCAAATTGCATACGCACAAAGTATAACCGTTCGGGGTAATGTCCGTGACGATGTTGAACCATTGATGGGCGTTACTGTACAGGCGAAAGGTACGACAAAAGCTGTGGCAACCGATTTGGACGGAAATTATACGATTTCAGTACCGGATAAGAATGCTGTACTCGTGTTTTCTTACGTGGGTTATCAGAAACAAGAAGTTAAGGTAGGTGATAAGACCGTTGTCAATGTGGTTCTACAAGGCGATGCCCAGTTGCTGGACGAGGTGGTCGTTGTGGGTTACGGCAGTGTCAAGAAAAGCGATGTGACGGGAGCTATCGCGTCGATACGTCCCGATGAGATGGACGCTTCGAAGAGCGTGACTCTCGATAACTTGTTACAAGGTAAAGTTGCCGGTTTGGTGGTAGGGGCTACCAACACGACTCCGGGAGCCGCTACCTCTATAACGATTCGTGGAGCCAGTTCGTTACGTGGCGATAACCAACCGTTATATGTAATTGATAATATTCCTCAGGCCTCTACGGGTGAGTTCGCCGCTTCCGCATTCGGCGATGACGATTATCAAACTGCGGCCGATCCGTTGAGCAGTTTGAATCCTGCGGATATAGAGAGTATTGAAATTTTGAAAGATGCCTCGGCCACGGCGATATATGGTTCGAGGGGTGCTAATGGTGTCATATTGATTACGACTAAAAAAGGAAAGAGCGGTAAACCTCGCATAAATGTGAATGCTAACTTTACTGTTGCGAATGCCACTCGATTGTACGATATGTTGAATTTGAGCGATTATGCCGATTACCGGAATGCTCAGTCTGGTCCCGACGATCGCCAGTTCTTCAAATCGGGGAACGAGGTGCGTTATATTTTCTCGGGTGGAAAATACGACGAGACCGACCCTACTTCGTATCGCATATTGCAGGAACGGGATTGGCAGCGTGAGATTTATCGTACGGCTTTCTCACAGAATTATTCGGTCTCGGTGAACGGTGGTTCCGACAAGGTACGTTATTTTGTGTCGGCCTCTTTCAAAGATATCAACGGTATTGTGAAACAGACCGGTTTACAACAGGGGGACTTACGTGCGAATTTGTCGATGGACTTGTCGAAGACCGTATCGGTGGATTTGTCGTTAAGCGGGTCGTTGAAAAAGAACGATATGATGTCGGGTAGCAATGCCAACGGTGGAGCACAAGGATCGGTATCGGTAACCGCTATTACTTCCCAACCGTTTGAGTATCCCGCCGACGACCCTTCGTTGAGTGGTACGAACGGTATGGAGAAGAGGATCACTGTATTCAGTTGGTTGAATGATTATGACGACCAAACGACTGAGAACGCCTTTCGTGCTTCGATGGACTTGAAGTGGAAAATATGGAAAGGCCTCACATATAATCTTCGTGCAGGTGGCAATTTGAGGGACGAATATCGTGCCCGTTGGTTCGGCACGGAGACTTTCCGGGGGAATAACGATAAAGGTTCTTTGGGTATCACCGATTTGAGCCAAAACAATATCACTGTCGAGAATATGTTGAATTATCATCATACGTTCGACCGTATTCTCGATTTAGATGTAACCGGGGCTGTTACTTATGACGATTACAATTATCTGAATAAGAGAACACAGGGCCGTCAGTTCTCCAATATGAGTTTCGGTATAGACGGATTGCACATGGCCGAACGCATATCTTACCTCGAACCCGTACAAAGAGACTATCAGTTACTCTCTTATCTGGGACGCGTGAACATGTCGTTCCTCGAAGGTCGTTATCTGGCGACGGCATCGTTCCGTGCCGATGGTTCGAGTCGTTTCGCCCGTGGACATCGTTGGGCATATTTCCCTTCTTTTTCATTGGCATGGCGTATGGAACAGGAAGATTTTATAAAGGATAATGTGCATTGGCTCGACCAGTTTAAGGTGAGAGTGGGATATGGACAGACCGGAAACTCGGCTATCGATCCGTATAGTAGTTTCTCGAATTATAGTCAAATTATAGACTATGCTAATGCTGTGGGTGACAAGGTTCTCGCTATGGCTGTCGATAAATTACAGAACGAAGGTTTGACTTGGGAAACGACCGAGTCGTGGAATGTCGGTGTGGATTTCGGGGTATTGAAAAACAGGTTGAGAGGTTCGTTCGACTTTTATAATAAAGAGACGAGAGACCTGCTCATTTCCAGAGTATTGCCGCCTTCGGCCGGTTTCCCGAGCATTTATTATAATTCGGGGAATTTGTTGAACCGAGGTATCGAGTTCAGTCTCGAAGCCGATATTATCCAAACGAAAGACTTTACATGGACGTTCGGGGGAAATATCGGAAAAAATAACCCGAAGATCAATAGTCTGGGTGTTTCGAGAGGTAATTTCGGTGTGTATGAGAATATATTGGCTTATGAAGGAAACTCGTTGGGTAACCACTTCGGGAATGCACACTTGTTCTGGGTAGGACATGAGCCAGGGCTATTCTTGGGTTATCAAACCGATGGAATCGTTCAGGAAGAAGATTTGCCGGCAAATGGCGGTTCGTATAATGTAACGCAAGATTTAAGTACGGGTGGAGCGCCTCAGGCTGGTGATATTAAAATCATAGACCAGAACGGAGACGGTGTGATCAATACCGATGACCGTGTGATTATCGGTAACCCGAATCCCGATTTTACTTACGGTTTTCAAACTCGTTTTACTTGGCGCGGTCTGAGTCTTTCGGCTCAATTTAATGGAGTGCACGGGAAGGATATGATCAATACCAATATTCGTTATCAAGCAATCCCGAACCGTACGGGTGGCAACTTGCGAACCGAGGCTTGGGTAGGCGCGTGGACTGCCGAAAACCGTTCGAACGCTTATCCGAGAGTAAATTATACATTGCCTACACCGGCTGTGTTGGATCGCTATGTAGAGGATGCCAGTTTCTTGCGTTGTACCGATATTACCCTTTCGTATAATTTACCGAAGGCGGTAATGAAAAAGATCGGGTTTAATTCGATCAATATTTTCGGATCGGTTAAAAATGCTTTTATTATAACCGATTACAGTGGTTACGATCCTGAGGTTAACTCTTTTGCATTCGATGGTTTACGTCCGGGAGTGGATATGAGTTCGTTCCCTCATGCTCGGTCGTTTATATTTGGTTTGAATGTTTCATTTTAATATATAGTAATTTATGAAATCGCTAAAATATATAATTGTCTTGGGAATAGTGACGGGTGTCACTTTCTCTTCTTGTGAAGACTGGCTCGACGAGAATCCCAAGTACTCTGTGGATAATACCGTTATATTCGATTCGGAAGAGACAGCTAAGCAGGCGTTGAATGCTTGTTATGGCTATTTGACGACACAAGACTGTTTCGGACAGGGTGTTTATGAAATGTCAGTGGGGTCATCGGGGCTCTCGTGGTCGCAGACAAATGGTTCGGAACCGGACCGTTACGCTTCGTTGAATGCCACTACGGCCGGTGATGCCGTGCTGTGGGCTTGGCGAGGATTGTACAAAGCTATACAGGAATGTAATACTTTCATCGTGAATATGAATAAGGGTTCGTTGAGTGAAGATTTGAAAGAAAACTACACGGCGCAGGCTTCGTTTATTCGCGGGTTGTGTTATTACTATCTCTCTATGATGTGGGGTGATGTTCCTTTGCGGATCGAACCGTCGGCCCATGATGCGATTTCGGAACCGAAATCGTCTTTTATCGACGTTGTCGGCCAGATTTTCATCGATTGGAAGTATGCGTATGACAATTTGCCGGAGAATGGCGAACACGTTGACGGATATATCGATAAGTTGGGAGTTGCCGCTTATTTGGCCAAACTGAATTGGATGCTTTCGTGTAATCCCGATTTGGCCGACCGCAAAGCTGATTACTTAGAAGATGCTAAATTCTGGTGCGATTTGGTTTATGGAAAGTATTCATTGCAGAGCCGTTATTCCGATCTTTTTGTAAACCATGTACAGAATTCGCCGGAATCTATCTTCCAGTTGAATTTTACCACTTCGTCGGATTATTCTTGGAATAGATTGAACTGGATTTTTGCTGCCGACAATGCATCGCCGGGTACGGCTTATCAGCGTATCCGTTCGACCAAAGCATTTCACGATCTGTTCCGTGGAACTTATCCGGGAGATCCTCGGTATGATGCTACGTTTTTGACTCGGTGGTACGATGTGAAAAACGGCAGTTCTTATCACTTGATAAGTGATTCGGTATATACTTATCCATATAAGACATATAAGACCAAATCGACGAGCCGTGTAGCAGATGCTGTTGCTTATATCCCGTATGACCAGATGGACGATCCTACTAACCCTACCGTAGAGGAATTGACGGTTTTGCAGGAACAGTTTTACACCGAGAATACGACGACAGGCGAAAAGAATGTCGTTAATTTGGTGGGACAGTTTGCGACGTCGGTGGGTGATCATGCCGGGTGGCCTTTATGGAAAAAACAGATCGATTTTAATTGTCAAGCGCAACAGAGCAACAACAATATCATATTGTACCGTTATGCCGACTTTTTGTTGCTAATGGCCGATGTGTATAACGAATTAGATGAAACGGATAGAGCGGCCAATCTGGTAAATGAGGTTTTGAGAAGGGCGCGTACTTCGGTTTCGCCAGAAGCCTCGCAACCGGTTGACTTCCCCAGTGGATTGTCCAAAGACCAAATGCGTAAGAAAATATTTTATGAACGGTTGTTTGAGTTGGCTGCCGAGCCCGAGATGTATTTCGATATACGTCGAGGGGGAACGGAGACTTTGAAAATGGCATTGGAAATCGTGAACCGTCATGATATAACTTACGAGCATTGTGAAGGAGAGGCTCAACACAACAACCCGGATCAAAGGTTTAGAGATCGTTATTTCGGGGAGGATGCGACGTTCTATGGAAAAGTGAGCGACGAGAGTTTCTTGAAAAAGAATCTGCATTTACCGATTCCTCATTCCGAATTAAGTGCTAACGACGGATTGTCGGCCGCAGACCAAAACTTCGGATATTGATATACCGTATATAAATAATGAATGACTCGGTTTTTCCGGGCATTCATTATTTTACAAAGTGTTTTGTGGAATACTTTCGTACACGATTCGATGTGTCGTAAATTGTATTCCGGTGCTATATTGTGTCATATAAAATTATATAATATTATACCGTTGCTTATGAAATCGATCAGTCCTAATTTCTTTTACACGGCGGCCTCTTTTGCTGTATTGGGTGGTCTCGTTTCTTGTCAAAGTAGACAGAAACCATTGAATATCGTTTATATTATGACCGACGATCATACGTCTCAGATGATGAGCTGTTATGATACACGGTATATAGAGACTCCTAATCTCGACCGCATAGCGAAAGATGGAGTGAGGTTTACCAACAGTTTTGTTTCTAACTCGCTCAGCGGGCCGAGCCGGGCTTGTATGTTGACCGGGAAGTTCAGTCATAAAAACGGGTTTACCGATAATACGACCTGTAAATTTGATGGAACTCAGCAGACCATGCCGAAACTGTTGCAGCAGGCTGGTTATCAAACCGCTATTGTCGGGAAATGGCATTTGGAAACATTGCCTACGGGATTCGACTTTTGGGAAATTCTGCCGGGTCAAGGCGATTATTATAATCCCGATTTTATTACGCAGACAAATGATACCGTGAATAAAAGGGGATATGTGACCAATATCATCACAGACGAGAGTCTCGATTGGTTACAAAACAAGAGGGATAGAAGTAAACCTTTCTGTCTTTTTATCCATCATAAAGCGATACACCGCAATTGGATGGCCGATACTTGCGATTTGAATTTATATGAAGATAAGGAGTTTACTTATCCCGAAAATTTCTTCGATACTTATGATGGTCGTTTGGCTGCCGCTTCGCAAGAAATGAGTATTGCAAAGGATATGGATTTGATTTACGATTTGAAAATGCAGCGATCTGATAAAGAAACTCCTTTAAAATCGTTATACGAACAATTTTATGGGCGTATGGATTCGGCCCAGAAAGCTGTATGGGATAAATTTTATACTCCTATTATCGATAAATTTTATAAAGATGATTTGAAGGGAGAAGACTTGGTACGTTGGAAATACCAACGTTATATGCGGGATTATGCTAAGACGGTGAAGTCATTGGACGACAATGTGGGAAAGGTACTTGACTACTTGGAAAAGGAAGGATTGCTCGATAATACGCTTGTCGTATATACTTCGGATCAAGGGTTCTATATGGGAGAACATGGGTGGTTCGATAAACGCTTCATGTATGAAGAGTCAATGCGTACCCCTTTGATTATGCGTCTTCCAGAAGGTTTTGATAAGCGAGGAGACATTCCTCAATTGGTGCAGAATATAGATTATGCTCCGACATTCCTCGAACTGGCGGGTGTTTCTGTTCCTTCCGATATACAGGGTGTGTCGTTGCTCCCGTTGCTAAAAGGAGAGTCGCCTGCCGATTGGAGAACTTCTCTGTATTATCACTTCTATGAATATCCGGCAGAGCATGCGGTAAAACGTCATTACGGCGTTAGGACCGATAGGTATAAATTGATACATTTCTATAACGATATAGATGTGTGGGAGTTGTATGATTTGCAAAACGACCCGATGGAGATGCACAATATTTTCGGACAAGAGGGAACCGAGCAGGTTACAGCCGATTTGATGAAAGAGTTGAAGCGACTGCAAGTCCAGTATGACGACCCTATTTTGAAAGAATTTCCTATTGGTGAATGAATAAAACGGTGAATGGTCGATATGAAGATAAGAAAAGCGTTAGTCTTAGGCTCTTTTTGGTTTTGTGCATCTTTTTGTATAGGAGCTCCGGTCGCAAATACCTTTTTACCTGTGGTTCCGGTTCCAGCAGAGTATTCGGTAGGTGAGGGATATTTCTATTTCAATGCCGATATGAAGTTCGGGGTTGAAAATGAATCTCAGTTACGTATGGTATCCGACTTTGTAACTCTATTGGGGCGGCAGACCGGTTTTATACCTAGCATTATGATCGGTTCCGAAACGGCCGATGTACGATTGAAAACAGTTACGTCTTTGCCCGATGAGGCATATAATTTGATCGTTACCTCGGAAAAAATTCTAATAGAATCTGCGGGCGATGCCGGATTCTTTTATGCTTTACAATCGCTACGCCAGCTATTGCCGGCAGGTGTGGTAGAGGGCAAGAAGCAGAATAGAACGATGGAGTATAAGATCCCTGTGATGACTGTTAACGATCGTCCTCGGTTCGGTTATCGGGGGCTTATGATAGATGTATCGCGGTATTTCATGCCTAAGCACAATTTATTGAAGATTATAGATGCAGCTTCGTTTTTGAAAATAAATAAGATACATTTGCATTTGGTCGATGATAACGGTTGGCGATTGGAGATAAAAAAATATCCGCGATTGACGCAAGTGGGAGCTTGGCGGGTGAAACGCGACGAGCCTTTTCCGAATCGTAGGAATCAAGAGGAAGGAGAACCTGTCTCTGTCGGAGGGTATTATACTCAGGACGATATGAGAGAGATTATTCGATTTGCCGCATTACGGCAAATCGAGATTATTCCCGAAATAGAGATGCCGGCTCATACGAACTCTTCATTGGCTGCTTATCCTGAATTGGCATGTCCGGTCGTAGATCGTTTTATCGGTGTGTTGCCCGGTATCGGTGGTAAAAATTCAGAGATCGTTTATTGTGCCGGTAATGACAGTGTCTTTTCGTTTCTGGAAGATGTAATTGACGAAGTGTCGGAACTGTTCCCTTCTAAATATATTCATTTGGGGGGAGACGAAGCCTCGAAGGTAAATTGGGCGAAGTGTCCGAAATGTCGGGCTCGCATGGAGGCCGAGCATATAGAACATACTGAGGAGTTGCAGAGCTATTTCATGACTCGTATGAGCAATTATGTAAGGAGCAAGGGTAAAGAAGTGATGGGCTGGGACGAATTAACGAACAGCACGTTGCCCGAAGGTGCGATTATTTATGGTTGGCAAGGTTTTGGAAAAGCGGCGTTGAAAGCTGCCGCACAAGGGCATCGGTTTATTATGACGCCTGCTAGGATTCTTTACTTTATTCGCTATCAGGGGCCTCAGTGGTTTGAGCCTTTGACCTATTTCGGAAATAATACATTAAAAGACGTATATACTTATGAGCCGGTTCAAGAGGAATGGAAACCTGTTTATGAGGATTTGTTGATGGGGGTACAGGCATCTATGTGGACAGAATTTTGTAATTCTCCCGATGATGTGGAATATCAGTTATTCCCTCGGTTATTAGCATTGTCTGACATAGCTTGGGCAAAAAAAGGGACAAAAGACTGGCCCGATTTTTTGAAAAGGATCGATAAGGTTTTGCCTCATATCGAGGCAATGGATATTACTTGTGCCCGCTCGATGTACAATATAGATCATAAGGTTACCCCAAAGGGGAAAAAGTTGATGGTTGAGCTTTCGTGTATTAGGCCTGATGTAGAAATCCGATATACCGAAGATGGAACGGAACCTGTCGCATCGTCGAGTCTTTACGCTTCTCCCTTGACGGTAAAGAGTACGACCTGTATAAAAGCCGCGACTTTCATGAACGGAGAGAAAATGGGAGAGACTTTGCTCCTGGATTTACAGTGGAACAAGGCTACGGGAAAAGAGGTATTGGCTTCGAATGAAAAACGATATGTGTTGACCAATGGTGTTAGAGGCAGTTTGCGTCATACCGATTTCGAATGGGCCGGGTGGTATGACGAAGATGCATCGTTTGTTCTGGATATGGGAAAAAGGACTCCGGTGAAAGAAGTTCGTATAGGGTGTATCACTAACTCTGGAATGGCCGTTCATAAACCTTCGCTAATTCGGTTATCTGTATCGAACAATAAAAAAACATTCGTTCCGGTAAGAGAGATTACTTTTTCTCAGGAGGATATTTTTAAGAATCGTACAGCGGTGGAAGATGCCGTTTTCAGTGGGTTGGATTTGAATGCCCGATATTTGAAGCTCGAAATGGAAAATCCCGGACTTTGTCCCATCGGAGATATACGTGAGGATCAGAAGATATGGATGTATTTCGATGAGTTAATTGTAAATTAAAATAATTAATACTTTTTTCTCCGGTTGTAAATAAATAGCCTGTTCGAGGGAAAGTATAAAAAAATATGTTTATTTTAGTAGAAAAATAGATATGAAATCGATACCGTTGATATTACCGTTAATGGCACTCCCAATTTCGGGGCAAGCCGAAAAGAGAGGGAACGTGGAGATGCCGCAATGTCCGAATGTCGTGTTCATCTATGCCGACGATATAGGCTATGGCGATTTAAGTTGTAATGGGTCTAAGACGATAAATACCCCGAACGTGCAACGCATGGCTACCGAGGGAGTGAGATTTACTAATGCTCATAGTGCTGCGGCTACCAGCACACCTTCCCGTTATGCGATGTTGACCGGCGAATATGCATGGCGTAGGGAAGGTACGGGTATTGCCGATGGGGATGCGGGAATGATTATCCGTCCCGAACGATACACGTTGGCCGATATGTTCCGAGATGCCGGATATGCTACCGGGGTTGTCGGTAAGTGGCATTTGGGGCTCGGAGATGAAAAAGGGACACAAGACTGGAATCAACGGTTGTCGCCGAATCCTGCCGATATAGGATTTGACTATTCTTATATTATGGCCGCTACGGGCGATCGAGTCCCTTGTGTATTCGTAGAGAATGGGGCTGTTGTAAATCTTGATCCGGAAGATCCTATTTATGTCAGTTATAAGCAGAATTTTCCGGGAGAACCTACGGGGAAAAAGAATCCTGATTTATTGGTTATGCATCCTTCGCATGGTCATAACCAGAGTATCGTCAATGGCATTTCTCGTATTGGATATATGAAAGGCGGAAAATCTGCATTGTGGAAAGACGACCAAATTGCCGATGAGCTTACAAGCAAAGCCGTTTCGTTTATCGAGAATCATAAGGACGAACCTTTCTTTCTCTATTTTGCCACGCAGGATGCACATGTTCCCCGTGTACCTAATGAACGCTTTGCCGGGAAATCGGGTATGGGGCCGAGAGGAGATGTCTTGTTGCAGTTCGATTGGAGTGTGGGTGAGATTTTATCGGCTTTGAAGAAAAACGGATTAGATAAAAATACAATTATTATCTTGTCGAGCGATAACGGCCCGGTTGTAGACGACGGATATAAAGACCAGGCTGTGGAGCTATTGGGAGAACATAAACCCGGAGGGCCTTTCAGGGGTGGTAAATATAGTTCTTATGAGGCGGGGACCAGAGTCCCTTGTATTCTTCGCTGGGTAGACACAGTGAAGCCGACCGTTTCGGATGCGTTGGTATGCCAAATTGATTGGTTCGCTTCGTTTGCCTCGTTGTTGGGAACCGATTTACCCGAGGGGGCTGCTCCTGATAGTGAGAATTATTTAGATACGTGGTTGGGAAAAGAAGCCGAGGGGCGTCCTTATTTGGTTGAACAGAATGCACAAAATAATTTATCGATTACTTCCGGCGAATGGAAGTATATAGAACCCGGAAAAGGAGAGCCATTCAATAAAAATGTCGGTATTGAAACAGGTAATAGTTCTCTTCCCCAGTTGTACAATTTGCATAAGGACTTGGGAGAGCGGAAAAATGTAGCCGAACAATATCCCGATGTCGTCGAAGAATTAGCAGCGAGATTATTGGAAATAAAAGACGGGCGAGTTGCTCTTCCGCTTAAATGATAACGGAAAAAATTTGTTGAAATATATCCATTTTAAGAATAAGATGATGAAAAATAATATCCTGTTTTTGATTTGTATGTTGTTGTGCCCGTTGGGAAAGACTTTCGCTAGGGTAGAGACACCGGAGTGGCAGAGCCAATATGCCATAGGCTTGAATAAATTGGCTCCTCATGCTTATGTTTGGCCGTATAAAGAGGGGGATATAAACAGCGTGCGGGCACAAGACTATGAACAGTCTCCTTATTATATGAGCTTGAACGGCACGTGGAAATTCAATTGGGTACGGAATCCCGATAAGCGTCCGGTGAATTTTTACCGTCCTGACTTTTATACCGGTGGCTGGAATGATATACAGGTTCCGGGGAACTGGGAATGCCAGAATTATGGTATCCCTATATATGTGAATGAGACATACGAGTTTGACGATCCGATGTTTCATTTTAAGAAAAACCCTCCTTTTGTTCCCTATGAGGATAATGAGGTCGGTTCTTATCGCCGTACATTCGTTTTGCCTGAATCTTGGATAGGACGTCGTATTGTCTTGTGTTTCGAGGGTGTTACTTCTTTTTATTATGTGTGGCTCAATGGGGAGCTTTTGGGATATAATCAGGATTCCAAAACTCCGGCTGAATGGGATATTACTAATAAGGTGAAACAGGGTGAGAATACACTCGCTGTCGAAGTTTATCGTTGGAGTGCGGGGGCGTATCTCGAATGTCAGGATATGTGGCGATTGAGTGGAATCGAACGCGATGTTTACCTGTATAGTACTCCCGAAGAGTATATTGCCGATTATAAAGTGGTTTCTCCATTGGATAAAAATTTGTATAAAGATGGGGAGTTCTCTTTGGACGTGCATATAGGTGGCTTGAAAGGCCGACACGGCGTAACGGTTCATTATGGATTATTCGATGCCGATCATCGAATGGTCGCACAGGACGGCGGTTCTCCGGTGCGAGACAGTATCGTATCGTTTGATGCGATTATTCCTGATGTTAAACCGTGGAATGCCGAGCATCCTTATCTCTATACGTTGGTTGTCGATTTGAAAGACGAGCAGGGGCAGGTAATAGAAACGACGGGTTGTCCCGTGGGTTTTAAAACCTCTGAGATTAAGAATGGACGTTTTTGTATCAATGGAGTCCCTGTGTTGGTAAAAGGAGTGAATCGACACGAGTTCTCAGAACAGGGCCGTACGGTGAGTAAAGAGTTGATGTTGAAAGATATACAACTGATGAAGCAAAATAATATCAATACAGTGCGTTGTGCCCATTATCCTAATCATTCTTATTGGTATCAGTTGTGCGATCGGTATGGTCTTTATGTTATAGACGAGGCGAATATCGAATCTCATGGAATGGGGTACGGTCCGGCGACTTTGGCTAAGGATACATCGTGGTTGAGTGCACACATGGACCGCACCCGCCGTATGTATGAGCGGACAAAGAATAATCCTTCGGTTACGATTTGGTCGTTGGGTAATGAAGCCGGCAACGGAATTAATTTTGAGAAAACTTACGAGTGGCTGAAATCGGTGGAGACTAACCGTCCGGTACAATATGAACGGGCAGAACAAAATTTCAATACCGATATTTATTGCCGTATGTATCGCAGTATAGACGAGATAAAGGCTTATCTTGCACAACCGGATATTTATCGCCCCTTCATTCTTTGTGAATATGCTCACGCTATGGGTAACAGCGTGGGGGGATTGAAAGATTATTGGGACGTTTTCGAGTCAGAACCGATGGCTCAGGGCGGTTGTATTTGGGATTGGGTGGATCAATCTTTCCGAGAGGTAGATTCCGACGGTCGGTGGTATTGGAGCTATGGAGGGGATTATGGTCCCGATGGTGTCCCCTCTTTTGGTAGTTTTTGTTGTAATGGGTTGGTAAATGCTGTCCGGGAACCACATCCTCATTTGTTTGCTGTGAAAAAAGTATATCAATATATCAAATCTCGTTTGATAGATAATGAGAATTTGACGGTTACGGTCAAGAACTGGTATGACTTTACCGATTTGAAAAATTATACTTTGCATTGGAATGTGACCGCCGATAACGGGAACATATTGGCGCAGGGAGAGGTGATAACGGCTTGTGCCCCGCACGAGACGGTAGAGATTGTTCTTGGGAAAGTGAAACTGCCTCGTGATGTGAAGGAGGCCTATCTGAATCTTAGTTGGACTCCCAATCAAGCCTCGGCTTTTGTGGACACGAATTGTGAAGTGGCATATGACCAGTTTGTCCTTCTTGCCAATTCCAAATATGAAGCAAAAATAGATTTACCGTCAGGTACAAAATTAGAAAGAGACGGATATACGTGGTTTAACGATAAAGTATCAGCTACGGTTTCTCCTGAGACAGGTGCATTGATTTCATATAAATATCGAGGTGAAGAATGGCTTTCACAACCGGTGGAACTGTCGCTATATCGACCCTTGACCGAGAATGACAAAAAAGACAAACATGGAGGCATGCTTTGGAAGAAAGCGGGGTTGGATAAAATTTCCCAGAAAGTGACATCGATAAAGCCCTCTAAGAATGGTTTTACGGTCGATGTTTCTGTTCTCAACGCAAAAGACAATGAGATAGGAACCGGGAGCTTTGTCTATACATTGGATCGGAAGGGTATGTTAAAGATAAATACTGTCTTTACTCCCGATACAGCTATCGTGAAGTCATTGCCTCGGGTGGGATTGACATTCCGTATGCCTGTGGCGAATTGTTGCGATGTGACTTATTTGGGTCGGGGTGATTTTGAGAACTATGTAGATAGGGCTGCCGGGAAGATAGGAATTTATGAGACTTCGCCTTTCGCTATGTTTCATTATTATGTGATGCCCCAGTCTACCGGTAATCGCATAGATACCCGTTGGCTGGCGTTAACCGGAGAAAAGGGTAGTGGCTGGAAAATAATTTCCGACAAACCGTTCCAGTTCAGTGTATTACCTTACTCGGATATAAACATCGAAGCTGCTACACATATCAATGACCTGAATTTTGACGGTGAAGTGACAGTCCATGTGGATGCTGCACAAACTGGGGTAGGAACTGCGACTTGCGGACCGGGTGTGCTGCCTGTCTATTGGCTGCCGTTAGAATCCTATGAGTTTGATTTTACTTTTATCCCGGTAAAGGAATAAATTCGGATAGGTTTTGAGCGGGACGAAATCGGGAGCTGTGTGATTATGGCGCCTTTTTATAGGTAGAGATTTTGCCACGACAGAAGAAAAGGAATCCGTTTTAGTGATTGTTACACTAAAACGGATTCCTTTGTAAATTTATAGTTATTATCGTTTTTTCAATTTATAGGTTTCTTGCTTTAAGAATTTCTCCAATTCTTTAATGGTGGGATATTGAGCCAACGTTTCGGGGGAAATGGCGTCTCCCACAGAGATGCGTATAGTTTTGTGTTCTTTTTTGAATACTTCGGCAGGTAATCGCATGGCGCACATTTTCCAACTGAATATCCTTAATATCGTATAAAATAGCGAGTTATGTCCATGAAAGAAAATGGGGACGACGGGTTTCTTTAATTGCTGAATCAATCTGATTATACTGGATTGCCATTCTCTATCTTCAATGCGAAGGTCCCATCTTAGTTTGGAGACAGCCCCGGCGGGGAAAAAGCCGAGAGGATGTCCGTTTTTAGCTTGAAGTAGAGCCTCTTTTATTCCATTGAGGGAGACTTTTCGTCTGTCTGGATTGGAGTAAGGGTCTACGGCAATGAAATTGTCGGACATGGCTTCGACATGATTCAATATCCAATTGACCATGACTTTGTAATCGGGGCGGCGATTGGCAAGTAGTTTAATGAGAATAACGCCATCGAGCGCTCCGAACGGGTGATTCGAGACTGTGATGAAAGCACCTTCGGGTAAGTTATCGAGTTTCTCTTCGTGGTCGATTTGGCAAGTGATGTCCAAATCGTCTATAATAGAATTGCAAAATGCTGCTCCCCGATAATCGCAGGAGCGATCGTACAAAGCATTGATCTCGTTGATTTTGCAAAGGTTGAAAAGGTATTTGAGAATCTTGGTTCCTCTTTCGCTTTTGAGCTGGGGCGCAATGTCTTGTAAATCGGATATATTTAATACGTATCTTTTCATTTTTGAGCTTGTGTCGGTTAAATCGAAAAGTGCAAAAATACAAATAACTGGCAGAATTTTACGGTTGATAGCGATATTTTATTCAAATAAGGGTTTAGTTTATATAGAGAGCGCATAGCTAATACTCATGTAAATGAGCATACCTATAATGTCATTGGTGATGGTGATAAAAGGCCCTGTGGCTATGGCTGGGTCTATTTTGAATCGTTCGAGGGTTAAAGGGACGAGAGTCCCGAAAATGGAGGCAAAAATCACTACGGCAAACAAGGAAAGCGATACGGATACCGTAGTCGCTATATTGTCGAGGAAAAACCAGTTGTAAACGAATACGAGTAGGGATATCATGCAGGCGTTGATCAGGGCTACGCCTAATTCTTTGAATAATTGTTTTCCCGCCGTTTTTAAATCTAATTTACCGTTCGCTAAACCTTGTACTACGATGGCCGATGATTGTATTCCCACATTTCCTCCCGTACCGCCGATTAGTGGTATGAAGAGTGCTGTGGCCGGATTTTTAGCGATGTTCGATTCAAAATTTCCTAAGATTACCGAGTTTGCCAACCCTCCGACCATACCGATGAGCAGCCACGGTAGCCGGGCTGCCGTTTGAGTGAAAACAGTGTCGTTCGATTCCACGTCTTGGGACAAACCCGATGCCAATTGATATTCTCGTTCCGATTGTTCACGAACTTCGTCCATGATGTCGTCGACCGTAATCTGCCCTACCAAACGTCCGATACTGTCTATCACCGGTACGGCTACCAAGTCGTATTTTTCGAAAGTCATAGCTACGTCATTGATAGGAGTATCGGTCTTTACCGATACAGGGTCTTTACGCATGACGTGCTTTATCTTTGAGGCAGAGGGATTGGTAATCATTTTTTTTAGGGGGAAAACTCCTTTCAATCTGTCGTCATCGTCCACTACATAGACATAATAAAGCTGCCCTAGCTCTTCTGCTTGTATCCGCATTTGTTTGACGCATTCGGGCATACTCCAATTTTCGTTTACGACAACCATTTCTGTTCCCATGAGACCACCGGCGGTGTCTTCATCGTATTTCAACAAGTCAACGATGTCTCCGGCTTGTTCTACGTCGTCGATGTGGGAGAGGATCTCTTCCTGAGCGTCTTCGTCCATTTCCCGAATGAGGTCCACGGCATCGTCGGAATCCATGTAGTCGATAAACTGTTTGGCGATGACTTCGCTTGGCAGTTGTTTCAACATTTTTTCCCGATCATCTTCATCTAGTTCGAGCAGTACATCTGCCGCTTTTTCCCCGTCCAAAAGCATGTAGATATACTCTGCTTCGTCGAGGTTCAACTGTTGATATAGTTCCGCTATATCGGCCGGGTGCAAATCTTTCAGTAATTCACGGGCTTTGTCTTTTTCGTCGTTTTTAATGATTTGCTGAACATTTTGGATATATTCGGGTGTAAATTTATCCATGTTTTTCCCTCCTTATACTTTGAGACCGGAATGTCGTTTTCGTAAATATTCCGGTAGATTATTCATTTTATAATGTAACTTTCCAATAGATTTGTCAAATCTATGAATTGTTTGACCGATAGCCGTTCGGGGCGTTCGTTGAAAATCGGTTCTGCCAATATTTTACAATCTTGTCCGACCATACTTTTTAATGAGTTCCGCATGGTTTTTCGCCTTTGATTGAATGCGGTTTTTACGATTCGTTTGAATAGAGGTTCATTACAACCTAATTGCCGGACTTGGTTTCGTGTCATTTTGATGACTGCCGATTTGACTTTCGGCGGAGGATTGAATACGTGTTCGGGGACTGTGAATAAATATTCTATTTCATACCAAGCTTGCAGCAATACACTCAAAATACCGTAAGTTTTACTGCCCGGAGGGGCAGCCATTCGTTCGGCGACTTCTTTTTGGATCATGCCGCTGCAACAAGGTATATGATCTTTGTATTCGAGTACTTTGAAAAATATTTGACTGGATATATTGTAGGGATAGTTTCCTATAACGCAGAAATTTCCAGAGAACAACTTCGATAAATCGAGTTTTAGAAAATCTTCTTCTAAAATGTGTCCTTTCAATTCGGGAAAATTTTCTTGTAAATATTCGATCGATTCATGGTCGAGTTCGACGACTGTCAAATCGTGTCCTTTGGATAGGAGATACTGAGTTAAGACTCCCATGCCGGGACCTACTTCAAGTATGGGGGTATTTTTGTAATTGTCGAGCGTATCGGCAATGGCTTGTGCGATATTCA
>ENA-OPDH01000622-OPDH01000622.1-human-gut-metagenome-genome-assembly--contig:-NODE-622-length-27598-cov-4.710525_pt1 | contig 27598 bp, 29 predicted proteins | sample MGYA00241260_ERZ501500 | MGnify/ENA primary metagenome ERZ501500 (study PRJEB25962, sample SAMEA2042519) | human gut metagenome | biome: human gut; feature: human-associated habitat; material: faeces...
CGCAGTTGCGGCGGGAGAGTCCCCGCTGCACCGCCTGCCACGTTTCGCGGTCGATGATGGCCTCATGATGGTCTTTCAGTTCGACCAGCGGTTCCTTGCCGTGGTTGTACTTCTTTTCGTGCGTCAGATAGTCCGGCGTGTAGGTCTTTTTCTGAATCAGGTCACCGCAGTATTTTTCATTCTTCAGGATCTTAGTCACGGTGGCAGACGACCAAAGGCAGTTGCCCTTGCTGCTGAGAATCCCGGCCTCCCGCAGCTCCCGCGCGATGGTGCTGCACCCTTTGCGCTCTTGCAGGTACTTATGGAAGATGAGCCGGACAACTTCCGCGCCCTCCGGGTTGACGGTCATTTTGCCGCCGATCACGTCGTAACCCAGCAGTGAGCCGCCAAAAACGACACCCTTCTCCATGCTGCGCATCTGCCCCCATTTGGAGCGTTCAGAGGTCCTTCGGCTTTCGTCCTGTGCGAAGGAACTCATGATCGTCAGCCGCAGCTCCCCATCGTTGGTTCGGGTATCCAGGCTGTCATTGAGAAACAGCACGCCGACGCCGCGCCGCCGCAGCTCGCGGGTGATTTGCAGCGCGTCTACTGTGTTGCGGGTGAAACGGCTGACCTCCTTGGTCACGATCAGGTCGATCTGTCCCAGCTCCGCCGCATGGAGCATTTTATTGAACTCCACGCGCTTGTTGGTCGATGTGCCGGAAAATCCTTCGTCAGCATAGATGCCTTGCAACTCCCAATCCGGCTGGCGCTGGATGTACTCGCGGAAATACCGCTGCTGCGCTTCAAAGGAATTTGCCTGGTCTTCCTTATCCGTGGATACACGGCAATACGCCGCTACTTGTAACATAAAAATTCCTCCTTTTCGTGGTATCATACGATACAGAATGTGCCTTTGCAATTGTGTGAATACTGAAAGGCACTATTCCTTTACAGATTTTGATTTTCCTGTATTTCTTTTCTGTTCTTCTAATTTTTGTACGCAGTTCCTACACTGCATTTCGTTAAGGAAGCCTTGCCGCTGCAAGGCGAGCAGGACGGCTCGCTGGTACGCGAGAAGAAAGTCCTGCCCGATCTCGTCTGCCGCCTGATTATGCAGCAACTCCGGTTTGCTTGCCATCCTGCTCCCCCCCTTTCCTTGAAACTATGCGGAGAGACCGGTGAACTTGTTGCCGTTTTCCCGGAAGCGGTTTCCTGCCTGACAGAAACTCGATTTCTGATTCTTGGCACGCTCGCGTCATCAGACGGTCATGGCCTGCTTCCCCGAAAGAGAAACGCTCCGGCGGTCATTCAATTTTGTGGAAGATCGTTTGCATCGAATTTCAACTTCCACAAAAATGATAGCAAGCGTTGACGGAGATTTCAATATGTGGTAAACTAATTGCGTTACAAATGATATACCACACGCATTGCACAGCTGTGTCCACGAATGGAGGAAAAGCCTTGAGAGCCTTGTATTGCTTGAGTTTTGGCCCCAAAAAGGAATATGTAGAAACGGATTTCAAGCCCGTGGAATATCGTCTCGGGACAACCCTTATTGCCTTTTTGTCCACAGATTTCGCTTCTTTACGGGTGAAATTACTGGTGCGAACAACGCCCATGATGGAAAATCAAGCCATTACCGAGATCAAAAACGAGCTGAGCACGATCCACCCTTTTGGGGAACGCTTTGTGCAGTCCCTCTTTTTTGAAGAAAAGCTGGCAGACGTGCTTGATGAACGCATGGAAGGTTTTGAGAAACTGCAAAAGGAACTTTCCGCCTTTGCAGATGCCGTGCTCGTGCTGGACAGATCTAAGTTGAGCGCCAAGCAGCGTTTGGCGCTCTATATGAGCCGCGATTTTCAAGCTGCCACAGCGATCGCCGGTTTGGACCTGAAGATGCGCGCGGAACGAAAGCTGTATGTAGATGAGCAGAATTTTGATCCGGTGTTGGCGGCAGACCGCATTTCGACGCCACCAAAGTCCGTCCGGTTTGCCCGCATCGAGGGCTCGGACGATTTGGGCGCGACGCTGCTGACAGAACTGCTGGAGATGGTCGAGCAAGGAATTGAATTGAAAAAGTGTGAATATTGTCATCGTTACTTTATCCCGTTCTCTTCCAAAGCTCTTTATTGTGATCGGTCAGTCGGTGATACCGGAAAAAGCTGCAAAGAACTCGCAGTCAAAGAGAAGCATGAAAAGAAAATCGCTGCCGATGATGGCTTAAAGCTCATCCGGCAGCGGATCAAAACCTATGATATGCGTGTTCGCCGTACTCCGGCCATTTACACAGATGCCGCATTTCAAATCTGGAAAGCACAAACGGAGAATGCACGAAACCGCTACGTGAACGGCGAATTGACCTATGAAGAATTAGATGCGCTTACGCAGCTCCCAAAGAAGAAAGGCGAATAATAGACGAAGAAAATACGAAATATTTGCGTAGTTTTCTTGTGCTTTGCGTATACTGTGATATAATAAAGGCGAGGTGATGAGCGTGACCTTAAAAGAATTGCGTATTTCAAAAGGGCTGAATCAGGCCCAATGTGCGGAATACCTCGGTATGTCCACACGCAACTATCAGAATTACGAAAACGATGCCGCAAAAGCAAACACAGCCAGATACCATGCGATTTATCAAAAGCTGGAAAGCTATGGTCAGCCTGTTGTCACAGCCGCTGTACCCTCGCAAATGCCAGAGTTTCATACGAATGTTGTCACAGGTGCGGGCTTGCAGGCGTTGGCAAACAGCGTGGCAAAATACGGCAAGCGGGACTGCTTCAGCACCTTACAGAAGTTTGTGAACGGCTCCTATGATGGGAAGATCTGTATTTTATACGGTCTCCGCCGAACCGGAAAGACAACACTTCTGTTTCAAATGCTTTCCGAACTGCCCATAGAAAAAACGGCCTACATCAAGGTGCAGACCACTGATGATATGTCGCGGCTGACAAAGGACTTGAAAGTTCTGTTTGAACTGGGCTATCGGTATGTGTTTATTGATGAAATTACGCTCCTGAATGACTTCATCGACACCGCTGCCGTGCTTTCCGATGTGTTCAGCATGATGGGCATGAAAATCGTTGTTTCCGGTACGGACTCTCTTGGCTTCGCTATGGCAAACCGCGATGAACTGTACGACAGAAGCGTGACGATCCACACCTCTTTTATTCCCTTTCGGGAGTATGCGCGGCTCTTGAACATCCGTTCTGTCGATTCTTATATTGAATACGGCGGAACGCTGAAAATGGAAAATATGAGCTTTGACGATCCGGATGCTGCCTTTGACGAGGTCGCGTTTCGGGACGATGAAAGTACCCGAAAGTATATTGATACCGCCATCAGCCGCAACATTCAGCATACACTGAAAAACGACCATTACGGCGAATACTTCAATCAACTGCGGGAACTTTACGAAAAAGGTGAGCTGACCAATGTTATCAACCGCATTGTGCAGCACATGAACCACCGCTTTGTGCTGCGCGTGGTAGAGGACGAATTTAAGTCCCATGATTTTGGCTCCGCAAAGGAACTGCTTCTGCATGATCTCCCTGCGGAACGGGCAACCGTCCTCTACGAGGTCGATGAAAAGCAAATATTGGGACGATTAAAGGCTATCATTGAAGTCAAGGAAAAGAGTGAAACAACCGTCTCGATCACGCAGGAGCATATCGACAAAGTGAAGAAGTATCTGCTTATGCTGGATCTGATCGTCAACTGTCCGGAACGGTATGAAAGCGGTAAGCAGGCAGAGCATTTCGTCTTTTCCCAGCCCGGTATGCGCTATGCCATCGCAAAGGCTCTGGTCTACTCCCTGATGCAGGATGCCTATTTCGCATCGATTTCCGAAGCGGATAAGGCATATATCACAGGAAAGATTCTGGACGATGTAAAGGGCCGGATGCTGGAGGACATTGTTCTACTGGAAGTCCGCAAAACCGCGCCCAGTACGATGGAAGCGTTCAAATTCAAGTTTGATGCCGGCGGCGAGTTTGACATGGTGATTTACGATAAAGCAAGTCGAAATTGCCGCATCTATGAAATCAAGCACAGCACCGAGGTCAATGAAAAGCAGACAATTCATCTGCGAGATGCAGAGAAATGCCAAATCATTGAAAATCGCTTTGGCCCGATCAGCGGTAAATTCGTTCTTTATCGTGGAAAAGATACGTTAGCTGAGGGTGTTCAGTATTTGAATGTAGAAAATTATCTGTGTGGTCTGAAGTGACTTTTTGAGGAGAATTTATCATGGACTATATTTTAAAGCAGTTCGATGAACCGCTCGTTAAATTCTCCGCAACGGCGGATACCAGTGAGCCGGAGATCCAAATTCTTTGGACAAACGAAGAAAAAGCGGCATTGCTGCCGCTTGATCTGACGCTGACGCCGGAGGGAGTAAGCCGCTGGCTGCGCCGCCGCACGATCCCGAAGAATCGCGCCTATGTCCATAGCCTTTTGGCAAAATGCGGCTTAAACCTCAACCGTCCGCTCGGTATTATCAGCGTTTGTAAAGGACTATCCCTTAACGATTGCTATTGGGTCGTCGAGGACGGTGACACCGCTTCTTTTGACAAAGTAAATCTCTACGACAACCCATTCAGCAATGTTCTGGCCGAGCTTGCCTTTACCGGCTATGGCAGTAGCGTCCGCACTTCCCTACTCTCCAGCCCGGAGTTTACCACCAACGGAATGCTTCGCAAATGCTGGCGGCGCATCGGCGGTAAGGTGTATCTCTATAAGGGCGGCACAGAGGGCGCGGCCAATACCGGCAACGAACCATACTCTGAGTTTTACGCCGCACAAATCGCCGCCGCCATGGGCGTTCACGCGATCCCCTACGGCTTATCCCGTTGGAAGGGCGTTCTCTGTTCCACCTGCGAGCTTTTTACCGACAAGGCGTATGCCTACCTCCCTATCGGCCATCTCGTTTCTAAGGGCGGCATGGGGGCTGTCAGGGCGTATTACGAAAAGATGGGAGATAAGTTTGTCAACGCGCTGAACGAAATGCTGGTGTTTGATGCGGTGATCTGCAATGTGGATCGGCATTTCGGGAACTTCGGCGTGATGGTCGATAACCGGACGAATACCATCGTCTCCCCCACTCCCCTGTTCGACCATGGCAATTCCCTCTTTAACTTTGCAGGCGCGGACGCCTGGGCGGACGAGGCTGCGCTGGAGGCATATATCGAAACGCTGTACCCCAGCGTGTACGATGATTTTCTCGGCACAGCCAAGGACGCGCTGACGCCGGAGCTGCGCGAGAAGCTGCGGCATCTGCTGAACTTCAAGTTCAAGAAGCACTCGCGCTATAACCTGCCCGAAAAAAGATTGAGGATGATGGAGCGGCAGGTGCAGCGAAGAGCGCAAAAGTTATTGGAAATGTAAAGATAAGCACGGTTACTGGAAATAGCAGTAACCGTGCTTATTTTTATGCGACAGCATTTGAATTGATTTTCTCTATAGTATTTCGAATTCCCATCCAAACTGTAAGATCTGTGAACACCTCCACGATGCTGCCGTGGTCGGTAAACGGCGCTTCCTGCAAAACGGACAGGTCTTTCATCATGCCGTTGTGGACGATGTACTCCACGATCTGATTTACGAAATAGATCTGTCGGCTATCGAGGCTGGCATCGTTCAGGTACTGCGCAAAAGCCTCCTTTGCCGCATTCATATCAAGCCCGACGATCTCCCGCACAAATTCACCCAGCGGCTTCTGGCCATACTCAGCCTCGTAATCCTGTTTTGTACCGACCTCGTTCCAGAGTGCTTTCTCCAGCGCCTGCACATCCTCCGCAGTCAAAGGAACATTACTCTTTAGCTTGGCAATAACGACGTCATTCATGTGCTGACGCACGTAGAACTCCGCCTTGGCCTTGTAGTTCTTCAGATCGTCGTTCTCCAGCTCAGATTCTTTCCAGTCCACAGACAGAATTTCGTCATCAAAATTCGTATCATAGTGCACTTTACTGACCGGAATATACTTGATGAGGTCACGCAGATTCTCCCGGATGTGCTCAAATTCATCGATTCCGGCAGTCTCCACATAGTCTGTATGCAAAATCTTGTCGATCAGCTCAGCCTGTACCATAATTTCCGGGATGTTCGCCACAGATGCAACAGCGGAAACTTTCTTAAACAGGTCGCTGCGGGCTTTAGCGTATTTCTTTCCGGCGAGATAGGCAAGCTCGATGCCATACATCAGCGCGTCGAACCGCAGCGCCTTGGCATCGTCCTCTTCCGGTGTAATGAGCGGTGCAAGCTCCTGCCCCATGAGCAGCGTGTCCTCATAGGTCAAGGCATTGTAACTGTCCGGTTCGGCATACCGCTCCACATATTTCAGGTGCTGTCGAACCGCAAAATTATCCTTGTTCAACTCCCGCACCTTGCGCACCATGTCCTCCACCAGCGTCTTGCGGAAGGCAATCAGATCCGTTGTCTGATACGCCAAGTCCTGCAATTTGAAGGCAATTTGGGCCTTCAGATGGAAGATTGCGCCTTGCAGGGCGATCATATTGGCGGTAGGCCGTCCCTTGTTCATGCGAAAGAACTCAAAGTTGCCGCAGAAGTCGAAGATGTAGAACTTGTCCTTGTCCTTACCGTCCAGCAACCCCGGACACAGACGGGTGCCTCGCCCGATCATCTGCCAGAACTTTGCCTTGCTCATGACCTTCTTGAAAAACACCAGATTCAGCACTTCCGGCACGTCAATGCCGGTGTCCAGCATGTCCACGGAAATGGCGATTTGAGGCAGTTTCTTCGGGTCGGAAAACTCGTCAATGGCGCTTTGGGCATAGGTCATGTAGGTGTCGATGACCTTGGCAAAGCCGGGAAGATACGGATATTCCTGATTGAAAACCGAAAGGATCTTCTCTGCATGGGTGTGATTTTTTGCGAAGATGATGGTCTTGCCCAGTTTGTTGCCGTAGTCGATGGTCAAGCCGTGGGTCATCAGTGTGTTCAGCACCTGCCGGATGGTGTCCTCGTTGAAAATCCACTCATTCAGCGCCGACGATGCAATGCTCTCCGGCAGTTCGCCATTTTCATCTTCAAAGGTATCTTCATAGGCCTGTTTGTCCTCGTCGGAAAGCTCATCGTAGACAATGCCCTGTTCCATGAATTTCAGCTTCGTTTCCACGGACAGGAAATCCACCAGATACCCGTCCTTCACCGCCTGTGCCAGCTCATAGCCATAGGTGGGCACGCCATTTTCCAGCTCAAAAATCTCATAGGTATTCTTGTCAATTTCGTCTTTCGGCGTGGCTGTCAGTCCCACCAGCGGCGCGTCGAAATAATTGAAAATATCCCGGTACTTGTTGTAAACGGAGCGGTGCGCTTCGTCGCAGATTACAAGGTCAAAGTGCCCGCAGGTGAAGAGTTTGCCCTCCTCGTCCTGTACACTGTCGATGACGTTGTACATGGTCTGATAGGTGGAAAATACGCAGTGCGCTGTGTAGTTATCCTTCTCCTCACAGAGATTGGTAACGGAGAGATCGGGCAGCAGATTCACAAAGCTGCGCTTGGCCTGCGTTACCAGACTGTTGCGGTCAGCAAGGAAGAGAATATTCTTCACCCAACCGTGCTGGAGCAGCACATCGCACAAGGCAATGACCGTCCGCGTCTTGCCAGAGCCGGTGGCCATGACCAGCAGCGCCTTGCGGCGATTCCGGGCAAAGGCGTCGCAGACAGCCTTGATCGCGCCCTCCTGATAGTAGCGACCAGCGATCTTGCGGTCGACCATGACATTTTTTAGGCTTGTCCGCATGGTCTGGAGATTGAACAGTTTTTCCAGATCCCGTTTGGAGTAAATGGCCGCACATTTACGCTCAGGGTATAGATTGTCCGTGACGCGGGTCTCAAAGCCGTTGGTCAGGAAAATGACCGGGCGGCGGTGATACTTCTTCTCCAACAGGTCGGCGTAGAGCTTTGCCTGTTGGCGGCCCTTAGCTGCGTCCACGCAGGTGCGTTTGGCCTCCACCACCGCCAGCGGGCGGCCATCATCGCCGTAGAGCACATAGTCCGCATAACCTACCTCGGACTTGTTTGGCATACCGGGCAGTTCCACCTCGTTCAGCCAATCCTTCCCTTCCGTCCAACCGGCGTCGGTGAGCATGGTGTCAATGTAAAGTTTCCGGGTCTTGTATTCGGATAAATCCAGCGGCTTCGGCACATAGGTCTGCTGCTGCTCAGTTCGGCGGGCAGTCAGTTCTTCCTTCAAGGCGGCATTCTCCGCCATGAGGGCTGCAAAATCCACATCGGGTATCGTCTGCGAAGGAACTGCGGGCGCTTCGGCGGGCTGCATCAGCAAGGAATGGTCAAAATGCCCCTCTGTGTAGTTCTCACCATAGCAATAGGCCACGAAGTCCAAGAATACATAGAGGTTTTCCAGACACAGCGTCGCCTGCTCCTCGGTAATCTTTTTACCGCTGTGTGCGGCGTTATTGCCCGTGCGGCGAATAAAATCCATACGCCGCCAGAGGTCCGCGCCCACGATGTCCCGGAAGTCCTCGGTATTCATCAGACTGACCAACGTGTCCTGATAAGGCATGACCAGCGCCTTGTCCACGGAATACATCCACTTCACGGCAAACTCCATCGCCCTGCGGCAGTTCAACACGCAGGCAGAGGGGTCGATATGTAGAATCCGCTCAGCGGAAACCGCAACGGAGGCAAAAGGCTCGAATTGCGGATCGGCAGCGAAAATGTCAAAGTTGGTCATGGCGTATCGCCTCGCTTTTAGGTGGTAATATTTTCAAAATCAGGCAACTTTTTTGTTGCGCCATAGATTATTCTTGTTTTGCTATAGTCGCTCTCAATGTAATTACTGGTGTAATCAGCAAAATCAACATTTGCTGTCCTTGCCAAATAAAGAATTGAAATATAGAGTGCTGATAAGGCATATACAGCATTACTGTATGATGCACCCGAGAAATATTCTCCACGGTTGTGCTTTACTTCTTGGTATGCGTTCCACCACGAAAGTTTTCCGATGTCCCATCCTTGGAAAGGGGCGATAGTTCTTCCCCACCTTTTAACAGATACAACTGCATCCACGATACGGGGATATCTGGCCAAAATCGTTTCCTTATACTTCCCGATAGTTCCTTCCGGCTGTTTTCCTGTGATTTCAAGGCAGAGCAATTTGAAAACAGACTCTAATTCTGTACACGCAAGAATCAGGATTTTGGCAAACTCAAAGGAATGTACATTCTCCTGCCCAGAAGGTTCAATAAAGCGAGAGGTATTAGTAATGTCACCCTCTAATGTGAGATAGTAATTCCAAATTTCGTTGATTGTCTGTGTTGTCATTACTCATCATCCCCTTCACATCAATCAGCCCGCCACTGAAATTCTTTTGCCATGACTTCTAAGCACGCAAAGAACGCTTCTTGCTGATGCTGCTCATCCATCTTTTTAACGGCATTACAGAGATCACTCATCGCGTGAGCCGCTTTGATTACTTCCGAATCTTGCCAAGAATTATACTGTCGGATCAAATCTCGCCGCTGATTGTAGTAATTGGGATTGACATACTGAGAATTGAACATTGCATTTGTGAAATACATAATATTCACTCCTTTCATGCAGCTCCACTTTTTATTCCTGTTACGTATAGTATAGCACATATCCTTCTGACAAAATGGTCAAAAAGCAGTCAGAAAATATCACTTAATTTACAAAAGCTTTATCCAAAATACTTCTGCATCAAACTATCAAACAACAGTTGTGCTTCGTCCAACGCCTTCTGTACGGCAACTTTTGATTTGTCGGTCTGTTCGACGAAGGCTGCGAATTGCTCCTGCAGTGTGATCGGTGGGAAAGGGAACACTATTTCTGACAGCTGGCTTTTGCTAAGTATCCCCTTCAATGCCATATTGATAGTGCGGTGTATCATAGGCTTTGATATCTGTATAAGCCAATACAGATATAGCACCTCATCCTGCTCCGGCACAATGGCATTTATTTGCTGATTAAATGCCACACGGCGGTCGGTAACCGCAACATTGCCGATGCAGTCAATACTGCCAGCGATACATGTCATTAGAATACTACCTGCTTCAACAAAACGGCATTTCTCAAAACCGGCTTCAGATAAGCATTCCTGCGCTTTGGTAATGAATGTGAAAGGAGTGTTGATATTATCCGATTTGATCCACTCAATGTACTTACCGTAATTTTCAGGCTCTGAACGGGGGGGCGTATTTCCTGTGATTATTCCGCATCGCTTTCCAAGTGGCTCTACGTTCCAATCTTTTGGATTACTTACAGGATCACCGAACATCTCGACAAATCGGGCTTTAATGAGGTTGTCCAATTCGGTGAGCTGCTGCTTTCTGGCTGCTATTATCGAAGAAGCTGCATCCAAGGCCTTGATTATTTCGAGTTGCTCCGAATATCCGTGTATATTAACTGTCATTTGAGAAAGCGATGCTTTATTTAGCGTCTTTCCCATAACGGCCTTGTTTGTACCGGTATCCCAATCTTTGTGCATCAACAAATAGTAGAGATATACCGGCTCAATCTTAAGAACACCTTTATCAATGAATGACATTATCGCTTCGTTGGAATACATTTCCTTTGGAGTGATTGCTACTTTTCCAATGGAAAGTTTGAAGCTCATTATGACAGTGTTTTTAGGAATGATCTTTATCCCGCTTTCATCAACTGCTGTTGCAGTTATCTTCTCAGCAGTATTCTCGATGTATTTATTGCATTTTGTAAGATCGGCAATAGATATCCAAGGCTCGGTGCCTTCGTTCCAAAATTTTGGTGAATGGCGATCCGGGGTTTTCCCCATTTGCAGATTGAATATTTCGCCAAGTTTATATCTCATCATTCATCCCCACAAATCCGAATTGATTCGCGCAGTTTTACAATATTTTTCCCACGATAATCCGTATATTGTTTCGCAGCACATATTCCTAACTGCTTCTGTCAATGCAAACAGGTAGCCAATATCACAAGACACACGCGATACCTCATAACTATAGCGCCATTTTGCAAAAGCATCCGCAACCGTATCTATCACTGGTATACCAAAGGCATCCGCTAAAGCTCCATGTTTTTCTTCAACTTCCTTAAGAATTCTGCTTTTCTTTTCATCTGGAAGAGCCTCAAGCAATTCGTTTAATTTATGACTCTTTTTACTACCATTCTCTAAATAATCGAGAAGCGTCTTAATATATACTTCGCAGGCGAATGACAGGTTCACAATCATTGGTGTAGCATATATATCAATACGGCCTTCGAGTTTTTTCATTTTATTCCCACACATTTTTGCGCAAACATAAAAGCTGTTTGCCTGTTCAAGCATTAGTTGAAAGCCCATATTATTTCAGCATCTCCTCCAGTTCATCCATCGCAGTACCGATTTCCTTCTCCAGTCGCCGCAGCTCCGCCATGATCTCGCTGGTGGGCGGGTACTCCACGGGCTTATACTCGGTTTTCTTATACTTGTTGATGGACAGGTCATAACCATTGTCCACGATCTCTGCCATGGGCACGAAGAAGGATTTTTCCGTGCGCTGGCGGCCTTTTTCTGCCTCCGGATTATGGAAGCGGGCAATGATGTCGGGAATGTCATTGTCGGCCACCGGGCTGCGCTTATCGTCCAACGAGAAGCCGTCGGCGGACATATCATAGAACCACACATTGTCTGTACCACCATGGCTGGTCTTGGTGAAGATCAGCACCGCGGTAGACACCCCTGCATAGGGCTTGAATACGCCGCTGGGCATGGAGATCACGGCCTCCAGCCGGTTGCCGTCCACCAGCTCTTTGCGGATGGCTTTGTGTGCGGTGGAAGAGCCGAATAGCACACCGTCTGGGACGATGCAGGCGCAGCGTCCGCCGATGCGGAGCATCCGCAGGAACAGAGCCAAAAACAGCAGTTCCGTTTTCTTGGTCTTGCAGACTTTCAGCAGATCTGCCGAAACGGTGTCGGCATCCAGACTGCCCTTGAACGGTGGATTGGCAAGAATCAGAGAATACTTTTCCTTGTCCGGGTTCTGATCGGACAAGCTGTCCCGGTATTCGATAAAGGGATTGTCAATGCCGTGGGTCATCATGTTCATGGCGCCGATGCGGAGCATGGTGCGGTCCATGTCATAGCCGAAGAACATGTGGTTCATGTAGTGATCTTTCTTCTGGCGGTTGAAGAAGATATCTTCCTTGCGGTGCTCTTTCAGGTATTCACCCGCTGAAACAAGAAAGCCGGAGGTGCCGCAGGCCGGGTCGCAAATAATATCGTCGGCTTTCGGGTCCATCAGCTCCACCATCATGCGGATGATGTGGCGTGGGGTGCGGAACTGACCGTTGAGACCGGACTGGCTGATTTTGCTCAACAGATATTCATAGGTGTCGCCCCGCACATCCACCGCCTGTGATTCATTCATCAGGCGGTAGATCTCGTCCAGCGCATCCACCACCTTGGATAGCAGAAGCGGCGTGGGCAGCTTGAAAATGGCATCGTCCATGTACTTGGAATAGGCGCTGTTCTTATCCCCGTGGAGGTTCTTGATGAACGGAAACACCCACTCCTGCATCACGCTGTACATCTTTCCGGCGGGGAAATCGCGGAATACACTCCACTTAAGTTGCTGGCCGTCGATGGTGCGCTCGCCTACCTGCACCTCATCGGTGAAGATGCTGGTATAAGGCAGTCCCAGCATGGCGGCCTCTTTCGCCCGGAGATTGTCCGAATCATCCAAGTCGTGAATGAACATCAGATAAGTGATCTGCTCGATGACGTCCAGCGGGTTTACCAGACCGCCCGCCGCAAAAATATCCCAAAGACCGTCAATTTTATTTTTCAGTTCGCCTGTAATCATGAATCCAATCCTCTCAAAGTCTTACAATTCTTTCTCTCTAAGCCAAGTTTTCTATTTAACCAGCACTTCCCACTTGCCGTATCTCTTGCCGTTCTCTCTGCGGATATAGTTCTTATCCTGCAAGGACTTCATGATCCGCTTCACGGTTGCGATGGACTTGCCAGTTGCGTTCACAAGCTCCTGCTGCTTGATGGTCGGGTTTTGTGCGATCCGCTCCAAAACAGCCAGTTCCTCCAGCGAGCAGTTCAAAGTATCAAATTGATACTTTGAAATTTTGGGGCTGATACTTTTGGAAGTGCTTTTGTCCGCAAAATCAATGTGCACCTCATTCCTTGCTCAGATCTTCCGTCTTGAAGGTCGTATACCCCTCATAGTAGTAGCTGTGGTCGATGCCCTTCATAAAAACTTCACGGCTGTTCACGTCATCGGTCAGGGCCGCTTTCAGCAACACCTTGATCTCCACGTCCTTGATGGGGCTGCGCTCCATGGCCAGCAGGTAGTCCTCTTTATCGACCTTGCTCCAATCCACCACCTGTCCGATGCCGGCTTTCAGCATCTGGTCGAGCCACAGACGAGTGCTACGGCCGTTGCCCTCGCGGAACGGGTGGGCGAGATTCATCTCCACATACTTTTCGATGATTTCGTCAAAGGTGGACTGAGGCATCTTGTCGATGTTTCCAAGTGCCACCTCCAGATACATCAGCGGCGCAAAGCGGAAATTGCCCTTTGCCAGATTCACCGTGCGCAGTTCAGCGGCAAAGTCATAAATGTTCTCGAACAGTGCCTTATGAATGGCTTGCAGCGACGCGAATCTGCCGGGTGCCAGTTTGTCCAGAGCGCCGCTTTCAAACATCTCTACGGCTTTCTTTTTGCTGATGCGCTCCTCCTCGCGGGCAAGCTCGGCGGAGTTGGTGATACCAAGTTTATTTTCAAGTGCCATTGCGGGCCTCCCCATCATTTATGATTTGCTTTCTAAACAGCTCGTCCAAGGTTTTCCCGTCCCTGTCTTTCCATTCTATCCAGCCGTTTGTCGAGCCTCCAAGTACAAAGTTGCTTGCGCCGCTCGGTGTGTTGAAATCTAATGTAACATTCAAGATGTACTTTTCTCTAGCCTTGACAATAGATTGCTTGGACAGCAGCTCATCTCTAAGCCTATTATAGCTCTGCAAATGCGCCGGCTTATCCATGTTGATCTCGGAACCGTTCAGCACTTCAAATTTCTCACCGTCATACATGCCGCGGGCAGCAGTACCGTTCCGCGAGGTATGAAGAATGCGTTCCTCATTGATCGTCCTTTTCGCATCATCCATCTTATAGCCTTGTGTGGCCATGATAAACTGGATTTCATCGTAAATTTCTTCCACTGCTACAAGGTCATATTCATCGATCTCATACTTCGGAACAACGCTGTTTTCAACCTTATATCGTTTGGACTCCTGCGCCTTCATAATTGCAAATTTTTCAAGGCCGCTGATCATATCCAGCGTAAATGTCTTACTCTCAGCAAGAAACATAATTGCTTTGTTCCAGAAATCTTTTGAACGGTTGTGATCGTCTAAACGATTGATGCCATTCCGCGTCTGTCCAATATAGATTTGCGCAATTCTGTTGTCATCACTCTCGTTGATCAAATAGTAAATACCCGGACGAGTAATTCCGGAAATACTTTTTGCCTCTGATAGGAGTGGGCGGGGAATTACATAGGTGGTCATCGTTGAGAGATTCCGGCGAATTGAGCGGATACCGTCCGGTTGTCCATTATGATAGATCGTTTCCAGCTTCTTACTGATTGTCATAGGTCGCTCTCCTCCGCCTATACTTATAATTTCACAAAATAATTATACCACAAAATACCATCTCCACAAGCAATATTTCGATGCTTGCGTCCCAGAAGCGGGAATTAATCGATATAACAAAAAACGGGCGCGCAGCCTTGAGAAAGGAGGCTGCGCGCTCTGCTTTTTGTCGTTGGCCTTGTTTAGACGGCATATATCTTGGAATAAGCTATCTCAAAGCCGCTTTGCGATCTGCCAGATCACCCGCTGTGCTGTCGTGACTGCGGCAATGTCTTCCTTCGTGGCAAAGCCGCGGGTGTTGACAACATGAGCGATTTGATTGATGTTATTTCCAATGCCGGCGAGTTGACGCCGGATTTCGGCGTATTCAGCGAGTGGTCGGGATCGGAGGTTCATGCCAGAGATCAGCGCACGGAGGAATACTTCCATTGGAAAGCCAGAGAGCATAGCCTGCTGTTTCAAATGTTCATGCTCCTGCTCATTCAAACGGAGCGATATTTTGATTGGTCGTTTTCTCATGATCGTTTTTCCTTTCAATTCATAAGGGGTTATAGGGGAATTGCTTCCCCTAACAAGCGCATTTGGACGGCCAAATGCTATGCTTGCGAATTCAGCTTCCGTATAGCGGTTTCATTTTCGTGACAATGCTGTTGTAAAATTAACTTCTTGATTTATTGGTGTCCAATAGGTATAATAATTGCGAGAAACTTTTGAGGTGAATGACCGTGCTACACGAGGAACGAACTGCAAATATTCTTATCAACAAGGCGGGGGGAAACGCCGGTCCGGATGCCAATGGCTACCGCGTGGCTCTGCCATCTGCTTGGATGAAGGCCCTGGGCATCTCTGAGGGCAGCCGCACCGTAACGCTGCAATTCGATGGGGAAAGCATTACCATCCGCCGCCCTGCCGTGTCTGATTACAATGTATTTCTGGCCAATGCCCGAAGCAGCGCTCACGCCCTCCTGATCCTGTACTACTACGATGGGAATAAGCTCTGTACGAAGATCTGCGCTGACCAAACCACTCATCAACTTGCCATCGAAAACGAGGCCAGTTCTCCCCTTTCCACCGCTTTCGGCGTGAACCGCAAGCCCACATGGGACGATCTGCAAATCTTTTTGAAAGACCGCTGTGTGCCGCAGGAGCGGGACGGTTTGAAATATTACCTGTCTGACTTGGGACTGGACTGCTATGACCCGCTGGCGATCATCCGCAAGACCGAAGGGCGCATGGCAGAGGATTCGTGCTGGATCAAAATTGTGGAGGGCTGAATATGTCGATCAGACTGACAACGGGAAGCCGCATCGCGGAAACCTCGTCTAAGGGCAATCAGGAAAAATGGCTGGCAGATGGCCGCTGGTACAAGATGGATCTGTTCGGCTATGAAGGGCTGGCAGAAACCGTAACCTCTGCGCTGCTGGCACAAACCAATACCGGCGCGTTGGGCTTTCACTATGTGACCTACCGCATGGAGCGGATGGAAGTCCACGGACACATCCGAAACGGCTGTTCCAGTGCCAATTTTCTACGTCAGGGCGAGGCCATCCTGACCCTTGCGGAACTGCTGCGAAAAGGCGTTGGCCCGGACTGGCAGATCGCGGTAAACCGCCTGCCCAATCTTCAGAGCCGCCTTGCGTGGTTGGTGGAGCAGGTTGAGCGGCTGACGGGACTTGACCGCTTCGGCACCTATCTGACGCTGCTGTTCGAGGTGGATATGCTGTTCGGCAACGAGGACCGGCATCTGAACAACATCGCTGTGCTGCGCTGCGGTGATGGCTTTGACTACTGCCCCATCTTCGACTTTGGCGCGGGCCTGCTGTCCAACACACGGGACTATCCCATGGAGATCGAGCCGGACGCATTGGTGCGGCAGCTCAAGGCTCAGCCCATGAAAACGGGCTTTATCCGACAGGTCCATGCGGCCCAAAATCTCTATGAGCCGCAGCTTCGCTGCGACTTTGCCGAAAAAGAGATCATGGCGGCCCTTTCAGAGCCGCTGGAGTTTTACGCCAAGCGGGATGTTCCTTATATCCGTGACCGTGTGACGGCCTGCATCAAATTCCAGCGGAAAAAGTTATTCTGATTTTCTGCCGTCCTCCCGCAGCCACGCGCCCCGCAGCACCATGCGGAGATACGCCGCCCGCCCGATGCCGTGGTCCTGCGCGGTGCGGGTGAGCCGCTCATATTCTGCCTGTGTCAAGCGGAGATTTACCTGCTTTTCCCGTAAGTTCTCTTTGTTCTTCATCTGATGATCCTCCCTATTATTCTTTTTTCGGCTTGGTATATATTTATCTCAGTATCGCTCTACTCAGTCTTATTAGACGCTGAAAATCAGCGTTTTGGTGCGCTGATTTTCAGCGTTCTTGAAGTTCGAAAATCGAAAGTCAAGAAATTCGATTTTCGAATTTCAGGGGATACAGCATAGCCGGTTTCCCCAACCCCTGCCGTTTCCGGCGCAACAGGCCAGCTTGCTCCAGTTCGGATAGCAGCTTCTCCGCCTTGCTGTGGGCGCAGCCCAAGTCCTCCATAATACGGTTGATGCCATAGTAAACAAAGGCGCGCCCTTGCTTATCGAACCACCCGCTTTTGCGGGAAAGTCCCATTTTGTCCAGCAATAATCCGTAAAGTAATTTTGCTTCACAATTCATGTTTTTGAATGGTTCCTCCGTAAACAGCACCTTTGGAACACGGTAAAATGTAAATAGCTCTGATTCATGCTCGTAGAAATAATCCATATTGTTCCTCCTTGCCCGTTGGGGCATAAAAATAGCGGAGGCAGGCATTTGACCTGTCTCCGCTTGCGTTGATTTTTTGCTTTTGTTTCCTTCTTGGGGCATTATTTGGACTCTCGCAGGATCTCAAGCGCGGCGCTCTTGATGTTGTTCATCGCACCTACCCACGCCAATTGATCCCGCGCCTTCAAGTCCTCGTCGATGCCCTGTGCTTCCGCCATCTGGCGTATGATGATTTTCAGCAGCTTGTCCTCTGTGGTGTCCGACTCCGGCGGCAAAAGGCAGGGATAATACTGCTCGCCCCGCAGCTCGTAGTAAAGGCCGTTCTCAAAAATGACCGGCGGCAATGGCGGTAAATTCTGCTCCATAATCCTCGCTCCTTTCTGCCGCTATTGTACGGAAGAAATTTGTATAGTGCCAGTATACGAAAATCATCGCTCTCCCCTGTTCTTTGCGCGGTAACGGGCCTCCAGCAGCTTGATGATCTCCCGCTCCATCTGCTGCGCAGAGTAATTGCGCGGGAAATACTTCCGCAGCGACTCGGTTTTGATGCGAACCTGCTCTTTCTGATTGGGCTTTTCCTCGGTAAGAATGGCGTACAGCACCTCCGGCGTCAGCTTTGCCTCGCGGGAGATCTGCTTCATGCGGAGAGCCTGTGACAGCGATGGTGTGGCGTCCTCGCGCCCGATTAAGTCCCACAGCTCCGCCTGCTCGTCGCGGGTGAGATAGGACAGCTCCACGGCGGGAGAAAAGGCGATGCGTCCATCGTCCACCATCTGAAGCAGCGGTGGGACGAGGTTGGTCAGGCGAATGTAGCGCTGGATAGTACGTCCACTGTCATCGTTTGAGACGGCATCCCTTGACTTGTGGCCAACTTGTCCACAAGTCATTCCTTGATGCTTCATTGCCTCCAGCTTCATTTGGTAAGCAAATGCCTTTTCGCTGGGCAGCAGGTTTTCCCGCTGAAGATTGCTGTCCACCATCAAAATCACCGCTTCATCGTCGGTCATCTCCCTCACCAGCACCGGCACGGTGGGCAAGTCCAGCTTCTGAGCCGCCAGACGCCGCCGATGCCCGCTGACCAGCTCGCAGCCCTCCCCTTTTGGCCGGGCCAACAAGGGCGATAGAATGCCGTGGACACGGATGCTCTCCACCAGCTCGTCCATGGCGGCATCCTCCCGCACCCGATAGGGGTGCTTTGCAAAGGGCGACAGCTTGTCCGGTGGAAGCTGCGAGATAAATTCCTTCACCATACCGCCCATCCCTCCGAAAGCGCGGCGGACACGTTCACATGGTAGTGAAGGTCGGAGCCGCGATAGTGGTAGTCCGCGTCAAAGGAATGGAGCCAACCGGCATTTTGCACATTCGCGTTTTCCCTCTCTTTTTCGGCCTGTAACCCTTGTGGCGCAAGGCTTTTTCGTACTTGTGGCCCTTGGACTTCCACAGTCGGCACAGAGGAGCTGGGGCATCTCGAGATGGTCGGCACGATCGTTCACCAGCTTACGCGCAATTTGACTGAGGAGCAGATCAAGGAGGCTGGGTTCGAGCCGTACTTTGTCGACCACACGACGGGCGTTTTCCCGCAGTTCGCCTCGGGTTACCCGTGGTCGGCGAGCACCATGCAGGTCACGGGCGACACCATCGCGGACCTCACAGAGGACCTGGCTGCGGAACAGAAGGCGCGCGTGACGTATGACAACATTCTGCGCCTTTCCGACGATCCGGACGTGAGTGATGTCATCAAATTCCTGCGTGCGCGCGAGATCGTGCACTTCCAGCGCTTCGGTGAAACGAAGCGTACAAGATGGAACAAGATGAAAAGAACTGCTGACATAAAAGACATCCAAGACAGAATCTCTTGGATGTCTTTTGTTGTTAGGATTTAATTATGATGACGCGCAGCCGCTAATATAATCAATTGAAAATGCACTTGGGCTTGTTATCAGAAAAACTCTTTTTCATGGCTTTTGAAGAAACTGTAATACGTTTTGACATTTTCCAGCTGAGTCCATGGCTTTACATCGATTGGATCTGAGTCGAGATCATATATTTTTGCACCTTGCATGGAAAGCAGAAACGGTGAATGTGTTGAGATGATGAATTGGCAGTGATAGAATCGCGCAGAATCCTCAAGAAAACTTTTTAGTTTCAATTGCAGTGAGGCAGATAAACTGTTTTCCGGTTCATCCAGCAGGTAGAGGGCGTTCTCTTTAATTGAGTTTGTAAAGTAATATAAACCACTTTCCCCGTTGGATTGTTCTTGGACATTTTCCATTAAACGTTCTTTGATAAATCTGGATCGCGATTTTGATTTGGCGTCACATTTACGCTTGAATTCCTTGTAGTCATCAAGCCCTTTTAACTGGAACGGCTCATATTTGTCGCTTACATATTGATCAAATAGTTTGACTCTCTCTGTGTCGATTCCTTGATTGACGTATCTGATGTCAAGCAAATAGTCAAATACATCATCGCTGGTTATGATGCGGCTACCCGGAGGAGCAATTTTCCCGAATGTCATCTTGTAGCTGCATTCTCGAACATAATCTTCAAAAAAGCTGCTCCGATTAAAAACGGTCTCTCTCGAAAGATGCAATCGTTCTGCAATGATGTTCAACAGCGTTGTTTTACCGCTCCCGTTACCGCCATAGAATATGGTTAGAGGCCCAAATTCGAGCTGCGGCACATCGCGGTAACGGAAGATGTTGAACGGATATCGCGTGGTATAGCAGGTTTCTCTGATCGAATCAAGAATTCTTTCTTCCTGTTCGCGGCTTAGTATTGTGAAATTTTTCAAATAGACCATTTTAATGGATCTCCTTGGTAACATAGGAGTTTGTCATTAAGAAGTATAGCCCACACCCCTGTACGTTTGTCTGTACAGGGGCGCTTTTTCCACAATTTTAGAGGGAGGCATATAACCGTACTTCCGCCTCCCAAAAAAGTTTTCTCGCTCCATCGATGCCGTAATGGTTGGTCCCACGAACCTTGAACATGGGGCAGCATAACAAATAACCATCAAAATAACCGATGCTCTCACCGAACTGTAAACCCGAACGGAGATCGTAACTCTGTTATAAAATAGTCAGACATTCGTATGGAAATGACGGAAAAAGATCATTCGCCAAGATCGAAGGTTTCGCGCCCGTTGATTGCGTCGAGCGCAAGCTGCGCGCGGGAAAGCTCGTCGACAGTTTTGTCGTAATCGGCCTCCACTGCGGCAATATCGTAGTTTGCATAGCGGTAGTCGATGATGTTTGACTGCCGGCCGTACTGCTCCTCAATGCGCTCCTTGGGAAGTCGGCTCTTCATCTCAAGAAGCTTATTTTTGCGCCTTGTGAGTTGCGGGATATAGACCAGCATCTCGTCGATGGTCATTTCAAAGCCGTCGACAAAATGCGTCATATTGAAGCAGTTGATCGCGTGCTTGAGGGCGCGGATTTTCCCTTCGAGTTCTGCGAGGCGCGCCTGTGTTTCCGCGTAATCGTAGGCGGGGCGTACGGACTCCACGTCCTCGCCCATCGCAGCGCGGAAGTCGCGGCTGCGCTGCTCTTTATCCAGCAGGGCGGAATATTCGTCATTCAGCTTTTTCAGCAGCTTATTGGCCTGGGCAGAAGTATATTTCATTTTGTCCATCCTTTCTTGGCGCCGTACTACGGCACTATCCGTATGCTCTCTGTTCTGCTGATAGAATAGCACGGCACCCTGTGCAAATGTCTGTACAGGGACGCTGTGCATGGTTCTATTTCAGTTTCATATCGCTTGCCATGCGTTTATAGATGTGTTCACCGCTCGGCGTGGTCTCGCTCCATTCAAATATACCGATAAACCGGTAAGCGTCCTCACCGCGTTCGTCCTTGCTCTTTGCGAAGGTATAGCGTGGCTGATCCGGGTGCTTTACTGGGGTAGCGCCGCTGTCATTATGTTCGATGATCACATTCCAGTCAGCGGACAGCTCATTGATCCAGCCGCGAGACTGCGCCACCTTTGAGCCGTCAGGCAGTTCAATCGCCAACTTAGGACACCAAAGCATCCGATCATCGGCCACATGGAAAAAGCTGCGCTGGATGCGATAGTTCGCATCCTTGCCGAAGCATTTTTGGCAAATGTCGGCAATCGTTTTAAAGGAATAGGCATCCTCTGTCCGCAGAATACCGCGCTCTTTGATACTGCGCCATTCCTCTTCTTGCTCAAGCCATGGAGAGAGCTGTTCTCCTTTTTCTGCGACCTTTTGTTTGATCTCGCAGACGATCTCGCGGATGCGGGCGTGAAGCGCATCTGCGTCCAGCGTTGCATCCACACGGCGGATCGTCAATCCATCTTCGCTGCAGGCGGACAGCGCTGTTTGCAGGTCGATTTCGCGTGCGGCGTCCTTGAGCGTATTGTCTTTGTGATACGCTTCGTCGCACTCCACGCCGTAGTTGATCTGCGGGAAATAGAGGTCGATCAACGCATAGCCATTGGGGCGGCGGACATATTGCTGCGTTACAGGTTTGACATTCAGATCGTCCAGCCTCGCCCAGATTGCATTGACAACGTAGTTTTCCTTCTCTTTGTCCTTGGTATGGTGCGAGAACATACGGTAGAGGTAATCTTGTTTCCATGTGCGGTCATTTTCTAACATGATAAGAGCCTCCCAACTTTAAAGTTTAGATGATCGGTGTCGTAAGAATTTTTATGTCTCGGGACAAATCTGCATCAAGACAGTCTACCATTTTGTCAGTATCATAACCGCCCAGCACGCAGGCTTTTAGCAGCACGATATCGCTTAGGCTAAGCGCACCGGTCAGCCAGAGATCCTGTTTCATAAAGGTGTTGAAACCTTCAATATTGCGATTTACGTGAAATGCACTGGGAATGGAACTGTCATAATATAAAATGCCGATCCTTTGGAAGTGACCATCTACCTGCTTGGCGATATCATGGATAAACTCCGCCGTATTGCAATGAAACTCAAAGAGAGTTTCCTCACCGGACTCATCGGACCAACCAACGACACGCAGTTGACCATCGTTGTCGAAAAAGTCAATACCGATGTGGTCGATGTCATCTTCAAAACTAATGTGCTGGTTTATTTGGTGCTTTGCAGCCTCCTGTGCGTCCTCGATGGGGGCGTCTTTTGACAAGGCTATATTCAATATTTTTTCAAAGTAACTTTGCGCGTGTCGGCAAACGATTGAGTATTCTTTTTCTCCGTCAGAAAAAGTCCATCGGTAGAATGGCCGCCACCACGCGTATGAGTCGGTAGAGAAACCTAACTCTTCGCAGGTACCCATGTAATCAATGCGAACCATACTCATAATCATTTTCCTCCTCCGTATTTATCTGATATCAAATGGGTTTATGCCTATTTAGGATACTTGTTCTTTCCGAGGCTTTCGATGATTTTCTGCCGCAGCCACGCAGGCTCTACGACCTCTACATACGGCAGGTATTGCAGCGCCCAGAATTTGACGCCGCGCGGCGGCGCGGTGAAACCGGCAGTAAAAGTATTTTCGTCGCGTTCACGGATCTGCACCTCTGTGCCGAAGCGATCGATCACATCGTCTAAGATGGCTCGGTCACAGTACATGATGATGCGCTCCGGCGCGCCGACATAGGCATAGACAGCATTTTGTGCCTCCTGACGGGCGACAGCCTTGCTGCGAGGGTCATCCAAAATTTGAATATCCTTCATGCGGTCAATGCGGTAAAGACGTGTATTTGGCGCGTGGTCGGGAACACAAATGAGGTAATACCGCTCATTCATGTAAACCATTTCGTAGGGGCTGAGCGTATAGGTCTTTGTCTCATGCTGTTTTTTATCCAGCCCGTAGTGGAGATAGCCGAGCCGGACTTTTTTCTTCTGCGCGATCGCCTCATCCAACTGCTCAATGTTCCAGAATACCTGCCGGTTGTCGGTCTTGCGATCCTGCCGTGATATGGTCAGATAGCGATAACGCTTCCGCTGGTGGATGCTAAGCTGCTTTTGCAGCTTTTGGACAAGCTGTTCCGTTTGCTTTGCGGGAATGAACGGGAAGGAATATACCGCGTCGGTCAGCAGAAGAACTTCCGACTGCTCCAATTCCCGGCTGCGGAGATAGTAGCCGGCGCCATTATCCTCGTAAATGGAGATATCGTAGCCGAGCTCGATCAAAAGCGCAACGGCTCCGTATACGGTGCGGCGGTCGATTTTGATGCCGTAGAGGGACTGCATTTTTGCAATGATCTCCCGCATGGGTAGAATGTGTTCCGCGTCGGAGTATTCTCTCAGGACTTCCAAGAGGCAGATGGCGTTGGCTTTTTCCGTCAGCATGGTACATATCCCTTCTTTCGCTTACTTTACTTGAGTATAGCATCTGCGGATGGGCTTGTATAGGATAATAACACAGCTGAATGTACAAATGTTTGTATAGGTTTTTTACTCAGCAAATTGATCCATATCTGAAGTGGCTTCGCTCAGCACGCCATAGACCTCCGTCAAAGCGCGAACATACTGCGGGAAATTGCGCCGCAGCTCACTGTCCTCCCCCGGCGGCGGAACCGGTCTCCGCATCATGCGATGAACAGTCCTCCACACTTGAAGTCTGCTGCCGGGATAGGATTCTCTCAGCTTCTCGACAGCACGGCTCTTTGCCTTCTCTACGGCGGACTCCTTCATCATGTGATACATCCCGATCTCTTTCAAGGTCGCCTCCGGGTATCCGAACACGCCGCAGGTCTTGCCGAGAATGTCCCTGTCCTTCTTCGGCAGGGCGTCGAACAGCTCCCGGAGGAGCTCAATGCAGACCTTGCGGTACACGGCTTGCTCCGCCGAAGCGGTGAGCGTCCCCGGCATCAGCCGCTCATAGGGATCGCCGTCATAGCCCTCCGGGACAAGGTCATGCACACCGAGGAAATGGGTGTTGTAGCGAACATACCGGCTGACACGAGCCTCGGGAATGCCCAACTCCTCCGCGATTTCGCCGGTATCCTTCCATGCAACATGATACAGCCTCTGCGCCTGCCGGACGGCAGCCATCTCATCCTTGCTCAGCGCCACGCAGCCAATGTTCTGCTCCAGCCAGCGGGTCATGCGCCCCTTCAAATGCGGGTAGAGGTAGGTGGTGAGCACGGCGCGGCTTTCGTCATATTGTCTGCTCTGTATTCGTGTCAGAAGCTCCAACGCGCCCTCGCCGCAGAGATCGTCCAGAATCGTTTTCGTATACGTGGAAAATTGATTCGGATGATGCTGATTCGCCGTCAGGCAGTTGAATTCCGCCGCGGTTTCCTTGGCGATGCCGCGGATCAGACCGATGTTTTTATGGTACAGCTTTTCCAGCGCGGCTTCATCACCGTCATAATATTGGCGAATTAGTTGCTCGTTGGTCATGATTGCTCACCCGCCTTTTGCTTCGGCGGACGGCCCCTCGGATTGGCCGTTCTGGTGATCCCGCAGCGCTGGTAGACATTCTCAGACGAAACGCTCTCTTCAAAGGCTTCTACAGAAATACTTGCGTCGCGCAAGGCGTCATAGAGCAGATCCCGCACATAGTCCTTGGCTTTTCTTGCGTCCTTCTGTGAGATCGCGTTCCGAGACAGATCCTTCGTGATGCGGGCAAAGGTGGTCACCTTGACTTTGACCTTGGGAATGTCCTTTGCCAACTCCTTCTGCACCTCCACCGAACCAAACTGTCGGCAGGTGTAGCCGGGCGCGTGGGGACATGCCCCTTCGCAGTACAGCGCGTGGACACCGCTCTTGAGCAGAAAATACCGTCCGCAGATGATGCAGCGGCGGACGTTGTGACCGCTGTTCAGCGCCAGCATATAATCCGCTTTCATCAGCGCCTGCAAGCTGTCGGTCACGTGCTCCTGACAGATGGCGACAGAGCCGTCCGGCAGCGGTCGCGGCACATAGGAAAGCTCGTAGGCATCGTGGGTCGTATAGCAGTCGCCATTGTTGCGGATGGGATTGACGATGAGCTTTTCCGCGATACGATCATCGTTGTAGAAGCCATAGAGCGCCTTTGCGTACTCCTCCGGACTGTTGTGTTCCAGCTTGGATAAGCCGAACCGGATAAAATTCTGAATGGTCTCGTTGAAGGCGCGGATGTCATGGAGGTACAGTGTATAGCGGTCAAGTCGCTTCTGGTAATCACGCCATGCGCCCCTGGTGGGACCGAAGGCGCGGAGCATCTCATAATAAAAAGCCATCCCATCTTCCAGATCTGCCTCACTCGGATGGAACAGGTCGAGCGGAGCATACTCGCCGCGCTGGGAGAATTGGTTTGCCACGCGCTCAAACTGTCTTTTTTGCGCTTCCGCTGTCGGTGCTCGATCCTCTGTGGGAAATATGCTGAACTGCTCCGTGATCTCCCGTATGGCAGAGAAGAAAGCGTCCTCGCTCTCGTCCAGCAGCAGGCGGAACACCTGATACCGGCGCAGCTTCTGACAGAGCGCATCCATCTTCTCATTCAGCTTCCACCAAAGCGCTATGTCCCGCTTCCGCTCATATTCTTTCGCAAGATCGGTGATCTGTGACATACGCTTTTTCAGGCGCAGGTATTCGTCCGGAGACAGATTCAGCAGATCGGCGGTCAGCATACCAGCGGTCAACTGCTGGCCGTTCAGTTCCAAGGTGCTGCCATAGGTGTAGAAAATGACGCTGCCTCCCATGTGTATCCTCCCTCGCAAAAATTGTCCTACTTGATTTTTAATTTGTCCGCTCTTTTTCTCAGCATAGCATGAATTCCTCCACAATACAAGCAGAGGGAAGAAACCACGTGCCGTTCCGTGGTAACGCCCTCTGCTTTTTTCGCTCTCATCGTTCCGATGGGAGCACTATTTTTTAAGGAGGATTCAAAATTGAAAAAAGAAAACCGATTGCTGACCATCGACGGTGAAACGCTGATGAATCAGCCGCTCACACCGCTGAACTTCGTGGTGGACACGCTGCTCTCTCAGGGCCTGCACATCCTCGCGGGCTCACCCAAGGTGGGAAAGTCATGGCTGGCCGTCACGGTGGCGAAGGGCGAAGCCGTCTGGGGCATGGGCGTGAAGCAGGGCACCACGCTCTACCTCTGCTTGGAGGATTCCACCCTCCGCATCCAGAACCGCCTGTTCGAGATCACGGAGGACGCCCCCGCCAGCGCTCACTTCACAACCGAGAGCTGCATCCTCGGCAAGGGACTGGGAGAACAGCTCTGCACGTTCCTCGCGGAGCATCCTGACACAGTGCTGATTATCATAGACACGCTGCAGATGATCCGCGGCACCGGTTATGACAATACCTACGCCAACGACTACCGTGATCTCTCCGCACTGAAGCACATCGCGGACGCCCACGGCATTGCCATTCTGCTGATCCACCATCTGCGAAAGGAGCTTGCCGACGATGTGTTCAGCCGCATCTCCGGCACAACGGCCATCAGCGGCGCGGTGGATTCCAGCTTCACGCTGGTGGAAGACAAGCGCGGCAGCGGCAAGGCGACGCTCTCCTGCATCGGGCGTGACATCGAGTACCGGGAGCTGACGCTGGAGCGCAGCGCGGAAAACGTGTGGGAGCTGGTGTCGGACAGCCGGACGCAGCCGGAGCTGCTGGGCGGCCAAATCGTCATTCTTCTCTCTGAACTGATGCGTGACCGCGCGGAATTTATCGGCACTCCCACGGAGCTGTCCGCGCAGATCGACCCTGCGGGCAGCGAGGGCATCACGCCGAAAAAGGTATCCCGTCTGATCCTGCAAAGCGTTGCCGCACTAAGCAAAATCGGTATTTCCGCCGTGGTGCGCCGCAGCAACGGAAAGCGGCTTATCGAGCTGCGCCGTGCCGAAAGTGACGATGCACAGGGTGTCTAAGCTGTTGACCCTATCGACCCTGTCGATGTCTCAGGCAGCGAAAACGCCCCGTGTTTGCCCCTGTGAGCCGCTGTGTGCGCTCGCAGAGCCGACGGGGAGCGAGTACACGACAAGGAGCTTATTAAGCCACCGTGTCCCCTGCGCGCCCAGCGTTTCGACGGCATGAAGCATACGCCGAGGGTAGTGATACCCCAACACAGGAATGTCGGAATAGCGCTGTGTGAAGGGAGAAAAAATCCCTTGAAAGCCAGCAGAAGAAACATCTTGTTTCTCTGCTGTAGATGGCAAATCCCTCCACGAATCCTGCTGTTCCCAATAGGCGCAGAGATTTCCTTTTACGGGAGCTTTTATCACCTCCGTTGGAGGTGGCCAGCATCGCATTTGTCTGGTCTGCGGCGAAGCCGCTGCCCTGCCAAATGCTCTGGGCGGGCAAAGCCCTGCACCC
>ENA-OPDH01000639-OPDH01000639.1-human-gut-metagenome-genome-assembly--contig:-NODE-639-length-27191-cov-3.638303_pt1 | contig 27191 bp, 24 predicted proteins | sample MGYA00241260_ERZ501500 | MGnify/ENA primary metagenome ERZ501500 (study PRJEB25962, sample SAMEA2042519) | human gut metagenome | biome: human gut; feature: human-associated habitat; material: faeces...
ATTTTTGCGTTATAATTATGGTGATATAAATTTTGTATTTTGGCATGTCTTTTTTCAGTAAGCTATCGAATAAATTCTCCTGCAAGTACAATCATTCTTTCAATCCATGAAATGAACAAAGTATAATATAATGAACAAAGTGTAACATAATGATACAAATTTACAGTATTTGGGAAAAATATTTCTATATTTTTGTTTATCAAAGTAGTAAACTTGTTTTTATAAGATTTATATTGTTAATGAATGAAAACAGTTCAAGTTGGGGGCAGACAATGAAAACTACAAACATAAAAAGTGAATCTGGTAAAATATCTTTATGGGAAAAACTTAGCTACAGCGGCGGGGATGTGGCAAGCTGCATTACGTTTGGTGCAGTCAGTTCTTACCTTTCCTATTATTATACAGATATCGCAGGAATTTCCATTGCAGCAGTGGGCGTGATCTTTGGCGTGACAAGATTGTTGGAAGCACTGGTGAATTTCCTGACGGGCGTTGCTATTGATGGCAGTCATTTCAAAGGTGGTAAGGCAAAGCCGTTTATTTATGCAACTACAATCCCGCTGACAATTATGGTTATTCTGGTTTTTATGGTACCGGATCTGAGCGCACACGGGAAGGTGACGTTTGCGTTTATTACTTATTTATTATTCTGTATCTTGTATGCGGTCAACAACACTGGTTACGGCACTTTGCTGTCGTTGCTGACCAGTGACGTGAAAGAACGGCGTGTGCTGAATAGTTTTAAAGTATTTGGAAGCGGAACAGGAAGTTTGCTGGTAAGTTTCCTGACGCTGCCATTGGTAGCACTGTGCGGCGTGCAGGGACGTTTCAGTTTTGCACCGGTGGCGGTAATCTATGGTGTGATCAATCTGGTGTTACTTGGAAATTGTAGTATTTCCTGTCGGGAACGTGTGCAGACAGACGGGGAAGCACGCATGAGTTTAAAGGAATCTCTGCACTGTGCGGCAAAAAGCCGGTCATGGATTTTGCTCTGTGTGATCGGAGCCTGTGTTATGGTTGTTATGATACTGCAGAACCAGAGCATTATGTATTACGCGAAATATATTTTGATGGATGAGAGCAGGGCAACATTAATTCTTACGATTTATACAATGACACAGCTTTTGGCGGCATTGTTTATGGATAAGATGCTGAATTGGCTTGGAAACAGAAACTGTATGCTGTTTGGATTTGGTGTTTTTCTGGTGTTGACAGTGGTTATGTTTGCATTTAGGAAAAATCTGATCTTATTCTGCATTTTTATGTTATTGGCAGGGCTTGGAAAAAGTATGGCAACCAGTCCATGTTATGCCATTTGTGCGGATACGGTAGATGAAGTAGAAGCGTTGACTGGAAAACGTCCGCAGGGGGTGATGACATCCTTTATGATGTGCACGATGAAAGCTGGGACTGCCATTGCCGGAGTGGTATTTTCAGTGGTGCTCCATGCAGGACATTATGCGGCAGAGACGGCGCAGCAAAGTCCGGAGGCAATTTGTGCCATTTACATGAATCTGTTTTGGCTACCGATGCTGATCGTGGCAGGATGCATGGTGCTGGCATTTTTCTTTAAGCGTCAGTCGATCCAAAAGTAAGCCTGCTGATTAAAAAACAAGAAGAAATTGCGGGGAAAATAAGAGACAAAGATGGACTTCTCTTTTTAAACACTCTGTGCTATAATGTGACGACAAGTGACAAGACAGACAAAACAACGAAATTAAGTGTATTTGTCTATCCTATGAAAAACCATATCCTTATAGCGATATGAGAATAAAGGAGAGTAGTTTTATGAAAAAGATACTAAATCACATTTTTATTGATGGTTTGAGTGGAATGGCACTTGGGCTTTTTTCTACATTGATCATCGGAACAATCATTGGACAGATTGGAACTTTAGTTGGAAATGAGATTGGAACTTATCTGATTGCGATTTCCAGTGTGGCAAAAACAGTAACCGGAGCAGGTATTGGTGTCGGTGTCGCTGCAAAGTTTAAACAGGGACCGCTTGTAACAGTTTCAGCTGCGGTAGCCGGTATGATCGGAGCGTTTCCGGCACTGGGAATGGAAAGTTTTGCATTGGGAAAAGCAGGAGAGCCTCTGGGAGCTTTTGTGGCAGCTCTGATCGGCATTGAGTGCGGCAGGCTGGTTGCAGGAAGAACAAAAATTGATATTATTTTGACGCCACTGGTATCCATTTGTACCGGTGCGGCAGCAGGATTTATCGTGGGACCGCCAATTTCCAATTTTATGAAATGGCTTGGAAATCTGGTAAATATTAACGTAGAGGCATCTCCGATTCTTGGAGGTATCGCAGTATCCGTTCTTATGGGAATGATTCTGACTCTGCCAATCAGTTCGGCAGCACTTGGTGTTTCCATGGGACTGACAGGGCTTGCAGCAGGTGCAGCGACGATTGGATGTTGTTGTCAGATGGTAGGTTTTGCGGTAGCAAGTTATCGGGAAAACAAATTTGGCGGTTTTATTGCGCAGGGAATCGGAACATCCATGCTTCAGGTGCCAAATATTTTGCGAAGACCGTTGATCTGGCTTCCACCAATCATTTCCAGTGCGATTTTAGGACCGATTGCATCTGCAGTTTTACATATGGTAAGTACACCAATCGGATCTGGAATGGGTTCCGCAGGTTTTGTCGGACAGATCGCAGCTTATGGAGCAATGCTTGAAACAGGCATGTCTTCTAAAGTGGCACTGATTCAGATCATCATTATGCATTTTGTTTTGCCGGCAGTTGTGACACTGATCTTCTCAGAAGGAATGAGAAAAGCCGGATGGATCAAAGACGGTGACATGAAACTGGAAGTATAAAATCAAAGAATCTGAAAAATGGGAATGAGCAAGTAGCGAAAGCAGATTGCGAATGTCCGCTTTACAAACAGTATGGAGCATGCTTAAGTGAAAGTATATAGAATATCGAAGGATTGGTTGAACATTTTTACGGATTGTTATAAAGTAGTAGCAACACAAGTAAATGTTTGCTGGAGGTAGAATGGTATGGAAAACTTTGTATATGAAACACCCACGAAAGTTTATTTTGGAAAAGGTGAAGAACAAAACGTAGGAAAAATCATTGCCGGATTTACACCGAAGAAAGTGCTGGTTCATTTTGGCGGTCAGTCTGCCAGAAAAAGCGGACTGTTGGACCGCGTGGAAAAAGCGTTGGAAGCAGAAGGCATCGCTTATGTGGAACTTGGCGGTGTGACAGCCAATCCGGAACTGAAGCTGGTGAGGGAAGGAATCGCACTCTGTCAGCGGGAAGGCGTTGATTTTGTATTAGCCGTTGGTGGTGGTTCTGTACTGGATTCTTCTAAAGATATTGCAAACGGTGTGGCAAATCCGGATATTGACGTGTGGGATTTTTCGCTGGGAAAATGTGTACCACAGAAAACATTACATAAGGGAGCAATCCTGACACTGGCAGCAGCCGGTTCTGAAATGTCCAATTCCTGTGTTATTACAAATACGGAAACAAACGAAAAACGAGGCTATGGATGCAGCTGCAACCGTATGGATTTTGCTGTTGAAAATCCGGAACTGACCTATACGGTAAGTCCATATCAGACCGCCTGCGGTATCGTGGATATTGCAATGCATACGATTGAGCGTTATTTCTGCCCGGGCGAAGATACTTATCTGACGGATGCCATTGCAGAAGCAGTGATCAAAAATGTGATGAAAGCCGGAAAAGACTGTCTGGCAGATCCGGAAAATTATGAAGCGCGTGCAAATATGATGTGGGCATCTTCACTGGCTCATAATGGTCTGACAGGATGTGGACGAAAGACTCAGCTTGTTGTTCACCAATTAGAGCATGAGGTTTCCGGAATGTATACACAGGTGGCACACGGAGCTGGCTTGGCAGCACTCTGGTGCAGTTGGGCACGTTATGTATACAAGGCAAACATCAACCGCTGGTTACAGTATGCACAGAATGTATGGAATGTAGATGTGGATTTTGAACACCCGGAGAAAACCATTGAGACGGCCATTAACATGCAGGAAGCATTTTATGCATCTATTGGAATGCCAACAAATTTGAAAATGCTTGGTGTGAAAGAAACAGATTTGGAGATGCTGGCGTTTAAGTGCTCCAGAGGGAAAACACGTACACTGATCGGTTACAAAGAACTGGCATACGATGACATATTGGAAGTGTTCCGTATGGCGTATGATGTCTAAAAACTCAGTTAGTACGGAGTAAATGATGAATTTTATTGATTCTTATAAGAAGCTTGAAAAATTATGCAATGAGATGTACGGCGATAAGCATGGTGTCTCATTATATATTGATGAAATGATTAATACACCTGTTGGTTCGTGTTATGTTAAAAGTTGGAATGAGGATTTGAAGCAATTAAAACATTATCGTTGGGTGAGAAATCAAATTGTGCATGAACCGGGATGTACGGAAACAAACATGTGTAACCGTGATGATATACAATGGATAAATAATTTTTATACTCGGATGATGTCTACAAGTGATCCGCTGGCTTTATATCGAAAAACAATCAGGTCAAACAGAAAGACTCATTCATCATCAGGGGGGAAATCGGCATCGCGGCAGTGTGACGATTCACAACAAAAAGGAAAGCACAGTAGATTTTCACAGGAATCTCACAGGTGTGGAGTGTTCGTTTGGGGCACTATAATTGCAGTGATAGTTATATTCCTGTTTTTTAAAGTCATATTATAAATTTTTCTCAGAGATATATCGATATATTTTTATGACATTTTAGTACCTTGTCTATGGTTTTGAATGGACAAGGTATTTTTTTCGTTTTTACCTATTTTGTGTTTTAGGATAACATCTTTTGTAAAAAAATATTATGAAAATGGAAAATTCTGTAGTAAACGACAGGCTTTTTCCGTTATTATATATATAAGAGATAAATCACAATCTTTTTACTACGGATATCTGTAAATGGGTTTTCGAATCTTTGTTTAAAAGATTTCGAGAATGTATGTAAATAACGGGGAGGAAACGTTATGCTTTTGTTTTTAATCATGCTGGACAGCGATGAGGACCGGTCCAAATTTGTTCAGCTTTATCATAAATATCGTTATTTTTTGTGGTATTTGGCATGTGAAAGACTACAGGATGACCATCTGGCAGAAGATGCAGTACAGGAGACATTTCTGGCACTGACGCATCACATAGACAAGGTTGGCTGTGTGGAATCTGCAGCAACGCGGAATTTTCTGGCAACAATTGTAAAAAATAAAGCAACGGATCTATGGAGAAAGCGTCAGGGAATCATGGAAGAGAAAGAGGCTTCCCCAAAACAGGAAGCAGAGGTTTTCGGTGAAGATGTGCTGGATCAGTATCTGGTGAAGGAAAGTTATGAACGCATTTTGCAGGCCATTCAGAAATTGGATGAGATTTATCGTGTGGTATTTGAGTTCAAATATTTGCATGAACTTTCCGACAGGGAGATTGCTGATCTGCTTGGCGTAACACCAAAAGTGGTGAATGTGCGGATTTTCCGGGCACGGAAAAAATTGCAAAATCTTCTGAGAGAGGAGTGATGGCACAGTGAACAGACGAAATCAGGGAAAATCAGAGAAAAGCGAGTATATTTATAAAAAACGAAAAAAAGTGCGGGGCGCAGATGAAGTACTAAAACGGGCATTGGCAGACTGCATGCAGGAAGAAACGAACCAGGTACAGAAAAAGCTGGAACGAGAAGGACAGCATGCATTTTCAAAGCCGTTTATTGAAAAAATGCAGTTTATTTTAAAACAGGGAAAACAGGCGGAAGAACAGCAGAAAAAGAAAGCACGTGGGCGGCGATGGACCCGTGTGGCAGCCGCATGCATTGTATGTGTGGTTGTGGCAGGCGGAAGCTGGGTCGGGCTGCGTGGAAATTTGAAAATGTCGCAGAAGGAATCCTCTGCTTTAACTGGCAAAACAGAAACGGCAAGCCAGGAGGAAAGCCCTGAAATGGGAAAGTCAGATTATGCTGATACAATAAGTGGAAACGTGGATGCTTCGGATACGCAGGAGAATGAATCTAATGTTTTAAATGAGGATAAGAAAGAAACAGAAAGCAGTCAGGATTCGGCGGGCACAGAGGAAGACGCATCAGCATCTACGGGGATGCTTGCACAGAATGTGGATATAAAAGTGCTGGAAGTGACACCAACATCCCTGAAAGTAAGATTGACAAATAACGGCGATGAAGATATTAGTTTTGGAGATGATTACGAAGGTATAGAAGTTTATGATGAGACGACAGATACATGGATGGAGTGTCAAAAGCAGTATGAAATCGCATGTTACGATATTTTACATTTTGTGAAGTCAGGGGATAAACAGAATTGGTTTGACTGGTATGTGGACTGGGCAAATGTATATGGTTCTCTTGGGGCAGGGCATTATCGCCTGCAGAAAAATATTTCCATTGGAAATATCGATGGTGGCGACCAGTATGTACAGCTAATTCAGATTGAATTTGATGTCAGATAACAGCTACAGCCAATTCAGATCGAATTTGATGTCAGATAACAGCAGTGATTGCGGGAGGAGAAGAATTATGAGAGAAAAGAAAAAAGCGGGAAAATGTTCTGTTTTTGGAAAATGGATACTTTGTATGCTGTTAGTTGGATGTATGCTGTCCACAATCGGATGTGGAAAAAGCGCGCAGTCAAGTGCAGACAGCAGTGCCACAAATCACAGTGAAAGTGGTTTTGGAACTTTTCAGGCAGAAAGTCAGAAAAAAGTCAGTGCGGAAACAACGGCTGAAGGTGGTGTCACAGAAGCAACAGTAAATACAGACGATACCGTGGAACAAAGTGTACAGGACTCCGGAGAACAGGGAACGGATACGACCGGAACAGAATTTGAACAGGTGGAAGGGGTTAACACAGATCAGAAACTGATCAAAACGGTCAATATGTCAGCAGAGACTACCGAGTTTGATACATTGGTAGCAGATGTGCGGGAAAAAACGAAGAGTGTCGGCGGTTATGTGGAAAATTCCGATATTGGCGGAAACTATGGAATGGATATGACGCGGTATGCGTATCTGGTTCTGCGGATTCCGGCAGATCAGTTGGATAATTTTGTAAATGGATTAAAAGATACCACTAACGTACGGTCTTTCAGTGAGAACACGGAGGATGTCACGCTGCAGTATATCGATATGGACACACATATCAGAGCATTGCGGGAGGAACTGGATGCGTTATTTACCATGATGGAGCAGGCAGATTCTATGACGGATATCCTGTCCATTCAGTCCCAGATCACGGATGTCCGTTATGAGATTGAAAGTTATGAGTCCCAGCTTCGTGTATACGACAATCAGGTCAATTATAGTACGATATATCTGGATCTGTACGAGGTAACACGGGAAAGTTCGACTACCGGTAAAACGTTTGGTGATCGTGTGTATACCAGATGGAATGATAATCTGTATCGGATGGGGCAGGGATTTCAAAATTTCCTGATCGGTTTTTTGGGAGGTCTGCCGATCCTGGTTCCGGTTGTGATCGTGTGTGTGGCAGCTTTTATGGTAGTTCGCAGGATTTTGCGAAAGAGAAAAGACAGAAAAAAGGGGAAACAGAAATCAGATTCTGAAAAAATGTGATTACACTGATTTAAATCGGAGTGTAGGCTTGCAGAGATACACAGAAGAATATGTCATGCATTACATGACGTGCATCTCGTAGCAAGAATGTCGAGGACATTCTTGAAAATGGGAATCCGCCTTGCAGGATTCCCATTTTTATGGTAAAATAAAAAAACTTTGGTGAACAAATGTTCATTGCCAAGTATATCGTTGTGAAACAATGTGAACAAATTCAAGCCGAACGCACGTGAGACTTGATGCGTGATTCTGGTCAGCATAGGCTGACATATTCATCTCAGAATCACTGCACATCCACGCGGAGCGTTTATCTCAGGCTGAGATAAAAAGACAAGGATAGCTGCCGAAAGAGAATCCGGAAGCACAGAAAAGAGTTCTGCTGCATGAAAATGGATATTTTGGCAGTTAATTTTTGGTTACAGCGAACCTGGTACACAAAAACAGTGTGTTTTCTTGATTCGTATGGGAACGGACTGATGATATGGAACCGGTGAATGATAGGAACGAATTACAATGGAAAGGGTGAGAGAATGGCAGATAAAGTAACATATGATGCGGGAAGTATTTCCGTGCTGGAAGGGCTGGAAGCAGTGCGCAAGCGTCCCGGTATGTACATCGGAAGTGTTTCACGTAAGGGGTTAAACCATCTGATCTATGAGATTGTGGATAATGCAGTGGATGAGCATCTGGCAGGAGCCTGCAGCGAGATTAAAGTGACGCTGGAAGCGGACGGTTCCTGTACAGTAGAGGATAATGGCCGTGGTATTCCGGTGGGAATGCATGAAAAAGGAGTTCCGGCGGCAAGACTTGTGTTTTCTACATTGCACGCAGGAGGAAAATTTGACGATTCTGTATATAAGACAAGCGGCGGATTGCATGGTGTGGGTTCTTCGGTTGTAAATGCACTGTCCACGTATCTGGATGTGCAGATCAGCCGGGACGGTGCAATCCATCATGACCGGTATGAGCGTGGTGTGGCAGTAGAACCGCTGGTGAATGGTTTGCTTCCGGTGATCGGAAAGACAAAAAAGACCGGAACAAAGATTAATTTTCTTCCGGATCCGGAGATTTTTGAAAAAACAAGATTCAAAGAGGATGAGGTAAAAAGCCGTCTGCATGAGACAGCATATCTGAATCCGAAGTTGACGATTATTTACGAAGATCTGCGTGGTGAGGAGCCGGAACACATTGTTTATCATGAAGAAGAAGGAATCATCGGATTTGTCCGTGATCTGAATAAAAAGGCAGAAGTGCTGCATGACGTGGTTTATTTCAAGGGTGAGAGCGAAGATATCACCGTGGAAGCGGCATTTCAGTATACCAATGAGTTTCATGAAAATATTCTTGGCTTCTGTAACAATATTTACAATGCGGAAGGCGGTACCCATATCACTGGATTCAAGACGATTTTTACAACGGTAATGAATCAGTACGCTCGCCAGCTTGGAATTTTAAAAGAAAAAGATGCAAATTTTACCGGTGCAGATGTGCGTAACGGTATGACCGCGGTTATTTCCATTAAGCATCCGGATCCGCGTTTTGAGGGACAGACCAAGACAAAACTGGATAATCAGGATGCCTCCCGTATTACAGCAAAAGTTACCGGTGACGAGATCCAGCTGTTTTTTGACAAAAATCTGGAGACACTGAAAATAGTATTATCCTGCGCGGAGAAAGCGGCAAAAATCCGTAAGACAGAAGAAAAGGCAAAGACAAACTTGTTGACAAAGCAGAAATTTTCTTTTGATTCCAACGGAAAACTGGCAAACTGTGAGAGCAGGGATGCTTCCAAATGTGAGATTTTCATCGTCGAGGGAGATTCTGCCGGTGGTTCCGCAAAGACCGCCCGTGATCGTAATTTCCAGGCGATTCTTCCAATCCGTGGAAAAATTTTGAATGTTGCTTCTATTGCTGGTTTTATGCCTGGTCCACTTATGAGTACATATTATGCGACAAAATCTTATGTTGTAAGATTAAGTGAAAGTATAAGAGAAGAACTAAAGCAAGAAAAGTCAAATGTGAAAATTTCAATTCTTTGTCCAGGTCCTGTAGATACCAATTTTAATAAAGTTGCAAATGTTAAATTTCATTTAAGGGAAGCTAATAGTATGAAAGTAGCGGAATATGCAATACATAAATTAGAGAATGGTAAATTTTATATTGTACCTGGATTTGATATAAAATTAGCTAGATTTTTTGCTAAAATTACTCCTAATAATGTATTATCTAAAATAACATATAGAATTCAAAAGAGGAAAATACAATAAAAAGGTTGTTATAAACAGTTGAAATATTTAACAAATTGTTTATAATGACTTTTTTTAATTAAAATAAAAAAAGTATTGACAAATACAAACAAAAGTTCTATAATTACAACAGGTGATAATAATGGAAAGGCAAATTTTGCATGTGGATGTAAATAATGCGTTTTTGAGTTGGACTGCTGTTGAGATGCTAAAAAAAGGTAGCACAATAGACATAAGGGAGATACCGTCGATTATTGGAGGAGATGAAAGTAAGCGTTCGGGAATAGTGTTAGCTAAGAGCCCAAAGGCAAAAGAATTTGGAATAAAAACAGCAGAAACGATTTATCAGGCAAGAATGAAATGTCCAAATATAAAAATATATCAATCAGATTTTAGAGTATATCAAAAATATTCAAATATGTTATATAATTTATTGTTAGAGTATACTGATAGAATTGAAAGATTTAGTATAGATGAATGTTTTTTGGATATGACAAATTATTTAATGAAAAGGTCTTTAATGGAAGTAGCACAAGAAATACATGTAAGAGTAAAGAATGAATTAGGTTTTACGGTAAATATAGGTGTGGCAAATAACAAATTACTTGCAAAAATGGCTTCAGATTTTGCAAAACCAGATAAAATACACACTTTATATATAAATGAAATAAAACAAAAAATGTGGCCATTGTCAGTATCAGAGTTATTTATGCTTGGTAGAAGGACAGTACCTAAGTTACAAAACATGCAAATAAGAACAATAGGAGATTTAGCCAAAACAGATAAAGAATTATTATCAAAAAAATTTGGAAAACATGGAATAATGATGTGGGAATATGCAAATGGCATAGACAATTCAGAAGTACAATATAAATTTGAAAATCCTAAAGGAATTGGTAATTCTACAACTTTACCAGTTGATATAATTGAAATATCAAAATTAGAAGAAGTATTATTAGCATTAACAGAACAAGTAACATATAGATTAAGAAAATATAATATGTTAGCAAATGTAGTAAATGTTCAATTAAGAACAAGCAATTTTGAAAATAAAACACATCAAAGAAAATTAAATGAAGCAACATCAAACACCAAAGATATATTTAGAATGGCAAAAGAGCTATTAGAAGAAATGTATACTAATGGAATAGCAATAAGACTTGTAGGAATGAGAGTAGATGGATTAATTGAAAAGAATGAAAAACAATTATCACTATTTAATTCTAAAGATACAGAAAAACAAGAAAATTTAGACAAAGTAGTTGATGAATTAAAGCAAAAATTTGGATATAATTCTATTACTAGAGCAGGAAAATTACATTCAGAAAAAGAAATAAAATTAAAAGATATTTAAATTAATAAAGATTTAATTTAATAAAAATTTTATTTGTGATATAATATCGATGAAGTAAATTTTATGGAAGGAAAAAAGTATGAAGAAAAAGATTATTATTATTATTGTTATTGTTTTAATTATTGCAATATTAATTGGAGGAGGATTAGTAGCATATTATATTTCTAATAAAGAAAAGACAACTCCAGAAGATATTTGGAACCAATATATTTCATATATAAATGAAGAAAAGTATGAAGAAATGTATGAAATGATTACAGATACAGCTAAATCTCAGATATCAAAAGAAGATTTTATAAAAAGAAATGAGAACATTTATAGTGGAATAGATATGGCAAATTTAGATATACAAATAACAAATGTTGAAGAAGAAGAGAAAAATATATCTAAAATAAATTATACAGAAACAATGGAAACAAGTGCAGGAAATGTAGAATTTCAAAATACAGTAAGAATAGTAAAAAACGATCAAAGAGAATATAAGATTGAATGGAGCCATAACTTAATTTTGCCGGGGTTAAATAGTACTGACAAAGTAAGAGTAAAAACAATAAAAGCAAAAAGAGGAGAAATTGATGATAAGAATGGAATAATGCTAGCTGGGGAAGGAAAGGTATCATCAATAGGAATTGTTCCTGGAAAATTACCAGAAAATAAAGAAGAAACAATTCAACAAATATCTGACATTTTAGGAATTTCAGTAGAAACAATAAATAAAGCACTTTCAGCATCATGGGTAAAAGATGATACATTTGTACCTATAAAAAAGGTAGAACAAAGTGAAACAGAAATAAAAGAGAAAGTTTTACAAATATCTGGAATAAAAATTACAAGTGAAACATCGAGAGTGTATCCATTAGGAGAAGCTTCAGCACAACTAGTTGGATATGTTCAAACAATAACAGCAGAGGAATTAGAAAAAAACAAAGGAAAAGGATATACAAGTACTAGTTTAATAGGAAAAGCAGGACTAGAAAAACAATATGAAGAACAATTAAAAGGAAATAATGGTCTTGAAATTTATATTGAAGATGAAAAAGGAAAAAGAAAATCAGAAATAGCAAAAATAGATGTAAAAAATGGAGAAAATATAAAATTAACAATAGACTCTACTATTCAGCAAAAACTTTATGAAGAATTAAAAAATGATGCAGGATTTTTTGTTGTAATGGAACCAAATACTGGAGAATTATTAGCACTAGTAAGTACACCATCATATAATCCTAACAAATTTGTTTTAGGAATGACATCAGATGAATGGAATGAAATTAATAATAATGAAAATAAGCCAATGTTTGTAAGATATCAACAAAGTTATATACCAGGATCTACATTTAAACCAATTACAGGTGCAATAGGGCTTACAACAGGAACATTATCAGTTGATGACACATTTACATATAATGGACTTAGTTGGAAAAAAGATGGATGGGGAGAATTTGATATAACAACATTAACATCATATAGTGGACCAAAGAATTTAAAAAATGCTCTAATACATTCAGATAATATATATTTTGCACAAGCAGCATTACAGATTGGAAAAAAGAATTTTACTGATGGATTAAATAAAATATTATTTAATCAAGATTTAAACCTTGAAATATCAACAGCCAAATCTCAATATTCAAATTCAAAAGATATTTCAAATGAAAAAGTACTTGCAGATAGTGGATATGGTCAAGGAGAAATTTTAGTAAATCCAATACTAATGGCATCTATATATTCAGCATTTAACAATGATGGAAATATGGTAAAACCATATATTATAGAAAAAGATAATAAAAATGTAGAATATTTAGTAAAAAATGCTTTTAGTAAAGAAGCGGCAAATATAATAAAAGAAGATTTAATTCAAGTTGTAGAAAATCCAGAAGGAACAGCTAAAGATATGAAAATAACAGGAAGAACAATAGCAGGAAAAACAGGAACTGCAGAGTTAAAAGCATCAAAAGATGGAGAGGCAGATGTTTTAGGATGGTTTGATTGTTTTACAACAGATTCAAATGATAATCAATTATTAATAATTAGTATGGTTGAAAATGGAAGAAGTTTAGGTGGAAGCCATTATTTAATAAAAAAAATAAAAACTTTATTTTAATATAAATGATTTGCTTGAAATTTAAAATTATATGTGCTAAAATACAACATGTCTTAACATTAGATATCCCTTTAAGACATGTCCGAAAACAAACACAACAAATAATTATTGGAGGGAATGATGAACATTAATCAGATTGAATGGTGTTCGTATACTGAAGGAAATCCTGATTATGTACAAGAAATTGAATTTTTGGAATGGCAAAGTGATCCTGAGGGAAAATTTTGCAAATCAGATGTATGTAAGCTATTTCAAAGTATTACATTTGCATATTCTAAGGTTTTGGAATATATTGCAAGTATTAGCTTTGAAGAAGCACATGAACGAATGCAATCTGAAAATTATGCAAATTTTTTCGAAAAGCTTGAAGAAGTGTTTAAAGAAGTTCCTTTTAGGAATGGAATTACCTATTCGAAACTTGAAGAGATTATGAGTGTAATTAAAATTCCTAAAATTTGTAAATAACATAATTTAGAATTTTTGAGAGTCCTTGAAGAAAGTACAATATATTTTCTTCAGGGATATTTTTTGAAAAAAAAGCAATTTATATAATTGACAAATTATTTCAATAACGATATAATAGATAGGTTGGCAAAAAAGCCAGTAAGAGAAAAAGAAAGAGGGAGAAAAATGGAACAAGAAGAAAACATACTAGGAAAAGAAAAAATAGGAAAATTAATTAGAAAATTTTCAATACCTTGTATAATATCAATGTTGGTAAACTCATTATATAATATAGTTGACCAAATATTTATTGGACAAGGTGTTGGATATTTAGGAAATGGAGCAACAAATGTAGTATTCCCATTAGTAATGATAGGATTAGCATTTTCATTAATGTTTGGAGATGGAGCATCAGCATATTTAAGTTTAAAACTTGGAGAGAAAAAGAAAAAAGAAGCAGAAACAGGAATTGGTAATGGAATAATGTTATCAACAATTGTTTCAATATTATTTTGTGCAATAACATTAATATTTTTACCTCAATTTTTAAAAATATTCGGATGTACAGAAAATCTAAAAAGTTATGCAATGGCTTATGGAAGTATAATAGCAATAGGATTTCCTTTTTCAATGATAGGAACAACATTAAACTCAATAATTAGAGCAGATGGAAGCCCAAAATATTCAATGTTTAGCATGGTTTCAGGAGCTATATTAAATACAATATTAGATCCAATATTTATATTTGTATTTCACAAAGGTGTTGAAGGAGCAGCAATAGCAACAGTAATTAGCCAAATATTAACATTTATATTAAATGTTGCTTATGTAAAAAAATTCAAATCAATAAAATTAACAAAAGAATCTTTAAAATTAAAAGTAAATGTATGCAAGAAAATTGTGATGCTTGGAATCAGTAGTTTTATAACACAAATGAGTATAGTATGTGTTATGACAGCTGAAAATAATTTACTTGGAAAATATGGAGCAGATAGTAAATATGGAGCAGAAATTCCTATTACAGTATTAGGAATTGTAATGAAAATAAATCAAATATTAAATAGTATAATAATAGGAATTGCAGCAGGAAGTCAACCAATATTAGGATATAATTATGGTGCCAAGAAATATGATAGAGTAAAGAAAACTTTAAAAATTGTATTAGGTTCAAGCGTTGTTATAAGTGCAATAGCATTCATATTATTCCAAACAATACCAGATAAATTAATATTAATATTTGGTAGTGGTGATGAAAATTATATGGAATTTGCATGTTTGGCATTTAGAACATATTTATTACTTTGCATATTTAATGGTGTTCAAATACCATCAGGAATATTCTTCCAAGCAATTGGAAAGAGTACAAAAAGTGCAATATTATCACTTTCAAGACAAATTGTTATATTAATACCATCAATGATAATATTAAGTCATATATATGGAATAATGGGAGTATTAAGTGCAGGTCCTGTTGCTGATGGATTAGCATTTATATTAGCAGTTGTTTTATTAGTAAAAGAAACAAGAAGCTTAAAAGAAGGAGATTCTACTGAAGAAAAAATATCTAATATCAAAACAATTGAAGAAAAAAATACAAGTACACCAGTTATAATCACAATTGCAAGAGAATATGGATCTGGTGGAAGATATATAGGAAAACTTGTTGCTGAAAAACTTGGAATAAAATTATATGATAAGAATATTATAGAAAACATGGCAGAAGATACAGGGTTATCTGAAGAATATATTGAAGAAAATGAGCAAAAAAGAAATGTTCTAGATGTATTTAATAATGGATATTATGTAGGATTAAACAATGCAGATGAATTATTTATTAAAGAATCAGAATTTATAAAGAAAGTTGCTAGTGAAGAATCATGCATAATAGTTGGAAGATGTGCAGACTTTATTTTGAAAGATAATAAAAATACAATAAAAATCTTTATAAACAATTCAATGGAAAATAAAGTTAAAAGAGCAACAGAATTTTATCATATGAATAAAGAAAAGGCAGAAAAAGAAATCTCTAGAATAAATAAATTAAGAGCAAATCATTATAAATATTATACAGAAAAAGATTGGAAAGAACCATCAAATTATGATATTTGTATTAATAGTGATGCAATTGGAATTGATAATGCTGTTAATTTGATATGTGATATGGTAAAAAATTTGATAAAATAAGCAGTTGAAAACTGCTTATTTTTATGATATAATTCAAGCATTAAACTTATAATTTCCTTTAAAAGGAAATTATATAACAAATCCTATTAACAAATGTTTAAGGAGGCAAAATTATGAAAAGGTTATTTGATTTCTTAATGCGGAAATACTATTTTGGCTTGAAATGGTATGCCTCATCTGGAATTGAAGAAGAACTTATTGCACAAGTATTTTATATTCAAGCATTAATCTGTGGTTTAAGAATTTTGTATCAAATTGATCCTCAAAAAATCTTAGGATATATAACATTTACAATATTCCACATTTTGAGTATGTATATATTAGGATATTTAAGTTCTTTGTGGGAATTAGACCCTAAAGAAGAAATTTTTACTAATACATATAGAACTGTAAATATAGTATTGGCAATAGGAGCAATTCTTGCTAAAGTACCATGTTATATATTACTGATTGTTGGAGCTACAATATGTGGATTTGTATCATTTATATTAATGGAAAAAATTGATGATTTTGAAAACACATTGGTTACATGGAAAAACAGATATGCACACACATTATTAGTAAGAATTTTTGATAAAATTCCATATAAGCCAATAGCACTTATTGATTTTCTATCAATGATATTTGCTATAATTGCAATAAATACACTTCCGATTAGTATAATTTATCGTTTCATTATTAGTATTATATATGGACTTTCTATTCCATTTATTGTTGTAATGGCTGATGATGGAATGAGTTTCTATGAAGCTATGTTGTAAAAAAATTGAATAATCTAAAAACAAGTGAGAGCATTGCTTTCACTTGTTTTGTAAAATTAAAGGGGTAATTAATTATATGAAAAAAAGAATATTTACTGGAAATTATGAAGAATGTAAAATTGGAAACTTAATTTCAATTTCAGGTGATAGAGGAAAAAGTATTGGATTTACAGGAAAATCAATACCACAATTAGCACCAAAAAGAAAGTTTTGGGAAATATGGCATAATAACATAGGGAAAATACCAGAAGAACAAAATAACAGATATTATATAGAAGAATATTATAAACAAGTATTATCCCAAATAGATATAGAAGAAGTATTAAAAGATGAGAAAGATCCGATTTTATTGTGTTATGAAAAAGAAGGACAATTCTGTCATAGACATGTTTTAGCTGAATTTGTTAATTTGAAATATGGAATATATGTTCCAGATATTTCAATAAGTGAAGGTTTAGAAATAATTGAACATAAAAAGCCAGAATATATAAGAGAAATATTACAAAAGCTTATGGAAAAAGAAGTTGAAAGATAAAATAATGAGGTGATGATATATAATGAGTGAAAAATTAGATGTATATAATTATAAGAGAATAAAAACAGGTAAAATTATAGAAAGAAATGAAAATGCCATACTTGATAAATGCGATTACATTTTAGCAATTCAATGTTGGATAATAAATGCAAAATGCGAAATATTATTAACGAGAAGAAAGTTAGGTAAAGTTCATGGAGGAATGTGGGAGCCAACAGGTGGATTAGTACAAAGTGGTGAAAATAGTATACAAGCAACTAAAAGAGAACTTAATGAAGAAATTGGAATAAATATTTCTGAAAGGGAATTGAAATTTATAAAAGAAAAAATAGACAAAAGTGATAGGCATAATGTATTTAGAGATGTATATGTTATAAAAAAAGATATTAATATAAATGAATTAAAATTTAATGATGGAGAAGTAATTGATGCAAAGTATGTTACAATAGAAGTTCTTAAAGATATGATTCAAAAAGGAGAATGTTTTGAATGGTTGGGGTATTTTATTGATTTATACAAAGAATTAAAGATAAACAATTTTCAATAAAACTTCAATATTCAAATATTAAAATAAGAATGGTGATAAAATGAAAATATTAATAATAGAAGACGAATACAGTTTAGCAGATGCAATAGCAGAAGTACTAAAAAAAGAAAACTTTACAACAAATATAATAACAGATGGAGAAGAAGGAGAAAACGAAGCATTAACAAATGTATATGATTTAATACTTTTAGACATAATGTTGCCCAATAAAGATGGTTTCAAAATATTAAATGATTTAAGAAAAGAAAAAGTAGATACACCAATTATAATCTTAACAGCAAAATCAGAAATAAATGACAAATTAAATGGACTAGAAAATGGTGAAGATGATTATATAACAAAACCATTTCATATTAAAGAACTAGTAGCAAGAGTAAAAGTAGTATTAAAAAGAAAAGTAAATATTGAAAATACAGATATTTTAGAATATGATGATTTAAAATTAGATATAAGAACTGGAAAAATGAGTGCAAATGGTAATATTGAAAATGTTGATAATATACAAGAAAGAAAAATATTTGATGTTTCAAAAGAAACAGAAATGACAATTTCAATGTTTGAAAGTATGGCCTATGAGAGAAATGTAAAATTAAGCAGTAAAATTCAAGAAAACATTATGATAAATGGAAATAAAGAAGACATAGAACATATATTATCAACATTAATAGATAATGCAATAAAACATACAGAATCAGGAAATGAAGTTATTGTTGAATTATCTAAAGAAAAGAATGAATTAATAATTCAGGTAAAAAACGAAGGAAAAGAAATACCAGAAAAAGAAAGAGAAAAAATATTTGAAAGATTTTATCGTATAGATAAGTCAAGAAATAGAAATGAAAAAAGATATGGTTTAGGTCTTGCAATAGCAAAATCAACTGTGAAAAAATATAATGGAAATATTAAAGTATTATATAAAGATGGATTTACAATCTTTAAAGTTAATTTACAAATTCAATAAATTGAGTTTTTAACAAACTTACATTAGTATAAGAGAAAGCATCTAAATGTTAGAAAAAATTTTCTACATTAAGATGTTTTTTTTCAATAATTCTTCAATCTTCATGTATTATATTAAAACAAGATTAAGGAGCAAGGCAAAATAAAGCTTCAAAAGAAAGGAATGTGAAAAATGTATATTTTAAAAAAAAGTTTAATTTCAATCGCAAGAAACAAAGGAAGGAATATCTTAATAGGTATAATGATTTTAGTTATAGCATGTGCATCAACAGTAACATTGGCAATAAGAAACACAGCAAATAACCTTGTAAAAGATTATGAAGAATCACATGACATAACAGGAACGATTTCATTTGATAGGGGACAATTATCAAATAACTTTAAAGGTGGAGAAGATGCACAAAAAAGTAATATAGAAGCATTTAACAATATAGAATCAATTACTTTAGATGATGTAAAAAATTATGGAGATAGCGAATATTTAAAAGGATATTATTATTTATATGCAACATCTTTAAATAGTGATACTTTAACAAAAGCAACAGACTCTTTTGAATATGAAGTTGAAGATAGAGAAACAACAACAATTTCTACAAGTACAACAACAGGAGGAAATGGTAACGGAATTGGAAGAGGACCAGGAGGCGGAGAAGATAGACATACAATAACAAATAATAATACAACAACAATAATCACAAAATCAAAAGAAAAATTTGAAAGTTCAAAAAATTTAACAGGCGATTTTGAATTAGATGGATATTCTTCTTATGATGCAATGACAGAATTTGTAAATGGAACATATCAAATAACAGACGGAGAAATTATATCAGATTTTGAAAGTCAAGAATGTGTTATAAGTTCAGAACTTGCAACATTAAATGAAATAACAGTTGGTCAAACAATAACATTAAAAAATCCAAATACAGAAGCAACTTATGAATTTGTTGTAAAAGGAATTTATAAAGACAATTCAGATTCAAATGATTCATCAAGTATGTATTCAAAATCAGCAAATAAAATAATAACAGGAAGTAAAGTAATAGAAAATTTAGTTGTAGATGATAGTACATTAGTAACAACAATTACACCAACATTTATTTTAAAAGATAAAGATTCAGTAGAAAAATTTACAACAGAAATAAAAGAAAAAGGTTTAAGTGAATATTACACATTAAATACAAATGTAGAAGAATTAGAAAGTGCAACAAAATCTATAGAAAATGTAAAAACATTTGCAACAACATTTTTATTAATAATGTTAGCAATATCAGCAGTAGTACTATTTGTAATAAATATGATAAACATTAGAGAAAGAAAATATGAAATTGGAGTATTTAGAACAATTGGTGTAAGTAAATTCAAATTAACACTTCAATTTGCATTAGAAATTTTAATAGTAAGTGTTGTAATGTTAGGAATTGGAGCAGTGTGTGGATCATTTTTGGCTAAACCTGTTGGAAATATGTTATTAGAAAATGAAATACAATCTGTTCAAGAAGAAACAGAACAAATATCAAATAATTTTGGTAAAGGTGGACCAATGGATATGAATTTTGGAGGAACAGTTAATGTTCAAACAATAGATACAATTAATGCAGTTGTTGATATTACAGTTGTGGCACAATTATTAGGAATAGGATTAGCATTAATGTTAGTAAGTAGTTTGGCATCAATGATAAGTATTCAAAGATTTTCACCACTAACTATATTGAAAGAGAGGTCATAATTTATGAGTATATTAAAATTAGAAAATGTTGGGTACAGATATAAAGATGCTCCAAAAGATAGTTATGTTTTCAAAAATGTTAATTATGAGTTTGAACAAGGAAAAATGTATGCGATTAAAGGAAAAAGTGGAAGCGGAAAAACAACATTATTATCACTTATTACAGGATTAGAAAAATGTACAGATGGAAAAGTTCTATATGATGGAAAAGATTTAAAGAAAATGAATTTAGACACATATAGAAATACAGATATCGGAATAGTATTTCAAAGCTATAATTTATTACCAAGTTTAACAGCAATAGAAAACATTATTCTTTCAATGGATATAAGTAAAGTTAAAGTAAATAATAAAAAAGAAAAGGCTTTAAGTTTAATGAAAAGTGTTGGTTTATCAGAAGATCAAGCAAAAAGAAAAATATTAAAATTATCAGGTGGAGAACAACAGAGAATAGCGATTGCAAGAAGTTTATCATATAATCCTAAAATAATTATTGCAGATGAGCCAACGGGAAATTTGGATAAAGATATAGAAAATGATATTTTAAATATTTTTGAACATCTTGCTAAAGATGAAAATAAATGTATTATAATTGTAACACATTCACAAAATGTTTGTGATAGAGCAGATATTGTTTATGAATTGAAAAAATAGATTTTAAAATAGGTAATTCATTTTGAATTATCTATTTTTTGTACATAATTTTAATAAAAAGTATTGACTTTGAGTAGGCTCAAAGTGATATTAAATATTATATAATATTGAAAAATGAGGAGGAATACAAACAGCAGGTAGAGAGAACTTAGGTGATTTAGCACCAAAATTTGCAGAATTAAATGATGATGTATTATTTGGAGAAGTATGGTTGCGAATATTTTCCAAATGAATTTCAGGTAATACATAGAGATATTAGACCTAATAATATTATTGTTAATAGAAAGAAAATATAAAAGCGAAGAAATATTTAAAAATTTATTGTCATATTATGTGCAAAGTGATTTTCCGAGAAAGCTTATTAATAAAGTTGATAATGAAGTTTTAATTAAATTTATCGATGATAGAATTAGATGCTTGGACTTTTGTGAAAAGGCTATATAATTATATTTGAAAGATGAATCTTTAAATTAAAATAGTATTATTTAAAGCATGAATAAAAACACAATTTTGACAATGTTATGTAAATATGATATAATAATTCATATTTTTGTTATACTCTTTTTGCACCTTATAGATGTACAACTGAATTATAAAATAATTATTTTGGAGGAAAATTAAGTAAAGGTGTGCAAAATATAGAATAGGAGAAAGGCTAATGAAAAAACGGTATTTTTTTAGCATAATAGCGATCGTTGTCATATTATTACTTGTTGGGTGTTCTTCTGAAATAAAGGACACAAACGATGATGAAAGTTCTTTACCAGAAGATTATTCTTCTTTAATTGAAGAAGCAACCACAGTAAATGTAAAAGAAAGATTTGTATCTTTAACGAAAACATATGATGTGTATGTAGATGGAAAGGAGATTGGAAGTGTATCTGGTGAATATGTAAATATTACAGGTGATATATTCACTCTTACAGATGCAAATGGAAACGAAATTGCTAAAGAAAAGCAAATAAAACGTTGGGGAGTAAGACTAAATAGGTTAGCTAATTTGATGGATCAAAATGGAAATACAACTGGATATATAGGAGAAGAATATTTTACAGATTTCTTTTCTTTGAGTAAGTATAATTTCCATATTTATGATTCAAACAAGAACGAACTGGGATATACTCAAGAAGAAATTATGTCATTATATTATGAATTTAATGTATATAATGCTTTAACTGGTGAAATTTTGTTTAACATTAGCAAACAGCCTGATATGGTAGATTCTTATAAAATTGTCAAAAAACAAGATTCAGATATTTCAATGAAAGATATTATTTTCTTAACTTGTATAATAGATGCTATAGAAGATTCTATAGATGATGAAGAATGAAAACTATTCTAAAAAGTGCACATTGTCAGATGAGTGTGGAGACTCATTTGGTATAACTTAAAAAAATAGCAAGTCAAACAACACCATATTTATGGTATATATTTGGCTTGCTATTTTTATTATGAGGTTATATTAATAATTAGTTGCTATTTTTTATTGACAATAAAGAAACAAATATGTCAGAAGAATATATAAAAAATATTTCAGAAAAAGGAAATGCTATTATTGTTGGTAGAGGAGCTAATAGCATTTTAAAAGAATATAATCCAATAAATATTTTTGTGTATGCAAATATGGAATCAAAGATAAATCGTTGTAAACAAAAAGCAGATTCAGAAGAAAATTTAACAGATAAAGAAATTGGTTTGGAGAAAAAGAAAGTGGAAATTAATTTATCAGAACATTTTACATATAAAAAGTTAATAAAATTTACATTGCCAACAATAATAATGATGGTATTTACATCTATATATGGTGTTGTAGATGGAATATTTGTTTCAAATGTAGTTGGAAACAATGCATTTGCATCTATAAATTTAATAATGCCTGCAATTATGATAATAGGAACAATAGGTTTTATGATAGGAACAGGTGGTAGTGCGATTATTTCAAAAACATTAGGAGAAGGAAACAAAGACGAAGCAAATAAACAATTTTCGATGCTAATATATCTAGAAATAATATTAGGGGGAATATTTACTATAATTGTAATAGCATTATTAAGACCAATCGCAAAATTGCTTGGAGCAACAGAAGAAATGATGAGCAATTGTTTAACTTATGGTAGAATACTTTTAATTGGAATGACAGCATTTATTTTACAAAATAGTTTTCAGTCATTTATGATTGTAGCAGAAAAGCCTAGATTTGGGCTTGGTATATCAATTGCAGCAGGAATTACAAATATGGTATTAGATTTTCTATTTATATATGTATTTAGATTAGGCGTTGCAGGTGCAGCAATAGCAACAATTACAAGTCAAACGGTAGGAGCTATTATTCCATTAATATATTTTTCAAGAAAAAATGATACAATGTTAAAATTAGGAAAAACAAAATTTGAATTATCTACAATAATAAAAACTTGTACAAATGGATCATCAGAAATGGTAACAAATCTTTCTATGTCACTTGTAAATATATTATTTAATATGCAAGTAATGAAAATTGCAGGAGCAAATGGAGTATCTGCTTATGGAATAATAATGTATGTTGGATTCTTATTTGTAGGAACTTATATGGGATATTCTGTAGGAACAGTTCCTACAATAGGATACCATTATGGAGCTGGAAATAAAGATGAATTAAAAAGTTTATTAAGTAAAAGTTTAAAATTGTTGGGAATAATTGCTATTATAATGACAGGTTTAGCAGAAATTTTAGCAAAACCACTAGCTAGTATATTTGTAAGCTATGATAAAGAATTATTGGAAATAACTATTAATGCAATAAGATTATATTCATTATCTTATATTATAAGTTGGTTTAATATATTTACATCATCATTCTTTACAGCTTTAAATAATGGTTTTATTTCAGCACTTATATCATTCTTAAGAACATTATTGTTCCAAGTTGCAATGATTTTAATATTACCAGCAGTCTGGGGAATAAATGGAATATGGTTATCTGTTGTAGTTGCAGAATTATTGGCAATTGTTGTTAGTATAATATGTATTGTGGCAAATAGAAAAAAATATGAATATGCTTAAATATAATATGGAAGATGATAAACAAAGTTTGTAAATAATTAAAATTTGGATTGACAAAAAAATAAAAACTCAGTATAATAAATATAGGAAATGACAAATCCACAAACGTGGTTTTGCCGAATAGATATAAAAACTCACATCTAAATCGCCAAATTTACAGATGTGAGCTTTCTTTTATTTATGTAGTTGCTTATCAACCCAGTTCTTGTAAAGAACAGCAGCTAAGGCAACGTTTAATGTTAAAGATAACATAAATGATATTATAAAAAATAATATTACTTTAACCATAAACATCACCACCTCTCTTACGATGATTCGTATAATTGGTGGCAAAACCACATCTGCTTATTATCATTTCCTATGTGAACTAGTATAGCATACAATTAAGAACAAATCAATATAAAAAGAACAAATTTTCGTAAAAATATTGTTTGACAAATGTAAAAGAAGCAAATACAACCTTAATTTAGGTAATATTTGCTTCTTTTGGCTATATAGTATGATACTTACTTTTTATTTTTACTGTCTTCATTTTCCTTATGAACAATCCAACGTTCAGTTTTGGGAACAGGTACTTGTGTATAACCATAACCACCATGATCAAAACAATGACAATGATTTTCAAAAATATCTTTTTCTTTAAGAACACGATAGAAAGGCTCATGATAGTCTGATCTTTTGTGAAGTACTCTTGCGAAGCCAGGATTAGTGAGTTTCATAACATATACCTCCATTTTTTTAATGAGTGCTACAAACGAATAATAATATATTATATATCATATAAAAAATATAATGTCAAACTTATTAAAAAATTCCTTGACAAACAAAAAAATATATAATAAAATATGAACAAAAGTTTTATAAAAAGAGAAGTGAAAAAAAATGGAAAAAGAAATTATTTTTGTAACACATAATACAGGGAAAATAAAATCAGCTGAAAAATATTTTAAAAATTTAAAATTCAATACATTTAACTATGAATTAGATGAGCCTAGAAGTGATGATATAAAGGAAATAGCAACAGCAAAAGTAAAACAAGCGTATGAAATAGTAAAAAGACCATGTATAGCATTAGATACAGATTTTAGAATTGATGAATTAAATGGATTTCCAAGAGCGTTTGTAAATTTTTCATTAGAAACAGTAGGAATACAAGGAATTTTAAAATTAATGGAAGATAAGAGTAATAGAAAATGTGCATTTAATGAATGTTTAGCATATCATGACGGAAAAGAAATACATTATTTCTATGGAAAACATCCAGGAAACTTATCAAAACAAATTCAAGGAAAAGATAGAAAAGAAAAATGGTCTGACTTATGGTATATTTTTAAACCTGAAGGTTTTGAGAAAACATTAGCAGAAATGGATGAAAAAGAAAGAGAGAACAGAAAAGATGTAGATGGCTCTTATTCTGCTATGGAAAAATTTGCGGAATGGTATCAAAAAAAGGTATAGCATTATGATAAAAAGATGTAGATGGTGTAATTTAAATAATCCAAAATATATAGAATATCATGATAAAGAATGGTGTAAGCCAAATTTTAATGAACAATATTTATATGAAATGTTAATATTAGAATCATTTCAAGCTGGTTTATCATGGGAATGTGTATTAAACAAAAGAGATGATTTTATAAAAGCATTTGATAATTTTAATATAGATAAAATTTGTAATTATAAAGAAGATAAAATACAAGAATTGTTGCAAAATGAGAAGATAATAAGAAATAAACTAAAAATAAATGCTACTATAAATAATAGTAAAATCTTTAAGAAAATTCAGCAAGAATATGGAACATTTTATAATTATTTGAAAACATTTACACAAGAACAAATTATATATGAAACAGATAAAACAACAAACCAATTATCAGATGTGTTATCTAAAGACTTACAGAAAAGAGGAATGAAATTTGTAGGAAGTACAATTATATATTCTTATTTACAAGCAATAGGTGTTATATATTCACATGATAAAGGTTGCTTTTTATACAAAGAAAATTAATGAAAAACAGATGAACTTTTTACAATTATCTATTTTTTTGCGTTATTAAGAAGAAATTAATAAACAATTACCAAAAAATGTGTTATAATAAATCATTGGAGAGAAATACATTTGTGTAACAATGAAGGGAAGAAATATAATGGAAACAATAAAAGGTCTAACACATGAAGAAGTAGAAGAAAAAATAAAACAGGGAAAATCAAATAAAGTAAAAATAAAAACAAACGAAAGTATTTTAAAAATATTAAGAAAAAATATATTTACATACTTTAATTTTATCTTCCTAATATTAACTATATTACTTATTACATCACATTCATATAGAAATTTAACATTTTTAGGTATTATAATAACAAATATTTTAATAGGAATTATTCAACAAATTAGGTCAAAAATCACTTTAGACAAATTATCATTATTAGACAAAAACAAATATATAGTAATTAGAGATGGAAAAGAAGAAGAGATAGATTCAGATAATTTGGTTGAAGGAGATTTTATAATTTTAGAAGCTGGAAAACAAATTCCAGCAGATGCAGAAGTAGTTTCAGGAAAAATATATGTAAATGAATCATTATTAACAGGAGAACAAAATGAAATTGAAAAAAACATAAATTCTAATCTTATGTCTGGAAGTTTTGTTATATCTGGGAGAGCAGTGGTAAAACTTACTAATGTAGGTGATGAATCTTTTTCTGCTAAAATAATGAAAGAATCTAAAAAAATAAAAGAAACAAAATCAGAGATGATTTCAGCAATTGACAATATTGTTAAATTTGCGGGAATAATAATAATTCCTATTGGAATATTATTATTTATTGGATCTTATGGTGTAAATGGCTGTAGTTATGAGGAAAGTGTAAATTCAATGGTTTCAGCATTATTAGGAATGATTCCAGAAGGATTATACTTATTAACAACTGTAGCATTAGCTTTAAGTTCAATGAGACTTGCACAAAATAAGATACTTCTTCATGATATGAAAAGTATTGAAAGTTTAGCAAGAGTTGATGTTTTATGTG